>Ga0099824_1001166_pt1 | contig 35959 bp, 18 predicted proteins | sample SiratrowhiteBW_FD_76837 | JGI IMG/M metagenome (GOLD analysis project Ga0099824, IMG submission 76837) | Root nodule microbial communities of legume samples collected from California, USA - Siratro white BW | ecosystem: Host-associated > Plants > Roots > Nodule | place: USA: California... | reverse complement strand
ATTATTGTTGGAGTGGCGGTGGTTGAGGCAGTTTTGGGCTCGTTGACTATTGAAGGTTTTGTCTTCATCGAAGTACTGTAATTCGATTTTTTTTTTTGTTTTTATGGATTGTAGAATCACCAAGTAATTCGAAAAAACCGAATGCCTTGCAGATTGTACAAACCGTAAGTTATTCAATTTTTCTAATGTTTTGCAGATTGTACAAACAGCAAGTACACTTCCAATTCGAATGACTTCTACAAGCCGTAAGTCATTTAAAAATTCGATTCACTTTCCGCAACTCCAATTTTCACTTCAATTTTCAGTGAAAATGAACGACACCTCCAAATACTTCGATCTCCAATTTTCTCACCTTTCGTGCCACAAAATTTCCTTTCTTAAGGGCTAAACGACTACCAATAGATACAATGTGCTTGGTTACAAAAGGTACACGACGTGCAGAGGTGGACGAGGTGCAGGACGAGGGGATCATCGGGAAGTGGGAGGTGGATTTGAAGATGCAGGATTTCAATGTTAATAGAGGTGAAGGATAGAATAGATTTAAAATAAAATTATAAAGGACAAAGTCGTATGCTTCACTTTACTATGGAAGTGCAAGAAGAAGCAATACTTTTCTTATCCATCATCTCTAATTTCTCTTTCCAATTTTGATTCTCTTTCTCATCTTTTTCCAATTAGATCATACCATACAGACAGTAACAAAGTATAGTTTAAATCTGACAGAATTTTAATATTTAATATAGAGTAAATTCATTTTATACTAAATGATTATTTTTTAAAATTAAGTTATTATATAAATTATTTTTTAAAATTAAGTTATTATACATAATTATGCATTAAAGTTGAATAAATATTTATCATATTAATAGTAAAGATTATGAAAAGAAAATTCATGAGTTCTTGTGATTTGTTTCACAAAATGACTAAACATATTATTACACATGTTTGAGATGTGTTAAGAACTTTAAAAGATACATTATTATTTGTTTATTTTTTGTATTGTGAAGAGTTATGCATATAAACATAATGCAAAACTATTAGACATGTAATTGTGTTGCAAATAGAAAATATTAATGAAGAGATTAACGATTATTTAGAAAAAATGATGTGTAATATCTGAGAAATGTTTATTTATCTTTTATATTGTAAAGAATTATACAATATAAACATAAACATGATATAAAATTATTATACATATAATTGTGTTACAAATAAAAAATGTTAATGAAGAGATAAACGATGATTTAAAAAGGATGGTGCATAATGTTTGAGAAGATGAATTTGTAAGAACTTTTAACTATAATTTTTTGAAATCTCACTTGAAGTAAGCATTGCATCCTATATGCACTACTTTAATTATGCCACCTACTATACTAGGTGGTTTAACATTGTTACGTAGGTTTCATTGGAAAAAAAAGTTTCATTACACCTAGATACTACATTGTTGTGTGGTTTTATTTATTGTATTGCAAATTCATAAAATAAAAAAACTTATTGTAAGGACAACTTTTCAAATAAATTTTGTTTTAGTTACATTCTAAAGTTTATATATTCACTTACATGTTTATTTAATTTAATTAGAATAAACAATAACTGAATAAAACATATTACAATAATTTATCTAAGCTAAGTAAAGTTTTTACTATTGACGTTAATTACTTAATTATAAACTTTGAAATAATTTAGTGATTTTCTTCTTATTTTAATCTAATAAGTAAGAATTCATTTGGAAGTGACTCCTAATTCATACACTATTAATTTAGACACTAATAAAAGTTATTATTTTTACCGATATTACTCCATCTTCGATAGAAATATATATTTTAAGATTTGGTTAAATTTAGATTTAATTTTTTATAATTAAATAATAATATAAATTAAATGTTTTAGTTCTTTAGGGATAAAACTTATTATCTAAGATGATATGTTGCAAATAAAAATAACAGTGGACAACTTATTTTCTTCAGAATAAATAATAGTTAGGTTTAATTGAAATATTTGTTTATCATTAGTTTGCAATATTAGGAACTTTAGCTTAAATTAAAATATTTTCATTGAAACTTTAGTCAGACGTGGTTTATTTTATATTGCATTCCTAGAGTTTTGAAATAGTTTTATTGTACTGCTACCTTTCTCTCTTATAGATTTTAGTTTGATACCAAAACAAATAGAATTAAAAAAAAAAAAAATCAATATTCACGTCGATTCTCGCCATTGATTGGTTTATGCTGCATTGAACAAACTCAACGTAAATTTGGTCATTACTCGTATTATGTCAGTCTACATTTATTTAGTCCCATTTTTTATTTTTACGTTGGTTGTTTATAACTATTGTAAAAATTATGTTTACGTTACATGTAATAGCCATTTTTTTATTTTACATTTTCGTTACCTATCAGTTTTATATGTGATGTAATATTAAGCATAGAAACTTAAGCAAAATATCTCTCTTAAACTAGAGACTTAAGGTGAAAAATATATATATATCATACAAATAAATATATATATCATACACAATAAATATATATATTATCAATAGCTCAAAGACATTTTTAAAATGACTACTTACCTTTTTTTTTTCAATAAAAGTTTATGGACAAACCTAGACAACAATGTAAAATATTTAAAACATGATTTTATTGTTTTAAGAAAAAATTAATTTATTACTCAAATAATATTTCTAATCATATAGAACGAAAATCACTATGCAAAACTTTAGGCAAAATTCAAATAGAAGTGAATGGTAGCTCAAACTTTAGGCAAAATCTGATATGGCATATTTTTTTGTCTACCTTTAGTGAAGAAATTTCTTCCTTACATTGCATGGAATTGAAGCCAAGAAGAAAAAATGTTCCTAATGCAAGAATATAAGAAATTAGTAATTAAAATGAAATCATCATTAATAGCTCGTTTTCTTTTGTCCAGAAAAAAAGTTAATGCTTTACTATATAGTGAAAACAAGATTCTTTTCTTTCATAAACAAGAAGTGATGGGAACTAAATACATTTAGGTTCCTTGCAAAGTGTCGATTTTTATTTATTTTGTATATGTTTTGAACATAATTTTTGTATGCAAATATTTAATAAAGTTAATCTTATTTTGCCTATTCATTAATAGGATTTGTGCATATAACAATGTTTTTCTTAATTGTATTTTGGATCCCTGAAGTTTTTTCATTGAGTAATTTTAACATCTGGTTTCAATTGCTCAAATCAAGTACAGTATTTTAAAAAATAATGAAATTAAATTCTAATATTTCGTTATCTTATTTATTTTATACTATAACGACTGAAAAAAAGATCTTATTAGTGTGATAACTTTTCAAATAATAGAAAAAGTAATGAAGTAGCATTTTCTCTATATATTTTTTCATCAGCATGAGTCATCAGGGTTATAGAATTTTGTTTCAGACTATTTTGGACTTAATTTGTTAAATATTGGTCATTGATATTGAAGTGATACATTACATGACATGTTAACATGTGATATCGTTAATAAATCATAATAAATATTATTGTTAATAATTTTAAAACCAGTGAAAAATCTAATATAAAAAAAATTAACGTAACACCTCAGAATATATATTAAATATAAACTAGTGTTTATACAATTTACATAGTTTTTTCAAGATAGTTATTACATAGATATACCATTTATATAAAATACATTTATTTATGAAGTCAAGAAATTCAAAAATAGAAGTATAGGTTATTTGTAATATTTATTCGTGTACACAAGAGCAAATTATTAAAATAAAATTTCAGATTATAAGAGATCATAAGAAAGTATAAATAAAATGAAACAAAAATATTTAAAATCACATGAAAATATAAATTTTTAAAATTCATATATTAACTATAAGATTTCTTTATTTTAATATATTCTTACTAAAGACTAATTTCTTTCTATTTACCTGAACATGAAATAAGTTCAAACATTATAGGAAGAGAAGGAGGCAAAGAAAAAAAAGAAAAGAAAGTAAGAGAGAAGAGTGTATATTAAAATCAAAATTAATTGGTATTTATAGGCATTAAAAACATATATTTTCTGTATAGTACATTATTAATAATTAGTTTAATATTTGATTTTAATTTTAATTCTTATATTTTAATTTATTTCTATAGAACCCGATAATTTAAATATATAAAAATGTATTTAACTAAAAATAAAAAAATTTATTAATTGAATAAATTAATTAATTAATAAAGTATGCACATTTCTTTTTCTAAAATGAATTATGCAATTGTATAACCATACAAGATATTTACCCTCACTCTCTTGAACTTTTATTTAAACAAATGGTTCTCAATTTTATTTTTTAATCAAAAGAAAAACTAAATAAAAAATAACATTATTTTAACATTTCATAATGCTAAATGAAAAAAAATAAACAATAATTTATAACTTATTAATAACTAATTAAATGAAAGACCTTATGGTTTCTGCGTTTCATAACATTAAACCAATACACAGGTCAACCATAAAAACAAACAATATATCAATTTGTAACTTACTAACTAAGATTAATATAGCATTGATTAACTAATTCACCATTTGGTTTCTCCATTCTATAATAATAACTTGGGGAAAGTTGGCACATTGGTTAACAAGCCATGAATGCAAAGAGCCCCCACATATATAGAGGTTATAGAGGTTATAGAGGTTATATATATATATATATATATATATATATATTCTTGTAAATCTTGAAAATCTCATGAGCATCCACACACATATATATAGAGAGGTACACACCAATATACAAACATAGACATGCAATTGGTGTTCATGACTATTACACCACCTAAAGACCAATAGTCAAGCACAATGAATCTCCACACTAATCTCAACTTTTTTTGTGTCTTCCTCATCCTGTTCATTCTCTCTTCTTCTTCCTTTCTTGCATCAGCTAAAACTGGTATGGATCATTTACATGTATTGTGATTAACAAGACCTTTGATTTTGTTTTTTCTTTTTCATGTCAGAGAAATTCAGAATGAGAAGGTATCATTGTTGTTATACATCACTTGGCAAAGAGAATTAGTAATATCTTTATCTTTCTGTTCCTCACAACATCATGTTCTGTCAGTTTTTTGTGTGTCTGTGTTCTGAAGGCTGTTATGTGCACAATTCTTGATAATTGTTCTTTCCATAAAACTTAATTTCTCCAGTAATAAAGTATGATTTCCCTTCTTTTTCCAAATGAATGCATATTATATACATAACCTGGTTGTGTGATTTCTTACTGATTAACTGGCATGATCTTTTTCCTTTGCAGCATTCATCAGACAACATTTGTTTCTCCTGTAGTTGTTCTTTTTATTCCTTTTGGTTTCCTTTTACCATTGGCTTATTGAGTGTGAATTAGAATGAAGGAAGAAACATCAAAAGAAAACGCTTTACATTTACTTTTCTTTATGTTAATGAACATAAATAATATTTTTACAACTTTCTTTGGGAGTCACCAAATGACTATTCCTTTTCATTTACATGTTACATGAGTTCACATCATAAATTAGTATTCTCCTTTTCCCCACTAAGATTTTCCCACTTTTTTATGTTATCTTCTGCTACCATTTTCTTTTTCTCACTAAACTTACTCACCCTTCATTGTTTGAATAGAAAAATGCTGAAAAGAGGGTGTGGTCCAATTAATTCCTAAAATCAGTGGTAAAGAATAACAACTGGAATCATTGATAATGGCTCATTTCTGTTTATTGAAATTGTCCTTGGATTCTCCCTTATATGAACAGAAGATGAAGAATATACCTACAAAGAAGATAGCAAAGGGCCAAAGAATTGGTGGCGTATCAACAAAAAATGGAAAGTGTGTGGAAATGGAAAACTACAATCTCCCATTGATATCACTGACAAAAGGGTGCAGCAGTTTCCTGAATTGGGTAAACTTCAAAAAGATTACCAACCAGCTCCTGCTGTCCTAAAGAATACTGGTCATGCCATCATGGTGAGCCATTAAACCACCACACTTGAGTATTGGGATCACCCTTTACAAAATTCATAAGAGACTAAATTTTATTTTGAAGTGCAGTGATAGATATTTTAATATTTTTAAGTTTAAACAAGTTTGAGATTGTCATTGTATAATTCATTCTTGTTTTGAATATCAAATAGATATTTGTTTCATATTAAGTATCCAATAAATTAAATCTTTTAGTCTGAGATCTATGTTAAGTTGAAATGTCTGTCACTGTCTTAGTTTAATACCAACTTTCTTTAGTCACATATTGACACATTTGCATGATGAACTAATCTTGAGCTTCATATTTTGACAGATGCAATGGAATGGGAATGCAGGGCAGCTTAACATAAATGGAACTTACTACAAACTGATTCAATGTCATTGGCACACACCTTCAGAGCACACTTTGAATGGAAGAAAGTGAGTTTGCCGTTTTTCATTAAGCTACTCTGAGTGCCTGATGCAGTGGTGGTGAACCTCTTCAGGATTTTATTCACATGATTCTTCTGTTTGTTTTGTAGGTTTGCCTTGGAACTGCATGCAGTCCATCAAAACTCTAAAGGAGAGACTGCTGTTATTGGAATATGGTACAAAATTGGTCGTCCAGATCGCTTGCTTTCAAAGGTTTGCTGTATTTCTCAACATTGTTTGTGAATATATTTACACATACATGACTTTTACAGAGTATAGATTACTCAGACATGTGTTATGCAGATGAAATGAATGTGTGCAAATATGTAAATTAAGTGCACATAGTTCTCTCCCTTTAAATTTTAAGATAACTTTGCCCTTTTTGTGATCCTGTAAATCTCAAATGGAATTTAATTTGTGTGGCAATGATTGTGTACTGTGCATGAGTGATTAATCCTAATTTTTTATCTTTTAAAAGGCAAAATCTTTATTCTTTTTGGCAGCTTCTGAAGGACTTAAAATCACTTGGCGACAAGGGCCTAGATTTAGGAGTTATTAACCCAGGACTCATCAAATTTGGAAGCAGAAAGTACTATAGATATGTTGGTTCTCTTACAACTCCACCATGCACTGAAGGTGTTGTTTGGACAATAGTGAAGAAGGTTCTGTATTTTTACATGCTTTTCTTAACTAACTAGTGTAGAGTGATTTGTACTAAACACCCTTTTGTAAACGCATATTGCATGTGTATTACAGGTGAGGACAGTCTCACGGGAGCAGTTGAGAGCATTAAAAGAAGCTCTTCATCATGTAAGTAAATAAGTACTCACTGTAGATTTCTCAAAAGAAAATTCCTAAACCAAATGTTATTTAGTTTAATTAAAATCCACTAATATTTAAAGACTTTTTAACATTTTCATCTAATTGTGGATTATCATATAATTAAAAACTGTTAACCACTACAATTCTTATCTAAATCACAATTGTTCCATAGAGAAATGGAGACAATGCAAGACCTACACAGGAGGTTAATGGAAGAGAAGTTTGGTTATATAGACCTGAGGGGAATGCAAAGACTACTTAGATATTTGAATAAAGATGTGAAGAAATCGACAGATGAAGGCTGAAGGATACATGATGAGAGCAGGGTGAAGCACCTGGAATGATATATATATTATCTTTATTGTGTCATAAGTTGTTTTTGGTGTGCTTGATTTTGTAGTACTTGCTTTGATTTGTTTGTCCTTTACTGGTGTAAGAAATAATGATGATTTGTCCTTTTGTAGGAGGGAGAGAATTTAGATTGGAAGGGCTCATTCTTTACTTTCTCTCCTTCCAATATATAAAATGGTCTTATATAGTAAGTTCAGTGAGAAAAAAAAAAATGGTAATAGAAGATAACATAAAAAATGGGAAAATCCTAGGGGAGAAAAGTATATAGCTTCACAAATATGGTGTGAACTCATATAACATGTAAATGAAAAGAAATAGTCATTTGGTGACTCCCAAAGTTGTAAAAATATTATTAATGATCATTAACATAAAGAAAAGTAGATGTAAAGGGTTATCTTTTGATGTTTCTTCCTTAATTCCATTTCACATTTAATAAGGTAAGAGGAAAGCAAGATATTTTGAAAAATAAATAGTATTGGTTGTGAATATGTTACTATTCATATTCTCCCACCTGTAACCTCTTCCCTTTGGAGGTTGGTATCATTCACCCCTTGTTAACCAATGTGCCAAACTTTCACAAACAAGTTTATTAGTATGGAATGCTTAAACCAAATGACTAATTAGGTAATTAATGTTATATTAATCTTAGTTAAAAAGTTACAAATTCATATGCTGGTTTTTTCTTAATCTTTAATTGGTGTGTTAGTGTAGTGTTATGAGATCCAGAAAGGAAAAGGCCATTTATTTAATTGGTAACTAATAAGTTATAATTGGTATATTGCTTTCTTTTCTTTCTTTCTTTTTTTTTATCTATGACAAGTGAAAACACATACATGTTACAATTATCTTTACGCCTCAATAATCGTGATATTTTATTTAAATAAATTATATTTTTATTTTAATAATTAACTATTTTTGAAATATTTTTTTAAGTGTTGGGATGATGGTATTATTTTTTATTTAGCACTTATTAATATAAAAAAGAATTTGTTTGATTAAAAGTTCTATAAAGCTACAATTAGAAATTATATACAATTACAATGATTAAAGATAACATTTGAGTAATTTTGAAAAACATATATATATTCACTAATTAAAGTAATCTCTTTATTATTGTTATAAATTTTTTTATAGAATGTTTTATTATACTGCTTTATGGTTATGGCAGAGGTTTTTATTTACTCAAAAGACACACAAAAAACTGGCAATTAGTTTTATTGTTAATACTAATTAGTTCATAATGCAAATAGATTGACATTATTACAGTAAAAAAATGTTCATAAGATATACAAATTAAATTAAAACAATAAATAAATAAAAATCCATACTTTGCGGGGAACCTAACTACAGAATGTATTTATTTTCCATCACTTCTTGTTTGGGATATGGAAGAAAAGTATCTTGTTTTCACTATATAGTATAGCATTAACTTTTTATGGACAAAAGAAAATGAGCTATTATGATGATACTTTGATTTCATTTTAATTACTAATTTCTTATATTCTTGCATTAGGAATGATTTTTCCTCTTGGCTTCAATTCCATGCAATGTAAGGAAGAAATTTCTTCACTAAAGGTAGACAAAAAAAATATGCCATATCACTGATTTTGCCTAAAGTTTGAGCTACCATTCACTCCTATTTGAATTTACCTTTTGACATTTTCCTCTTGATCAATATGTTTTACATAGTGATTTTTGTTTTATATAATTAGACATATTATTTGAGAATGAAATTAATTTTTACTTAAAACAATAAAATCATGTTTTATTTTACGTTGTTGGAATGTCTAGGTTTGTCAATAAACTTTTATTAAAAAAAAGGTAAGTAATCATTTTAAAAATGTATTAGAGCTATTGATAATATTTTTTGTTGTGTGTGATATTCTCGACAAATAAGTCGTTAAGTTTCATATACAAATTCCATCTAATGAGCATTTACTTTATTATAACGTATAAATATCTAATAACAGTAATATTTTAACAATAAATATGTAATAAATAGTATAGCGTATAGAACAAGTAATTGTACAAAACATTATCTCCATACAATAAATATTACAGTGATATAATAAAATAATAAATTAGAAATACAATTTAATGTTTCAAACTAATAAGAACTAAATATATAAATATAATAATATAAAAAAATTAATTTATGCTTGAGCTTTTTATGTTAATATAAGTGTGAGGAATGAGTTAAAAATGATAATTATTTTTTAAAATGTTTTAATTTATTTAGCTATGTATTAGTGTATGTGTGTGACGCATTTGACTTTATTAGAGTTGAAAGAATAGAGGAGGTGAGTTTAGTGAGTTAGAGAGGTGCGATTAGGAATTATAAAATCCATTCTAACAGAGAATTTAGTTAGATATCAAATAAGGAATGAGCGAATGAATTGGAAGATATTGAATAAGAGTAAATTCATCAATAAATTGAAAATGGAAAGCAAAATAGTTAGATAAAAATAAAAGAAAATATTAAGTATTAATGAAATAAATTTTTTAATAAGAAATAACTAAATCTATTAAATACTTAAAATTTAATTAAACTAAATATATTTATGTGATTAAAAGAGACTTTTATATTTAAGTAGTATTGGTTTGATAGGGATGCAAGATTATCACTTACTGATTCTTATTTTTTAGTATCTTTTTAAAAGACAACTCTCTCGTTTAATGGCCTGTTATACGAAATTTCACATAAAAGTTGTTAACTCTAACAAATGTATTAAATTGTATAAGTAATAATACTGAAAATTCCAAATATCATTTTCCAAGATATTTGTGTATGTTTAGCTAATGTGAAATTTTATTAACTCTGACTAAAGACTAACATACAAATTATATTACTTGATAAGGATAAAAATTCACTAAGGAGTTGGATTCATGAAATCATATTACTACATTCTCTCTAACCAATATACTTCTAAGATAATACTAACTATTCACCCAACAAACTTACAAACTCTAATTTCTTAAAAGCAATTTCTAAACCTTAATGTGAAAATATCAATTCTTTAGTTTTTTTTATATAAAGTTTGGGTGAAGATTTGAGTATCGTAGAATGACCAAGAAATAATATATTATGTCTAATATTATATTTTTAAGTTGTTTAATTTTAAGGAAAATGTTCTATGATCAAACCATACATCAATGGAGAAATCATGTAAACAAATTTATATTGCAATGGAGAAACTACATGTAGAATGTTGAGGTCTTAGATGGTCTACATTTTGATTTGATTACTCTATATATAAATATTCTAACATGTTTTGTGCCGTTGAAGTATCTTATAACACATTTTATATATAGAAAATCTTTGTAATAGATGGTCTAATAGACCTTATGATGTGTTAATCTGAAATAAAATTAACTAAGCCGTAACATCAATATTTTATAGATAAATATAAATTAAAGATTAAAAGTCTAGTAAATTATTTATAAGAAAATAAGATCAATTCTACAGTTCTATCTTTATTAAATTAAATGTCATATATTACGAATTTGTTTGAATTATTTTCTTAAGCAGTATTGAAGCAAATGTAATTGGAAGAACCAAATCCAGAATTTCCTTATCAAGCATCTACTAAAATAAAGATGAATATTTGCAGTGAAGATATTGGAGATATCAAGCTTCAACATAATTTTTATCAAACATAAATTTTATCAAGCTTGGTGATGAAGTACATACAAGAGTAATACAAGCTTATTAATCTTCATTTTCTACTAAGTGTGACCTAATTAACTTGTGTAATCTTTCATATTTCTTGTGAGCTTTTTTTACTATGTTCTTTTTTAGAGTGTTTTTTTATTTTTCTTGAGAAATTTTAATTTGAGGGAAAATTTAAATATGTTAAATTAGGAGTGATTAATGTACTTATGTTACAAACATTGATATTTGATAACCTGATAAGGTTGATATACTTATTGTAATATTATTTTGATTAATAAAACCTCTTAAATACTAGACATAACTTATATGTTAGGTTAGACTAGTATAAATCATGTTGTATTGCTTACTTTATTTGTATTACATAATCTAGTTTAATGTGTGGAAAAAGGATCTATGATCTCTATTTAATCCTTCATCATGTATACCAATAAAAAAAAATTTACTATATTCAATTCTAATAAAAGGAAGAATTAACGTGAACTGCAAAAAAAAATAACAAAGAGAATGATAGAACTTGAAGTTGGAAGTTCTTTCCATACACTTCCTTTAGTGTATGTAGCAACTCCCAAAAATGAGTTTTGCCACCAAAAAGTATTGCAATATTGTTAAATTTTCTCCTTTTAATTTGCATCCAAAAAGTAAATTTTAGTTCGGCAAACATATATGTTTCCGTTCCGCTTAGCAAATCTATTTACAGGTCATTGAATTCAAAGTCCTTCTTCTTAGACAAAACTTCTGGTCATTAGGCGTAAGAAAGTTAACTTCCAACTTTCATAGGTTCAAACTTCCATTTCTCTACAAAATTATAATAAGTAATAATCTACTTCTATAACAAAAATGTTTCAATCATGAATTTTAACGCCAATTGAGAAGAATATACAAGGTATACTTAATCTATTTCTCTTTATAGCATTCTAATATTAATCAAGCTTTCTAATACTGTATTGACATTCGTATAATATGTAACCTATACGATGTGTAATACATTGTCTGCAACAATGCCAATTGAGGATTGGTTTGCTAAAATATGTTTTGTTAGTAATAAGTTATAAGAATACTTAATAAGATTCTCAAATATAAAAAAGGTAATGTAATATTTTTACTAAAAAAAATTACTTTAATCACTTAAAATTATCTAATAAAATTAAGGTAATATTTTCAGCTGTTAATCCTTATTTATTTATTTCAAAATATATACTTTAATGATTGATAATATCAATAAATTAACTATTAATTTATTTAACTAACTTATAAGTTTGTTTTATAATCACAAAAATGTTTCTTAAAGTATTTCCAAGTAATTTATTCCAGCGACTTCTAACCTATACGTTATATAAGCTTCTTCTTTTAGTTTTAAACTTAACTTATTTAATTTTTTTCTGTAACTATTCTTTATATTTTAATATTTATTCTTAATGATTTGACCTATTTTTATATATTTTAATTATGTAAAGACACAATCAATTATGATATTATTTTAGTATTTATTAAGTTATGTTTTTACTTTTTTTTATGTAGTTTAAATTAGAAAAGATTTAATATTGTAAATAGAAGTAATACAAATTTTATTAGATGATGTTATATGAGAATTACACATGATAAAATTTCAAAATAAAAATTGAATATAACAATACATTATATTAAAACAATTAAAAATTAAAATTTAAAAAAAAAAATAAATTAAATTAATATTTATTAGTTCAATTCATTTAAATAAAATAACTTGTCTAGAGAAAAAAAAATATACTTAACTTTCAAAAAGTAAATAGAAGTACAAAAAAGTTAAATGAAGATGTAATTATTTTAAAACATATAAAATTATAGTTACATAATAATATATTTTTGTTTAAAAGTATAAATTTCTTTTATATATTGAAGCTTATATTTTTATATTAATTAATATATCATTTAGTTCATTAAATATTTTTAATTTAATGAATTTACTTAATACTTAGGTTAGATTATAAATTAGTTTAACGATTAATTTTGTTAAAGTTATTCTATTTAAATAATTTTTTAAAAAATATATCTAAGAAAGTTTCTATATTTTTTTGATAATTTTAAAATTTAAGTGGAAAACAGGCTTTTTATTTAGATTTTTCATAAACTAATAAAGATTTTTACATTAGGAATGATATTTTGACACTCCTATATGTCAATACATTCATTTGATACCCCTATGTGTAAAAAAATCATATTTTATGCCATTTGTTCTTATTTTCTCTCCGCTCTCCTATTTCTTTCTCCATTCTTTTCTTTATCCTCTCTTCCTTTTTATCAAATAAATAATCTTTTTTCAGTTTCGTCTTTATCATTTGCCACTAACATTTACCTCTATTACATCTCAATATTAACATCAAATAAACAAAACATAATCAGTATAATAGTGTGGTGCATTATCTTCTTCCTATCAATTCTAGCATCTACCACATCTCAGTTCTAACTCTAGACAAATAAATTTAAACATTTTTGTAACGTTTCTTCTTCTTGCATCAACCATAACATTCTTGCTTTTCTTTTTTTTGTTCCCTTTTGTACACCTTCATTAATTGCCTCAGACTTTCACATGTGTTCTTTGTCACTGTGTTGTCATGTTTTGAAATAAATATATTAATTATTTTATTTTTATCTTAAAATAAGAATTAGAAAAACTTAAGTTTTAATTCATGTTATTAAATTCTCATTTTAAAAGTATTTTATATTTTAAATAAGATTTGAACGTTAGAAACCAAATAAAGTGATTTTAAAAGAAAAAGATTGTGGCTAAATAAAATAAAAATAATAATTATTATAATAAATAAAAAAAGAATAGTAATATATTGATATTATGAATAAAATATATTTATGAATATAAAGAATTATATATTTTTATATTTATATTAATATCATTAATACTTTACTTTTTTAATTATTTTATTTTTATTATTAATAGTTTTTATTATCATTTTATAACATTCATTCATAGCTTCATGTTATCCCCTTCCCTTCTCTAAATCATTGCTCACCCTAAAATAAAGAAGAGATGAATTTTTTCTCTTGATTCTCATAATCAAATAATATTTTATGTTTTGGTATATGAGTTTTTCACTTTTTTTTTGCACACAAACTTTTTGGCATGCCATCCAAACACACCCTAAATAAAAAACAAAGAGGATAGAGAAGATAAAGAAAAAAAAGAAAGAACAAAAATAAATAACACGCTGACCTCTCACAATAAAATATTATTTATTTTAATTTTTTTGATACTATAGAAATATCAAAATATCATTATTATTTAGAGACATACTTTCACTTAGGAACAAATGTTAATAAGTTGATATAATTATATTATTTTCAATAATAATAAATTTAATGAATTGAATAGTTAGAGGTAATGGATTAAATGAAATTTTAATGAATTAATTCTTGACGTTGAAATTAATAAGAATTTAGGTATGAGATATAGGGAGTATTGGGTAAGATTCTATTTGGATTTGATAATAAATAATTAATATATTATACACGGTTAAATCTAAATAAAGAAATTAATGCATATTATTTAGATTTATAGGTGGTTATTTAGATTAATTTTATCCGTATATTATGACTATATAATATTATATCTATCTTTTTCAGATTTTGTATTATTTTTTCTTTCATATTTTTCAGATACTAGTAAAGTTAAATTACATAAAAATAAATAAAAATTTTATATAGAAAAAAATAATTGATGTGTATCATAAATCACAAATAAAACTAGTAAAAATTTGGATCATGCTTACAAAAAAGAAATAAAGAGTAGGAAAATCATGTTTAGTTGATGGAGTCCGAAATTCTTCAAATACTTTTATAATTTTAGTTTTATTATATTTTAAATTTATAACTCAATTGAATAAGTTTTGATAAGATATTGTGACTAATATACATTTTGTCTTTAAATTATATGTATAAAAATGGTAATATCGTAGTATTAAAAAAGAATCAAGATATTTTAAAATACATAACAAAAACAATTATTACTACATTCGAGTACACATATTGATATTGCAAATTAAAGATTGAATTTCACTAAGAAAATATTTACATTTAATCTTGATACAGTACGATTTTTTCTTTTTACATTGGAAAAAAGATAATTCCATCTCCCTTCCGTTTCTTCTCGCCGTCTACACACGGGAAAATCCCACCGTCAATCGTAACACACAGGGAAGCGCACTTTAGCATTAGTGTCACCTGTCCAGCGCACGTTAGTCAACGTCAGTGCTTCCATTTTCGATACTCTTTCTCGTCTCTTTCCCTCGCCTTATCCTGCGCATCACTCCGTTCTTCTTTTTTCTTTTAGGGTTACGCTTCTTCTTCTTCTTCTCCTTCCACTTCATCATCTTCTTCTTCTCATGCTTCGTCCAAAAGCTAGGGTTCCTTCATTCTCAAAGTAGTCGCGTCGCACCACATGGATCACAGACCGAAATCGAAGGATTCACTCCCTTACTCCACTCTTTTCAATCTCGAGGTCCGTACCACTTATCTTCTTCGTGGAAACCTTTGCGCTTCTTCTTACCGTTTCTGTCCTAATTAGCCTTTTTCGGGGTTTCTTATGATTTACTCGTGGAATTTATTTGAATTTAATTCTAATAGTTTGCATTTTCTTTCGAAAAAAGAAATTTGAGGATTTTGCTATTTTTTCTTCTGCTCTTTCTGACTGCATTGTTTTGTAGTCTTTGGTGAACTTTCAACTTCCACAACAAGATGATGATTTTGATTATTATGGGAATAGTAGTCAGGATGAGAGCAGAGGCAGCCAAGGTAGACACTATTTCAATATTTTTTTTCTGTTTATATGAGACACTGTTACTTGGATTTTCACTATTGTAGATATTACTGTTTGGCTAGTGAGTGGTTGTATTGTTTGTGGCTTTGAGGTTGGGACTTGAATTTAAGTGTGTTCTGTATCTTTGTGATACTTCCTTGAGTAGGTGGGGGGATTGCAAATCACAGTAATGGGAATGTGCATGGAAGGGAGTTGAGTTTGTTAAAGAAGAGGAGGTGGTCTTTAAACAGTGACAACGAAGATAGGAGCGGTTTTTATGAGACACACATGACAGAGGAGCGATATAGATCAATGTTGGGAGAGCATATTCAGAAATACAAGAGGAGGTTTAAGGATACCATGAGTAGTCCTGCCCAAAATCAAGCTTCTGTTCCACCTGTGAAAAGCAGCACAGGGTTGAAAGCTCGGAAGTCGGGGAATGAGCGCAGGGGAGGATTACATGCTGTCGAGACTACATCAGAATGGATGAATGATTCGAGTTCCCAGAAACCAGGAAACTACCGTGATGCAGATTTCACGCCACCATATGGCACTGCTGATAGGTTTGCCTTTTAATGGTGTTTGAGTTTTGGAATCATGAATCATTGCTTAAGTTGAAATTTACCTTGCGTTTGTGAACTCCTTTCAGGATTGTGTATGAACCTGCATCTTTGGATATTGGGGATGGAATCATTTACAGGATTCCTCCAATCTATGATAAGTTGGCTGGAGCTCTGAACCTCCCGAGCTTCTCCGATATCCATGTTGAGGATTTTTACTTAAAGGGCACCTTGGATTTGGGTTCATTGGCTGAAATGATGGCTGCTGATAAAAGATTTGGGAATAGAAACCGAGCTGGCATGGGGGAAGCATTACCCCAATACGATTCACTTCAGGCACGGCTGAAGGTCATGGGAGCTTCAAATTCTGCTCATAAGTTCAGTCTGAAAGTGTCTGATGCTGGTTTGAATTCCTCCATTCCAGAAGGGGCAGCAGGAAGCATTAGGCGATCTATTTTGTCCGAGGGTGGTGTATTGCAGGTTTATTATGTGAAAGTTTTGGAGAAAGGTGACACCTATGAGGTATCTATCATATAATATGAAGATGTTTTTCCCTTCACACCCTCTGTCTATTTCTTTTTATCATTTAGCTTTGTCTTTGGACTGTTTTAGATCATTGAAAGAAGCCTACCTAAGAAACAAAAAGTGAAAAAAGATCCTGCTTTGATAGAAAAGGAGGAAATAGAACGATGTGGTAAGATTTGGGTAAATATTGTACGAAGGGACATACCAAAGCATCATAGGAACTTCACTACTTTTCATCGAAAGCAGCTCATTGATGCCAAGAGGGTCTCAGAGACTTGTCAAAGAGAGGCATGGTCCCTTATTTCACTCCTTTAGTACATTTCCTGTCTGTTATATTTTTGTATTGATTTTTGGTGTACCTAGAGTCTTGCTGTCTAGTCTAAAGATTTTGATGGTAGGTTTTGTACATGGAACTTTGTCTACTCTAACTTATCTGGACCTTTTTTCCTTCAGGTTAGAATGAAAGTTAGTAGATCCCTTAAATTGACAAGGGCTGCCGGAATGCGCACCCGGAAACTAGCTAGAGACATGTTGCTGTTCTGGAAACGAATAGATAAAGAAATGGTATATTTTAATTCCTTCCTGAAATTTATTGATTTTCAAATGCTGAATACTGAACACACACTGGAAGCACATGGATATCAAGAAATTTGTTGATTGTGGGGACTTTTGTGTATCATGGTGGCTGCACCTACCTTGCACACTACCTTGATCTTTAAAGTCAGGTTTTATGGATGACAGTCAAGACTAGTTTTTACCAACTTGTGTATGTCTGCTTGCATTTGATTGATGTGTGTTTGTCTAATGGATAAATAGTCTTGTAATCTCTTACCATTGGAATGGTGTTACTGTGTTTTACATTTAGTGGTAGTAATGATTGATTAAGGCGGTGTTGTAAACTTCTTCAAACCAAATTATTTAATTTTGGGTCTAAGATACTGAATTTAGATGATTTTGGTCCATTTGAGATACAGAAGATGAATTGGGATATTTTTAAATAGATATCAATGAGACCACGTTGTTGGTCTTGACACTTGATATAAGATGGGTGGTCGATTTGGCAGAGACATGCAGATATGGCAACATGTACCTGGATTTATTTTTCAAATCTGAATATGTTGTGCTAGTGTACATTTGTAACTCGTACATTAGACTTGGATATGCTGTAAATATTTTATTTCATTCCTTGGCAGACAGAAGTGAGGAAGAGGGAGGAAAAAGAAGCCGCAGAAGCTTTGAGGCGTGAACAGGAGCTTCGAGAGGCGAAGAGGCAACAGCAAAGGCTTAATTTTCTTATACAACAAACTGAGCTGTACAGTCACTTTATGCAGAACAAGTCAAACTTACTATCTTCAGAAACTTTACCCAACGTAGATGAAGCTGCAAATGACCAAGATGCAATAGTTGATGACACTTCAGATGCTAAGCCTGACGAGGAGGAAGATCCTGAAGAGGCTGAATTGAAGAAGGAAGCTTTGAAGGCTGCACAAGAAGCAGTTTTTAAGCAGAGAAGGTTGACAAGTGCTTTTGACACTGAATGCTTAAGGCTGCGCCAAGCTGGTGAAACAGATTCACTTCCACCAGATGTTGCTGGGGCGAGTAATATTGATTTGCAAACCCCGTGAGTTTCTTCTCTCTTTATCTCTTAAATGTACTTCTATACTGAATGGACATTCAACTTTACATGCAAGTCTTTCTTGATGTTCATCTGGATAATATTGAGGGATGTGTTAAGCATTATTCTATTCATTTGAATTGAGGTTTTGAAATGTTGTGTTGCAGCTCTACCATGCCAGTGGCATCCACTGTTCGGACACCTGAATTATTTAAAGGGGTTCTTAAAGAATATCAGCTAAAGGGTCTTCAGTGGCTTGTAAATTGTTATGAACAGGTTCGAGCAATCCTTGATAAAGTATGATTTATTTCATTTGATTGTTAATTTGAAGGATTTTGGTTATTTTTCAGGGTTTAAATGGTATTCTGGCGGATGAAATGGGACTTGGAAAGACAATTCAGGCCATGGCATTCTTGGCCCATTTAGCTGAGGTAGCTATTCGTCCACCCCTTTTTGTACATTTTTGTGACTTTATTGTAACCTTGTTGTCCTTGTCAGGAAAAAAACATATGGGGACCTTTTCTGGTTGTTGCACCCGCTTCAGTATTAAATAATTGGAATGAGGAACTTGAGCGCTTCTGCCCGGAACTGAAAAGACTTCCATATTGGGGTGGACTTTCAGAGCGTACAGTACTTAGGAAAAGTATTAATCCAAAGGATCTTTACCGTAGGTAATGTTAATTTCTTTTGAAAAATTTTAACAATATTTAATTTAAATTTAAAAACTGAAAAAAAAAAAAAAAAAACTGGTGTAAAACTGCAATATACAATGTAAATTTTGAAGTTCATTAAAATTTGGACTTTTTGTAATGGGTGCAATTTTGTCATTGACATGGAATGATGGCTCTCACTTTTAAATTATTGTTAAACAAAACAATTGGTTTTTTAACATAGTAAAAAAAAAAAGGATGTCAATGATGGAATCCCTTTTGTTTTAGTAAGTATTGAAGGATTTGTTCATTATGGATACACTACTCATCTGCATAGAATCATCTTGTTTTCCAACCTTTGGGACTGTGTGATTGATCTAATCTATATTTTGTCCCTCATCTACCATTATAAGCTCCATTGTAATTTATTTGTTTGGTCTTTAAGTTTCATTCTTTTTTGTATTGTAATTGTTTTACCAGGGAAGCTAAATTTCACATTCTCATCACAAGCTACCAGCTATTAGTATCTGATGAGAAGTATTTTCGTCGCGTGAAATGGCAGTATATGGTTTTAGATGAAGCGCAGGCAATCAAAAGTTCGACAAGGTTTGTTGATATCTATTGTTAATCGATCATTATTCCATCCTTTTAACTGAATAATCTGATTAAGTATTTTATGTTTTGCAATTTTTAGGGATTGTATCTTCACTAATTTTGCATGTATTGTGTTGATTATGTGGTCAGTGAAGAAGTTAGATTAACATCTTATGATTTCTCTTTTAATTTTCTTCTATTTGACAGTATAAGATGGAAGACACTTCTCAGTTTTAATTGCCGGAATCGCCTACTGCTGACTGGTACACCCATTCAGAATAACATGGCTGAGTTATGGGCTCTTCTTCACTTCATCATGCCAACTTTATTTGACAGCCATGAGCAGTTTAATGAGTGGTTTTCTAAAGGGTATGTATTCCACCTTAAAGTCCTAGGATATCTTGGGTAGGTATTTAACTATGGTCTAACAATCTTTTATGATCTACCCATGTCAGAATTGAGAACCATGCAGAACATGGAGGTACTTTGAATGAGCACCAACTTAATCGATTGGTAAGTTTCTTGTTGATAGTCATTTTGATATGGTTAGGATGTGTTATTATATAATTTACATTATACTGTGTTTTTTTGTACAACTAGAAATTTTATGGGCATATAAATGGCCTATTTTTTGGAATGTAGGGTAATTGCTTGGTTTTTCACAATTGGGGAAGTTGTTGGTTCTTATCTTTATTGTTGCATGTTAAAATTTTTAGGAATTGTTATATTCACAATTTATAGTATTCTGTTAAAACTGGGATATGATGATTAAAATTACACAGGATTCGTTATGTGACGACCCTTATTTTATTATTGTGCTAACTTCCCTTTGTTAACTTATTTTTATATCATTTTAAATCCTTATGTTAGAGCTCTAATTATTTGCTTCTCCTAACAGCATTCAATTCTAAAGCCTTTCATGCTGCGTCGTGTTAAAAAGGATGTGGTTTCTGAGCTGACTAGAAAAACTGAGGTTACTGTGCATTGTAAGCTGAGTTCTCGGCAGCAGGCTTTTTATCAAGCAATCAAGAACAAGATCTCTCTTGCTGAATTGTTTGACAGTAACCGTGGGCAGCTCAATGAGAAGAGAATTCTGAATTTAATGAACATTGTTATTCAACTGAGGAAGGTAGACAATCCATAGTATTTCTGGCTCTCTTTTCTCTTTATTCATAATTTTTAATGCAAGTTTTGTATTAGTTCATTTTGAAATAAGGATTGTTTTTCCACCAAGAGAGGCTGTAAAAAATATTACTTTTGCACATATGATAGGTTTGCAACCATCCAGAGTTGTTTGAAAGGAGTGAGGGAAGCACATACCTTTACTTTGCAGAGATTCCAAATTCCCTTCCACCTCCTCCATTTGGGGAATTGGAGGATGTTTATTATTCTGGTGGTCACAACCCCATATCATATGAGGTATTTCCTCATCTTGCCTTATTTACTCTGTCAAAACATTCAATTTTATTTGGTTGTGTATTGTTGCAAACTTATCCTCATTGGTTCCTTGAGAATTACGTCTCCAATTCTGTTAGATCATATGTTAACTGTAGGAAATCTTCATATTGTGTGATATTTGGTTTTGAACTGCTTATACTATCCTTGACGCTATAGTGTAGATAAAAAAAAAAGAAGCTAATTTTGATCCGTGAACAATTTCATGATACATGCAAGTTCATTCAGGACTCTGGACCTTGTTCAAATGTTGCCGCAGTTCAGTTTCTTAATCATTTAGAAGGCCAGCAATTGAACTTTTAGTGTGTTTTTTAGTTTATACACTGTTATCTGTTGAGCTGGTAACTTTTATGGTCTATAATAAGTGGTTGTTGTAAAGAGGGTCTTTTTAATGGTATTAGATAGTAACACTGACACTGGTTGACTCAAGGTTGAGATTTGAGAAGAACAAAAGAGGATATGGAAGGATAAAGTGATGCTATATCTTTTTAATCTGAGAACATATATATAGAAAGAAATAAATAATGTAGAACTGAGGAGAGATAGAGGGTAAATTAATGCTCTAATGAAAAGGTTAGTGGGTTAAATGTTTTCTGAGTTGCTGCATTAATGGTAAAACTTGATACGCATGGAACCTGTTGCATTTTTATTGTAAAAGGAAAGTGTTTTCAATATCCCATGTCATGATGATATTGGTTTTTCTTTCGATTAGGGTTTTTTATTTTCCCTACAATTACTTTCTTCTGCTATCTATGTCAACTATGTTTCCTTAATTCTTTTACTTTTGTTATTTTTCCAATGATTTTTCAGATGCCAAAACTTGTCTATGAAGACATTATACAAAGTTCAGAGATTTTCGGATCAGCTGTTGGTCGTGGTGTCTCCAGAGAATCTTTTCTCAAACATTTTAGTATTTTTAGACCAGAAAATGTTTTTCGATCTGTTTTCTCTGAAGACACGTACAGTAATAGTGGAAACCTAGGTTTTACCCATTTGATGGATTTGTCTCCACAAGAGGTGATGTTTCTGTCTACTGCTTCTTTTGTGGAGCGACTATTATTTACTATTACTAGATGGGAACGTAAATTCATCGATGAAGCTGTAGACTTTCTAACGGAGACCGTAGATGATGATCCAGAATGTAGTTACCTAGAGAAAGAAAAAGTGAGAACGGTTACACGAATGTTATTGGTGCCAACGAGATCTGAGGCTCAGTTTCTGCAGGAAAGACGGCCAACTGGGCCCAGCCATGCTCCTTTTGAGGCCTTGATTGTCCCACATGAAGATAGGCTGTTAGCAAATGCTAGGCTTCTTCACTCTGCTTACTCATATATCCCACAAAGTAGAGCTCCCCCAGTATGTCATGTTTTTCTATTTTCTGCTCTTTATCTATGATTTCCCAAAATTTGTTGCCTCGTTTTTATTTTGTTTTAAATAGAATGATAATTGATTATTGTTCATTTTCTTCTTTTCGTCTTCATAGATTGGTCTTCACTGCTCAAATAGAAACTTCTACTATAAAATGATTGAAGAATTACATGATCCCTCACTTAAGAGGTTGTTTGTGGGATTTGCACGTACATCTGATTACAATGGGCCTAGAAAGCCAGATGCTCCTCACCATTTAATTCAAGAGATAGATTCTGAACTACCTGTTTGTCACCCTGCTCTTCAGTTAACACACAGCATTTTTGGAACTTCTCCACCAATGCGCAATTTTGACCCTTCAAAATTGCTCACTGTAAGTGTTGCATTTAGTTTTGTTCATTCTGTCGCTCATTGAATGTCCTCTTTTCTCTCAACTTTCATGTTGAATAGATCATCTAATTTACATAATTTTCATATAGGACTCTGGAAAGCTCCAAACACTTGATATATTACTAAAACGCTTAAGAGCAGGAAATCATCGTGTTCTCTTGTTTGCTCAGATGACCAAAATGCTGAATATTTTGGAGGTACTTTCAACATTTCATAATGTTCAACTTTTCGATATTGATTGTGTGTAAATAAATATAAAAATCCAGGATTGTATATTTCTGAGACGTCCAAATCAAGATGTGAAACATGGGTAAGTGAATGAACGAAATTAGTTACTACTAGAACCCTTTAACACGAGTTTATTTGCTTTAAATTTAGTGATTACAATTCAAATGAAATCAACTTATGAGGAGACCTAGAAGTTGCATGTTTTGTGTGTATACACATGTTTATTTTTATTTTCCTAAAGGTATTACATGAGTTCGGTTCAATTATGATTTTAGAAAGTTGGGAACCTGGGGTTTCTGGGTAGTTTCTGGGTAAATTTCAAATTTTCAGTCATTTGGAAAAGGAAACATGCCTGCAAGATCAGTATACAGAGGACATGTCAACATAAGTGTTCCTCTTGTTCTTTAATGCTCGAGTTTTTTTTTATATATGCTGACTTGTAATTCAATCATCTTCAGGACTACATGAACTATAGAAAATATAAGTATTTTAGACTTGATGGATCATCCACTATCCAGGATCGTAGAGACATGGTCAGAGACTTTCAGCATAGGTAATGTCTTCTAATTTATTTGTAATCTTTTCATATTGTACTCTAGTTTGACTACTGATCATTACTTATTTTATTATACATATATTTTTATATTTCTTATTAATTTGTTGCAGGAATGATATTTTTGTGTTCTTACTGAGTACAAGAGCTGGTGGGTTAGGTATCAACTTGACAGCTGCTGACACAGTTATATTTTACGAGAGTGATTGGAATCCAACATTGGATCTACAGGCAATGGACCGAGCTCATCGTTTGGGTCAGACAAAGGATGTTAGTTCCACCTCTCACACCAATTTCTCCTTCAAACCACTTGTTCTATGCATGTTAATGTTACATATTTTTTGTGAATTTCTACAATTGGTCTCTCGATTTTCCTTCATTGCGTATGGAATTGATGCTTTGCCTTTCTCTGGTGCATGCACAATTTTTCTTTCTCAAACATTAAAGCTACTCCTTCTTAGTTTGCAAGTGCTTTACTTATTTTAGATGCATTTTCGAACTTGTAGGTTACTGTTTACCGACTTATATGTAAAGAGACAGTTGAAGAGAAGATTCTTCTTAGAGCAAGTCAGAAAAGTACTGTACAGAACCTTGTCATGACTGGTGGATCTGTCGGTGGTGATCTTTTAGCTCCCGAGGATGTTGTATCTTTGCTTCTAGATGATGCTCAGTTGGAGCAGAAATTAAAGGAGATCCCTCTCCAGGTTGGTTATGAATCTGCTTATTAAACTTCATTATTTTACTATGTATTGAATTGAATATTCCTCCGAGTAACCAAATAAAGCACTGTTAGAAAAAGTTCCTTAAACCCTAGAACAATTTTGAAAAGTTTTCTGATTGTTTTACCTTGCTCATCCTTCCAGGTAAAGGATAAGCAAAAGAAAAAACAACCTATGAGAGGCATTAGGGTAAATGAGGATGGTGATGCATCACTGGAAGATCTAACAAGCTCTGCGGCTCAGGGTACTTCAGATTATGATCCCGCAGTGGATCCAGAGGGTTCAAAGTCCAGTAATAAAAAGGTATCATGATAAGGCTTCTATTTACTTTTTGGAGAGAATTTGACCTCCAGTAAGGCTTTTTGTTGTCGTTGTTGATGATAATTGATTATATCTCTAATTTATTGGTTACAAACATTCTAGATACTCATTTCAGATCGTTGCACGATAAAGAAAATTGTTAATTTATATTAGAAGTTTGTAGTTATTGGAGTGGAATAAGTTTATATATATATTACTGTACTGTTGTTTGAAAGAGGAAATTTAGCAGTCTAAGTGGGAAATTTCAGTTTCAGTGTTTTTTGTTGGAGATGTTGATTATGAGTCTCCTTACCTTTAGAGCAGAACAAGTATGCAATAATTTGGAAAGAGTAGTCTACTTATAAGCAATGTACAAATGTCACAAACTACCTATAAAGACTCCTGAACTCTTCATTGTACCTTGACTTCAAAAGATAGACAATTTATTTTCAATAAAACTAATTGACCACTCGTGGTATCCATGAAGGTGGGTTCATAATGAACATGTCTTCCCAACACGGTGATCTTTTAAAATCTCTTACACTTATGTTCGTCTGATCATTTATGTGAATGAGTGACTTGAATTTTTAGGTGCAGTCATGTTCATTGAATCCAAATATTTTCTGTATTTTGATTGTTTTGTTCAACTTGGTAACATAATAATGTCTTTGTGCAGAGAAAAGCTGCGTCGGATAAGCATAGGCCAAAGAATTCTCAAAAGATGAGTGAATTTAGTACTGCACCCATGGACAGCGAATTTGATGATGTAGATCCAGTGGGTCAGAAACCCAAGAGACCGAAGAGGGTAAAGAAGAATGTGAACGTTGAAGATGCTTTTATTGGGACTGCTACCATTGTCCCAGAGCAGAGCCAATTGCCACCTCCACGTGATTTTAGTGCCAGAGGTTCTAAAGCAGAATCAGGCCAAGACCACTGAAGATTTTTTAACTAATGTCTCGCATATTTCCAGCCCTGTGGATTGACAGTTTTGTGGAGACTGCTACATTGGGTCTCTTGTTGATCAACAGTTTCTAGTTCCCAATTTCTTGGTTCTCTTCTAACTGCAAATACTGGTGGCAAAGTTGAGTCAAGACAGACGAAGCTGTATATCCTAGGTTCAGGTTGTATATAGTAGTCCTTAATTTACTAATAGTTTGTACAGATTGGGCCATCCTTGAGTTGATTTTTTGTGCGCCACAAGCAATATTTATTTCAAATGATTAATATACATCATCTTGCTTGCCACTCTTGTAACTCTGCCGCATGATTAATATATGATGATTTCAATCTCTCTTGACCAAGTTTATAAATAACTTGTTCAAATAATATGGATCAAGAAAGTGGTGGGATTGATCAAACTTAGAAGAAGCCAGTGGTGGATAAATGCTAAGCTTGAAAATTTTCAATGTCATTATCAGTAGTGATGTAGCGAACATCTTTGTACTCCCATCTTTTAGTATTGCTTTACAAAAAGACCAAATGTGTTCAGATAATCTCATAGAGTGAATGCTAGTAAATCAGCTTTAATTTCCTGTTTTATTTAAATAATGCTATTAATCATCATCTTGTGCAACCCAAGGCGTTTATGTGAGGTGATTGACAAATCTTGGTTATTTCTTGTAATATATAATATAAATTCCAAAAGGATTGTATTGAAATTAATTATCAGTATCGGGTTGTTTTAGATTAATGAAAGCCTGTCAATCTTTTCTTTTACTAAACCTGGTTAGAAAAAAATGGATACAAATTCTATGAAACTTCAGAAAATTAGTGATCTTAACTTCAATCATAACACTGGCCATAATAATATATGGTGGGTGTTTGTCTGTTAAAAAATAACCCTTAGCAGTTCAGGCCAATTCTTACCGGTCATTTAGTTTTGAATAACCTCATACTGGTAGTTAGTTCCAAAAACTAATAGCCTGAAGAGTTTATTGAAATGAGATAAATTAGCTTACATGGATATATCTTTAACTATTTTTCATGAGATCTCTCAAACATGTACGCAAAACAAATTGAAATAAACTCTTGCAAACACATTAAATAAGTTATCGTTTATTGCGCATTTTTCTAGTGCTTCATGTCCAAACAAACAAAAAGATACTGCATCAAAATCTTTCTTTAGAATATTTTTTTATTAAAACTTAAAACTCGTTGGATGTTTAGCTTTGATAATTATATTATATAACATAATATACATTACTGGCTTATAAAAATAGTTTCGAATAGGTGTGAGGCCATGAAACACAAGTTCATATCAGTGTATGGATATAATCGAAGGTATCACTAGCAAATAAAGTAAATTAAGTACCGTGGATGAAATATTCTAGATCACCAAAGTGCATAATATATGCAAGACCAAAGGTTTTATTGAGCATCATGGCGGTTGTCATGATCTATGAAGGTGAAACATAATCTATTGTATAAAGGGGTGGAGCATTTGCTTTCCTCTATATGAAGTGAGAAGAAAAACCATAAAAAAAATTACAAAAATACAGTAGATACATATTTACACATGGAAACCTTGATCTATGACACGGATCCAATAATACAGTTGGATTCTTCGAACAGTTGCTAAAAATACATTTCTTAAAAAGAAAAAAAAAAAAAAAAACAAAATTAAAACCAAATAAAAATTAAAAAAAATATAAAAAAAAAAAGAAAAAAAAATTTAAAAAATGAAAACCTTAACTAATAAAAAGAAACAAAAAAAAAATTAGAATTTTAAAAAAATTTACAAAAAAAAATTTTTTAAAAAAAAAAAAAAAAAAAAAACTGACTTTAACACCATGTAAGTTTCAATAAAATTTTGCATGAACCAGTTTCTTACATGATAAGCATAATGATAGTAGATACATCATGAAACTCATCATAATCCCAATATGAAAATACTGCAACGAAATATCAAGGGAATTACATAAGGTGAAGGAGACTTTACCACTATTTTTATAGTTTAATAACGTCAGATGAGACTTACACAACATTACATGCACATGATGCACCCATTTTGCTATTCATTTTGAAAGTATAAAGGATGTTTTGGTATATAAACCTTTTGATGAGATAGTGTAATCTAGATAATGTGAAATTATATGTTTTTGGAATACTTAAAATTCACAATAATTCATCACATATTATAAAAGACAAGAGAAATAAAAAAAAAATATGCTGGGACTCATAAAACATAATGTATGAAAACAATATAAAAAATTATATAAACTAGTCATAGATTAAAAAACTTAACACTTTATATAACAAGTTATATGAATTAAAAACAATGTATGTAACTACTATAACTTTTTTTATTATCCTTGTGTTGTGCTTATCAGGCTATAAGCATGTTCGGTATTCATTAGTGTTGCATGGTTCAACATTTTTTAATAAATGAATTTTAGTTCAAATAAAGTTCACAGTTTTGTTATAGGATTATATATATATAATATTTGTTTAGAAAGGAAAATTTATTATCTATGTTACTTCATTAAGCTTGTTGCATGCATTATCACATATTCTTATGGTCAATTCTAACGTGAAGAACTTGTCAGAAATATATAACACATTTATTTACTTACCTAACAGTTTTAATTGTTAGATAATTATTTCATTAAATTGCCTACTACAATGTCAGGTACTGGTAGAATAAAAGAAAACAATGGCAGGTACTACCAGCTGTACATGTACGCATGCACTGGAGGAACATTACCACACTGCACTGCCTGCATACTCAAAAGACACGTATAAGTTTTAGACTAAAGACTATTTGTCAAGAAATAAGTTATCTTTTACATTTTTTTTCTATAAATGAATTCATGAGTTTGATTATAATTAAGGTGTGAGAAGATTTTTTTTAACTTCATTTATCTTATCTCTTTAACTGTTAATAATTTTTTTATTCTTTTCAATACAAAAATATCTCTTTTAATACAAACTTTTACTGATCTCGTTGTCTCTAACTTCTTGTTAATATATTATAACTATCTTTCAAAAATAATTTTATTAGTTGGACCATATAGATAACATGATTATGGAATACTATTTTTATGTAATTAAAGATAAATAATATTTAAAAAAGATATCAGTGTTTGTTTGATAGGATGGAACGATATGTTGAGATGATAAAGTATAAAAGCGTACTGAAAGGTTTAATTTGAATAGAATATATTAAGAATGGTCATTATAATATTGCTGCTATGTTTACCTTATGTGCAAAAATGTTCATCCTTCAGTTTAGAAAAGGTATGATAAAAAAAGTTAGATTGATTTCTTTCTATTTTTTAAGCGACTTTACCGTAGTAGTTAATTAGCATTTGATATCAAAGTTCATGCCAATATTTAATATATAATAATCATCCCTTTGTAGGCTTGTTTTACAATTATAAACTTATATTATTTAAATTCATATCTCTCATATCTCTTATGTCATTGTTAATAAAAGATTTGAACTAATTAAGTCTAACTTTATTGATAATTGATAAATCAAAAAAGGGACACCTAATCTCTAAACTAACATAAACATTCACATCAAAGAGAGATAATCACGTGAACATTAATTATGAATTGTTGCAAAATCAATCAATTCCATCACCTAAATTCAACTGGCATAGTACTTGATAATTAGTTATACCTGAATCTAATTACATTCATCCACAAGCTAAAATGCTCCATCTAACTAGATTCATGAACATCAATTGTTTAAAAAAGATCAGCTCAAACATAGGTAGAGACAAAATAAGCAGAACATTAAATGTATGTCGCGTAGCACAAAAAAGGACAAATGTATGACTATATGTCATCTTCAAAGATGGGAAAGGAGACTTCACATGAAAATTTGAACAAAGTGGTATACTAATTAATATTAATTACCGTTGGGGAAGTTGGCCTCACCGAAACACTTTTAATGCCAATTCATTCATAGGTGGCACCCTTCTCAAGATCACTCCACATTAATATGAGACACTCAATTCAATCTTAATTACACCTTTTTATCCATGTGACATGACAAGAACGAAAATAGAAGACTCTGGTTTCAATCCTATAAAATTTTTATCTTGCTTCATTTGGAATCTCATTCAATACACATCTTCTTTGTATAAAGACACCATGTTAATGGAGGATTTTACAAAAAAAAAAAGCTATATGGTGTATAATTTTTTCAATCTAACACTCTTAAGTTTCCATAGATGAAAAAATTATTAATTTTTATGATAGTACATAAATGATCTTTTTAATGAGATCTCTCTAGATATGTTTTTTCCGCTATAAAATTCTCCAACTTGAGACCTTGTCTAGGAAAATTGAGTTTAGTTTTACTCATAAAGAGCATTAAATATGCGTTTTAAACTATCTTCAATGTAATTTATTAAGTGCAATATTTTGTAATGTTTTGTCATTTTAACTATTAAAAAAAAATTCAAATAATCTTGTTGTCCAATTCAATAACTTTGAAAAGTTACTTCAATGAAATTCACTCTCTAATTCTAATTCTTTTACATAGTGTTGAAGAAAAAAAAGTAGAATTCCATAAAAGGAAAAATGTTTCTTTGGATAACTCTCTCCTCTGTTTCTCTCCAAGAGTATGTAGTTGCTACAAATTACCTATTTGAATTAAGGTGAAACAAAAACTCCAATTAGAGTTGTCTTATATATATGATAAATAGATTGATTAATGCTTAAAATATGTGAGATGCATCTCAAAATGATTGAACTAGCATGAAGAGAAGCATTAATATTTACTATTTAATTTTGTTTTGACCAACTTGTCTTGAGTAAAACCAAAAAATACAACAATGTAATTTTAGACTAAAATATCTTTTTATCTTATTTTTTAGTCTTAATTTGGTTCCATAAATTGATCATCATGTTGATCTTTTATATTAGTAGTATTAATTTTAACTGATGTAAAAAATATTTAACATTTTTTTTATATTTATACTTGCTATTAAGTTGACTATATTAGTGTAATAAACTAGTAGAAAAACTAATTAGCTCTAGCATACTAACTTCAAACATTTAAGTACAGGGAATAAACTAAAAGTTAGTTTGGTCTAATTTTTATTACAAATTTTATTTTTTATATGTTGTTTTTTGGTCTTAGCTTATAAGTTCTAGCAATAGAAAGATAGAAATGATACATGTAGGACCATAACTTTGTAGTTTACCAGCACGAAAGTTGGCTTTTTTATTGACAGTAGCCGCGTCTTATAGTTGGGTAGATCAACTAACTAGTGACGGAGAAAACAAAGTTTTGTTCGTGTTTGGTTTTTTTTTTCACCATTCCTTGGCTTCGCACGTGCCATTCCTCAAAACTAGAAGAAAAATTGAAGAGCACTACTTTGTATGTATGTGTGTATATAAGTAACCATGGTCCATGCATTGCATGCTTCAATTAATTTTAGAGTAGAATAGGCTTAATTTTCTGGTTAGAAATTTTGCTTGCTCAGACCAAAATTAATGTTCAGCTTTGGTCAAGCAACACCACCAAAAGGATTTGATTTTCCATTGCTGTGTGTTTTGATTTTCCAAAAAGAAAAGTATTCATTGGTCGGTAAGGGGAAAGTGAGGTTATATAAGAGTCTGAGTTATTGAAGTTCATAAAAAGTCATCTTTTTTCAAGACTTGTTGGTCTTTTTGAGCATTGTGGGAACCATAATGGGAGTGGTTCATAATGCATACTCAAATGGAAGTGTTGGTGGTCAGAATTGTAATGGGGTGGAGGAGAAGCTTGATGGTTTGAGGAGGCTTATTGGGAAAGGTGATGGTGACCCTCTGAGAATTGTGAGTGTTGGAGCTGGTGCTTGGGGCAGTGTTTTTGCAGCTTTGCTGCAAGACAGTTATGGTCAATTCAGGGACAAGATACAGATCAGGATATGGAGAAGAGCAGGAAGGGCAGTGGATAGAAGCACTGCTGAACATCTCTTTGAGGTCATAAACTCAAGGGAAGATGTGTTGAGAAGGTTGATCAGGCGTTGTGCATATCTGAAATATGTGGAGGCAAGGCTTGGTGATAGGACCCTCTTTGCTGATGAGATTCTCAAAGATGGTTTTTGCTTGAACATGATTGATACCCCACTTTGTCCTTTGAAGGTGGTCACAAACTTGCAGGAAGCTGTCTGGGATGCTGATATTGTGGTCAATGGTTTGCCTTCTACAGAAACGCGTGAGATCTTTGAAGAGATTAGTAAGTATTGGAAGGAGAGGATCACAGTGCCTATAATTATCTCTTTGTCAAAGGGTATAGAGGCTGCATTAGAGCCTGTGCCACATATTATTACTCCCACAAAGATGATTCACCAAGCAAGTAAGAGCCTTTCTTTAACTCTGTTTTGCATGTTACCTTTTCTCCATACGTTTTTCGCTTCTTTCCAATGAGTTAAAAAAGTATCTGCATCATGCCTTTGCCATGATAGAATAACCAAAAAAAGTGTGATCATTACATTTTTGTCACTTGTGTTTCTTCCCTCATCTGATTTAGTGTGCCTTTAGAGAGTTGTGGAAAATAAAGTAATTAATTATCCATCAATGTTATAATTGATTATATGAAACAAGTTTTAGGTAAAAAGTGGTTCTAAGATAGGCTATTTTGGTTGACTTATTTAATGTAACATTTTATAACAAAATTAGGAAAAAGGTAAGAAGTTAGTTGAAGTAATTACAAAATTTATTGTATTTCTAAAAGGAACAGATTTGGATAGTAACACCAGTAATGTTTTTCTATCAAACAAAAATAATCTTGATGAAGAATCTAATCCAAAGAAGCTTCATTATCAGTGTGAACTCAGCAATTTATGGAATGAATCATCTCATGAAAGTTGCTCAGAATCTTCTACTTTGAGTAAATTCAGTTGACGCTGTACTGAAAATATTTCTAGAATTAGTGTGGTTGAGAAAAGGAGAAGGGATCATACGAGTAGTTTGTTCTTGACTCGACCTGTACTCTCTTAACACTTCAATTTACAAAACTATATTGTTCATATTCATGCCGAAGCATGTTACAGATCAATTGTGATAATTCTCTTGCCGAATTACATCATTTTTAACCTAGAATTTGATTCTAAGCAAAAAAATTTCATGCTAAAGTTATTACTTCACATCCTTGTTTTCTAGCAGTTACTCTTTTTTTCCTTCATCTGATATTGCATTATCATAGGTGCCTTCTTATTAATACTTTTAGTTCTTCACTCATTCACTACTCTCTGCATTGCAAACTTGACAGCTGGAGTGCCAATGGAGAACATACTCTATCTTGGGGGTCCAAATATTGCCTCAGAAATCTACAACAAGGAGTATGCCAATGCAAGAATATGTGGAGCTGAGAAATGGAGAAAACCTCTGGCCAAGTTTTTACGACAACCACAATTTATTGTCTGGGATAACAGTGACCTCGACACACATGAGGTCATGGGTGGTTTGAAAAACGTCTATGCAATTGGAGCTGGTAAGTTAGTTTCTAAATAATTGTTGAAAGTAATCTATATCATCATGTTTTGGTTTGTGCAATGTTGTCTATTTCACTAGTTGGTTCTCTTCCTATTTCACACATACTTGGAAAACATATTATCTCATAAAGATTCTACAATCTAAAGAAAATGGAAAAGGAAGCATATGTAACAAATAGTCAATACTATTTCTTCATGCATGGAAAGTACCAAGGTATATAGATAAAGTTTCATGATTGATGACTCTTGAATCAAGGCATTTATGTGTTTTCACATGCTGTAGAGGCTAGTACTAGTTGGCATTAACTTTGCAAAGAAAGGGATTAACTGCCTCAAATTTTATAATAAGAATTGCCATGTCCTCCAGTTGCTTTCTGATTGGCAATCTATATATCCTGTTTTTCCATTTTTAATGTTGTCAGGAATGGTAGCTGCCCTTACCAATGAGAGTGCCACAAGCAAATCTGTGTACTTTGCACACTGCACATCAGAAATGATATTCATCACTCACTTGTTGGCTGAAGAACCTGAGAAACTTGCAGGGCCCTTACTAGCTGACACTTATGTAACCTTGTTGAAAGGCCGTAACGCTTGGTATGGTCAAATGTTAGCCAAGGGTCAATTAAGACCAGACATGGGTGACAGCATCAGTGGCAAAGGAATGATTCAGGTATGTTTTGTAATTTTTTTTCTTGTCCTAGTTCCTTCCAAACTCATGCTTGTTCCAATTTTTTTCTTGACATTGATGAACATGACACTTTTCACTTCTCTTGCCCTCATAGATGCCACACCAGACTTGGAACTAACATCATTCACATAACAAATAGAAATCATCCTTGTGTATTTCTCCTTAGAGTCATGTTTTTTCCTTCAATCAAATTCTAATAACTAACAAAATGCTATCCCTTACATTTATTTGTAGGGTGTGTCTGCAGTGGAGGCATTCTTTGAACTTCTGAGCCAATCTAGTCTGAATGTGTTGCATCCTGAAGAAAACAAGCCTGTTGCTCCTGTAGAGCTTTGTCCCATCTTGAAGACACTCTACAAAATCTTGATATCAAGGTAATAATCCTGCAATAATTCTTACCTTATGCTACTTAGCTTTGAACATTCCCAACTCCAACTACTATATTTGCTAAATAATTTTGTATTGCTTCTGGTGCTTTATGAATTTCTCAGGGAACAGTCATCACAAGCTATTCTAAAAGCCTTGAGGGATGAGAATCTGAATGATCCTCGCGAACGAATTGAGATTGCACAAAGCCATGTTTTCTACAAGCCTTCACTTCTTGGACAGTCCTGATTGTGGAAGGGAATATTTTCATGAGCATGAATGTGTTGTTTTGTGAAGGATTTTGCTTACAAAGTTGCATGTATATAACTGATTACTCCCAGTAACACTTACCCAACAGGTGTTTATCTTTATGGAGCAAACTTAGCTGAGAATTCACTACTACCTGATGCAACATTGTGGCCAAAATGAGAGAAACTCTTTTGGGTTTTTTTTTTTTTTTCATTGATGGAATGGAATAAGTAGGGACTGGAAGGAATGAAACAAAGGTTCCTTTTTCTTGTTTGGAAGATTAATTTGGGAAAATTATGCCTTGATGGTATGTAATATGTTTACTTTATTTCCCCAAATTCCACCTCAATTTTGGATTACCAAAATTGTATATTTGAGGAGAACAATCCCTGGGTTCCTTTCCCTTCCCATCCATTTTCAAACCACAAACAAGAGGACTGTGCCCCTTCCCCTCATCACTCGTGTGTGAATCTGAAATATTTAAGCAATTGTTTTAGCTTATACTTTATCTTTTGAATTACATCATTCACATGGAGTGTGTAGGAGAGAGAACAAACCATTTCTATTAAGGAGGTCTGAAAAACAATAGAACATAATAGATGCACTAAATTTTACTAGAATATATTTTGATATCATTTTAGTACTTGAATTTAGATCTTATATGTTATAATTGGATCTCATTCTAATTGATTGTGGATATGCAACCTATATCTAAGAAACTTTGTTAAGTACTATGTCAAATTAGGTTGATGTTTTAGTTTTATTCTATACTGAAATCCACCATCCATCTATGAGGATCACTTGGGAAATATATCTAGATCAATGATATAATAATTATATAGTTGCTAAATTCTAACACTCTCCTAATTTCTTCAAGAGATAGTAGCTATCCAGTTTAATTGGGACACAACCTTTATATTTTTAAGAAAATTTACTTAGTATCTTTTTTATTTAAATTAGTTTAGAAAATCTTTCATATTTTAAAAAATATCTTTTATATGAAAATATTTTTTTTTATTTATTATTTAGATTTAGGAAATTAAAGATTGAGATATTGTAAATATTTAATATTTTGTTACATTTTAATTTGTATATAGAGTACATGAATAAAATTAAATAACAAATTCCTCTGTATAATATATCTATTCTATTTTTAAAATATATTTTATAAATCTAAAATTTCAGTTGTATCGAGAGGTATTGTTCTTACGGACGTGTAGAATGGAAGGATAGGGAAATTT
>Ga0099824_1001165_pt1 | contig 35962 bp, 8 predicted proteins | sample SiratrowhiteBW_FD_76837 | JGI IMG/M metagenome (GOLD analysis project Ga0099824, IMG submission 76837) | Root nodule microbial communities of legume samples collected from California, USA - Siratro white BW | ecosystem: Host-associated > Plants > Roots > Nodule | place: USA: California... | reverse complement strand
AAGAGACAGGGACGCATTGCGAATGTATGGAATGAGGTTTGATACATTGTCCTTATCCACATCTAACCGAAACGGGCTTGGGAAAGAGGAGGAAGAAGGACTCACTTGGTATGAAGGAATTGGGCTGGGATGCGATGAAGAGAAAGGACTTGGATTTTGTGAAGAACAAAAGAGAATGTTTCTCATGGAGCTCCCTGCACCATTGGCCGGAGGTGGCTTGCAACCCTATTCACCACAAAACAAAAACTCGTTACCATTGCAAATTAGTCACATTAACAACAACAATTTAGAGTTTATAGTGAAGAAAAAGTCATAGGTTCATATTCTTCTGTCACAAATGAATCACATTAACACTAACAATTTAGCGTCTAACCTGAGAAACTCTACAAGTCTAAGCTGTTGATGACAAAATCATCAATCTCATTGACACTATTTAGGACGTGTTTGAAATTTAAGCAAAAGTCAAATTATTTCAATAATATTTAAAATCCGTTTTTTTTTTTTAATTACCGAAAAAACGATTTTAACTTACAGATAAATAAATTCTCTGGGACTATCCCTTGTTACGTAAGAGGAAAGTGTGTATGAAGGTGATTTTTTTTCTAAATTTTCTTAATTAAGTTACAAATTTTAATATTTATAAAAATAATTTATTTTTATCTGAAAATAATACGTTATTTTTCAGGAGAAAAAAATATTTCACAAATTTCAACTATTTTTCCTACATCATAATAGAGATTGCAAAGAATTTCATCCAAATAAAATAAAATAGATTAAATAGTAATAAACTAAAGTGAACAAAACTCTAGTAATCTCAAGAGATGAGCAAATCATACATTAATATCAGTGCATATACAATTCATTTTTTCCATTTAGAATTAATATTATTTTACTGATAAATCCAACAATAGCATTAGATTCAGTTTTAGGTATATCAACAAGCAGAGATTTATCACTGCTCATACTTTTTTTCTCCGCATCTAAATAAGCAGTAGTATTAAGGATAAGAAAATCCGATAATTAAGTAAGAAATCTTGGTCTAACCAGAACGATAAGTAACTGTACTTTCTGGCTTCCACTTCCGGATATCAAATTCGCAATGCAGTATCGACGGAAAGTTAAACGCAGCGTTTGATTTAGATGCAAGATGCGAAAGTAAGATCCAGTAACGCTGATTCGTTTCGATTTGATTTTATTACCTTGCGATATGTGGTTCCGTCTTCTTCGACGCACCAACCAGCTTCTGCGCAAAGCGCTTTGAGAACTTCGTTGTTGTCACAGTGCTTCGGCAAGTTATAGTTCCCCTGAGCTCGAAGTCCAGAGTATATTTTCGCCGCGATCGCTCTTCGCCTTCGTTCTCTCCTTCGGTTATTCTCCCTCTCTCTCCACGACGGCTTTCTCCGACTCGCCGCCGCCGCCGCAGCAGCAGCAGCCGAAGTAGCTCCGTCGGAGGCCATTTTCCGGCGATGGAGACTAGCGTGTGCTCGTAATAGAGTGGAACGCAACGGGTTCACGAGTCACGAGGATCGCGCTTTTTCTCCAATTGTCTTCGCTGGATGCGTGAGAGAACGAAGAATCTGATAAAGATAATTTCTGGCGAGGAAAATGTTCCGCTGCGGAAGGTCTCACCGCAGATTGTGGGGTCGATCTGTGAGTTTTGTTGGATTTAAGGTTTGATGAGAGATTGAACGGTTGAGATTGTTCGGCGGCGAGGGAGGGTTGTAAACTGGGCCCCAGTGGAGTGAGAGATGTGACGCGTGGCGCATTGCATTCCATGTGGACTGCTTTCTCTGATAAGCTAATTATTAATGGAAGTGGGACCCACACTGAAGATCACAATGATTCTACACACAATGATTCATCTCTGTAAGAAAAATAAGGAATTATATTTTTTTCAATCCCAAATGTATATTATTTATTCTTTTAATTTGAAAAAGAAAACAAATAAAACTGCTTTTTTTGTTTTATTGCATTTGAAAATATTATAAATTAAATGAATAATTGAATTATAAGGATAAGTGCATGTACTTACTCCTAACACCAACTACTATTATTGTATTACATTAATTAAAAAAACTGATAAAACTATTTTGATATTGCTTAAAAATATTGTAACTGCGTATCAATAATTGAAACTCTCTAATCTGCTCTTGTCTTCAAATAAAGTTAGTTAATAACACTTAATTATATTGATTTCAGATTAAAAATATTTTTAAATTTCGAAAAGAAAATCCATAAAAGAATTGATATATCTTCTGTTGCTGAGATTTTTTTTCAGATAAAGTGGATATTTCTGTACCTTGAAGGCTGCAAATTGCAGTCACTTCTTGCTTGTTACTTCAGCAAAATACCATTAAATAAACTTGTCCTTATACATTATTTATTTCCATTTACTCATTCCTTTCACCCTTCCAAATAAAGAGAAATAAAATTCCTATCTTTTTTTTTTCTTCTTTATTTATGTATTTAAGTAATACATTTTTCAGTATGTTTCTATTTTTCTCTCATTTTTTTTATTCAAACAGAAAACAACATAAAGTATGAGGTGTAAAAGAACTACCAAATTTTTTTAATGAAAAATAGGTGTAAAACAAGTATTATTTGAATTAGAGATGAGTAAAAGACATGGATCCGTTCCAAAATGGATCTGATCGAAACAATGTGAAAAGAGTTCATCTTTGAAAGTAACTCAATTAGCGTTGTTTAAATAAATCAACAAAATCACATAAATTAAAATTAATTTATAATTTTTTTTAATAAAAAATTGATTTCTCTGAAACTTTAATGCATAATTAAATTTTATTTTATTAAAAAATTAAAGTGTTTTTAAGCGCTTATGAAAAGTTTCATTCTAATAGAATAATATATAGTTAATATATAAAATAATTTTCAAAATGCAGACTTTGTCTCAGGGTTAGCCCATTATTTATCTAGCTTCAAAATGAACAATAAAATCAGGCATTTTAAAATTAGTTAAATAAATTACTATAATTATTATAATCGAAATACAATTTTTCTTTCCAATATTAATGGTATTAATTTTGTAATACTTTTTCAGTTCTAAAGAACAACAAGGTGTAAGTTCTTTTTCAATCAAAGAGAGGGAAAAATGTATAACTCTAAGTACAAAAGGAAGGGTAAGTTACTCAGTGAATGAAAATAACAAAAACAAAACAAAACAAAAACATTTTATATGAAACGAGAGAAAGTCATAATAGATATAAAGAAATTACTTTTTGTAGAAAACAAATTGCTTACTCTTTCTTACCAAATATTTTCTCTTAAATAATTACAACTATTTTTATTTTAAAAATATTTTAAAGGGCCTACAGGCACCTTACCAAGGCCCAGTTCTACTTAATAATTCACATCGTGGCCATTACTTGCCTCATTTTTGCTAAAATTAGCAAGTTATTTAATTAATACTCTGTACACTGTTAATTAATTGATGATTTGTTTAAATAAAGATCTTATCCCAAATCTTAGTTGATTATAATTAATCATGTTTTTTGTCTTTTGCTTTAACTCGTCAAAAATAAGATTAAAAGAATGTTAAATTATAGTATTCTTTGATTGGAAAGAGATATCATGTCTGGTCAAATTGATGACCGTTCCAACTGTCGTCATCGATTTGGACCAAGAACGGCGAAAAGCTTTTCCTTTACCTTCTTTCTTTTCGGGAGTGTTTGAAACTTTTTCTTTTTCCAAATTCTCTTATGTGGGTCAAAGAATAAAGCTACCAAAAACTCATGTTTTGGAATTTAGATGAATCTAACTAAACCATACAGCATAAGTAGTGTACTTGTGGATATTGCAGGCACAACATTTGCAAACCCTCAAATGATAACAAAATAATTTGTAACATTTTCACAAAATTTGTCACTCAAGTGAATGGATAAAATAAAACCATGCTGAAAACTAGAAATTGACAATAGATCATCACCAAGAGGGAATCTTTTTTCGGTTTTTTACTAAACAGGTGCAATTCACTTTTAAAATTACCAGAATGAGAAAAAAAATATTTACGACCAAGGATAAATCGTACCTTGTAGACAAAACTTCATTTCAAAAAAGTTGTGATGGTAAGAGGTTAGATTTAGGTCAAAGAAAGAAGTCGTGATACGAATTCAATGTAAAATAAAACAACTGAACGAACATGACGAATTTTTACATTGGACTCTTTACTTGCTAGCTATCTATAGCTCATGGTCAAGGAATGATAAAAAAATCATTTTATGAAATCTAACATGGTAGCAGTTGTTGGCCACTTCAGCAATTAATGAATGTTATGATTATTTTGAATTATGAGAGAGCATATACCATTACTACAATTTTTACCAACATAGTAAATGAAGAGAAAGGGAGAAAGGAGGGTGTGACACAACTTCAATGCAGTGAATGAAGAGAAAGGGAGAAAGGAGTGTTACACAACTTCAATGTAAAATAAAAGGAAGTAAGGTCTAGGTGTAACGATTTCAGTTGCTTTTATTTTATACTGAAATCGTGCTACACAAAACTTCTACTATAACCATATTTCATCTTAGTTAAAGTTATGGATACTCAACACGATTATAGGCCAATCAAAATTTATACTAAAGTCATTCAAACTTGCACAACTTCTTCTAAGCCGGACAACTTCGAGACACAACTTACTCATAGTAGTAAATAATTTTTCTTTTGTCCATTTTGATAATTTTAAAAGCTGAGTTGTACCGTATTGGTGCAAAAACCTCTTTTTTCCTGAAGAATCATTGAACCGCCTTTTTAACAAAATATTTAGAATCTTGAAAGTAGAGGGGTTCATTTCCCCAAGCAACCCATCCAGCCAAAATTTCTCTAGCAAATAGCTCTATACATCGAGGAGGTTTGAGTCCAGGAACGTGATCCACTAATAAATCTGACCAACATTCAGAGGAAGAAAAATATTCATTCAAAATCATCTCTAAATTTTAGTGCAACTGATTGTTTATAAATTTAAAACACCACATTAGACAGACAAGGGTACCTGCAATTGGGGGTTTCCTTGAGTAATCCCCGGGAATGCTCATAATCACCCGATCATTCTTCACTGGTATAAATTCTGATAGATTACCAGTATTATTTACCTAAAAAGAAACAAAAGAGCACAACTGAGTGCTATGAACAGAAAGGGATGTCTAATAGTTAGAAGGCTTAATAAATAAACATTGCAAAATCTGACCTTCCCAGGACTATATCCCAAGATGAGGCATTCATATGGCCTATGATGGAAGAGATCTAAATCACAAATCAAGGATCCGTTTTGTTTAACCTGCAATTAACAACAATAATAACAGCGATTGGAATGACATCATAAACTTATATGCCAATTGCCAAGGAAAGGGGGTAGTGATTGAGTAGAGGGATCACCTTTAACCAATAAAAAGTAGCAGCATAGCTGACTCCCCAGGCAGGAAAAAGCTCGCTCTCAACGAAACTACGCAGCTTCTCTCTGTTGGTCACCCATAAGGCTACAAGTGCTCCTTCAGTGTGAGTGAGTTGCTTAATAGGAAGGGATAAAAAATACCTGTTGGGCAAGGTTTGGTACCTACATTGATGACATTGCAATCAAGTTCTTTAAAATAATCTGCATTTTATGAACCAATTTAAAATGAGTAACAGTTATTGAGTTCATCAATGAGTCCCAAAGCTATTTCTGTTTATATTTTATATGTTACAGATATATATATCATATTCAATAAAGAATTAGACCCTCACCCAAATTCCAATAAAGAATGAAAAACAAGTTTCAACCCTCTCCATAGATTCATTAGAGAGAAATGTCTGAACAATAAAGATCAAAGAGAAGCATGGCATATCCTTACAGGCGATGCAGGGACGAATTACCTCACGGGAAAACTCTAATAAGTCATCATATGATACAGGAAATTTTAAAACATTACATCAATAAAACATAGTATGACTTTTGACATACCTTGATTTCTGGTGGGCACTAGCATTTTCCCAAGGTGGATCCACCATTATGAGGTTGAAACCAGCATCAGCATGAGCTGCATAAATTAATCAAACAAAAGTGCAATTAAATATTATACTCTCATTACTTAACCACCTTAACACAAAAACTACCCTAAAAAAATGCCACAAAGAATCTTCGCAACTGGGTTGTGACTGATAAGATCATGCAATTAAATATTATACTCTCACTACTTGATCACCTTAAAACTTAACACAAAAGGTACCGTAAAAAACGACAGAGAATATCCGCAAAAGGGATTTTACTGATAATATCATACAGGCAGTCCAGAAATACCTTACATCCATCTAACATAATTCGATTGAAGTCAAGATAACTCCATTACCATGTCATGGAACTTTTGAACATTTATTCAAAGAAACGAGAAAGAACGAGAATGACACGTAGTTAGAAACATCAACAAATAAGGTCCCTTTTTTTTTTCATGAAGGTGATTGTAGCACAAAAGTAAACGCATAAATTTTGGTATCTATGAAACGACAGTGGCTAAGAGGTACCAAGACATGTAACAAGAAATAAAATTGAGTTTTATATGCAACCATTACCAGGAATTAGATTGCGAATCTGTCCCAGATCAGACTTCCACATATGAAACAAATAAATATTATAAATGTAAGATACACAGCATTGGATCAAGATTTAAAAGTTTAACCAGCTAACAACCTAACAATCCTCAACAAATAAAATGCGCCAAAGAAGAGACTACGACAGATACAAACTTTGAAAAGTAAACACATCCCAATTACAACCATGTAGGTTTTAACATACCATGTAAAAGCAACTCTCCCGTGGCATTATATAAGGATTGCCCAAAATTTCAGCCACTGCATCATCTTGGGTGTCATTAGCAACCACATTATTAAAAGCATGGAGTACCTTCTGTACACAGCATTGCCCACTGGGAAAGTCTGAGAAACCAAAGAATTACATTTACGCAATAAGCTTTTGTTCACCAGCTAACTCCACACAATCCAACTAACAAAAACTCAAACATTATGCCAGTGACAGAACTAACTCAATCTAATACTTAGCCACCACAGATAAATTCTTCTACTAACACATAGAACTAAGAACATAAAATGATTGAGTTACTGTTAAAACCAACTTATGCACTTCTCTAACTTCTCCAAAAGTTTAACTGCAAGTAGATTTTAAGATGAGAGAGAAACTTAATTAATTTCTTCGCCTATGATTCTCTTCAAATACATTTTTCCATAAGCACTTCTGGGAAAGTAAAATGAGAAGAAACAAATAAAGTATATTACTCTAAAAGCTAATATTTACTTACTAACAAAGAAATAGTGAAAAATTATATTCTATCTTTGTGCATAAGCTAATCTTAGCATTTAAAGAATACTATTTTATTGTTTTTTCTTCTTATTTTCTTTTCTTATAAGCTTTTATGAAAAAATTTAACTACATAAGTTATATAAGTGCTTATAGAAAAGTGTATCCAAACAACACTTATTACTTTACAACATAGTGAAGCTAGGTATAATTGTCCCATTCCACCCAACACCGTTATTTCATTCACTTCTCGAACAGTTTTTCCTCCATTTCATTATAAACTTTTCAAAACAATAGCAAGGTGATCTTATTTCATACCACATTTAACTTGTAATTAGTAATAGCAACCCAAACAAGGCCTTAACAATGAACACCAGTAACCAAGGAAGGGTGACAGAACAAAAAACACTCACCTTCTAGATCCTCTGCGAGCGGGTGAGGGTCAGCGTCAGTCTCACTGACACGTAACCTTAGCGTTACCCCAAGTTCAGGCGCCACGTGTCCCAGGTCAACGAGAGAGCGTTGACCACCGTCACACTCACTCGCTGAGCAACTCGATTCACTCTTCAGAGTTTTCAAAGCATTCAACACTTCGGTTGATTTCAGCAAACACTCGTGCGCCGCCAACAACAGTGGCCTCGCTTCCTGCACAAAACCACACGTGCCAACGCAATTAATTAATTAATTAATTTAATTAAAGTCACAAATAATAATAATAATAATAATAATACTAATAATAATAAAATATACTCCGTTATTACCTGGTGACGCTGTAGAGCGATTAGCTCTCTCTGGTTCAAAGGTCGAGATTCTCTGCGTTTCCGTTTCCGTTTCCTCAGAGAGGAAGTAACGGAGGAGGAGACGGAGTTGGGAGTTGTTTGGGTTTTGAAGAAACGAGAATAGTATATTGAAGGGGAAACGCTGAAGCGTTGGTAAAAACGGTTGAGAACGCGGACGGAGTCCACGAAAACGGCGTTTGAATCATCGAAGGAGTATACACCGGATTCGTAAAACAACGAAAGTTTCTGCGAGTTGTGTTCTCCTTCCATGCCTCCACTCACAGACTCCACGCACCCTGCGTATAGGTGCGAGCGTGAACAAATGGGTTGGGCTTTTAAAATTGAGCTGGATGTTGGGCTTTGATAATTGCACCAGGACGCATTCTTCCTGCGCCTCCATAATATCGTCCTGCACCTCCATAGCAAACGTGAAAAGACGAAAATATTCTTAGGGCAAAATTTTTAAGGTGTGATAAAATTTTGAAAAATAGAGAGAAAAGTTTAAGAAGTCATGGGTTTTTTTTGGCCCTTTAAAATATTTGATACTAATTGTTGTCACTATTTATGAATGATGAAGGGGTAAGTTTTTTTTTTTTTTTCTGGTGCATTGTTTGATTTGAGAATCTCTCAACTGCAGGAAGTAGTTTCAAATTTTGAAATCCAAATTTTACATAATTATATAATTCAAAATATTGTTTTAAATGTGAAATTATTGTTTCACACTGTCTAATCTTATACCTAATAATCAAACATCTCAAAATCAAAAATAAAAGTCTAAGACTGTTACCGACCTTGACAATAATGATCCCAAAATCAAATCAAGATGTAGCTGAATGGCATACCAAGATCTACTCAACTATTCCTGTATGAACAACAAATACCATAAACTAACCACCAATGTGCCAACTGTAACAAGAACCAAAGAGCTCAAACCTCTTCTATTGCCATTTAATACTATAAGAGTAAAGTTTGGGATTTTCACTAAATTTTTTCAAGTGTAATTTATGAGGGAAATCATTGAAATGGGTAAAAAAATTTATTTCTGCTCTTTACAGCTTAAGAATCCTAATTAATATCGTAATATTTAGACACGATTTCATTAGGTTATACAACTCTTTTATGATTATGTCAGACATGATTTTTTCACGGTGAAATGGTGTTTATATGATACAATGTACTTATTTCAGAAATATTTTTTTTTCCTATTTTCGAAATTTCACTCACAAACTTATACTAGTTTGAAAATTTTTTCTGAATTTTGAAATATAACGGGTGAAAAAACAATTCCTTAACTTTTTTCACAAACGTGACATTGGACTTTTCTGTCAGCATTTTCACTTTTATTATTTATATTTGACGGATTTTTTCTGCATCCCAAAACTCTCGTCCTGCATTTTTCATAAGTTTTGAAAATGTTAAAATTATTTTTGTAAAAATAACTAAAATGACCTTTTATCTTAAAAAAAATTACTGAACCGGATGCTCTCCATTCGGTAAAATTGTAAATCGGATGGAGGTCATCCGATTCATATTTTCATTTGTAAATGTAAATCGGATGGCCACTCATCCGGTTTACAATTTAGTTATTTTTTTAAAATGTAAACCGGACGCAGGACATTCGGTTCATATGAAGTTCATCTTCTCTGATGTAGATTCACTGTCGATGGCAACTTAATTATCAACTTAACTACTCTAATCATCAATATCACTCACAAATTGCTAATAAACATATTTTTTTTTTTACTTTTCAGTTGTTTAAAACTTTAATTCAGATTGAAGCAAATACGTACCTTCTCCTTCCAGATCTGCGATGCGAATGTTGCAAACTCTCACCCACACGCACATATCACTTTTGTTGACGGTGAAGGTGAAAAACAGATACAATAACTGAACCGGATGCTACAGTAAAACAGTGAATCAGATACAAGCAAAGGGAGAATAAAACAGATAAGAGTGGTTAAGGAGATAAATAGGGTAGAGAGTATTTTGATCTTTTACCATTTATCATTTAAGGACATATTTATATTTTTTACTGAACTATAGAGGTGAACGAGGAGGGTATTGGGATTGGAGGAAGAATTCGTATCTATATTTTTATTCTAGGCCCATATTGTTTTTTTCTGCAATGTCCAATTTCACATGAAAGTTGGGTTTTATGTCTTATAGTTAACATCACTAACGGAAGGACAGAAAAATTCATATTTTAACAACGAATTTGCTAGCAAGTGTATATACATAAAAATAAAACATGATTTTCGTTTTTTCCAAGGCAAATTAAACTGGAAAGAAACGTACTCTGAAATGTCACAGTCGTTCCCCAAATTGAAGTAGAAGCATTAGAAGCAGCACAAAAAACGTCATGGAAAACGAGTAACCCAACAAGGAGAAATCGTAGCCTTCACTCCCAAGTCGTAACCCTTTTGGACTCAACAATTCCACAACCACCATCTTTTCCACACTTTAATTGCACCGTGTGTAGAATGGCACCCCAAATTCTTCCACCACCATTGCATAATCAGCCACAAAGTCATTGCTTTTTTTGAGAAGGCAAGACACAGTCCCATGAATCACGATTTCACTTTATCGACTCAATCAATGTCACAACGTAAAACGACAAATTCCTCGGTCAAAGATTCATTATAGATTCCAAAGTGCTATTTCTTTATCAGACTTTGTTAACTATAGAGCCTGCAGACCCTATACTTCTCCTTTAGTTTACTAAACATTAGGGTTTATTTTTTATAGATTTTAAATTTCAACGAATGCTTTTGTTTCTTGTTTTGAATCGGCTAAATGATTGATTTCTTCCAAGTTATGACTCGTGTCCTTTTTATGCCCTATAATTCTTGGATTAGTGTCCTTTTTATGCCAAGTTATGACTTCTATTATTTCGTTAAGAGAGATAAATTCAATTAGATTCAATTACTAATCCAAATACAGCAAAATTTAATTGTCCTACCAAATTTCAAATGTATAAAAGAACAAATATAGCATCTACCCAACATAAATCAATTTGATTATTTCCACTATATATCATGTTTTAAAAACAAAATTCAAAAAGTAACCTATTTTTTCAATCCCAATATACCTTGATTCAAAATACTAACTCTAATTCTCTTATAAAAAAATTATATTTAAAAGTAAAAGTATACTCTACTTCACTGATTATACTAAGTTTGATTATAAAATGTTTAAATATTTTCTTCAAATTTAATATTTATATTTGTTTTAACTACGTTTTTGACCGCTTTAAGTTATTCTAAATTTAATTTATCTTTTTCTTAAGGTTTCCTCTTCTTTTATAAATTTTTATTCTAATAATAACTGAATTCCAGTATTAACTGATTATTTATTATATAAATGTGTACTAAATAAATTTTAGTTTATCTTAAGCGATTCTTCGTAATATTTAGAAATTATCTACAATGATTTAGCAATAATTTTTAGTTGTTGCTTTTGTAAGAGTCATTGCCTCAATTTTGGGATAACTGAGATTTTATTGGACTCATGTTTTCTCATTACCTATTCAAACTTATTAAGCATTAACCTATTGGACTTAATTATAATGTATATAGTCTTATTTTTACACCCCTTTTACTAAAAACATCTCCTGAGACTTGTGTTTTAGACCCCTTTACTCAAGACACCCCTCATACCCATGAGGGTGCAATATTCCAACTCATCCATGCATCAAAGTCTTCAATTTAACTAAATACATAAATCTTACATGTAGAAAATAAAGTAAATTCATCATCTCAAGTTTTCCCTGTCCTAGCATAAATGAAACACCTCAAATATAACTATAAACTATAAATATGTTTTATAAATAGTATTTTTAAAATACTTCTATTTTATGAACAAGATAATGGATAATACTACAACACTTTGTATATATACATTTATTTTAGTGAAACGGGAGTACAGAAAAATGAGAGTATTACATTAACGAGTTGAGAAAGGAAATGGCATAGGTAAATAATTTTATAGAAAAAAATAGTATTTTGTCTCAATCACTTTCAATTTATTTTATTTTTTTCGCATAGAAAATTTTAAAATCCTTCCTAACCATATTTATGTAAAACAACCATAATTTTTCATAATAGACCATGTTCTGAAGTAGTTTAATTTAGTTTGATCCTAAAACAAAGTTTGTTCATTCTTAATTTAAACTATCATAAAGAAGGATAATATTTTGTTTCATCCTAATAATAAAGAAAATGGAAAACGAAAGATAAAAAATAAATAAATAAAAGAGACCAGCTTCTTAATCAAGAAGGAAATTGATTCTCACTGAATTTTTTAAAACTTTTGATGAATAAATCTAGTTGATAATGGAAAGTTTTTAAACTAGTTAATCAAATTCTAATAGTTTGATAGGTTGAACTGGCCGGTAAATATAAAATAATGAGAATAGATATACTTAAATAAAAAAAACTGTACCAAATTTAACTTAATTTAATTGATAAAAAAGTATTTGAGGTTTTCATACGCTTACTTCAAAATTTTATCTATAAGTACATTATTTTAAATATATCATTCAGTTTCAATTATTGTTTTTCATGCGTTACATTGTTCTATAATTAATTAATCTTGTACAATATCTTGACATATTCATAATTAATTTTGAAATAAAAATATTATAATTGAGTAAACTTCCTATCTTCGTTATGTTGGTTTGTATATCAGTCCAAGGATTATTTTAATGGACTTATAGATGTGAACCCTTTAAATCAATATCTAATTTCATCTTTGAAAACAAAATAATTCAATTTTAACTTTAGACTCAAGTAACATTAGATTCAACATATGTAGCATCAGAATCACACTCCCATTTTCTCTTTCCAAAGGTTGAGGAAATTAGATTAAAATCCCCTCACACTACCACATCAATGGGAGAATCTTGTTCCTAGAATCAAATTCTTACCAATGTGAATCCATGTCAATGTTCTCTATCACTTTATTCTTCAAGTTACTTGGATACCAAGTACCAAAACAAAACCTAATCTTAATAATTCTCTAACATTTTTGGATCAAAACACACACATGTACATAGAGTTCAATAGTTTAAGTAGTGGATTATGTAGGCAAGATACAAAATTCAACATTAGAACTTATCAAAAGATGTATTATACAAATTTATTGTATATGTTAATTTTCGAATATAACAGTGAATTTGGATTAGTAAAGTAGTGTGTCTATTATTTTTTAAATGTTCTTTCGTTGCTTTTCTAAGTAAAATAAAAGGAATTAATATTTTTTTTATTTCGTAAAATAGTTGTGAAGTTTTCTATTCTACTTATCCATTCCCTTTTAATTATATTCTAGAAAAAAATGTCCATTAAGTATTTTTATTTTTGCTTTTATCAAAAATGTGTAAATTAATTAAAAGTTAAGAGGAAAGTAAAGGTGCTATTGAAACTACATATCTAATGTTATCTTGAAGGGTGAGAAAAATAGACAAATAGAACAATTTTTTAATTTTTTTTAACAATGACACTTAAACAAAAAATAGATTGGATATTTTCATGAGAATGAATAAAGGGTGAATTTAAAATCATTATATATGGGGATAAACTAAAATTAAAATTAGGTTTGGGTTTTAATTTTTAATAGGTAAAATGATTTAAAAGAAATTTTGTTCTAACAAAACACAACAAAAATAAAAATAAAACAATATATACTTACAATTTTTTAAGATTGAATATACGGCAGTTCAATTTACAAGTTAAATATTTTAAGTTAATTTGTGTAAATCTCATCTTTTCACCTAAATTCTTCAAATTTTTTTTTCATTTCTTTCTTTTTAATATTTTTTTCTAATTTCTTTCCACTCTCATTCCTTTAAATTTTATATCTTCCAAAATCAATCTAATTATACACTGTAAAGGGTGAAAAGTTAAGAAAATCACTTTTTTCAATCAAAGTATATTTTGAACATTCTTTATTTTATTTTTTACTTTAGACTTATCATTAATCTTATTGTAGTTAGCTAATGAAAGTGATCATATCAATTTGGTTAAATTTATATTAAAATTTTGTTATGTTTAAATATTTTATTTGAAGTCTCATTTTAAGTAGTTCTCTTAATTGAATTGAAAATTATTCTATACTACGAAATTACAACTAAGGAAAGTTTTTATGTTTATTATAGTAAATTGAGATGAATTATCTACGAGTGAATATGACTTAGTCTCAGTATCCTGACTTTTATACTTGACATTAAATTTTATTTGAAAATAATTTGAATATTTCAAATCCAGTAAATTGTTATTTGAGTTTTTGATTAATAGAGAATTATTTTAAAATGATTTAAATATACTAATCTTATTGAAATATTGATATACAGATAGATTATGCACGTTAAAATATAGAATTTTTTAAACTAACTTTTGAATTTTGAATATGATTTAGATTAGTAAAATTTATTTTCTAAGATTTTCATATATTAGTTTATGATTTTAATATGAATAAAAATATTTACTGAATTAAAATGATGAAGATTGAATTGAAAAAATTAAATGATTATATAATATTTGAGCAAATTATGATTATAGTAAATCATTTAAAATTTGTTTGAATATTGTATTTGTTAGAGTGATTTTAAGAAAATTTTTAAAAACAAATTTGATATTTCTTCATAATGTTTATTTTTTGATATTTTTTTAGTGAAGGATTTTCCATTTAAGTGAAAATAAAATTGAAATTCAGTAATTAATATTTTGATGATTTTTTTCTAAAAAAAAAATTCGTTCAAGTAAAAATAAAGTTGAAACCCAATTATTATTTTTGACTTAATTTTTGTAGAATAAGTTTTTCTTTTCTTTTTTGGTTTTTATCTTTTTAATAGATTAAACGAAAGTGGTTATTATAAACAAAATATTAACTTGTATATCTAATTATCTTGTTTAAACAAGTTATGTTGTACGAAATAATTATTAAGAATAATTAAAATTGTATAAATTTTGAATACAAATTTAGAATGATAGGTAAATTATTGTTTGAATTATGTGTTAAATTTTGTAAATTTATTATTATTCTAATAAGAGATGGTTAAATATAGGTAAAGATATACTTACTACTAAACAAAAAATCAAATATTTGATATATTAAGTTTTGTGACAAAGTTGATACAAATATTTGATTATCTCAGTTATAATAATTTCCTGATATAGTATAATTATAATTAGTATAAGGGGAAAATATATTAATTTTTAAATTAATATAAATATTTTTTTTATGCCAATATTTCCAGACTATTCGTTGATAATGGGCAAATACAATTATTATAAAAAATTATTTTATATTATTTTTAAATTAATAAAATTTATTTTTTATGTCAAAATTTTCCATTTAAAAATTGGTCTATTTTTATATAAAAAATTCATGTGAAAAAAACTCTTTTTAACTGATGTGTCATGTCATATCTGCAACCCTGTTATACAAAATTAAACCAATGAGTTAGACTAATCTGTATATAGATTTCTATAATAGTATAAGATTTTTCTTATATAATGTTCACAAATTCGATTTCTCTTACCTAGTAAGTAATGAAGTTTTTTGAAGAAGGTTTCCCGTAGAAATGTTACTGGAGAGTATGTCTTTGTGCATCTATAATATATAATATCCTGATAAATAAACAAATTGATTTTTTAAAACTTGTTTATATTATTATTAATTTGATTTAGTTTTTTTTGTTAAAATTACAGTAAATAATAAGATGAACAGCCTTTTTGTGCATGTTATCAAAACTTTAATTAAATGGAGATTTCATATAATATATATCACTTCTTTTATCTTTTATACTTTTGCATTCCTCAACTAATTTCTTACTTGCTATTGTTTACAAGAAATTGTCTATAATAAGAGAAATATTAAAAGTGTTTTTCTATTTTATGATTATTATAATTAATAAAAAGTACATTATTATATAATTATTTTTATATATTTTATTGCAATTTTACTTTATATTTTTAGTCCTTATTTTCTAAATTGTAATTATTATATTATATTTTTTAAATTATATTTATTATTTTTATTATTATAAAAATATTTGGGTGTAACTGGACTATGTTTAACCGAGGAAGCTCTCATATGAGACTTGCAGACCTGCATCGGCGCACAGCACAGACTATACGTGTAACAATTTTTCTGATTTATATTTAATTTATATATAATAAAATCAAACAAATTTTTTTTATTCATATTTATTAAAATTGGTTCACCATTGTCTTATTCTATTTGAAAAATGTTTCCATCAACACAAAATAATTCTTTTAATAATAGTTATTAATTGGATTATTATCATTAAAATTTAGATTTTTTATTGATAAATTAACCATATAACACACACAATGATGACTGAAGATAACTATGGCGTTCAAATTTTATTTAAATTTATTTGATAAAAATATAAATTGTTAATGTATTAAGAAAAGTAATGAATATAATTAGAATATATTTTAAAATTATAAAAAGTGCAATTTCTTGTCACAATGCAAATTAAATTTCAGAAAAATATTGAAAAAACAATAGAAAACACAAAGAGAATTTACAAAATAAACATTAACTCAATAAAAACAATTTTGATAGCGGTGATATAAAATATATAATAATCATATAATAAAAACACACGGTGCATGTTGGACAGTATCAATGTATCAATGAAATCTCTGAAGAATGATGACGTAAATAATAATAATGACAACAGTATCATTGTATTATATATATATATATATATATATATATATATATATATATATATATATATATTTTAAAACTTTACAAATTTCAAAATTAAGTGCGCTTACCTCAGCTATGGATTAGTAATCCACATATGCAAGACCTATGATGCTACAAAACACTACTTGTTTAAGGAATATACTTACTTAGAAGTTCTAAATTCCTTAGTACGGATTAAAAATCATCAGTGAGTGGTTTAATATGTGACATTTTAGTGTGCAAATTTGTCAAGGTTGTTTGCAATGAGTTTTCTAGAAAATTCTATTAATTATATTAATATTAAATAGATTATTTTACTTACTCTTATTTATATGAATTAAATAAATATAAACAAACAATGAATAGATAGATATTTTATAAAGAATATATTAATTTTGTCAATCAATAAGTTTTACATAGGAATGCACATTGGATAATAGATACTTTCTGTAATATGATTATAAAATATCAATAACACCTTTTTTCAGGATAATTAAAATTGTCCAAAATAACTAATTTAAACTAAAATTTTTAATAATTAAACTAAATTAACTTCAAAATAACTAAACTTTCAATTATTGTAATTATTTTTTAGGTTTAACTTATAAGCATTTCTACTATCTAAAATGGAATAGTAATAACCACTATATGCGTATTTTGTATAATTATTGTAAAAAATAATTTATTAAGAAAACTCATATAAATTATTAATTTATTTTAATTTTATTTTTTCAAAATCAGTGTGTTGTTAATTTGTGATGTAGTTCTTTATCTTATATATAATTTCATGATATGACATTTAAAAAAAGAAGACACCACTTTCTATTATGTTTCAAATCTTATTCATACTTACTAAAATATATTTAAACTTTTAACATTTATTAACATGGTGCTTTCATTGCTGGCTGAGTTGGTAGTGGTTGGCAAGGCATTCTCGTGAAGAAACTTTGACCTCCTTTGAGTCACACTCCATTAACATGTATCGGTGACCTTCATGGACGTGAATGCATTTCTCACCATAATTCTTTCACAATTCTTCTTCTTATGGGCACACATCAACATCAATTAATATGGTTTATAATTCACCAAAAAATCTTGTTTTCTTTTATTGTTAACAATATATATATTATAGTATTATTACCTTTACTTGATTTTTATATTTATTTTGTCTTCGTGCATTCATGTACTTTCTTTTCTTTTTTTCTTAAAGTTAATTGTTCTTAAGATTTAACAAGAGCTACCTTCAGAATTTAAAAAAATTCCTGCTGTATACAATAATTAATCATTCAAGATAGCTAGTATATAGTGAAACTATTATTATTCAGACACAAAATATTGATACTATTATTCCAAATGAAAGTGAGAGGATTTGCAAATTACAAAGTAATAGCAAATTGTTTCATCAAATTGACCTTTGAGTGATTGCTAAGATCTAGGTAAAGGGTTAATCTTTTCTCTATTTGGACCTGAAACTTTAATAAAATTATTATTTAAATTTAATCTACCTTGATAAAACTGTGGTTCAAAAATTAATCTTACACTACAACATATTATGTTAGAGATGTTAGATGTCAAAATGTTGTAGTTAAAGTGTGGATGACACAATTGTAATTAATCAGCAAAGTAGATTTATATAATTTATTGAATAATTGTAGTTATAAGTGTTGAATGAATTATTATTTAAAAATTTGAGTGATTTATTCTTGAAAAAATATGGTTTGAACTGTTAATGGAATGAATCATAAGGTTGAAATGATAATATTTAATATTTTGATAGAATGTTCTTGTTCAAAACACCCAAGTGGTTAAAACAAATAAAAAGTATCAAAATAATTATCTCTTACCATCAAGAATATAACAGTTAAATGTTATAAAAAGATAAAGTAATTAAATTTCTCACTTTCAAATAAAGAATATCACTCAAGAACGAATGTTGTACTCAAATAATAATATTCTATTTTTAATTTATAATTATAAATGATACCAATAGAGTAGTATACTACAATAGTAAGCACTTGTTTTATTATTATTTTTAATGTCCTTATATTATTCTAAAAATCTCATTCTGATACCAGAAGTTAAAGTCAGTATTTTAGGAAAAGCAGTAAAAAATATTACACAGAAAAGAAAGATGAAAAAACAATAAGTACTACAATGAATTGCAATTCCCAATCCGGAGAAAAAAAGTATTTTTTTTTTTTAATATGTAACCGAACAACACAAAAAACAGGACTTTGAGAAAGAGGAAAATATCTGACATTAAAAAGAGTGTCACATGCTTAATTTTGTTTTTGTTTTTATTTTTCAACTCTATATGGTTCCCTTTGACGGAACAAATTGTGAAGTGTTTTTGGTACACATGTCAATAAGGTGGTAGTGTGCATGTGAATTTAAATCACTTTTGGTAAACCTTCTTCAACGGTAATTTCATGCAATCTTAATATAAGAGTACCTACGTGTCAATCTCTGAACCATCTTTTCCAAATGTCATCATGCACAGCAACTAGCAATTTGGGAAGACATTAATTATTTTTTTCTGTTTTTGAGGTGTTGGGGCCAGCTCCTTTCTCTCCAAACTCCATTAATGGAACCAGGACTCATGTTTCTACTCCAATAGTTGAGTTGATGTTACAAATTTTAATCTCAAAAGGTTTCTCTTGAATAAATAGTAAAAGTTTGTCTTCTTTAATCAAACTTGAAAAAAAAATCAAAATTAAATATTGTAAGACACTAAAATGAGATTTACAAATTCAATATATATGTCATAAAAAATTTAAAATAAAATTATTAGAAAGCAAATGATCATTTATACTCACAAATATTAGATTTTATCAAAATATTTTGCTTAAGTTTCATTACTGAAATCATTTAGGTTCCGTATCTGAAATGATTTCTCTTTCTATATATATCACCAAACCAATAAATAAATAAATATATATATATATATATATATATATATATTTTATATTAAATTATTCATGTTATCTAAATATTATATATGGAGTTATATTAGCATTTTGAAGTCTATTATGTACTTGTTTGAAATACAACATAATTATTTAAATCAATACTTTACTATAAAATATAAAATTTTAATCCTCTAATTTAAGAGAAAAAAAATACTTAAAAGAATCACTTATTAGAATCTTTTACAAATTAATATTACTTGTATTTTATCATCTATAATTATTATTCTATTGAATTGAATTTAGTTCTTCTTTAATAATGCATATAAATGTATAATAACTTCCACATAAAATTGTTTTTTATACAAGAAATCAGTAAACTTAATTATAATTATTTTTTTATTGGCTTTTTATAACAAGAAATCAATATAAACTTTATAATAATTAATTTTTTGTCTCGTTCTAAACAAAGTATAAAAATATAATGTCAAATTTGTGACAAATATTGTTAAACATATTTATGATTATATACCTAAATTTATAATAAAGTAATATTTTTTCTTAATTTGTTAACGAGGATGAAGAATTTTTTTTTTATTTACATGTTATTTACTCTGCATGATCCCTTATGATACTTAATAGTGGAGTTTTATATCATCTTATTATGACAGTTCAAATCTCACTCACAACACACTTTATATGAGATTAGACATAGCAAAAATAAGACTCAAATTTATTTATAAAAAATATTGGCTTTGTAGTTTACACTATACCATACTCTTTTACTAAATTTTCTTTAAATCAATTGTTACATGTTAATGTTATATCCAAAAATTTTCTCAATATTTATAAATTTGTCAAAGATATTGTTTGTTTTTGAGTTTCATTTTCACCATTGTCTTATAAAACATAAGAAAATAAAGGATATCATTCTACAAGAAAAAGTTAAAAATGGTTTATATGTTTTCCAAAACTTTGTTTATATTTTTTCGATTAATATTCATTTTATTATATCTTAATTGTCTTCTTGCACTGACATACTCTACTCAGTTTGGTCATACGAATGTAAATATCATTTATCATGTGATGGAAAAAGTATAATATGCTTATTAGTGTCAAACATAATTTCCATAAAATATGTGTTATTGCTAAAATTCATGAGTTATCTTTCATTGATTCTACAACTGTATATGTTTTTTACAATTTGACTGTTTATCAACATCAACTTTAAAAATATCATCACATGAGAGTGAAAGCAAGCATTTTCAAACCCGCTTATCTTTATTGTATTTACTTAATCTACTTTTGTCCAACAACAATCAAAGAGTTTTGCAAACTTCATATTGGTTCAAGGTCACACAAGATGAATATAATGCTCTTTTAGCTAACAACACACTGACTCTATCAGAACTTTCCAACGACATTACATCCATAGGTTGTAAATGGATCTTCAAAGCAAAGTAAAATGTTGATAGTACTCTACAGTCCTACAAAGTAAGACTTGTAGCAAAAGGTTTTCATCAACAACCTAGTGGATTTCGATTTCAAAAACATTCAACCCAACCTAGTGGATTTCGATTTTTAAAACACTCAACCCAATGGATAAACCTAACCATACTACTGTTCTCAAGCTTGCTTTAACATATCACTAGTCAGTTCATCAGATTGATATAAATAATGTCTTCGTCTATGGAAACTTACAAGAAATAAGTCGCATAGTTAAACCACTAGGCTTTGAAGGGCTAATTACCACTCTACCTCTTTGTTTTTTCATCAACTAAAAATGACTCTTCATTATTTGTTAAATTTTATAATAATTCCACATTGTTGATTCTTTTATAAATTGGTGATGTCGTTATCACAGTGCATCTTCTTTTGCAATGTAATTCAGTCGCTTGTTTTCATGCTCTGAAACCAATTTGTCTTGAAAGATCTTTGACATTGAAATTTCTTAGAGAAAAAATGAAAACTGTCACCTGTCTCAAATCAAATACATCAAAGATCTTTGCAGTAAACAAATATGTTAACTTTTTCACAAAATCTGAAATAGCTTAAAGTGTCAATAAGTTTTGTGAATTCATGCACTAGTCACAAAAACATCAGTAAAAAGTTACAAATCTTAGACTACCTTGCCGAGACCTTACATTATGACATTTTCTTACACAAATATTTTCATTTTTAGCTTACAATCTTTATCGGTATTGATTAGAAATTTGATTTATATAATAAAAAATCAACTACATGTACACAATTTTCCTTAACTAAAATCCTATATCATGATCATCACATGAATAAAAGATTGTTTGTTAATATAGTATACTCAAGTTAAACAAAACCTAATATGATTTGTTATTATATAAAGTAGATTATAAATTTACTTTAAATTATGTATTTCTTTCTCAGTCCAACCTTGAAATAGTTCTTCTTACAACTAACGTGATTATCCAATAAAAAAACATTCTACTCTAAATTTATATTTTATTTACAACTCAATTAAATAAGAAGCAACTATGTCTCAGGACATATTTCTGCCACCATTAAAATTGCTAATATCCTCACTAAATTCCTATCTACATCTTCATTCAAGAGATAATATAATGGTTATTCATAATCCAATTATTATTTTATGAGAAATATTAAATAACATGTAACCCATGCATACCTTAACTACCATGCATAGCTGTTTATGTTGTTGCCCTACCTTTTATATATAGTTTCTCTCTCTGATAGCTTATGTATAGTTTTTAGCATAATAAAAAGTTATTTCTCTCTCTTCTTTTCTTCTTTCATTACAATAATAAAAAAACCTATATAGGATTTTATTCTGCTTTAAATAGATTTATCATAATTTATGTTTTATATTAAGTAATTTTACTCATATAAGTGTGCTTATATAAAGAACGCCAAAATCATTTGTTTGAATAGTAAAATTTGTTAACAGTATAATAAATAAAATCACATTATATTTCTTGATTTCATAAAGATGATTTCTTAAGTTGAACGGTTATATATATGATAGTTTTTCTATAACATTCTTAATTGGGTAATTTTATAATTTAAAAAATAAAATAATTTATTTATTTCATAAAAGAAGTAGTTAAGTAATTTTATTTATTTAAAATAATTTCTAAATGATAATTTTATTACCTTACAAAGTTATATACATATGTAAATATTTAAAATTATATTATTTTTATATTTATCAATTAATTATTAAAATACAATACAATAATATATTGTTTTTATTTTTAATTATTTTGTTTTATATTTTTCAATTAATTATTTATAAAAGTAAGCAAATTATAAAATAATATAGTTTTTAATTATATTATTTTAATATAATAAAGATGTGACATGCACAAAACGCTCTTGTGAATTAATCTAATTAAGAAATGTATACACATTATATTTTTTATATCCGAATTTTCTTGTAAATTTTCTATAAAATTTGTAAGAATTAAATTATTTAGATTTTGTAAACTATCATAATATTTACTGAAGATTTTGAGTGGTGATTAATATGGGATATCTTTTTTCTAATCATAGTTTAAGAAACATTGTTTAAGTTGTTTGGATTCAGTTTAATTTAAAAGATTAGAATGTTAGTATTAAGCCATAACAAAAAAAAACGTATATAGTTAATACATATATAATGACGTAAAAAATATGCTTATAATTTTTTCATCTATTATTTAAATTTAGCCTACAATAATTTTTTCCATGTAAATCATATTTTTTATTAATAATTACAAATATAGTATAAATAAAATAATTAAAAATAATAATACATGAGATATTGATAAGTCTTAATGATACAGTTTAGTTGGTTACATGACTGTGCATCTAAGCTATTACACATATTATCAATATATTTAACTATAGAAAAATATTATTTTATTTATCTTTTAGAAACAAAAGTTAAAACCATAGGAACCTTTTCTGCTACATAAAAGAATTTCCAGGAATGAAATTAAAATGATGCATATCTATTAATGCCTCTCTATATATAATCTATAATCTCATTTCTATACACGTGTAACTTCGTTTGACGCGTGTACAAAAATATTTTAATTAGGGATTAAATTTTAAAGCAATAAAATTAAATTATAATATATCAGATAATAATTATAATCATAATAAAATGTAATATTATTATTATTATTATTATCATCGTCATTATATATTATTATTATTATTATAATAGAGAATAATCTGGTATTATCTTAAATGTGGAGACTGTACTCTAACTTTAAGGAATTGATTTTCAGTTACAATATGCTAAATAATATCTAAATTATATGATTAATTACATCAATTAAAAAGAAAAGAAAATAAACTTTCTTACTCTTGACCTATATATACACGCTCCAGGAAAACCTTTCACTCTCACAAGTCTTCTTAAAAAACACCTACCTCTGTAGTGAACTTTGATCTATTGGACACACTTTCCCTCTCTCTCTCTCTCAACAATAAAGAGAGAGAAACAAGTAAAAAAATAATAATAAAGAAAAGTAACACTGAGAAGAAGAAACTCATCCATGGCGCTTCAGAAGCTCTTCACGAAGCGTTTTCTTGACTCTTTCAAGACGAAGAAGTCTTTCGAACGCGCCATGGTTTCCAAGGCCGTGCCGCCGCCTCCTACCGCGCTGCATGAGAGTTCCGACGACGGAGGCTTTCTCCGGCGGTTTTTGCTCCTCCGGCGATCGGTGTATCACTCCGGTTCGGCGCGGCTTCCGGAGCTTTTCTTTTTTCCAGTCGGAGAGAAGCTCCGAGAGACGCTCAAAGGCATCAACAGCGGCGTCAGTCTTGCTCCTGCGACGGTGCCAATCACCGGCGATGCGGTGTGCAGAGGTGGAATGTCCGTGGAGGACGCGAGGAAGATTCTGAGAGCTACACAAATGGAGAAGGTAAAGGCGAGGTTGAGGAATGTTGCTGAAAGTTCTGTTCAGTATTCGGAGTTCTTGCAGATCTGCGCTGAGGCATGTGAGAATCGTGATCAAGGTGCAGAGTTCGCAAAAATCTTAGATGACTCCGGACACGTGATCGTTTTGGGAAACTCTGTTTTCCTCCGCCCGGAACAGGTACTAGCTTCGGTTTCTGGTAACAGTTACTGACATTCAGTTTCTCTTAACTAATTTTATTTAAAAAGATTGCATAAATTGTATTTGTTTATATAATTTATTTTATTGATGGAAGAATCTTGTTCATGAGGATTTTTCAATTTTTTTTTGTCATTGTTTTGGCTCTTTATTCTTTTTTGTTTAGTTTATACTTCACTAATATTTTTTATTTTTTTATTTTTGGATTAATTGTCTGACAATAAATTCAATAACTACAAATTTTGTATTTTGTAAAAATCTAGTCCTGTTTATAAGAATTTGATATTGAATTGTATTGCTACTGCATTTTCAATTAGAAATTTTTTATTCAAGTTATAACAGAGTTCTGATTTTTTTTAGACTGAAACAATGATGATTGTAGTGTCTGTATAGCATGTCATATATATATTTTTTTTATTTCAAATATTATTTTTAATGGAAAATATTATGTGAAACCTTTATTATGTGAATACAAAAAATGCTGAATTAAAAACTTGATAAAAAAATTAGTATCAGATATTAATTTATTGACATTTATTTCTTATAAATGTATTTTCTTAATTTTCTAACTATTAACTGCAATAAATCTGTTAAACTGGATAAGTCCAAACAAAAATTAAAACAAATTGTAGGATAATGATAAACACTTGTTCCTTGATAAAACAGTCACATGGAATTGTGAGTCTCTATTGTGCATTAAACTGCATGGATTTTGACCACTGATAAATGCACAAACTCTTCATCTTAACCATTAAAATACCTTTTGAATACAGAAAACTGTGGTCCATTACATAATAAATCTGTTTTTAATAAAAAGTGTAATATAAGACATTGAATGTGTCAGTAGAAGCCATTGAAATTGAAACTGCCATGGACACAGTTATCTTCTGCAATGCAATCTTGATGGTGATGACTAGGATCCTTATCCTAGTCTGCGGTAACGGGTATTTTCTTTGTCCATTTCTCACCAACATTAACCTTGGGGAGTTTTAACTAGATTTCTGGGATAGGACATGTGGAATGTGACGTGTCTAATATACCAGTTTCCCATGAATGAAGGTGATGTGATCACTGACCAATTTTTTTGCATGATTTTAGAACTTTGTTTTTTCTCTTACAATCATTCATCCCTGCATTCATTTGGAACATTATTTCGCCATGTTTATGGCATTTTATGTCTGTGTAGTCTTTCCTTGTCTTCAAAACGTGGCACCATATGTGTGCCTACCTCTTGTCTTCGACTCTGCCGAAAACCTCCAAATTTTAATGAAGGGTCATAATTATCTGAAATCTTTTGTGCGGTGCCTTAAAAACAAACCGCGCCCTTTTTTTTCATGTTCTGTTTGCATTAACATTTTATAGAAAAAAAAAAATATATATATATATATATGTACAATGACAACTTGGTCTTTGGTTGCTGACACTCTTCACTGATGGAAGATGATAATTATAATATATGTGCAACTTTTATTAATCTATTTCATCACATAAAAAGTGGGATTTGATTGACTCTGTTTTTCATAAGTTAGTGTAAGATTTGGCTTGTTCTATGGGACAAAAACCTAGTCAATTAGTGTCTACTGTATTGCATCATTCATTTTATTTATCCTGGATATTCCATTGAGGAGTTTTATAATGGTGTTTTGATTCTCTTTTGTAGGTGGCAAAATCAATAGAGAGCTTAATCAATCAATCAATAGCCAATCCAATAGATCCCAGAAGGAAGGAGCTTGAGCAGATGATGAAGCAAAAGGTCATGATTGATGACAAGGCCAAGGCCCAGGTCCGAACTGAGCTTTATTTTGGGCTGGGCTTTTTGACAGTCCAAACCCTTGGGTTCATGAGGCTAACTTTTTGGGAGCTGAGTTGGGATGTGATGGAACCTATATGCTTTTTTGTCACCTCTTTTGGGTTTGCTCTGGCCTATCTTTTCTTCCTCAGGACCTCCACAGAACCCAGCTTTCAGGGCTTCTTCTTCCACCGATTCAGGGTGAAGCAGGACCGTCTGATGAAGAAATACAACTTTGACAATAATAGGTACAACGAGTTATACAAGGCATGCTACCCCAGTTTTCATGGTGGTGTCAAATCTGAGCCTTTCCACTCAGCAGAGACTCATTTAACTGAGCTCAGAGCTGATTGAGTAATTATGTGCAGAAATAAGTTTTTATTTTAGTAATGTTACTCTGTGTTATCATGGAGCCAGATGAAACCCTTTGTTTAAACGAAATGAAAAATGTGAATGAATGGAGTAGATAACAAAAAAAATTTGAATTTAGAGCGATACAGATTGAGGCCTAATCTGTGAAAAAAAAAGATGGATGAGTAGTTTGTAGATTTTTTGCGCTTTTTTCCTTTCTGGGGAAAGTTTTTGAAGCTTCAACTTAACCTTTTTAAAATTATATTTTTACTTCATTTTAGTATTTTGCCTCTTTATTTCTTTACAACAGTGGAACATATCCTAGATTGTGCACAAATTCTTATGATAAAAAAATATATAATTAAAAAATAATATTGAAGTTATAAAAAAGTTGTATATGTAACGATAATCATGAAAATATTTTTTTATTAATTTTTATAACTGTTGTAATTTTATAATAGGAGCACTTTGTAAGTTTTCATCAAATTAAAAATTATACTCGTAATAAAAGATGTATGAAATAATAATTAAAAAATATTTTAATTTTTCATTAGTCTATAATGAAATTTTTTGTTAGATTTTTATTAATACACTTTTTAAATTATAAAATCTAAAGAGTTCGCTACTGAATATAAAGATACAAAACATGAAAAAGTTAAAAAAAAAAAAAAGTATATAAATAAAAGTTACAAAATCTCATCTTATTATTATGTGTTATAAATGATGAATATTATCAAATATATATATTGATGTACTAACAGAATTATTAAATATGTGTAATGTGTTATAAATGATGAATATTATCAAATATATATTGATGTACTAACAGAATTATTAAATATGTGTAATGTTAATGACTAAATAAAATAGATGTAAACACCTGATTATTTTTTAAAACGTCGTACTAAATACTAAAGTTTTTATTACAAGATACCCTTAAAAGAAATTACTACTCTTTATTATAAGACATTTTATAGTTTTTCTATAATTTTTTTCTTCTTTTTTTTATCCCAGTTAGATGTTATATATACGTGTATTTTTTATTAATTGACAGTGAAAAGAAAATTTTAGAAGTTATTGATAATGGAGGTTGATTTATAATATTTTTAAAAATTTAAACGAATTAATTATTATTTTTATCAATAGATGTGACAGTGTTATAAGTGTGTTATATTAGACCAGAGTATACCATTTTTTTTTTCTCGTAATTTTTTTAAAAAAACTTTAATCTAATACATAAATGTTTTTTGTTGTCAGGTCAGTTAAAAACAAATCACAACAAATATATAATAAGAGTAGGTGTAGTCAATGGCTTTGCAATTCTAAATTTTAATATACCAAATTATAAAACATCAACTACATGAATCATTAAAAGTGACATTTATTATATCATATTTAACACAATACAACACTATAAAGATTCCATGCAATAAAGATTCTGATTAAATCTCAAAACTAGAAGTAAAGATATTTTAAAACTTCACTTATTCTTCTGAAATACCTAAACAAATAGTAAGACTCTTTTAAGGAGATAATTTATTATAGTTTCACAAGATTTTACTTTACATCAATATGAAAAGATCACAAGATGAATAAAATTTAATTAAAAACTAAATAATGAGACATTTAAAAATAGTTATAGGTGATACTAAGAAAAAAATGACATCAATAAATTTATTTATACTAACATATTAAAATCATTGAAAGGTAATTCATAATTATTTATTATTACTAAGAAATTTATTTATACTTAAAAAAATAATATGCAACTTTGGCTTGTTTCTTGATGAAGGAGTAATATATTTTAGAATGCCAAAAGTGAATAATTCAATAAAGGTGCGTCATTTTTTTTTTACTTAAGGTGTTTTATTTTGGCCTTTATAACCCTTTTTCTTTATTTTATGTGATTTTAAATAAATTGCTATACTTCTTAATCTCTAATGTTATAGATAGAAAGTTAAATAATCATGGTAAAGTTAAATAATATCAATTATATTATTGATATTAATTTTTATACTTGGAGAGTCATTTCAAAATTTATGCCTGTAAAAACTAGGAAAATGTGTCTTGCTTATTTGTTTATTCACCTTATACCCCATGTGGGCCTAAATACCTGTACTTGTAATCTAGACCAGTTTTCTGTGGTTGGGCCTAAATTTCCCATGACCAACTACAACTCTTAGAAACTATATAAGTAATTTTACAAAAAAAATAATAATTATTCAAAGAATTTAATGTATTGTAATTTATTTGTTCTTTGAAATTTAGCCTTATAGGTAAAAAATTCATATTTTTTCTAGTTTTAATTGTTGGAAATTTTGATTTTGTCAACCATGTCTCTTTTAATTTGTTCTTTGTTATTTTTGGTTTTGAGTTGGTAGGTGATTTAGTTTTTTTAGAGTCTTTGGTTGGACTCCGATTTAATTTGAGGTAAAGAAGTTTGGATTGTTATTTAATTATGATTCTTTTTACATGTTGACTTTAGATTATTTTAAGCATCTCGAGAAATTCAATTGCAATTGAAACATGTGCAAATGATTACTTTATGGGTTGATATGTAATATTTGAAGTTTTTTTACGAACACAAAATTTATTTTGGTAGGTTATGTAAAAGTTGAATTGGTGATGTAGTATGTATGGAGTTTGGAGAACACCTAGGGAAATGAAATTAATAAGTTTAAAATGAATTTTATTGAGTTGTAAAAAAAGGAAAAATGGTGTGAAATGATGCACATAGTGAGGTTTAGGATAATTCAATTGAGTCTTGTATACTAATAAGAAATGTATATAAAAAAAAAGTATGATTTTGGAAGCATGATGAGGACCACACCACCTAACAATCATTTTTCTCACCTAATATATCAGGAGAGAGAAAAAAAATTAATCATTTTTCTTAAAATGATAAAAATTTTGTTTTGGTCAAATTATTTCAATAAATAACATATATTTAGTGTTGTTGTCAATGTTTGGTAAACTTTTAAACGGCTATCATTTTGATACTTAGGTGGGAAAAAACCAATAGATTACTAGATCTTTGAATTGATTAGTTCAAATTAATACTACCTTTAATTATAATTCTAAGTGTATGTTTATCCAATTCAGTGTGTAGATTAATACAAAAAGGATGGAAGGTCAAAGCATGTTAAAATATGATGAAAGCTTAAATTGTAGGTTAGCAAAATACCAAACCTAATCAATTCATTTTTGTTTGAAAACACTCATCAAAGAAAACCATGATTTTGGTCTTTTGCTTGCAAGTAAGTCATATCCGTTGCCTCAATTTGCTGGGTTCAAAGAGGAATTTTTTTTATAGCATCCTTTTGGCTTGGTTTTCAAGTTTCATAATTTTCACTCTGTTAAGAAATCATAAATATAACACAGTTTTATTTAGTTTAGTAATAATATTCCATTTATGGTATTAGTTTTAACTTTTTTTGCATTGTGAGCAAGAGCGAAAATTAAAATTTGAAGTGGTTGCTTGGTTTTGGTAACTGGACCATTCCTTGTAGCTGCTTTTTAAGGAACAAGAACCCTAGTTCACGTTACTCCAACCATATAGAATGTATGCAGTGGAAGAAAAGTCCCTTTATGAAGAGCCAAAATAAAACCAAAAGCTGAAAAGCAAAGAATAAAGAATTTACAAATCCATGAATAATTTTTTTTTTCATAAATTTAGAGAAAATGTACAATGAAATTAGAGAAAATAAAATCTAAAAAATAAATTATATGCTTAAAAATTAATTTGAATTTTAATATTCACTACTTAAAATCATATGATGTAATACTCGTGAAAGTAGAATATAACATTTAATCTTCAAAACATCAAATAAAAATTAAAGTTATTAAAAACATCAAAACGAGTAGATATAATGAAAACACGGATGAAAAAGGAGTTTAATTTATTTACTTTTCATTAGTTTCCTTACAAATGGCGTTACAGTTTGAATTTGCAAGATCTAAGTCTAAAAATCTAATACTTTAGATTTGGTCAATAACGATTCTACAAGGTTAACGTAAATATGCGAATAATTCGTTACATTATTTTTTTTATAATTTTAATATATTTATATCTTTTAATAATTAAATTTTTAATAATGATATTAATAGTTAATAAGTGTTTAAAATTAAAAGATCATATTAAAATGCTTTACATTTATGGGTATTAAACTCTCATTATTTCTCCACTTATGGTTTATGTTAAAAAATCCTTTTCTCATGGTTGACGTTGCCTCTTAAAAAATAATTATGGATAAGGAATCAATTAATGAGTGTATTTAATTTGTAGGTAAACGTTAATTATACGTTTCAAGGTTGTATTAATCCGTGAGTCAGAGACACATATACAAAATATGAAATGGACAAAGGTACAGTTATGATTTATATTTTTTAAAATGTGGGGGTCAAAATATTACTATTAAAAAAGTACAAATATATTTCAACAACCAAAAACATATTTATTTATATAAAATTAATGTTTATCTAGTTCAACCTATAAGCTAAACTATAGGTTAAAGTAGGTTACAATGAAAATAGAAACTCAAATGATAGTCTAAAATACATTTTACTAATTTAATAGATGTCTTAAGAAACAATTATTATTTCAGTTAAAAATAAGTAATTTTTATTCTTGGGTATAAAACAAGCAAGGGATTGTATATGACATCACGTTAATACTCAACACTAAACTTAACGACAAAGAATTAACCTGATAAATAAAGAGGTTAATTTCGAAAATTTACCTTTATGATTAATTATTAAAGTATGATATTTTTAATTTTGTAGTAGAAAAATGGAACATAAAGTAGTACTAAAAAAAAACGTAAGGAAATATTAAAATAATATTGAGACCCAACAACTCCACCCAATATTTTCATCTTCTTCTTCCGTTCCTTCTCAGCTTCTTCTTCTATCTAATATCTTTCTATTCTTTTCACTGTCAGTGTCTTCTTTTTCTCCTCGTTTCAGAGAGAAAGAAGCTCATGCCGTACGCAACGGCGTCGTTTTGAGAATTCGAAGCTCTCTGAATCGTTCCACGCTCTCTCTTCAGAAACCGAGGTTCCGTTTTCACTTTATATTTATATTTCTCGGAACATTGTTAATCGAGACTGTGTTACCGTTTGAGGCGTAGGGTTAGGTTTTTCTCGCTCTCACTTTCTTCTGCGCGAAGCTTTTCGGGAATGCATCGGAGCGAACGGTTATCTAGCGCTCCGATCGAGGAATCGCCGGCGGTTTGATGGAATCGGCGCCGTTTGCGTTCCGGAGTTCGCCATTCCATGGAGTCCATGGTTCGGTGCTATAGTTCGCGCGCGCTATTCGGATTTCGTTGCAACCTTCGATTCGCCGTCGTTGTTTTTGAGGTGTGGATTCTGCTACTTCTTCAGGAGTTTACGAATGGCTCTGTTCGTTTTGTTATGTGTTTTTCGGACATTTCTTTTAGTTCAAAGTTGCTCTAGCGTATAGGTCTTAGGATTTTGTGAATAGCATGCTGAACTGTGCTTAGGATCTAATTTTTTGCTGGAGAACGCGAGTAGAGATTTAGATGAGAATTGATGTTTGAACGTTATAAAATATGGTTTTACTGTTTGATGATTTTGTTGTTGTTTGGTGATATTTTTTTTTTCTGTTGTTTTAGAATATTTTCATGATTTGGACGAGTGTTAACGATGTAGTAAAATATAGAAATAAAAAGAGGGATGCAGATTTAAGAATCGGAATGTTTTTCATTTTCTATTTCAAAAACTGGTTTTAAAATGCAACTAAATTAGGTTGCTCAGGCAGCTCTTAGAAGCTGGTGCAAGGCACGAATTAAAGTGTGGAACTGAGGGAGAGGTGAAGAAGATGAAAATAGAAGAAGATTCAAGAATATCTCTCTGCTATTTCTGTATGAGTTTTTAAAACATTTACTTTGGGAACAATTTTCTAAACTTAATAATATTTGTATGAGAAATTGATTGTTGAGTAGTGTGTTATGTCTTAGAAAACAATTTTTACTACAAAGAAGTGAGAAGAGAATCAAAACTTGTCCTTAACAGGTTCATAGTAAGCACCTATTTGCACAAGTCTCTCCATAAAACACAGGAGAATAAGATGAAAAGAAAAAGTGAAATAAGTTTCTATTATGCATAAGCTTTTCTGTAAAGCTCTTTCATATTAGGTTCTTTAAAATCTTATGTTTAATTTGTGCATAAGTTAATTTTAGCTTATGGAAAACTAAATTCTTTTATTCTTATTTTTTTTTTCTTTTGTGAGTGCTTATGGAGAAGTTTATTCAAATAGGCGTTAACTATCATTCAGCTTATGGGTTCAAATTTTGAAGTTTCTTTGTTGATGATATCTTGTGTAACCAGTGTTTTCACATTGTTGTTTTTTACCTAGTCATTCATTGCTTAGAAGCAAAAATTAAGAAGTTTTGATTCATAATGTTTGTTTAAAGCATTGCATGAGAGTGTAGTCTGTATAGTTGCTAAAGTTGGATATCTATTGTTAAATCCTGCTTCAGATTGTATTGATATTGGCATGGTTGGAAGTCTATAATGCAAAGCTCCAAGAACACCAATTTTACCGGGGAGGTTTGGAGGGGAGGAGTGAGAACATTGCCTCACACTCTTGCATACATGACGAGATACTTGAGCAGAGAAAGCGACCTGGTCGCAAGGTGTATTCAGTTACCCCACAGGTTTACAAGCCTGGTCTTTCGAAGCACCTCCAGCTTAAAGGTAGAGCACTACTTGGTATATCAACACCATCAGAGCTTCTAGGTATTGAAAAACAACCTATTAGGATATATCTAAATTATGATGCAGTTGGTCACTCCCCTGACAGGGATTGCCAAAAGATTGGTGATATTGTCAAGGTGAGTGTTTAAAATTATTGAAAAGAATTCAGTGTTGATATTGGTGTTCTCTTTCACATATACTATTGGTACGGTTAATCATAATTTGTTTTTGTGAACAGCTTGGTGAGCCTCCCATGACTTCTCTTCCCGGTTTGCCTTCTTGTAATCCTCTTGCTGATCCTCCAGTCATTGGGGATTGTTGGTATAACTGCACTTCTGAAGATATCTCAGGAGAGGACAAAAAACATCGCCTTCATAAGGTTTGTTGGGATCCTGCTTTGCTTTCCTTTTAATTAGAATTTGTTTTACTTGATTGATAATTAAAAAAAGTGCCTCCTGTTGCCATAAAGAATTAAAGATCTGGATATGTGTGGAGTCCAGAGAATGACCAGATCCACTACGTGGGTCTATAGTAGGCACCCATTACCTTGCAACACAGCTAGAGTCACGTGGCCACAACTCCAACTGTTATGTTGATGCTCCTCTTCATCAGGCCAATGATGTTATGTGATTCTGTGTCATTTTTGGCAGTTTTCTATTCATCGTTGTCATGGTGGTGTTAGCTAGAGCTATACTATAAAGATTGGATAGAGATATTTATCATTGGTAGAAACTTATTGCAGGCATTAGGTCAGACAGCTGACTGGTTTAGGAGGGTATTGTCTGTTGAGCCTGTTAAGGGGAACTTGCGATTAAGTGGATACTCTGCATGTGGACAAGATGGAGGTGTGCAGCTTCCTCGCGCATATGTCGAAGGTATGATTCATTTGCTGGCCTTCTGTTGAAAATGTTGTTCTTGTAAAGCTTGTGGTTAACTGTACGAGAGGATTTATGAAGATGACTCTTTGTTCGCCTTCCCCAGAGGGAGTCCCTGATGCCGACTTGGTTCTCTTGGTGACTACAAGACCTACAACTGGGAATACACTTGCTTGGGCTGTGGCATGTGAGCGGGACCAATGGGGTCGTGCTATAGCCGGTAGATTAAATGTGTTGGTTTAAATGCTGTCTTTATATTTGGGATGCTTTGTAACTGAAAGTGCCTTTTTGTTTGCATGTGTGCAGGACATGTTAATGTTGCTCCTCGTCATTTGACAGCTGAGGCAGAGACTTTGCTATCAGCTACTCTGATACATGAGGTTGTTTAGTTTTGTGTATGGAAAAGATGAGATTGCAAACACGGTTGTCAATGTTGTGGCTTTGTTGATTTTATTTGATGCTTTTCAGGTTATGCATGTTCTTGGTTTTGATCCACATGCCTTTGCTCATTTTAGAGATGAAAGGAAAAGACGCCGTGGCAAGGTATTTGCTGCTTTTATTAGTATTTTTACAATGGAATGGTATATTATAGATTTATAAGCCATTGTTTTTCAAGTATACTTTCGTCCATGTTTAGTGATTTGAATTTTACAATGATTAAATAAATAATGACGGCTTCTACCTTCTTTTGATACAGATAGTTGTTTTTTTGCTCTCATTATTATAGTATACTTTGTTAGTCACGAAGTTTGAAACTAGTAATAGATGAGTTTGTATTGCAGGTGGAGACATGTTTTAGCTCTTTTACACTATTAAATATTAATTTGTATAGAAAATATGTTGAAGAACTTTAATGAATGTGGACTTTAAAGTAGAAGTTTACAAATCTTTTGGCATTTAATCCTATTTTTAGAACATCCTCTGTTTTTCTTTCCGATATGTATGTTAAAACCTTTTTCTCTTTTTAAGCACGCCTGTTCCTTTTGAGCCATTTATTTTGTCACATTTTGGCAACTCATTGTTTCTTGTGTTTGCAGGTTACTGAACGAGTTATGGATGAAAAGATTGGGCGGATGGTAACACGTGTGGTTCTTCCACGTGTTGTCATGCATTCTCGGCATCATTATGTGGTAATTTCTATGGAACATATTCTCTATAATTTCAGTGTCAACTTTTCCTGTATTTACACATGTAATGTGATCTTCACTGGAAGATTCAACTAATGATTGATTAGTGATTTATTGGCAGGCATTTTCAGGAAATTTTACTGGCTTAGAGCTGGAAGATGGTGGAGGACGTGGCACATCAGGTTCTTAATGTCATGTTTTTTTTTTTTTTTTTTTTTTTTTTTTTTTTTTTTTTTTTTTTTTTTTTTTTTTTTTTTTTTTTTTTTTTTTTTTTTTTTTTTTTTTTTTTGTTTTTTTTTTTT
>Ga0099824_1001162_pt1 | contig 36016 bp, 17 predicted proteins | sample SiratrowhiteBW_FD_76837 | JGI IMG/M metagenome (GOLD analysis project Ga0099824, IMG submission 76837) | Root nodule microbial communities of legume samples collected from California, USA - Siratro white BW | ecosystem: Host-associated > Plants > Roots > Nodule | place: USA: California... | reverse complement strand
TTTTTTTTTTTTTTTTTTTTTTTTTATATATATTTTTTTTTATATATATATATATATATATATATATATATATATATATATATATATTATCATCTTCATATGCTTTGTGATATGGTCATGTTTCTATACTCTTAATCTTTTCACATTAATAGTTTGTATGATTAACATCTTAGTTCATGTTTTGATGTATAAAGTCTAACATACTTATATATCTCGTGTTATTATTTACTTTGATAAATGATATCCTAACATCGTAAATATAATCTAATGACTTTTATACTTTAGTGTCATATTAGCTCAACTATTTTCTTATGTATATTGAATAACTTAAATTAAAATCTCATAAAAGATCTCTCAATTCATATATGAAATAAAACACTAAAAAATAATCATATCATCTAATTAAATTTTAATATTTATATCTTTTTTTTATATTTTTATAAAATAAAAAACTACATGAGATAGATAACATTAAACTTTAAAGTCACTTTACTCATAAAAAAGATTAGAAAGTTACTAGACAAGTCTATAAAAATCTAGTAATTAGATTTATCTTCATACATAATCTTGTATTAGATCTATTTCCATACACTAATCTTGTATACGATAGATTTGTCGACAAAAGATTGAATTTTGACTTAATTATAAAGTCTGTTTAGATGAAAAAAAAACTACTTCTTAACAATTATGACATCTAAATAATTTTCACTTTTAATCAAGCAATAAACCCTTTAATATATAATATGGATAATGACAGATTTATACAAGATCTCTTACAAATTACATAGTCAATAATTTATTATACAAAATCAATATGAACTTCAATTCTCTCTTTTTCTTTGTTGTCTGCCCCAACAAACTATGGATTATATTTATTTATCTTTTGGAGATATTAGAAAATTCAACGAAAACAAAACACCAATCCTTGATTCTTAAAGCAAATTTATTACATGATGATGAGAAGACAAACTACCCAGAACATAAGTCAAACAAAATAAGCACGTCTTTCAGCATGATTTAACATAAAAAGATACTACTGCAAGAATTCAAATATGAAACATAACTGTAATGATGCAAACAACAAATCTCAGAAACAGCCTTGCTCATCAAGACCATTGAAATGCAGGAAAAGAAAAATCATCTTTCATCTCATTTTCAAAGTCCATAAACGGATTAGTCTCTTGCTGTTGATTCAAAGGGGAGGAAGAAACAAGAGAACCACCGTTATTTCCACCAACATTCTCTTTACCTGCACCACAGAAAAAAGAGTCATTATCTCAACATTGATTTCAATTAGAGAGGTCAAAGTCACCATAACTACCTCTTATTCCAATAGTCTCGTTATTTGCATTGGGTAGAAGTGAGTTATCTCCTTGGGATTGATTTGAAAATGATGAGAAGACATGAGTACCACTGGTACTTCCATTTGCATCAATAGGGTTAAGTCCTTGCACTTGCTTTGCAGGCAAAGAAGCATAAGCAGATTTACCACAATCATTTGGATCATCAAGAAAAAAACTGTATCCATGATAAAGATTTTTGCCAGGGTAAACAATATCAAATAAATCTTCCCTACGTTCACCATATGGAAAAAATTTGAATTCTTTTCCATCATCTATGAGACTAAAAGAAATATCAGGAAGAGTAGTTTCAGTTGCAGCAATTCCACAAGCTTCATTATTAGCACCAAAGACAACTTCAGATATGCTGCTTCCTCTTGTGTAATTAGGGCAAAAATTGAATCCAGTCACTTGATTTGGGGGAGCTAAAACAACACCACCACCAAAATGTTATCAATTTCCACTTAAAATTAGATTGAAAAACATGATGAAAACCCTAAAGCACTTACCCTAAACCCTAAACAACAAATAAGAATATATAATAATAAAAACCCTTACCATGATAAGAAGACCTATCTTTCTCCCCATGCTTCTTAGAAAGTTCATTTTCCAATTTCTGTTTGAGTTGCATCAGAGAAGCCCTCACTTCTTTGGCTTGTTCACGATTAAGATCTTTGGCCTCCCACCAAGCATGGCCATTTCTTGTCTTCAGAATCTCTGTGAGTTCTTTCTCTCGTTCTTCCTCATAGTGCATTTGATCCATAAGTGTCCTATTTTTTCCACAGAGTTCATCTATCTCTAATTTTGTTTGATCATTCACAAGCTGATTAATGGCATCTTCTGAAGGGTTTTGTTTATCATTGGAAATTTTCATCGCTTGGTGAGAAGGTTCCCCATAACTAAACCAATTTCCAGATGAAGTGTGCATAAGTATATCAACTTTTGCTCCACAAAGAGTTGATAACTCACTGGCTTTCTTGTGAATGTCACGTTTTCTCTTGGTGAAAGTGATGAGGAGATCCCTATTGTTTTCAATCTTCTTAATCTCTCGCTTTTGTTTCTGTTTGATCATTTTCCCTTCCATTCTGACTGATAGAACAAAGGAAGGAAGCTATGCAGTGATGAAAATCTTTGTATCTGGTTTGGAGCTGTGATGTTAATAGAGAGAAACAAAATGTAGGTAATTAATGCAATATTCATGATATAATTAAATATTATGTGTTTCGTACATTTGATTTGTTTACTTAATTTTGGTATACTTGTACAGCTTTCCAATAATAGAGATTCATAATTTAATTTTACTCGTGTATATATGTCTCAAGAAAATTTATGTCTATATGCATGCATGTCTAGGATAATCTTTTTTATAATATTTAATGGTTTGATTGGCCTACAATTAATGATAATACAATAGTATATTGATATACAAGGTAAGGAAACATATAATTTAAGTATTTTGAGGATAGTAAACTGTATAAATAAATAAAAATTTAATTTATTACCTTTATTGTTTACCTTTGTAATTTAAAATGCCATTCCTATCGTTTTGTAAGGTGATAGTAGAATATATTTGTTCCAGATAATTAAGGTAACAATAAATATACAGTGTAAGTATTGCAAGGATATAAATTGACTATGTGAAAAAAAATTAACTCGTTCATTTGTTGACTAATTTGTTTGAATTTAATTCTTCATTTTCTATAAATTTCCTGCTTCGTTTTACTTAATGTCAAAATCAAACAACAAATACTCTCAATTGAAAACTATAATTTTTTTGAATATATAACAAAACTTTTCAATAACAATTTAATTTAAAATATATAAATTATGAAAAACTTAAAATATAATTAAATTTTTTTATTTTTCATATAAATATAAATAAGAATGACTGTATGTTGATAACAAAATTAAATACTATATACCCAATTAAAAAATATAAACCTTGTAGACACTTAATACAACAAAAATATTCACTAGAAAATTTAATTAAAACACTGAAATTAATACCACGTTTCAAAACAAATTCGTCAATTTAATCTTATAATTTTTTGCGTTTAATTACTTTAAATTTTGCATGGTGATACCAAGGAACCTACCAATGTTGGCGTCTTGTATTTGTTTGACCTTTTATGATTGATTTTTCAAATGCAGAAAATTTATTATTAAAGTCGTTATTTTCCTTTGTTTCCTCGTAACTCTTTCATAGAAAGTCTTTGTTGTTGGAATTGTACCTTTTTCTTTGACCATTTTTTCTTGCCATATTCCTCATGTTAGTATAGGACTTGCATTGCATCTCCTCAATTTTGAGGTCTTTCTCATTGACCAAGTCAAAATTGGAAAAACTATCTAAATTAAATATACAAAGATTATTCTTCATTCGCGACACACATATATATAATTTTAAACCCATTATTGCTATTGATGTGTAGTGATAAGTCTAGATCTTATTTTTTTAATATTATCCTAAATAATATTCATACTCTTTAAGATAAATATTTATTTTCATTATATTGTTCATAAGATAGACATTGATCTATTATATTTCTAAGAGATTGATTCTCATATCCCATATTCTAGTTATAATTTTTTTTCAATTTGTAATTATAAAAAAGCTTTAATTTTTAAATATTAAAATTTTCATTTGATTTTATTTAATATAATATTTCAAAATAAAGTAAGAAAAATAAAATGAGTGACACTTGTTAAAAATATCAAAAAGATGAATGCATATTTTTAAATATAAAATATATAGTGGAATTTATTAAAGTATATGAAAAATAAATGTTTATTCTAAAATTGGGGAACTATTGTTAAGATCCATCATATCATATCATATGTGGAAGTCAAATTTTCCACAGCTGTTTTATTTTAGGTTTATTTATTTATTTATTTATTTTTTTTTGTTGATTCAACCTTGTATCCACGTGACACTTGACATTTATGCAGGTTATAAAGGCCATCGTCACATCAACATCGATGAAATTGGATATATATATATATATATATATATAAATTGACGACATTTGGTTATTAGGTATTCTAGATTAAGTTCAAATAATAAATTTAGCTTTGTAATATATGTAGTTATTCTTCAAAACAAGTTTGTATGTAAAAATTTACTTGAAAAATCAGCTATATAGAAATAAAGATTTGAGTTGCTTTTGTAATCTCAATTTTCTTAACAAAAAGGTAGATATATGAATAAATAAAATTGATCGACTCATATAATTTTTATAATAAAAAAAATACTTCATAAAAATAATAAGAAGAAGGAATTAGATATAATTTGAGTTGATACATGCATATCATTATCCTTATATAGAAAATGATTCTACACAGAATATGATAAAATAATATGTATTCCTCTTTTAACATATAATAACCTGTCACTTATGTATTCATCTTCTAACATATAATAATCTGTCACAGATCAATTAAGTGTAGTAAATAATCTTTAAACCTTATAAATATTAATATTTTTTTTTTGTTTTTTAAAAATAATATAGAATAGAAGGCCAAAATCTTTATGCTGTCATAAGAATTGTGTTTAAGTCCTATGCCTAATGCATATAAACTTCTACTTGAAAAAATGTTGAGACTTAATTGTTTTGAACTTTATCCCCTTTGATCGGATTTTAGTAAATAACACATACAATATCAATGTTCATTTTAGATTCTAATTAATGGTTACACATTGCAGTTGTTTCATAAGTGTCACTTAGATACTTATATATCTCTCACAATGACGATCACACCATTACACTCACTAGGTGAATCTTAAAGAGTGGTTTGTGACTCACCCCATTGGTTTAAGAAAAGGTATTTTGAAAATTAAGCACATATGTCAACCTTATTATTATCACAATTTATAGTACTCTTCACTATAGGAATGAAGCACAATATTTATTCAAATTGGTGTACTTTAGTCCACAACAACTTAATTATTATCCATTGAACTCCATTCATAGAATCACCATTCATGTGAAGATGGTGTATGCTAATTCATCAAATTTATGGGCTTTAGTTCTATTTCAATTAAGGACTCAAGTACTTGTTGACATCTCAACTATTTGGTAAGAGAATCACGATTATGTTTCTTTTTGGCTTGCCAAAGTTAACACAAATGATATAATGAGTAATTAAAAAGTTAACACAAATAATATCATGAGTAATTAAGAAGTTTATAGTATACTTGTGTCTCACTCTCCGATGTCTTCTTTTCTTCATTAAAATTTTTGCTAGAAACTTTAGATATAGTAACTTGACTTTCACATTGCATTGAAATAGGAGGTATAAACTTATTTAACAATGATAAATCATATATGAAACCTTTAAGAAATTTTGTTTCAACAATGACAATATTTGAAGTAATAATCTTCGCTTTTGTAGTAGATTATGAAATAATAGTTTGTTTAAAATATTTCTACATACTACACCTCCAACTAAAGTAAATATATAACCAATAGTTGATTTTGTTTCATCAAAATTTGAAATGAAATCTATTTACTTCATTATATCCTTCAATACTAGTAGGAAGATGCCTATAATGAATATCATAATTAATGGTCCTTTTTATGTATTTAAACACCCTTTTGATGTAGTGGAATAAGAATGACCATAATTATGTGTAGATTTTCCTAATCTACCAACTACATATGAAATATCAAAAAAAAATTAGTCAAATATAATAGAACCCAATAATGTGAGAATATTTATAAGAATAAATACGCTTCACCTAAATTTTTCTTTAATTTAATAAATGAGTCATATCACATCAAATAATTGAATTTCTTTTAAAGTTTTTCTACATAATGAGATTGAGTTAAAATAATGTTATCATTTTTCTTTATAAGCTTAATACCCAAAATGACATCTAGGAGGTCCTTCATGTAACAATAAATGTTTCACAATTTTTATAATATTTAGATTGCTATAAAATATTAATGTCATCTTATAAACATAAAATAGCATAAGCATCATTATCATATTGTTTTACATACACATATTTATCACTACTATTAACATGAAAACCATATGTAAGATAACTTGATAATATTTTTCATGTCACCTTTTTTGTGGTGGTTTAAAATCATACAGAGACTTAACAATACATACTTTATTTTCCTTTTCTTAACTCTACAAAGCCCTCATGTTGATTTATATATTCATCTTCTAAATTATCATTTAAAAAAGTTATTTTAACATCCATTCAATGAATTTTTGAATTAAATATACATGTAAGAACAATTAAAACTCTAATGCTAGTAACTTTTGAAACACGTGAATAGAAATAAAAGAAATCTACACCTTCTAGCTTTTGGCAAACCAATATCAACAAGTCTTTCCTTAAATTTAATTTTTTTATTGATCCATCTAATCTTAATTTTTTCCTAAAAGTTCATTCGTATCCAATACGTTTATAATCACAGGGATGATCAATTAAAAACCAAATTTTATTTTCTTTTAGAGATTTCATTTTGTTATTAATAGCTTCTCTTCAAAAAGAAACATTAATTGACCTCATCGTTTCACCTTAAGTTTTAGGATCATCCTCAAGCAAAAAAGAATAAAAGTCAGGACCAAAAATTTTATCCTTTCTTCTTTTCTTTTACTATTTGTAACTTCATTATTTTTATTAGCATCATCACTAGAAGGCAAAACAAGAGTTCAAGCATCATAATTAACATAGTCACTGGAAGGAAAAAACAGAACTAGAATTATCACAAACAAGTTTGGTCAATTTATCCTTTAAAGGAAAAAAATTTCAAATAAAAAAAAAAAACATATCCAAATTCCATAATAATATTGTTAGAAATTTAAATCACTTTAGAATTAATAACTAAAAATCTATAAGTAATGTTATGCAAAGAGTAACCAATAAAAACACTATAAATATTGATAATTGCTACTTTTCTTTTCTTATTAAAGGGTATGTTAACCTTTGCAAGATGTCTTAAGACTTTAAGATATTTCAAATATGTTATTTTTTTTTCTTTTGGCTACACCATTAGACTGAGGACGGTATGAAGATGTTACTTAATGAATAATACTACAAGTTTCACAAAAATCACTAATTTCTAAAGACATATATTCTCCACTTTTGTATCCAATATTCTTCATATATTCTTGTATTCTTAAGAAGTGGACTTTAAGCTTAACTCATCTTACAAAACCGGCTTGTAAGGTGAGGTTTGCACCCACTTATAAACTATTGAAATGCCTCATCTCTATTCGATGTGGGATCTCCAACACACTCTCTCACACCGAGACTCCTCAACTCAAGCGTGAAACTTATATATAAGGGTGGTTCGATAGTGGCCTGATAGGTCCAACAACCTTGTTAGGATAGGCTCTAACACCATCTTAAGAAATGGACTCTAAGCCTAGCTCAATCTTACAAAACCGACTTATAAGGTAAGGTTTGCACTCACTTATAAACTATTGAAAGACATTTTCATAATATATACCTCCAATTTGTATATTTTTAATTTATCAAATAATTCATGTTTGTAATTTATCAAATACACATAACAATAATATTTAGAAAAGTCATCAATAAAATTACTAAAATATCTTTTACCACCACATGTTAACACATACATCATTGTGAATCAATTCAAATAAATTAGTTTCTTTTTTCATGCTTTTATAAAAAAACTTTCTTGGTTGCTTTGCTTGAACTCATTGTTGAGACATTTATTAGATAGTTTGATGACCTATTAGATGGTTCGATGACTAGTGAACCATATTGTGAGCAAGATTGTTGAGACCCTGGATGTTCTATCTAGATAAGTTATTAAGTCCTTATATGGTCTAATGATCCATTGGACGATCTCTTGATCAATTTTACTCTTAAATGCTATGACCCATTAAATGGTCTCATGATCAGAACATCATATATAGAATCTATTTGTTTATTTTTTATTGTTAACAAAAATTAACTGAATAGTTTATTTGTTTTAACAATGATTAGTATAACTGCATTATACAATAAACCCCCTGAATGTCTATTGCTCATCCTTGTTAGACGGATTGATAAAAGTATTGAGCACGTAAACATGTTTGGTTAAAATAGTTAATTGTGAAAAGAAAAAAACTTACAAATATATATATCTACTGAAAGTGTGTTTATTCAAAGAGAGATTATATCTAAAAATAAAAAAATGCTTATCTACATGTTTTTTCGTGTAATAAAAAGATATTACCAATGCAATTTTAGGAATTAAAGATATCTTTATTTTTTTAGAGTTATCTTGCTTAAAATCATTTTAATTAATTATGATATATTGCAAATTTCTAACAAAAATTAAACAATTTGTTGCATATTTCATATACTCTGATTGCCCTTACGTTTCGTATTTCTTTGAAATTTGTTCTTTGCTTAACAAATTTGTTTAAATGAAGCATTGAAAATGGCTTTCTAACATAGTGTGAATGTCTCTAATTGTTTTTTAATAGAAATAATTTGAATAAATTGAAGATCTCATATGCTTTGTTTTAAAATCATGCATTATCTATAATGAGGAGATTTCTCTGAATATTTTGATTTGTTTTTATTAATCTATATTGCAAATACTTTTGAATTAATTTTTTAAACAAGTTCGAAGCAAAATAAATTGAAAGATTGTAAATTCAAAATTTTTGTTCTGAGTGTCCACCACCAAAAAGATTAAGATGTAAAAATGCTATAAAATGAAAAATTAACTCATTCAAGTATCATAGGACAAATTTAAAAAGATATATGAAGGGATTGAAGGTGAAGAATTGAGATGAGAGCAAGCCAAGCCATTCAAGACATTTGAGCAATCTTGCTGAAAACATGAGAGTTGCATTGAACGTCTAATCAAGTTGTTTGAGAGTATAGTCTATAGTCTTCTAGACTGAGTTCTAAATCATTATGATCCTTCACATTGTAAAATTATATCCTTGTGAGCTTTTGTTGTATTCTCTTTGAGAATATTCTGTATTTTTCTTATGAGTTCTTAATCTCAGGAGAAGGTTAAAAAGGTGTAATCTGAAGATGTGCGAATACTCGTTATAACCTATTGAGGTGAGAATACTCATTGTAACATGGAGAGATGTTGTAACCAAGTATTTTGGTTACTGAAAGCTCTTTAAGCAATTGCTTAGGGGAGCCTAAGATTGGATGAACTAGGAACAATTATCGTGTATTGGTCTCTAGTTTTTCTTGTTATTGCTAATATTGTGATTGTTATCATTAGGTAATCCATTCGACAATCTTACAGAAACACGATTACTAGACGATCTATTAGAAGATCCATCAGATGGTCTACTAAACAATCTATGTTTCATTCACTATGAAAAGAGTCTAAGACTCCATTCAACTCCCATTTCCACAGTCGACAACACCTTTGTACATATTTCACTCTTTTTTTTTCTTTAAATCAATAGAAGATTTAGGAATAAGAATAAGACACATTATTCTTCTAATAGAATTTAAATTTATGTGACCAAGTCTAGCATGTCACATATCACAACTTTAAACATTTGTAATAATCAATATTTATTAAAAGAAAAGGGCATGAGACATAGTTTAAATAAACCATCTCAAGTATATCCTTTACAAAAAAAAAAAAAACCATGTCTAGTAATAACACTTGTTGAACTCGAGGACAACTTTGTAGCCTTGTTGGACTAATAAGGGAGTTCTTATTAGTTTTTATTTTTTTCTAATTTCATAATCATAAGAGATTCTGTGCCATCGTAATCCAAACGAGTCCCGAAGACAGAGTCCTATCTTAATGTGTTGTAGTTCGATCCTTTTGCATAAGTTGGAAGCAATGTCGTTTGGTCAGTTTTTAGACGTGGCTCAGACTAACTAAGTTGCTTAAGGATCGAATGATGTCTCGGTTTGTATTAGTCCTTGTCTGAGTTGCTTAATGATCGAAGGCTAATTTCTACAATGATGCAACTAGTACCAGAAGATCGTCCCTAATATGATCTGATCGGGTGGTTACCAAAAAAATTGTGGAAATATCTATATTTCCAAAAAATAACAAAGAACAAAGAGAGATGTGACTTTCTAATATTCTAAACTTTTCATTTCAACTAATACTATTACATTTTGGTACACTAGGATTCTTTCGAAAAGGCTTGCAAAAATTTTCCTTGTAAAAATAACACGAGTCAGACCTAGGAGGACACTTGAACCCTCTAGCTTAAAATCACTCATACTTTGAACCAAAACAAACTCCATTTAAAATAAGGCAAGTTTTTAACTAAACTGAGATTTGAATAGATTTTATGAGAAAACAATATTTTTCCCCTAAAGACACAAAAACAATTCATTTTTAGGCTTATGTCTTAAACTTTAAGCATAATTAGATCATGAAGAACAGATTTTTAAAATCATAAAAGCCACAAGCATGATGTTAGACAAAACAATTCCTTCATGTGATAAACAATAGTTTCATATTCATGAATCTGATCAAAAATATATTTATCATCAATCATCTAAAACTCAATCATTTTTTCAAAGAATGTCAAAGCGGATCCATATTTTAGTTTAAGTGTTTCCCATGACTTAACACTAGGTTTAATATGACAAAATATCTTATAAATGTTATTACACAAAGCACTTAAAACATGTCCATGACATAAAATATCTTTATTAGAAAAGTCATTCTTAGAAGTATAAGATGTTGTACCATCACTTAATATAATAGAAGAATCAACAACTTTAAAAATAACAAAAAAAATCACCCTATTTTAGTGAGCCAAAATTTCATCTATTATTGACAACAGAAAAAATTTTCAATGGATAATGAAAACTTTTTTTTTTCTCTAAAATGTTAGTAAAAAGATAGAGACAAAAATGAATAAAATTAAACAAGCTAAACAATTATTATAATAATACAAAATAAATATTATTAATGAAAAAATATTAGAAAAAGTCTAAGTTATGACAGAGAGAGAGAGTTAAGTTTAGAGAGAAAACATTCAATCTACTACGTATTTCTCTCCCAAGATATAACAATATGTCCAATCGATTACTTACTGAATCTTATAGACACTAATATTTATTTTTTATACAAAAGACTGATACTTATATAAGAGTGGTAGAATAGAATAAACACATAAAACATTCACTCATAAAAATAATGTTCAAAACATTCACTTAGGAAAGTAAATGTAAGAGTAGGATGGAATTAATTTTTTTTAAACTATACTAAATTGCCAACAAATTTGATCTCAAATTTAAATTTATCTACAAATTCTTTTTCTTATGCACTTAATTTATATTAAATAAAGCCCAGATAATTAGAGATAAATTTCAAAAACTTCTTTTTTTAAGTTATGATAGTCTTTTTTTTATAGGTTTTATTTATTTCTCTTTTATTTACCGCAATTTCATGTTAAAATGTGGTGTTTTCTTTTTCGGAACTTGTTTGAAATGATTCCCACTTTCATTTTCAATTATTGTTTTCAATTCGATTTTTAAAATTTGTTTTCAGTATAGTTTCTGACAAGAAAAGGAAAAAAATTGTTAAAAGGGTTTCAAAAACAGCTTATTTTAGATAATTATACATGAAAAATCTGTCAATTACATGTTATATGAAAAATAACAGTACGAAAACAATTCTAAATTAATTTTATTCTAATATTTTTTTCAAACCAAAATATACTCTTAAATTTGAACCAAAATTATTTAACTGTAATAATAGAGACTAACGGTGATGGTTTCCTGCACTGATATAAATTTTTTGATAAATATTAATAAATTTGATAACAATCTTTTTTAAAGAGATGGTAATAACTTTTTTTTAGTCAACACTTTTCCGGAAAGAGAGTGACTTAACGGTGAGTGTGAAAAAAATAATTATTTAATATTTAAGTTTAAAATAAAGATAATAAGGATATTATTATATATTAAAAATTTATTTAGTACGTAAATTATACATTGCAATAAGCATTTTTTGGAATGCGATTCAGTACATCCCAAATATGATGTACCCCAATATCTGAAATCCTAAATTATTAAGCATACTTATACAGTTTTTAGGGTACTTAAATGATTAAATATTGAACTAGTTTTGCTTAATTCAATTAATCTCAACACATTTCTTATCTCTTGCTTGGTTGCATACACTTTTTTGCTTTTTTTTTTTTCAAATTGCAATGCACTATTGGCTAAGGATTAACCACATGTCAACAAGTTAGTGATTCTGAAAGTCTTTCCTTAACTTTATTGTTATGGTTTTCGATGATTCCTGTGAAAAACCATTTCTCAAAGCGCCAACGGTTATTGATAATCAAATGCACGTAATCTTAAAGTGATTACTTTAACCTAACTTTAAAATGAATTGGTCATTTTCTAACTACCAACCTAATTATTCTTTTAGATACATTGGTTTCTATTACCAGTTTAAATTTCAAGAAAACAAAACATTATCAATGAGGAATAGTAACGGATACGTAACACAAAAGCTTACAATTAATACAATACTAATCTATATATTATAAATTAACTATTTTTCATATTTTTTTTACATAAATTCGTAATACAAGATTTTGTATTATAACCATGTAGTTAGCATATATATTCATTTTCTAAAAAATAGATGTAGGGAAAAAAGGTACCAAAAGAATATCATATCCAATTGCACCAATTAATACGTATTTTGATCTCAAGTAATTTCAATTCGTCTAAAAGGATAAGTGGACAGAAAAATTCTTCGTGAATTAACTTACATTTCACTCTTAGAAGATTTTAAACCACAAGCTCCAAATAATATTCTTTTCGAGCTGTAAAGCGACTCTTACCTATACAAATTTTACTTACTCAACAAGTAGTAACAAATTAAAGCAAAGCTTTCAAACGAGAATTTAGGACATAATATCTTTTTTGAAGTATGAATAGATGTGTCAAATCTTGATTTAATATATCAATTTAAAGCATCATAAAAAGATAACTCAATTGATTAAAATGTAAAAAGAAATTAAATATGTAAAATGAAAATTAAACAAAAATTATGAATTTTTAATATAAGCAGATGAGAAATTTGTTCATACTCAAGAATATTCATGAATCACAGAAATTATGAGTCTTGGGAGCATTCCTTAGAAGGAAAATTTGAAGTTGCAAAAATGTTTCCCACATTTTCCTTAAAGATAGATAACATTCCCAAAAGCAAAATTTCTCATTTTTAATATGTGGGTGGGTCATATGTGCCACTTTGCAATTAAAAAAAAAAAAAAAACTTAAGACAGGCTAGACATTTGTTAAGGAATACTTTTCATAATTTTAAATTTTTTACCAAACGTCTCATAAAGGTTTAAATTGGAAAAATAATAAAAATTATAAATGAAAATTAGAAAAAGAAACAATCAAATTCCAGCTGGCAACAGCAGCCACGTTGGACTGGACGTGGGCCCCACCACGATGCACCCAAACACGGAGCATTTGTAGTTCCACTCTTCCCATTTCAAACTTCTTATAATTAAATTCAAACCACCAAACGCGACCAACCCATACCAAATAAATACGCATTCTTCTTCCACTCTCTCTTCTCACCGTTGAAACAAAAACTGTAACTTCAAACCAAAGTTACGAACACAAACCTCACCCAATTCTCAGGAAGCAAAACCTAGAACAAAAAACCGCAGCTTGAACACTTTCATCGCAGGGATTCAGAAGGGGACATGGTTGGAAAGAAGAGAAGCTTCTTGAAGAGGCTGAAGGGAGAGTCGCTGAGGTGGAAGTATCTGAGTGCTGCATTCAAGTGGAAGAGCCTTTCTTTGCCGGTGTCTTTCTTCAACGACGTCGCTTTCAAGATTCTCTCTCTCTTTGAGGCCGTTTTCCTCCTTCTCACCGCTTGCTTTTTCTACCTCATGTGTGGTTGCCGCTTTTGACTCTCTTTTTCTGTAATCAACTTCTTTCTTAATGTCTGTAACCGATGTTTTATCCAAATAAGATTGTCTCAGATTCACGGATCCTTAACTCTTTTTCAAGTTTTAAGATTTTCGTTTTTTCTTGAGCTTTCTTTGTGTAAAACAAATTTAACGTAAGAAATGTCGTGTTTTTGGTGGGTACCTGTGGTTTCCGACACAGTGGTGCTGTGCTTTCTAAATTCTTGGCTTGAGAGATAAGTGTTTGTGTTTTGCAGTTTACACTTGCTAGAAGATTCTATAACGCGGTTTTAGAGTCCGTTTTCACACGCTTCTGGTTTATTTTTCTTATATATATATATATATTTTTGTTTGGGATACTTTTTGAAGTGTTCAAGTATATATTATACTATCTCCATCAACTTAACTAATTTAAGACCTTGCTTTGACAAGAAGTTACTCTCGTAAGAGATTGTATGTGGTAAGAAAATGTTTTAAAAATAAGAAGAGACAAGGTCTATCAAAGTAAAATAAAGTATTTTGTGGGTGTTATCTTTTTCTTGTCTTTCTATGAAATTTTCTTCTAAAGAAGAGAAGAAATAACTTGTCTATGCAAGAAATTTATCCAAGTGTCTGTTTGACAACCACGACCGGCTTGACGATTCATGAATAGAAGGATTCAGGAAAATGAAGATAAAATATTTATAATTAATTAGTTATTTTTGTTTTCTTAAATAAAATATATTGTTCTTTTGCTTTATTTAATTGTTCCGAATAAAATAGGTTTCTTTATTCTTTTTGACAAATGAGTTCATAATTTCAAGTTATTCTCCTTCAGCTTAGGTGAATCATTATTGCTTGAAATTTGAACCAAGATATATATAACTGACATGAGGTAAATCAAGTAGTAAGGTCCATTGTTAGTAAAGAGATACGTATAAAGGACTAACTAAGGTCAGTTGCACTTTTATTTCCTATATAGTTTTTCCTACAAGAGTCAAAATAAAGTTAATAAGGTTATTAAAATTCATGATTTCGTACTGACAAGCCCCGACTTAGTACAAAAAAAATTATAGCATGTTTTAAGTCTTGATGCATTGGATAAGAATTATTATTTCTAAATTAAATATAAACTAGCTAGGGTCAAGTTTATTAAACATAAATTATGCCAATAAACTAGTCTATTTATCTATAATTAATTTTACCGACAATATTTTTAACAGAAATATTTTCATTTTATTATATATTTTAAAATTCAACCCCTAAGTTCTTTGGTTGTTTAAGTTGCATAATTAAAATTTTTTTTCACAGAAACATTATTTTATTTAAAACCACATTATATATTGATTTATCAAGAGTTTCTTATAAGAGTTTTCGATCTATATGTATCGGAAACTGGCAATTTTTTTGTAAGTTAATTTTTAAGTGATTACACTCTGATGAGTTCAAGAGAAATGCAACAGATTTCAAGTTGTTGAGCATAAAATTCGTTTAATTGATTGTTCACTTTAACTAAATACGGAATAACAATCATCATGATTTATGGAAACTTGAAAAGCAAGTCTCTTATTAGAATAATGGGACACTCACGAGGAGGGATATTAGCTATTAATCATCATCTCACGCTCTAAAGAATGAAACAAATATACATTGAACACTTGACACGTTCATCTTAGAATAAATAAAATTGCTCTTATATACAATTTTGAGCAAAAAGAATTTGATGAGAAATAACGTGCATTTGAAATAGGAAGGTAACGCCTTATACTTTGCAAAAATAAATCATTTCCATAAAATGTCTTTAGGCAACACAGTGAGGAGAAAAAATAAAATAAAGACAATACAATAAGCACAAGAAGTGCAACTAAAAAAAATTGAAGAATCTTGCTAACGAGTAGAAGAAGCTATGAAAGTTCAATATCAACTTCAACAAAAGATCGAAGAATTCCAATAAACTTGTAAGATTTAAATGTCCAGTCAACAAAGAATAGACATTGAATATTGATTTGTTTATAGGTTCTCAAGATTCCAATTGTCATCTTAAGATGTTTAAGGCCTAAATATTATTAGGTGGATAAAAAGGATTTGATATAAGATGTTCATGGTTACATTTGTTGGAACTGCCCTCCATTAGTTTAGTTTATCCAATGGTGTGTTATCCCATCGTTTGATGAGTTCTTTGGCTCTTCACCAATTTCTAAACAACAAAGTTTTATCGTCTTAATGGCTTCAGATTGAGGAGTTGTGTATGTTCATAATTTTTTTGATTGTTGTAATATTAATCCATTAGGGATCAGTCAAAGACCAATCACGTATATTAATGAGAGAATTTTAATTCTATAAAAATCTAATGATTATTGTTAAGGAAAAAGTTCAACATGTTAAGATTTTAATTAAGTGCTAAAAACAGAAAGTATAAAACATGATCATATTTTATCTATAAGACGATAACCTTATCAACAACAAATAATATAATACACAAGTGTTTCATCTTATATACGATACAACATGATAACGTCCTTTATCAAGTCTAATAAGACTCATAGAAGATCAGATGAATCATGCATAAAACATCAAACATACATGTATAAACTAAGCTCATTTCGTACTTCAATAAATCTCTATATACTTATTCAACATTGTAGAGAATATTTGTCTACTAAAGAGATTCGTTAAAAGCATAAGTTAAAGTCAACATAAAAAGATTTATTGGAGTTCAAGTTAAAGCTACTTCTTCTCCACAATCCTCAAGCACTGAGTATTGTCAACTTTGGAAAGGAAATCTGCCTTGTACAACTATGCACAAGTAAGAAAAATCAAGCCAAGGAACCTTGTCCAAGAAAAGATAAACTATTAGGAATGAAAAGAAGAAGAAAACATTTAATATTGTACAAAATGCATTTCAATCAAGCAAGCTTATAAGACGAAATAAGTACACACCAAAGAACTAAAATTGGTTCAAGAGGCAAAAACTAATTCACAATAGTCATATTCCTAAAAGCCTATATATAAAGCCTATCAAGAGAAAAAAAAAGGTAGAAAACACGTTGTCTGGTATTGAAACATCGCTCATATATTTTGTACCCATCTAAACCTTTATAAAAATAACGCTACTGGTGTTCAATAAGCTAATTGAGAGAGAGTGTTCAGTTTTTGGATAGGTTTTCAAATGATTATGCTCTACAACACACATTAACATGATCTGTTGATAACACAACATACGACTTTTTCATTTTAGCCAAGAGTGACTGTTTGGAAAAGAATATTTGATTAAGTCATGAGTGACTTGTGTCAAGAATACTCAAGGGATTAGTTAAGACTGACTACTAGTCCAAAGACTAATCAGTTAATCCAAGAGTGACTTGTGTCAAGAATACTCAAGGGGTTAACTAGGAGTGACTACGAGTCCAAAGAATAATCGGTTAAGCCAGGAGTGATTTATGTTAAGAATATTCGAGGTGTTAGCTATGAGTGACTACTAGTCCAAAGAGTATTCATCTAAGCCAGGAGTGACTTGTATCAAGAATACACAAGGGGTTAGTCAAGAGTGACTACGCATTCAAAGAATACTCGATTAAGCCAGGAGTGACTTGTGTCAAGAATACTAAAAAAATTAGCTAAATATGGTTACGAGCCCAAAGAATACTCGAGTGTACTTTGCACCAATAGTCTGATTAGTAGAACTTAATCAGTTGATTGAGAACTAGACTTAGTTTGCTTGGTTAGACAAACAGATATAAATTTACAGTGTGTATTCTCTCTTTCTCCATCTATCTACTTTGCATATTATTTTTATTTATATTAATAAGGAAGGAGAGACACTACAATATCACACAAAAGCCATATGTTTTATATAAGCAAATTTGTTGAGTTAAAAACATCGTCTGATACACTGCATCAAACATGTAATGGATTCCATGTTGTCATGCACAAGAATTGCAGAGCTCCTACACTTGGTTGTTAACTTTAATTAAATAAGAAAACTCTTTCGAGAGAATAAGACTATAAACATCATGGTTTATGTTGACACGTCTCTTGTAAGTCACACAATAATATATTGGTTAGTTTAATTTTAACTATCTCCGATGTTCAAATATATAGATCATTATCATAACAACCTCTTAATTCTCATATCAACAAGTTTCTTACTTATGTAATATTTTTTCATTCCATTCAAATCTTTTTTCAACCTAACCAAATATATTTTTCACTTTTACAATGACACCAACATTAACATATAATCCAATATCATCCATGCTTTATTATCAATTTTATTGCCTTCACATACCCTCAATTTCAAACTCTAAATAACAAAGAAGAAACTAACTTTTGACATAAATTCTCATGAATATATATTTTTTCATTTTTCTTGATGATCTTTGTGTATTGAATAATTTTTTGTATTTATTTTAGTTGAGCAAAAATGTTATTCTCAATTTTTTATTTTTTAAAAAATCGTTACAATATAAAAAATATGTTATTATATTTTTTAATATATAAAAAACTAAATTAGATAAAAAAATAGAATCATTCCAAAAATAAATATATTTTTTTTATTTCAAAATCTTATTTATATTTATTATTATTATTATTATTTAAACATAATATTTTATTTAAAAATCAAATAGTTGTTTAAAAAAGTATTATCTTCAAATTATCTTTATGTCAAACTTACATATGTCTAACTTAAATATTTGAGTAATCTTTTTAAAATTTATCATTTATCCATTTTGATAAAATTTGAAAAAAAAAATCCATTTTTAAGATGGTTGTTTAATAAGCCATACAGATTTAAATAGCTCGCAAAAAACTAGAAGAAAAAAGCGAGCAACACTATTCCGAATTTTATATCTTAATTAATAACTTTCTTTCATGATTTTATTTTTCTTGAATTATATTTTATTGTGTGAGAGATTGCACTGTAAAGTGTTGAAGACAAAATATCTGACGAACATGACAGATTAATCTAGGCAACAAGACCACCAATCTTATCTGTTGTGTTCTGCTCTTCACTCCAACCCTGCTTCCCACCGATAACATCTTCAACATTACACGATACACAAGCATGCATTCCTTAACATGCACACCACTTTCTTCTCATCACACCACTCTAAAGCCAAATCTCAACCCTTTGCTAGGTGCAGATGCAACTTCTAGGCCATATTCTATACCCTTCAAAAGAAGAACCTCCTTTACTACCAGAGCCCTACTCTCTTCCACCAGAGAAGATGTCTTGAAGCACTTCAACGAACGTAGAGCTCTCAAGGTGAGAAACTAAAGCAAAATCCACCCTTTTCCTGCTTTCTCTTCCATCTTCTCATTTTGCTGCTTTTCTTCACCCAAATGCTGTTCTTTTGTCTCCATGTGTGTGGTGTCTTTCGTTAGTTTGTTTGTGTTCATCAAGGCTAATCTTTGTGCTCAACATGCATGTATGGTGATAATAAAGCTCTCTTGGATCAACTGAAAATTTAGAATTTTGAAATAAAAATGTGATATTCCTTTTTAATGTTCTAAAAAAATGGGGGGCAAAAAGGGTGTTTGGTGGTTTTGATGAGGGTTTAAAGAGATGAGTACAATATCAGCTGTCCTAGCCTATATTGCTTCGTTCACTAAAATATTTTGTATGATATTTTTTGGTGTATCTGTTTCATGCATGTTAACAAACATTTGGCTTCTTTTGAAGATTATCTCAGGCTTGCAGAATTTCGATAAAGACAATGTTGCATCGGTGGTCACTGCTGCTGATAAGGTTTTTTATTTAACTTCTGTCTTGTTACATTTTCTGTTTCTTCAGCTTTGTAAGTTATGCAATATTCATCCATGAAAAACAAAGATCAAAATCCTTGAATTGCTTTTGTTAATGAAGCTTAAATAGGGATAATTACCCCAATAGAATTGAGTGGACCGCCTTGGTGGGATTAATGTCTTCGTTCAATTTAAATGGTAACTGAACAAAGAACTCCTGGTAACTTGTCATGCTTTCCCCTGTGAAATATTCACATAGAAAGACAAACTAACATACTAATGTTAATGTGTATGAATTGTAATCCCTTGTGCTTATAGGGTGGAGCAACTCACGTGGATATAGCCTGTGACCCTGAGTTGGTAAAGCTAGCTATCGGCTTAACTTCTTGTCCGGTATGTTCACTTTTCTTCTAGATGTCTTCGCCACTATGGTTTTGTGGTTTGCATGTGGACAAGGACACAGGGTAATTGGGAATTAACTTAGCTTTAAATTTATTACAATCATGGGAGATGATAATCATTAACTAAGTTTATTTTGCACATGTGTACCAGTTATACTTTGCATGTATATTTGCTTGTTAAAGAATCAATTCCAAACTTGTTAGAAATTAATGACCATAAATTTTCCCTTAATTCTTTTGGAAATCCCTACTAGTTTGTATGTTTCCTCATTCTTCCAGAAGAGAAAATTCCCAATATTCTGCCAGGCAATTCTGAGTATCCAATAGACATGTATATTAGCATTTTGGCCCCAATGAGGATATAAATTAAATAGGAATTAGTTATGTATGGAACTAAGCATTTTTAACCCCTTCCGGAGTTTGCAAGAATAACCAGCAGATTATTTTGATGTTCTGATTCTTTCCTCCTTCAACCATTTTGTGATTGATCTTTCTTGCAGGTTTGTGTTTCTTCTGTAGATCCTGCATCATTTCCAGCTGCAGTCGAAGCAGGAGCACTAATGGTTTGACCTTCTTGCCTAGTGTAGTCATCTCATACATCATGAAAGTTTGAGCAAACGTATTTGGTATTAAAATGGTCCTTCTGAGATTTTTACTTAGCATGATAAATGATATTGACAGGTTGAGATTGGAAACTATGATTCATTCTATGAGAAGGGGATAATTTTCACTCCAGAAAAGGTAAAGAGTGTTTGTCATTATTAAATCTCAAATTTCTGATGTTTGTCAGCCCACATAAAGAGTGTAGAGAAGCAACGAAGGGTTGTGAGGATCAGATGCTAAAATGATTGCTAATGCACTCTAAATAGGATTTGTTATCTATATAAGAAAGATATAACCTTATTGTTTTATCTGTATTGAATAGAGATGTAGTCTAAAGGTAGGACAAGGCATTTGGAAAGATATATATTATATCATATATTGGAAACTCATTCTTTGTTTTTTGTGTGCAAAAGTTAATAAAATATTTTGTATGTGTAGCCGCAATGTTTGGCCTTTTTCTGCTCACCTCTGATAAAAATAGTTCCATCTGAATCTCTTTTACTCTTAGATAGAGTTAGTTGGCATTTTATTACTAATTTTGATTTCAAATATATATAGAAGCCTGCACTTGAATTCTTTATTTTAATGATCTATCTTTCGCAGATTCTAGGTCTGACAAAGGAGACAAGGAGGATACTTCCATCAGTAGTCTTGTCTGTCACTGTTCCTCACACACTAAGCCTCCCTGATCAGGTTACAAACAGCATTCTGATTATCAGAGTGCACAATTATGCTGACAATATCAATATTTTCTTGTGCATATAAATAAAAGCTCTAAATCCTTAACAGGTCAAGCTTGCAGAGTCTCTGGAACTAGAAGGTGTAGATATCATTCAGACCGAAGGAGGAAAATGTTCTAATCCTACAAAATCTGGTGTTTTGGGTTTGATTGAGAAGGTAACCAGAAAAATACATTTTATTCACTTTTGTCTTTTCCCTATTGCATAAATGGCTTAAACACTGTACAAGACATTAGCTAGATGATTGAGCACCTCATTCACATTCCACAACATAAACCAACATGTTAAGACTCTGAAAAAGTATTTAATCTTCTGCATCTGCTCTTGTATATGAAAGAAGTCCATTTACTCCTCTGGCATTCACAATAGGTCGTTAAATTTTTTCCCCCTAAATCCATTGTGAAGCCACATTTTCAGCCCGAAAGCAATACAAGTTGAAGGATTACTTACATTCATGCTGATTGTTGCATTGGTAAACTATAGTTTATTGTGACAAATCCTTCTTCAAATTATCAAATTTCTAATCACTGGTGATTGTAGGCAACACCAACTCTAGCAGCAGCATATTCCATATCACGAGCTGTTAAGATCCCTGTCATGTGCTCATCAGGGCTAAGCGCTGTCACAGCACCTATGGCTATAACAGCTGGGGCAGCTGGTGTGGTATGGCTTTTTGTTAAATTTCTTCCCAAATCTAATTTTGTTAGCAATCATAAACTGATAAACTTCACTATCCCTTTGTAATGTTCTAACTGTTTGGAGGGAAGTTATTGATTAGTGTTCCTAATCACAGGGTGTAGGCTCTGCAGTTAATAGGCTTAATGACGTCGTTGCCATGATTGCTGAGGTCAGAAGCATTGCTAATTCATTGCAGACATCATTTCAGACATCCACCACTCATGAAGTGGAAACTCAAAGACAGTAGTTTGTTTTGCAAGAAACAAATGAAGGGTGTGTAGGTAGTGAATAAAACATGCAAAGAAAATTTGGATCCATTTTTCATTGTCCTTTACATTTGGGACTTGTTCTCTGATGAAAACTTGTTGGTCAGTTGAGTGGAGTTATGTGTTCTTAGCTGTTCTTTCCTGTGGCTAGAAGGTTTTGCTTGCTATAAAAGAGGTAAAAAAAACTGTTCTGTTCTTGCATTACAAGAATGGTTTGTTAGTACAGTGATTATGGATTTACTGCTATTGCTCAATTGTTTTATTTACTGCTACTGCTACATATAATAACAAAAATAACCTCTTAAAGTCCTTACACGTTCTGAAAAATGTAATCTGAAGTATATTAAAATGCTTCAAAATTTATCCTCCATGTTTTGGAACATCTTATAATGAAATCTTTAATTATAAATTAACACTTTTAAAATATATTCTTAAGGGTTCGTTTTGAAAACTTAAAATTTAAGATCTTTGATAGTACTTTCAGAAAATTTAAAACCCTAAATATTTTTATCGGAAAGTTTCTTAAAACCTTTCTGAAAGTAGTTATGAGAAACCAATTTGGATTTGTCTTGGCTTGGCTCCATCTTGTCCAAGGGGATTACTAACCAAGAATTTGATAAAAGGCCATTGCATTCTGCACCCCATGATTTGAAACTGCACCCTAGATAAATTGAAATTTCAATTTTACTCTTTGAAATTTATATTTCGGATGTACAATTGGGTGGCGATGCAAGGGAAATAGGAGGTGCACCGGCGGAGGAAGAAGATGCAAAAGGGGAGGAAGGAGAAGTAGGGCTGATTTATAAATTGAAACCAGGGTATTTTTGCCATTTTACCATCTAGTGGGAGTGCAAGTTTAAAAGATAGGGGTGTAGACTGCAACAACATGAGATAAAATGGGTTAGAGTCCTCAAAAGAACAAACAATAAACCGAAGCAGAAAAACTAAAAATGTGATAAACCAAATAGAAAGGTAAGTTGAGAATTTACAATTTTCAATGTTTATCACAAAGAACAACAAAACTGATTATGTCAAAACCTATGCATCAGTACATGCATGATTTTGCAGATGACAGGATTCTTCTGAAAAAGAGGTACACAGTTTCTCATAATGGCTTTTTAAGCTTTTCGATGTTGAAAAACTTTTTAGATAAACATTTTGGAAGGTTTTAAATTTTGCATTAATATTTCAAAAATATATTTTAATTATTTTAAAAATATTATTCCGTAATGAAAAAAAAAAATGTTCTGGAATGATCAATCCAGCGTATGAGAATTAGATTCTAGATTCTTAAATACATTTTTTCATAATGTTTAGAGAAACATGTCATTCAAAATTTTTAAATAATTTTATATTAATTTTCCAGAAAGTATAAAAATTTTAAAGTCATTTTCGTATTACATTATACCAGATAGGGTTGGAAAGAAAAAAACACGAATATTTACAACGCTTTTACTCCAAAACTCTACTTTTTGAAATCTTTTAAAAACTCAACTTTCTTGACCATCACCCTTTTGCACTAAGCCATCCAGTCCAACTCTTTATTGATAATTTATTTTATTATCACAAATGTGACGGAAATTAGTTTTTATAGTGTAATTATTTGAATAAATTTTGAAACCTAGTTAATGTTATTTTTAGATAATGAGTTTTCATAGGTAATCAAAATTAATATTTGTAAAAGGGTCTAGAAAAATAGTTGACAGTTAAATGACCAAAAAGGTTGATAAATACAGGCCCAATGAAAGTGCCACGTTGATAAAAATACTTACTTTTACAATAATGTTCACGCTCTTAGGTTTTGTTCTCTCTATCACAAACTTCAATACAAGATATAAAACTTTGTGGGCATTACAAAATTATTACTATAAACAGTTTATACATTAGAAATGCTAATGACATCGCAATTTATGGATTTGGGTTTAAGAAATTGTTTTGATGTTTACCGACACATTTTAATGCAATTCAATATGACAATGTTTTTTTTTTAATATATATTTTTAAACAAGTGCATATTCATACAAAATATTAACTTTAAGGAGTAATGTTTTGAATATTATTTAATTTGAAAATACATATTATAAAATATCTTAATTGAATTTATATATTATACTTCTAACTCCATAATATATCGTTGTACATTTAAATTTATATACCATTAAATTGATATTTATGTCAAATTAATTTAACACAGCCCTGTGAAGCACCCAACTCCAACATGTAAACACCACAAAGCCATTACATAATAAAATTCAAGAATCTAATATTCCAGGTATCTATCTCTGAATGCTAGGTTGACACAAGGAAATATTGTTACATATAAATGAATTGATTAAGTGTAGCAGTTATGTTTTCTTCCTACTAGCTTTTTACTCTCAGTATTTGATATCTCAATATATATATATATATGCCCAAATGCCATTTTAAACATCTAAATACAACTAATATACTTTTACATATGACACAGACATGATAATTATGAACAAGGACAGACAATAGCTGACAATAACTGAATGTACAACTGTTAGTCCAAATAGTTTCAATTAATACAGATTCAACCTAACGTAGTAAGAAAAAAAGTGTTTGTTTTACTCATCAAACTCTGATTCCTCATCAGTTTCGTCAAACTCTCCATTTTCCTGCCATGTAGTAGTAGAAAATAAATTGCATACTCATAACTGGCCAAATAAGAGTCAATTCACACCCAAGAAAATGATGATTGCTTACTATTTTCTTGTTATATTCTGACATTGCTCTATCAAATTCTGCACGTTTTTCTGTAGCTACATCGTAGTATTGAACCTTCTCCTGCAGATACAAGTGTTGTTAAAAGAGTACAGCTGAAATGATTTTTTCTATTAGGTCAGACGTAAACGAATAAACTATATGTTAACTTGATGCTCCATTGTCAAGTAATCAAACAGGAAACAAACTTCGAAAACAAGTTCTCAATTGATTTGGAACAGACACCAGCAAATGAGCATGAACGCTCATGAGAACTTTGCAGAATGAAACCACAAAAGATAGTAGTACATGTGGTCAACCTTCTGAACATAAAATCCTATCCCAAACCAAATCTACTCGTTAGAACCACAGGCTATTTTGATCAAGTCATGAAAATAAAAGCAGTGACCACACATACTGTCCAAAAAAATTATCACATGATCAAGGAAATAAGAGGCCGTGTTTCGGAAGTTCAAGCTCTCCCTCTATACCATTCAAATTTCTACCCAAAAGACAATCAAGAATAAAAGAAGGAACATAAGACAAATAGTTGAGTGCCGCTTCAGTAGTCTGACTCCCCAATGTGTGGTGGCAGCATATAAAACTGGTTCGGAATCCCTTGCCTGTTCCATTTTAGATTTTCATGGACTACAACAGAGTGATATACAATGCACGCAATCAGGTCTGACCAAGAACTAATTCAACCTTTTGTGCAGTAAAAACAGGTGAATTAACACCTAACAAGATACCATTTCCAATGCCACCAACACCCTAACCAGTGTTAACAAAGACAGCAGAAGGCCAAACTTCAACTATAAACATGCCATTGTGGCCTGTGGCACCACCATAGTGGGCCTCCCTTCACAAATTGCCCATGATGGCTGGAAAAAAAAACCAACATGCCATTCTTCAACTGATGCAATGGTCCTGCTATTTACCAAAAATGCGAAGCTAGTTTCACGTTCTTTTTGTTTTTGCGATCAATTCTGAGTATATTACTTTCCTAAAACTGAAGCAGAGTTAAATATCATGTATCCAATAACACAATTTAAGATTATAATCTTCCCCATAGTATCTTGATTTAAGTTAATACAGCCTTAAATCTTAGTGCAGCCCAGAATTCTATGGAGGCACAGTTCTACTTCTGCATTACAGCTATATGCTAAAAGGAAGAAAGAGGAAAGATGAACACCTGTACGGGGACTATAGAACAGGAAATATTCATGCTGTTAAACGTATTGCATAATTGCATGCTGATGAGGAACGAAATATTGAGAAGGAAATCAGCTGGGACAAATGAGAATATAAAGGGAAATATAGGTAATGACGGAGGAACATAATTGGGTGGAAAAGGAAATGGGTTTAGGGTACAGGTTAAATGCTTCTACATATGTGACTCTAGATTTATCTTTTATTCTCCACATTTTCTACTTTTGCAAGGACTTTTAGAAAATAAAATGCTACCTGCTGTCTAGCTTCTACAAGCTGACTGTATGCGTATCTAGTTTGTACTTCTAGGCAGTAAGTGTACCCATGGTAACTCCTTTTCTTATTTTCCTCTGTAATGTCTTATTACATGCACACACACACATCATTGCTAGCTGAGTGAATATACACACTCAAGCTTTCTCCTAAATTATTCTTGAGTTCTAACTTGGGTATTAGGTTGGATACAATCCTGCTGTCACCTCTGGCAATGTCTGCCACCACCAGCATCATTCGCAGAATCAGGGTTTTGTGTTACCTCAGTGTGTGCAACCCAACCATACATATCAAATGGCCATGTGCCAGTCTTTGCTGGTATCCATTCTCATGCGTGAAGCCCACAGTCGGCCATTTGCTTAAAAACAATGACGAGTGGATTATGGAAAACGTTGAAGGAGACTATGAAAATGTAGGTTTAAGTGATGCTCTCAATTCAAATGGAGTTGAACACTTGACTAAAGGTCAAGCCTAAGATGGTGGGGAAGAGGATGATGTTCTTGTCATCTCACATCTAAAGGAGGAGGATGTTCTTGTTGATGTGCTTAGCAAGTGAGATGGAGCTAATGAAGATCCCTTGAGTTTTCCTTTTAATTTGAAAGATTTATATTAGATGATCATTGTTTAGGCCTTAACCAACTAGTTGTTCTTTGTCTTGGACTTGGTACAAGTGTTTGTTGCTTGTGTTGCTTGTGAGTTATGACTTTTGACATGCTTTCTTTCTTATGGTTTACCAAGAACTTAAGTTTGATGAAGTACTGATGAAGTGATTAATTGCATAGGGGTGTGTGTGTATTTGTAGAAAATAAAATCTATAATCTATGTTACGGTCCCATGATTTACAATTTTTTGAGCCCTTTATAATACTAATCGTAATCTTGATTTTGATTGCCTTGCTCAAGAGACTTTGTTAATCTTTGCATGACTTTCTTGAGAAGGTAGCTAATGCTTCGAAGTCAGAAAATTATGAGCATAAATTTTCTAAGATTGGTAACAAGAATATCATAGACTAAAATCCAACCGTCAAGCCTAATGTTTCAACAACTTAATTTATCAATCTTGGATAGTCAAGGTCTATGCATAATTGATTTAGGTGCTTCTGATCACATTTCTTGTAATAGTTCTCTATTCAATCCATGTTCCTTCCAAAATTTCCTCATTTAATTACTCTAGCAAATTATTGCAAAGTTACCTCCAAGGGACTTGGCCAAATTACACATTCTTCTTTAGACATGGATTTTGTTCACTTTGTTCTCAATTTACCTTTTAACGTAATTTCTCTCAGCCAATTAACCAAGTCTTTAAATTATTCTATAACATTTGATTCTCTAGGAGAACTATTAAATGTGTGTTTTTTTTATGCAAGTCTTTGATTGCATTGAATGAGTTTTACTACTTCCACTCTTTATTTGTCATTGTCCCTTCTACAACTATGGATTCCACTTAAAAAGCAAGTCTCTCCACCCAAAAGTCCATTTGAGTCCTCTCCACCACCTCTCCTTACATACCAGTGTAGGACCCCAAAAACTAGTCCAATATTGCAGGGAGAGTCATCCGATTCATGTCTTTCACCATTGACTAGTCTCCCATGTTTCCTAATGATGATGATTTTGGTTGGCCAATTACGCTCAGGAAAGGTATTCATTCAACCAATAGTCCTCAACCTAACTATAATTCAGAGTTATCATCAATCGTCTCCTTCATATTTCTCCTTTGCTTCCTCATTATATTCTTTCACTATTCCTAGAAATGCCACATAAGTACTTACTCACCTAGATGGAGACAAGTCATGATTGTTGAGATGTAGACTTTTGAAAAGAATGGCACATGAGAGTTGTTTTCTCTCCCTTGCATGATATCGACAATTGGATATCAATGAGTCTACACCATTAAAGTTGGGCCTAATGGTTATATTGATCTTCATAAAGCTAGATTAGTAAGGCTACACTCAAATATACGGTTTAGATTATTGTGATATCTTTTCTCCTATTCAAAAATCACAATTGATCATCTCTTTCTTGTTAGGGATGCTATTCGCCACTGGCCTCCCTATCAGTTAGATTAGATATTAAAATTGTTTTATGCATGGAGAACTAAGGAAGCAATTTACATGGAACAACCTCTTGGGTTAGTTGCTTTAGAAGTATGGCTATGTATATAAATTGTGTCGATCTCTGTATAAGCTAAAACAAGTGTTTGAGATTCAAGCAGGCTTGACCTCTCTTTTGCAATTAGAGTTGTTAGTCAATTCAAGCAGGTTCCTCACATTGATCATTGAAATCTTGTGATAGGCGTTCTTAGATACACAAAAAAGGCACCTAAACAAGGCTTGTTGTATGAAGATAAGGTAGGAACCCAAGTGTTTGAGAGAGGATCCCAAATTCAATTTTTGTGTTCCATACTTGGTACATACAATTTGTATGGTCTAGCTTGAGATGGAGAGTTAGAAATAAAATGTTATCTGCTGTCTAGCTTCTAGAAGCTGACTCTATTTGTATGTAGCTCGTACTTCTAGGCAGTAGGTGTACCCACTGTAACATTTTTTTTCTCTTTCCTATGTAACATCATACACACAAACAAATCATTGCCAGCTGAGTGAATATATACACTCAAACTTTCACCTAAATTATCCTTGACTTTCAACTAGGATCTAGACTGCGTTTTTGTCAGCAAATATATCATTCATGCTACCAGTATATCAGCCCAAATATGCAAATGTTGTTACAATTAAATTCAAATTTTAACAAAAATGTTGTCCTTCCTTACATGCTTAGTTTACTCAGTTTTTCAGCCATCCGACATTACAATCATAATAATGCAATTCAAGTCAATAGGAAAAGCAGAGGCTACAAAAGAAAACTAACCTCATAAGTCATTGTTTTCCACTTCTCTCCACATGCCTTGCCAATCTGAATGAACATATAGGATGGAATAAAAAAATTATATTAAATTGTAAAAGATAATAATAGAGCCGCTAAGAAAAGTATAAAAACTTCCCACTAACGCTCAAAACAGGAAAGTTTTAAAACATGATGCTTAAATTTTATATTGCATTGGCCTTAAAGAAATTGAAAATTTGTAAATGATCAATTGTGCAACAATCTTCCTTGTGGAGGAATTAAAAATATAAACTAAATTAGAAGAAATACTAATAGAATGGATTGTACACATACATCACGCATTGACTTTACATCTGGATTCTTCTCTTGAAATTCTTTACGAAAATCCTCCCTTAAGAATGAAACAGAACTTCCAATAAACATAATAGCGTTGAAGATAGGACTTTCCATATAAGAAGCAGTTGGTTCTTAAATATGGACACTGTGCAAGGTTCAGTGCTACATGTAAAGCAAATAGTAGTATACTGAAGTTGAACATAGAATAATATGATAAACTAGGAGTAAGTGAAAGTATCACAAGAAAACCATATATATAAATGTCACAAAAATCATGTCTAAAGATGAATGGTCTTTTTTACTCTTGAACATGAAGTGGTGATGCATTCAAAATTGACTTACATATATGCTAACATCAAACAATGACCCTCCTCAAAATTATTCCTCTAAAGCTAAATATATCCTACATGCAAATCCTGCATATATTAAAACACTAAGACGCTAGAAATAGAATGAATCTCATCTACTTTAGAGATGACATTACCTTCAAAGCTAATTACAAGGATCAACACAGTGGCAAAAGAAGGAAACCATACAACATCAATCATACAAGAAACTATGGAAATGCCAGATGTCTAGAAAATATATACAAGAAACTAGCCAAGTTTTGATAAGATTAACGTTTTCCACAAACAACTATAACCCATAAGAAATACAAAGAATAGCTAACAAAAGTAACTGTACAAGAAGTAGAAGAAAGCTGTAGGAGGTTTCTTCGGTTTCAAAGCATCAAACTTCCGCTTGTTCTTCTTTAGTTTTGCTTTGGGTTTCTTTCTTGAACTGGTCTGCCGCACCGATCTCTTGATTCCCTCATTTGATTTAATCCTGAAAACTAGTTTACTGAAAAATCCATTGTAACATAACATTTAGCTATGGTACTACTTCAGAATAACATATTTATCTGCAATTATCAATCCCCCCTTCCCAATAAACAACACCCGAAGCCATAATTGTACTAAGTTTCTGGACCAAAGTCTGAAGCCATTACATAAAAAGCACCAGCATAATCCCACACATTGTGACATAAATTGTGGAACTTTCCCACTAACATAATTATCAACCGCCCCCCCTCGCACTTCCCACAAACCAACACCTGAAGCCAGGAGTAACCATATAGGGCCAGTACAACTTCACAACCGCATCAATGTATTCAGATTCTGGTTTAAAGTCTGAAGACATCACATAAAATCAACAATAGAATCCCACCAAACTTTTTTTTTTTTTCTATATACCCTTTCTTTCCTCAACTTTTGAACAATTAAATGCTGAAATACATTCTTAAAAGGGATGAAAAACACTATCCAAAGAAATAAAGAGCTTATCAAACAACCACTTTCAGTTTCCCAGCATTTGCAACAATTTAAACACTTGCAAAATCCCACCCCATACCTATAATTTATGGTCTATTTCTTAACAGAAAACTCCCCCCTCAACAACTTCATGTTAAATAGCCAAGGGAAAAAATGATTCGAAGTATAGTATCAGAAAAATTCAAGTGACTACAGTTATATGACATGACAAACACATTGACCCAAATGAGAGAAACCACATGTAGATGGAATTTTCTTAAAATAAAATACAAAAGTAAAAACTTTGTCCTGATATTTGACTGTTCCTTCTTCTGGGTTGCATTGGGACCCAAAGAAAGTGAATGGAACTGTTAAACAGAGAGTAGAACGGAGGAAGGAATGGAAATTGAGAAAGAGAAAGGAAAAATGGTTACCCAGAAGCGGCAGAGGCAGAGGCCGAAGAAGTAGAGTGAGACCCTTTTGCCTTTTTCGCCATGCTTGTTTGCAGACTACACAGAGTGCTGCTGCAATTTCACCCAAATTGGAGAAGTAAATTTGCATTTATAAATACTTTTTATTAGAAGAATAAATAAATAAAGGTTTAATGCAAATTTTGGTATCTATATTTTACAAAATCTCTAATCATTTTTCCTATTTTTTTCCTATATAAATTAGTCTCTTAAATTTAATTTTTAATTTTAGATTTTGATTGTTTTATATAATTTAAATATTTTAACTTTAACTATCTATATTTTTGCTTATTTTTTAGTTTTTTTTTTTTAAAATTACTATCTTTAATTTTACATTTATTAAACAATATTCAACTATATACAAGTATTACAATATGATGCTGTTTTTCAATTTCATTGTGTCAAAATTCAAAACAATAGTACGAGAAAGTTATGAATAATTATACTCAAAATCAAGCAAACTTACATATTATTAAAAATCAAACAAAATTGAGTAAAAATTCAAAACCAAAACTACAAATAATTAAAAATTAAGGGATTAAAATTGAAAGATAACATAACATAAACGAATACTACGTATTAAATGAAATATAAAGACCAAAATTACAAATAAACTAAAATAAATTAAATCATTATATATCCTAACAAAGCATTTTTAGTTATAGTTTATATTAAATTCGCTAAAAAAACTTATTCTTCTCTCAATTTCTTTTTTCATGCAAATACACTATAAATTCTAAAATATAACACTTGGTAGAATTTTTTAGCTTAATTTAATATGTAAATTCTCAATTATTAATGGATTCTATAGTTCTTAAATTAATAATTAAGTTCTTAAACTAATAAACTAATTTAATTAAGTCTTAATGCATTCTTGTTATGGTTTCGTTAAATAACTAATTATATATTTTTTTAGGGTAAGACAATATTTTTATCCACAACTAATATTTGAAAGTATAATATTTCAAGGTAAGCTTTTTAAAATATTAAACTATACAGCTATATGATGTCAGTTTAATTTTTAACATATGTTAATATTATCATTTAAAAATAATATAATTTTTTTTTACTAAACTTGATAGGTTGTCTTTCAAAGACTTTTTATTGGTTTTACTTACCTTTTAAGACTAATGTAACAATTTTATATGGTTTTTTAGGATCAAAAGAATATGTTCTCATATTTTCAAATTAAATAATCAAACTAATAACCTGATTTGTAAATTATTTAAAAATCTTTAATTAGCTTAATAAGACTAATAGAAAGGTATTCAATATCTAATTAAAAAAGATTTAAAACTTTCAGAATTTAAATAAAACCCTTGAAAATTCAAGGACTTGCTTAAAATTCTCCAAATAATTTAAAGACTTACTTAATGATAGATTCTTTTTGTTTTGTTTTTGTTTAAGTATACTTTAGGGTTTATAAACTCTATTTTGTAAGTAGGTAGTTTACTTAGAAAAAGTTTCTAACTGGTCCTCAAATAATTAATTGTTTCCAAAATCATAAGAATGAAGTGATTAGTGAAAAGATCTCTAAAGTCTTTCACCGCGTAAAATGATTTAACCCCGTTAAACTTTATTATTTTCGGATCACTGTTCTTTTTACATTTCTTCTTTTACATCTAATGGTGATACAAGTTAAGTTTGTGACTACCATTTTGACAATTTTTTATCATTACAAGATAACTTCAAAAATGAAAAAAGTAATAAAAAAATAATAAAAAAGTATGTGCCATTGTTTGAAATAGAAGAATAAAAATATTTCACCCACAGAAACGCTTGGCTAGATGAGCGGTAGATTCAAATTATATATAAGTAAAGATAATTTTAGAAAATAGCATATTGAAAACTTACAATGACTGTCTAAACATACAAGAAGAGAGCAAATAAAAAAATAAAAATAATATGTGTTAAAAGTTATTAAATTTTGTTTTAGAGTTGATCGTTCTGAAAATAAAGTAATTATGATTTGAAATTATATATAATCATATTTTCTTTATCTAAAAAACAAAAAATATATAAATAATTATGATTTGAAATTATATATAATCATATTTTGCATCTGTAATTACAGAGCCTTGAGGCTGAAAACAATATTTATTTTTGCGGAGCCTTAAGACTAAGAACAACACTTCAAGGTGTTAACTGCTTGGCTCCTTTGTCGATCATTGATTTCAAGTGACTGGAATAATGGGAGAGGTACCTGCAGAAGGCACTCCGACGCTCAAGTTAATATCCGTTGTTTATTAGAGGTTTATAATGTGAATTGGAGTTGAGTAAAACATATATTTCTTTCTTCTCCTGTTCACTATTTATAATAACACATGTAATGATTGTTTTCTCAGTTAGGGGAAGGTGTGTAGTCTCTCCTTTCATAGGTGTTATCCCTTTTCTGCATGTTGTATCAGGGGAAGATGTATAGCTTCTCCTGTCAGAGGCATTATCCATCCCTATATTACATGTTGTGTCAGGGGAAGATGTGAAGTTTACTCAACCTCACTCACTTTTGCTAGATGGGGATGGGGTGCGCCAGTCATTAGAATTTGTTTCTATGTCAGAGGTCAGGTGCTTATTCCCAATGTAAGGGAGATGAAGAGACTAGTATGTTGGAAGTGGTCATACACTTGTCGGCTTATGTGTTTTCTAAATAAACGACTTATGGGTGTGGCTGACAACTTGTCGTCTTGACAATTGTTGACTGTCATGCTCTCGAATGGTTGTATAATACACTAGCCCTCTAAGCTCGAGTAGTTGTTAAACTACAAAGAGCTTTATGAGTGATTATCAGCCACTATGTTCTTGAATGACCATATAGTACACTAGCCTCCCAAGCTCGAGTAATTGTTAGACTACAAAGAGCTTTATGAGTGATTGTTGGTTGCTATTTTCTTGAATGACCGTATAGTACACTAGCCTCCCAAGCTCGAGTAGTTGTTAGACTACAAAGAGTTTTAAGTGGCATAAGGTCGAGAAGTGGTCAATCTTTGTTGCTCACATTGGTCTCAATGTGCGTGATGGTAGAGAAGCTTATGTGTGGGAATGGTTGATGACATATCAGCCTACGTGATACATATAATATGCAGCACGTGGGTATGGCTGATAACATGTCGACTTGGATAACTGGCAACTAGCAGAGCCTGTGTCTTGGATTGACTTGTAGTTCACTATGGCTAATAACTTGTCGGTCTAGGTAACTAGAAACTAGTAGAGCATGGGTCCTAGATTGGCTGTATAGTACACTAGCCTCCCAAGCTCGGGTAGTTGTTAGACTACAAAGAGCTTTATGAGTGATTGTCAGCCACTATGTTCTCTAATGGTCGTACAGTACACTAGCCTCCCAAGCTCGAGTAGTTGATAAACTAAAAAGAGTTTTAAGTGGCATAAGGTCGAGAAGTGGTCAATTTTTGTTGCTCGCATTAATCCCAATGTGTGTGATGGTAGAGAAGCTGATGTGTGGGAATGGCTGATAACATATCGACCTGCGTGATACATATAATATGTGGCACATGGGTATGACCGATAACATGTCGACTTGGATAACTGGCAACTGGGAGAGCCTGTGTCTTGGATTGGCATGTATTTCACTATGGCTAATAACATGTCAGTCTGGGTAACTAGCGACTGGTAGAGCATGTGTCCTGGATTGGCCGTATAGTATAACACATTTTCTAAGCTTAAAAAAAAAAATTATTCTTTCAAAACTCTCCTAAACAAAGACCGTCATTACAATGAAAGTAAACTCAAGGTATACATCAAAAACTCCTAAGAGTTAGATAAAATCAATCAAAGGATGAGATGAATCTAGAGCAAGAAAATGTTAAGTGATTAAAAAGTGCAAAAAAATGAAAAAGATTGAAAAGAATAGGATGGTTATAAAAGAAAACATTGACGATATTTGATGCAATACCTAGGTGATGATCCTGATTTTAAAAGAAATATAAAATTAAAACCTACAAATATTTTTTAGCCTTTATATTCTTTTTTTTCATAACCTTTAAACCCCTAGTCACATTACAATCCTAATAAAGTCCATATTGATTGAATAATGATTGTTTTGATTTTTGCAAAAATTAATCCTGTGACAAGAAGATGTGACTAACAATGCAGTCAAAAAAAAAAAAAAAGAAAAAAAAGAAAAAAAAAGTAAAAATAATGGTTGGAATGCCTCAAGTAAAAAAGAACATTCTTTTATCTATCAATAAGCCGACTAGGAAAAATTACACAAGGACAATCTTTTTTGTTCACCATATAAA
>Ga0099824_1001161_pt1 | contig 36025 bp, 27 predicted proteins | sample SiratrowhiteBW_FD_76837 | JGI IMG/M metagenome (GOLD analysis project Ga0099824, IMG submission 76837) | Root nodule microbial communities of legume samples collected from California, USA - Siratro white BW | ecosystem: Host-associated > Plants > Roots > Nodule | place: USA: California... | reverse complement strand
ATTCTGGTTGTGTGGTTTTTATATTTGTTAATTCTTTGAACATCTATAGATTGCATTCTAAGGTTCTTTAAAGAACTTGTATTCTCATTTTTAAAAGAATCAAAAAGGGATCAATTCAACCTCTCCTATTGAACTTAGGCCAAATACTTACTTTAACAAATACAAACCAAGACAGAAGGATAAGGCTTCCCTAGACTCAAATACTACTGCAGTGTGGTTTCCTCAGTCAAATACAAGAAAGAATCCTTCTAAGAATGAGACTCAAGGTGGATCTTTGGCAAATCTTGATTAACCTCTCAAAACTAGGAGGCTTGCTCTCAAACTCTCTCTTCTGAAGATATCAAGTACTCTCAAAAGTTGGAAATGCAAAAATTTACTATTCACAATTCCAGAGACATTTTTATAGTGCAGAATACGCGCCAAAGTAAAATCAACCAATTACTTCTGGAAATCAGTCAATTGATTTTGCTAGAGTACAAATCAATTGATTTTTCTGCAAAATAGCCGATTGTTTTTACTCTACAGGAATTTTTTTCCAAAAATATAGTTTGAAAACTTCTTGCATGTCATTATCCATTGAAAGTACACAACTACAAACCACATCAAAAGACCCATAAAACTAACCCAACCTAAGCAAATTCAAGGATTGCCTCATCAAATCGTCAATCATGGAATGTTTCCATAATCTCCCCCAATTTGATGAAGTCAATATTGTGGTTGAGTGGTTGAGAGTGCAATAGTTGTGAAATTCCATCTTTCATCTTCCTCATACTATTAGGCTTGCAAAGCAACTTGAAACAATTTTTCTAAGCAAACTATAGTGTAGTAATCAACTATTAGCAACTTGTACAATAGAAATAGAAAATAGTTAAGCAGCAATAGTTTCAAACCTTAACCAGTCGATTACACAACCAAACAAAAATCAGAAATAGTCTAGTGTAGTGCAGTAGCATAATTAGTACTACACAACCACATATATTCTCCCCTATTGAGTTCATAAATTTGGGAGAAATTAAAAACACCATAAAAAAAAAAAAAAATAGAATGCATGGATGAGGTGCAGTGCAGTTCTATTATGCACCAAATTAAAAGATGCAGAAGTGGCTAGTCCTCATTCCCAAAGTTCATAGAGTCCAGCTAGTCTTGCACATGCTCAATCTCACTATGCAACAATTGGAATCTTGCAGCACAATACTCATGGTGCAACCTTTGATTTCCATAAATATTATCCAATCTACCTAGCACCATTTGCCCAAATTTTGACAAGGGTTCTCCACAGTCTAATAGTAGAAAAAAGGGAAAAATTTCATATTCCCCTGCAACAACCGCATTTCCTTCTTGTCCAGCAGTGCCACCAGGACCAGCTACATCAATTCCTTCTGCTTTACACACCTAAGTTCCATTGTCGGACTTCTTCAATCCTATCTTGTTCAACATGGTGTGGTTAATTTCACTAGTTGGCTTCAATATTTTAGACAACTCATCCTCGAAATCAACCTTAAAGCATTCACATAACCTTGAAACCAATACAACATATGGTAGTTTGTAGTCATGTAGACTCTTTGACTTGATGATATGGTCTTTCTTCACAAAAATCCAATTCACTTTCCCTCGGTTGATGAAGCACTGCATCAACATCAGATCTTCTTCAATTAAAGTTGCATGATGGCTGCCCCTTGGAGTAAGAACCCACATGAATATGAAGGCTAGAATGTGTGGGTTCATGGAATGTTTACCCACATTGAAGCTTCTGGTTTTTGCATTTGGATTCCTCAAACAAGTCTTGTAGAACTGAACTTTGTTAAACTCTTCAATTGCTCCCTTAAACACCTTCAATCCTTTATATTTTAAGCCAACAAAAGCAAACCAGACCTGTGAGTGATGTCTATATCAACACCTTTGACATGACTCCACATTTTTTCACCATAAAAGGCAAGGTTTGTATAAAACACTTTGACAAGGTCTGGATATATAGACCCTGAAAGGGCTAGAAAATTTTTTAGCTTTTGATGAATTACCAAACTCTTAACCTCATTAAGTTGTTATGCTTTTAGCCAATTTGTTCTGATGAACTTTGGCCCAATTATCATCTTCCTGCTGAACTCATGCAAATATGAGAGCATTTAGGTTTGTTCTCCTGAAAACCACTTCTCTAAGTGCCCATACTTTTCTTCTTGAGTAGAAGAGTTGACTCTTGCTCTTTTGTTAGGAGGTTTTGTGGAAGACATAGTTGTGTGTGAGGGTTGTTTTGGGACAAAACTGTAGGGAAGAGGAACTAGTTGCAGTGCAGTGAATGTAATTCAGTTATGTTTTTAAAACCAAAAGCAGTGTAGAATGCATGTGAGATTCATCAAGTACAAAATCACTGCAGTTATTCAAATCTTTAATGAGTTGTTCATTGAAATAACTAGTCATTTGCACAATCAAATATTCAATAGAATCACAACAACCTGCTAAATTTGACCAGTCAAAGCAGCATGAATGTTTTTTGACCAAATTGGTTCACCCGTGCAGTGGTGTACAATATTGTGATGCAACGCTTTGTCATGGGTTTCAACCCATTAAAACTTGTGAAAAATTGTTGGGTAGTTCCTGCACACTTGATACACTATTTAGCCAACTAATTTCGCACAGAAAACATAAACCAAAGAAACTGTAAGTTAAATTAATTGGTTGTTTTTGAAAAAATAATCGGTTAAAATAATGTAAATTAGATTTCGATCAGTTGTCTTTTGGAGTCAGTCAATTAACCAGAATGCATCAGATTTTCAACCGGCTATTTAGAAAATCAATCTGTTAAAAATGTCAGTACCAGATTGTTTAATCTGCTATTTTTGAAAAATAGTCAATTAAAGATTGTGAACTTTAGATTTTCAACTTACTATTTTTGAAAAAGCAATCAATTAAAATATTTCAACAAATAACAAAAGGCTTAATCATTGGAAGACATTTGAAGCATCCAATATACTAAGTCCAGTTCTGAAAAAGTTAAATTTATCTCTTGCCAAGGGTTTTGTGAAAAAATCAGCAAGCTGTTTTGTTGGTTTCAACAAATCAAATTTCGCAATCTCCATTGCTCACATGATCCCTTATGAAATGGTGACAAATTTCAATATGTTTGGTCTGAGAGCGGTGCACAGGGTCTTTAGTCAAATTAATTGCACTTGCATTATCACATTTTATAGGAATTTTAGAGAGAGTAAGTCCATAACCACTTAGTTGTTGTTTTAACTATAGGATTTGAGTGCAATAGCTCCCCGAAGTTGTGTATCCAGCTTCAGCAGTTGATACACTAACACATGCTTACTTCTTGCTCTGCCAAGAGATTAAGTAGATCCAAAGGTGACACGTTCCACTTATGCTCTTCCTATCTAGCTTGCATCCAACAAAGTCTGAATCTGAGTAGCCTGTCAAACTCAATTGAGCTCCTTTGGCGTACCACAAGCCCACATTGATAGTTCCCTTCAAGTATTTTAGAATCCTCCTTCCAGCCTTAAAATGTGACTCCTTAGGATTTGACTGAAACCTGGTACACATGCAAACACTGAACATAATATCAGGTCTACTAGCAGTTAGATACAATAATGATCCAATAAAACCTCTATATTTAGTTTGATCTACAAAAACCCCTTTTGCATCCAAGTCTAAGCAATAACTGGTGGATATAGGTGTTGTTGTCACTTTGCATTTATCCATCTCAAACTTCTTCAAGAGCTCTTTGCAATATTTGGATTGGTAGAGGAATGTCACGTTCTTCATTTGCTTCACTTGCAACCAAATGAGAAGTTTAATTCTCCCATCATGGACATCTCGAACTCCCACTACATAGCTGACACAAAATCTTGACAGAGACTTTCATTAGTAGAACCAAAGATAATATCATCTATATAAACCTGTACTAAAATGATATCATTATTCAATTTTCTAATGAAAAGGATCTTGTCAACTTTGCCTCTTTTATAGCCTTGAGAAGTCAGGAAGTTGCTCAACCTTTCATATCATTGCCTCAGGGCCTATTTCAAACCATAAAAAGCTTTCTGCAGTTTGTATACATGGTTTGGATGCATGTGATCCTCAAAGTTTGGTGGTTGAGAGACATATACTTCTTCATCTATATAACCATTCAAACAGGCACTTTTCACATCCATTTGAAATAGTTTAAAACCACACGAACATGCATAGGCAAGCAATAATCTAACAACTTCTAATCTAGCAACAGGAGTATAAGTTTCATCAACCTAGCTTTGTTTTTAACTATTATGCCTTGCTCATCTAGTTTATTTCTAAACACCCACTTAGTTCCAATTACATGCATATCTTGTGTTTTAGAACTAAAACCACACATTATTCGTAGAGAACTGATTCAATTCATCATACATTTCTTCTATCCACTTTTCATCATTCAAAGCATCATTTATAGAAGAAACAAAATCCATATTTTCACATAAATGATTAAGAGTATGTATAGTCAAAACTCCCTGTTCTATCTGAACAATGATATTATCCAGAGATTTGTCACGAGGAATTATCCACTCTATTGGTAGGTCTGCATTGCTAATAGGTGCAGGAGGTACTTCTTCATGAGTTGGAGCTTGCTATCTAGTTGCATCTACAATTGGCTCCTCATCTGATAAATTCAATTGGTTGAATTTCTAAATCAACTGACTGATTCTTTGCAACAACTCACTACTATCTTCCTCATCTACATTGTTCTTAAAAACATCTTGCAATTCAAGGTTAGACTCATCCAATACAATAGGCACAAATTCTTCTAAAGTCATAGTTCTTTTGTTATAAACTCTATATGCATGACTATGAGAAGAGTGACCAAAAATGATGCCTTCATCAGCCTTTGCATCAAACTTTCAAATACTATCCTTTCCATTATTCAAAACAAACATTTGAAACCAAACACTTTAAAATGACTTATATTTCTTTTTCTGCTCTTATATGGTTCACAGGGAGTCTTTTTCAAAATAGGTTTGATTAAAGCATGATTTAAAACATAACAAGCAATATTAACAACATCTGCCCAAAAATACTTTGAAAGCTGAGTCATTTAATAAAGTTTGTTAACTCTTCCAAAAATCAATTTTCCTATCCACAACTCCATTTTGTTAAGGGGTTCTCGAAGTAGAAAAAATTATGTTTTATACCATGTTTATTACAAAATCTCTAAACCTATCATTTTGAAACTCTCCCCCTTGATTAATTTTGATTGCAGAAATATGACAGTTACTTTCATTGTGCAAAAGCTTAGCAAGTTGCTTAAAGGCTATAAATGCATGATCCTCAATAACAATGAATAATGTCCATGTGAATCTAAAGTAGTCTTCAACAACCACTAATCCATAGTAGTTACCACCTATGCTCATAGTACAAGAATGCCTGAATAGATCTATGTGAAGTAATTCAAGGGTCAAGTAGTGGAAACAAAATTTTTAAATTTAAAAGTAGTTTTCATTTGTTTTCCCTTCTAACATGCATCACATACTTTATTTGTCTCAAACTTGTGTGTAGGTAGTCCCTCTACTAGATTCTTAGAAATAAGTTTATTTAGATGGTGCACATGTATATGAGCAAACCTCCTATGCCAGAGCCATGAATCATCATTCTTGGAGAGCAAACAAGTCATATTAGATGATATGTCATAGATATTAAGTATATATATGTTGTTTACCCTTTTACCAATAAGCAAGGCTTGACATGTTGATACATTTGATATGAGACACAAGTCTGGTTTGAAAGTGACTTCATAGCCCTTATCGCATCGTTGGCTAATACTTAGCAAAGTATGCTTTAGCTTATCCACCAACAATTTGTCCTTGAATATTATTGAGTCATAGTTCCCGACATCACCTCTGCCAACAATTTCACTATGTTGTTATCTCTGTATGTCATGAAGCCCTCCTGCCTAATCTTTAAGTTAATAAATTTTGAAGCATCTCCTAACACGTGCTTCGAACAATCACTCTCCAGGTACCGCAGTTGCTTCTTGGATGTCCAAAGTCCCTATAAAATAGTTCAAGGTACAAGAGTTGGTCCCCTGTTAAACTTAGGTCTAGATTTGTTAATGGTACCCTTGGGAACCCACTTTACAAGGACTTTTCGGAAATAATGTAGTCTCACTCTACATATATAACCGTATGACATCTTTATATACTATAAAAACAAGAGATAAATGGTGAAGTTGATTTTCCACTATGATTAATTTTTTTTTTTTAAAACTTCTTTACTTCTTAAAACCATCCTTGAAACTTATGCTTGCTTTACTGAAAACACAATTTTGAGACCCAAGCAGTGCATTTAAAATGGCAATTACCATAGGAAATTTAGAAATTGTTTTAATCCATTATTTCACCTTTTCTTTCAAAAACCTCAATTCTCACAGTTAGACATTGTAACAGTTTTAGTACAATCACAAGAAGAGTTGTTAGGGATCATCTCAAAGACATTCAAAATCAGTTTTTAAGTTCATTAACTCTTTTTCTAATTGACTTTATTTTGTTTTCAAGCCAATTGTTTAGTCCCTTAAGTCTTTTGTTGGAAAGAGCCAACTGGTTAGCCTCCTCAAGAGTTTCTTTAAACGCATTAAGTGAAGTACTATAGTTCTAATGAGTTAAGAAAATCATGGAACTTACACGACTCTTTGAAGAGTCATCTCCAACCATCAAGCAAAAGTTTGTTTCTTTTTCTTCTCTCTTTTTTGAAGAAGAGCTAGAGGAATTACCATTTTCCTCCCACACAATGTATGTCTTTCTCTACCTTGTACTCTTCCAAAATTTATTCTCATGGACTTTATCTTATGAGACTGACTCAGACACTCCACTTTTATATGTCCCTGCTTACTACACCCGAAACTGGTAAAATTAGAAGAATTATCAACCTTTTTAGTATACCTCTTACGCTGTTGATTCTTGTATTTTCCTTTCTTCTTTAGAAATTTGCTAAACTTTCTGGTAAGCAATTTCAAGGTCTCAGTGTCACTGCAGCTACTAGAACATCCATCATAACTCTCCTCTTTTTGAGAAGCAGACTTGAGCGTTATCCCCTCTGCTTTCTTTCAACACATTCTTTCTCATTTAGTTTATTCATTTCCAGTTCGCGCTCTTTGAGTTTTTCAAATAGAGTTGAGGGGTCAAGGTGGTGAGATCTATGGTTTCTCAAATAGCTGACCCGGCAACCAACTTTCGTCCAATCATTTTAGAATCTTTATGTTTTCTCTTCTTTGTGAAACACCTTTCCCAAACATATGAGATGATTTACAATATGAGTGAATCTCTTTCGTACGTCCACAATCGTCTCCCCTAGCTTCATTTTAAAGAGGTCATATTCCTGTATCAAAGCATGCTTCCTTGCTCGTTCAGTGTCGCTTGTTCCTTCATGACTTCCAAGGTAAACCACATCTCTTTTGCCGATGCACACCGTGAGACCTTGAAAAATTCATCAAGATTAAGCGATGACGTAATTATATTTTTAGCAGTACAACCCTTCCAAGAATGAGACTCAAGGTGGATCTTTGACAAATCTTGTGTTGACACCAATACTAAGCATGTGATTTGATGAAGTCAATAAAGACCATAGCTTGCTAAAGTTCTGATGGATTGAATCTGGACTATGTTAGTTCAATGCCTAGCACGTGAGTTGATCAAGACTGCTTCATGAAGAATCTGTTGGAACCAACCTGGACCAGAATTGTTCAAGTGGATGACTTTGAGCCAACACGAAGATGGTTGGGTGATTCGGTCTTAGGTCCTTAGTTGGGTTTTTGTGTTGATGTTGGCTTGGTTCTTAATCATTAGTTGCATGGTTCATCATTCCTTAGGTGCTAAGAGATTCACAAATAATTTTATTAAACTTGGTTTAAGAAAAATAGCCTAAACAATTTTTTGTTGAAAATCTTTTTCAATCAATGAATACTTGAAACAATCGATTGAATTGTGACAGCTATTTCTGTTACAAGTGGAATCTTTGACTGAGCCTTCTAACGGTCAATTCAATTGATTGAATGCTTTCTTTAATTAATTGAAATTGTGACAGCTAAGCTGTTTTAAAACTGATTTGGCTATATAAAGGAATTGACACTATCATTTTAAGATAACTAAGATTTTCAAAAAGCATTCCTTGAGATATTCTAAGTGAGAAATAGCGCCCAGTTTGTGCGATCATCTTTGACAAAGCTTTTCAAAACAAGAAACCTCCAAGAACGTGAATCTTGTAGCATCCTTGAGTGAGGTTCTTGCGACTTTGATTCTGGACCAAGGCTAAGTCTTCTACACCTGATCTTTAGTCATTGTAATCTTTTTTTGTGTAGAAGGATTGTGTGATCAATTGTTGGTTTTACTATTTTTGTAATCTGTTTGTTGTTTTCAATTACTGGGTTTGTAATTGAGGTGGTGTAGTGGGTTTCTGCACCGGTCTCACATCTGCTGAGGGGTTCAGTAGAGTGTGAGTGTTGCGGGGAGTAGTATTTGCTTGCGGGTTGCAAGTTGTTTTGGTGCAGTGGGTTTCTGCACTTGTTTCACACTAGCTGAGGGGATCAGTGAGGTGTGAGTGTTACGGGTTATTCCTAATCTACTGGACTGTGGTTAATCATCCTGATTATGGATTAACATATCTCTATACTGAAAACTATTTTCTAGATTTATCTTTAACAATTTCCGCTATGCATAATTGATTGTTTACTAGACAGTCCAGAATTACACGAGTTGATTGATTGAATTAAGAATTTTCATTCTCTATTTCAAGAACATTTCATATTTGCGAAAAGATTTTGAAAGTTTAATTCACCTCAATCTTGAACTCGGTCTGAACCTTATTTTACAATTGGCATCAGAGCTAGGACTTGAATCCTAGTCAAGTTTTCGATCCATGGTCGAGAACAAGTTACCTTTTGCTGAAGGTGCATCTATTAATAGACCACCTATGTTTTCTGGGGTAAACTATCAATTATGGAAATTGAGAATGAAGATGTTCACTGAATCTATTGATCGTGGCATCTGGAATGCCATAGTAAATGGTCCATTCATTCCTATACATGTTGTTGACGGTGTGCCTACTGTTAAGTCCTTTGAGGAGTTAACTGATCTTGAGAATAAGAAAATGCAGTATGATTGTGTAGCTAAAAACATTATAACTTCTGCATTAAATCTGGATGAGTTCTTTAGAGTATCACAATGCAGTTCAACCAAAGAAATGTGGGACATTCTAGAAGTCACAAATGAAGGAACCATTGATGTGAAGAGAGCACACAAACATGCATTGATCCAGGAATATGATTTGTTCAGAATGCAACAGGGAGAGACCATTGCTGATGTCCAGAAGAGATTTACACACATTGTCAATCATCTAATTGGACTGGGCAAGTAGTTTGATAAAGAAGAGCTGAACATCAAAATACTGAAGTGCCTGGATAGAAGCTAGCAGCCTAAAGTCACAACAATTTCAAAAACCAGGGACTTGACAACACTTACAACTACAACGCTGTTTGGGAAACTAAGGGAACGTGAATTGGAAAAGATCAGGCTGAAAGATATGGAAACTGTAGAGAAGAAGACTAAGAGCCTAGCCCTTAAAACCAAAACTGCTGTTGAGGAATCTAGTGATGAAAGTTCAGGAGATTGCAGTGAATTTGAAAGCCTCAATTTGTTGGCAAGAAAGTTTCAGAAATATGTAAAGATGAAGGGCAGATTAAAGAATCAACAAGGTAAAAGAGGTGAAAATAAATCTGATTCTGGTTCTAATAAACTTGTGTGCTTTGGCTGTGGGAAACAGGGACACATTAAAATAGATTGTCCAAGCATAACAATTAAAGACAAAGCACTACAAAAGAAGAACAATAAATCTGGAAAGACTAGACGTGCTTATATAGCTTTGGAAGACAATGATACATCATCCAATAGTTCATCACAGGAAGAGATTGAAGTCAATCCGTGTTTGATAGTTGGAAAGAACTCTGAAGTAAGTAGCACAAAATCCAGTGCATCTTTTAACAACACTAACTACAGAACACTTCTTCATGCATTTCAAGAAACTCATGAAGAAGCTAGCAAAATAGCTCTTTCCAACAATAGACTGAAAGGTATGAACAAGTGGCTGGAGACTAGAGTTAAACAACTGGATGATGAATTACTTCAAGCAAAAAATGATTTTGAAACTTTAGAAGAGCAGTACAATTCTGCAAACTCCAGTAGATTTAATTCTAGCAAACCAGTTGATTGTGAAAATTGTGCAATTTTACAAAATAAAGTGAATTATTTGATTTCTATTGTATCCAAACTTTTTATGGGAACTGCTAACCTGAATGCACTTTTGGGATCTCAAAATTATGTTTTTGAAAAAGCTTGTATTGGTTATCAAACTGGTTCCAAAGGGAAGCAGAAATTTTTTAACAAGTTTTTTAAGGGTTCTAGATCATAGTCTTCACAATCCATTACTTGCTTCTATTGTATGAGAACTGGTCATCTAGTTAGAAACTGTAGAATAAGGAAATTTGATGTGCCTAAAGGACTAGTTAGGTGGGTGCCCAAAAGCACATCTAACACTGTTGGACCTAATATTAATAGGGTACCAAATCCTTACATTCAATCTACATTACAGAATCAGTTAGCATTCAGTAAACTGATGTGGTATCTGGACAGTGGATGCTCAAAACATATGACAGGAGAGGCTTCACAGTTGATTAACTTGAAATGGAAACCAGCAGGATTCGTTACATATGGAGACAAGAATCGAGGAAGGATCCTTGGTGTTGGTGATATAGCAAGTGAGAATAAGGTGATCATTAAGGACATTTTGCTGGTCGAAGGTCTGAAACACAGTCTACTGAGTATCAGTCAATTATGTGATCATGGATAACAAAATCACATTTGAACCAAACCAATGTCTCATAAATCAGAATCTACTGAAACAGTTCTTGTAGGTAAAAGAGTAAGTAATGTTTACATGCTTAATGTCTCAAGCATCATTCCTAGTATGAACTGCTTACTATCCAGAGATGATGAATCTTGGTTGTGGCATAGGAGACTTGCACACATTCATATGTATCATCTAAATAGGATTGCATCCAAAGATCTTGTAATTGGTCTCCCTAAGCTTAAGTTTGAGAGGAGCAAACTGTGTGAAGCATGCCAAAAGGGTAAGCAAACTAAAAGCTATTTTAAACCAATTAATGTTGTTTCAACAACTAGACCACTTGAGTTGCTTCATATGGATTTATTTGGTCTCTCAAGAACCAAGAGCCTAGGTGGTAATTACTATGGTCTAGTAATTGATGATGATTATTCCCACTTTACATGGACATTTTTCATTACCACAAAAGATAATGCTTATCTTGCTTTTAAGAAATTTGCCAAAGTGATCCAAAATGAAAAAGGGTGTAGGATTTCTACAATCAAATTAGATCATGGGGGAAAATTTCAAAATGAGAGATTTGATAAATTTTGTGAAAAGCATGAAATCAAGCATAACTTTTCTGCACCTAGAACTCTACAGCAGAATGGAGTAGTGGAGAGGAAGAGTAGATCATTGGAGGAGTTGGCCAGGATGCTGCTGAATGTAACATATTTGCCTAAATACTTCTGGGCTGATGCAGTAAGTATAACATGTTATGTCTTGAATAGAGTACTCATTGGCCAATCTTAAAGAAGACCCCCTATGAGCTGTTTAAAGGTAGAAAGCCTAACATCTCCCATTTGAAAGTTTTTGGATGTAAATGTTTTATTTTAAACAATGGGAAAGATAACTTGGGCAAATTTGGTTCAAAAGCGGATGAGGGTATCTTTCTTAGTTATTCACTGCATAGTCATGCTTATAGAGTGTATAATAGGAGAACCATGGTTGTAGAAGAATCCATGCATGTTGGATTTGATGAAACTGACCACAAGGTGCAGGAAAGCATTAAGATTACTGTAGATTATGATGAACCAGTGAATCAGAAGATTGTTGAACATCAACTGGTTAAATCAGAAAAAGACAATCAATCGGATGAAGTTCAATAGATTGAACCACAAGATCAACTGATTGAATCTAGCACTCGAGCAGCAACAACAAGTACTGGATTGCCTAGAGAATGGAGGGTTCCTAAGAATCTATCACTGGACAATATCATTGCTCAAATACAGAAGGGAGTAACTACTAGAAGATCCATGAACCATTTCTGTGAACATATGGCCTTTGTGTCACAAGCTGAACCCAAGTCAGTGACTGAAGCTCTAGAAGATAGCAACTGGATAAATGCCATGCATGAGGAACTGAACCAGTTTGCTAGAAATGAGGTCTGGACACTTGTTCCTAGGTCAAAGGAGATGAATGTGATTGGAACCAAGTGGATTTTCAAGAACAAGATAAATGAACAAGGTTTCACTGTGAGGAACAAGGCGCGGCTTGTGGCAAAAGGATATAACCAAGAAGAAGGCATCGATTTTGGTGAAACCTATGCACCAGTAGCTAGATTGGATGCAGTTAGATTGCTACTAGCATATGCTTGCATGAAGGGATTCAGATTACATCAAATGGATCTCAAAAGCACTCTCTTGAACGGGTACATTGATGAAGAGGTCTATGTGAGCCAAGCCCTTGGATTTGAAGATCACAACAATCCAGATTACGTTTACAAGCTCAAGAAGGCCTTGTATGGGTTAAAGCAAGCACCTCGATAATGGTATGAGAGGTTTAGTAATTTCTTGCTTTCTCAAGGCCATAAGAGAGGGAAAACATATAAGACCTTGTTTATTAAGAATTCATGCAATGATATAATACTTGTTCAAGTTTATGTTGATGACATTATTTTTAGTTCAAGTAATAAAAGTTTATGTGAGCAGTTTGTGGCTACTATGCAAAGAGAATTCGAGATGTCCATGATGGGGGAGCTCAATTTCTTCCTAGGCTTGTAGGTCAAACAAGTTGAACATGGCATATTTCTTTGTTAAGCACAATATTGCAGGGAATTATTGAAGAAATTTAATATGGAAAACTGCAAGGAAGCTTCCACTCCTATAGCCAATGGATGCTATTTAGATGTTGATGAAACTGGAGTTGATGTAGATCAGACTAAGTTCAGACAATTAATTGGATCACTTCTGTATCTGACAGCAAGTAGACTAGAAATCATGTTCAGTGTATGTTTATGCGCCAGATTTCAAGCTAAGCCAAAGGAATCACACTACGTGGCAGCCAAAAGAATTTTGAAGTATCTCAAGGGAACTACTGAAGTTGGTTTATGGTATCCAAGTGAGGTATCTTTAAATCTTGTTGGATATTTTGGTTCTGACTTTGCAGGTTGCAAAGTAGATAAGAAGAGCACTAGTGGGAGTTGTCACTTGGTGGGATCCAGTTTGATATCATGGCACAGCAAGAAGCAAGCTTGCATAGCATTGTCTACAGCCGAAGAAAAATACATAGCTGCTGGAAGTTGTTATGCTCAAACCCTCTGGATAAAACACCAGCTAAGTGATTTTGGACTTAATCTTTCTAAAATACCTTTACTTTGTGATAATACAAGTGCAATTAACTTGACTAAAAATCCAGTTCAGCATTCTAAAACCAAACATATTGAAATTCGCCACCACTTTATAAGGGATCACATAATTAATGGTGATTGCGAAATTCAATTTGTTGATTCTGAAAATCAGCTTGCAGATTTATTCACAGAGCCCTTGAACAAAGAAAGATTCAATTTTCTCAAAAACGAATTGGGGATTATTGATTTTAAAAATGTGAATTAATTCTGGAGTGATTTACTGGCTGGAATGTAATTCAATTGATTGAATTCCACTGTAGTTGATTTAATTTTATGCTGACCAACTTGTGCATGCTTTTGTTATGTGCGAGGCACCTCATTGGAAAAGTAAGAATTTTGTTCTAATGAGACTAATGCATAAGAGCAAGCATGTGAGGAGAGAGGAATTCCTTGGTGCCACGTGTCGCTGGCCTGTTGGCAGTCAACTAGTCAAAAAGCAGTGCAGAGAATCTCTAAAGCTAAGTACTTTTGTCCAGCTGCAATATCATCTATTCCCAATAAACTACAAAGTTACTTTTTGTGTGTTGTCCATCAGTTTGTTGTGTTCTATGATTTCTAGTTTTGTCTTCTTGTGAGTATGAATTTTGTTTAAATAGTTGGTATGCACCCATGCATTCACTTGTGCACACAACTATCATTGCATTGTGCAAACACTAGCGTATCTTGGTTCATAGAGCATATTGCCTTGCTTTCACCTTAATCCATTATGGCATCGTCGTCTGCACCTAGGAAGAGGACTAAGAAAGCCCTTATAAAGAACGCTAAGCCAGCAAATTCAGATGTTGATAATGAGGCTGGATTCCTTGTGCGCTGGTTTAATGGAAACAAAGAAAGCATGGAGGAATACCACAAAGAGTACAACCGAAAAGCCTTCATGAATCCTAAATTTCTGAGAATGGAATTTATGAGAAATGAAAATCTCAATCAAGTTGCTGATCTTCTCAAGTTCCAGAAGTTGGAAAAATTTGTGAAGCTTATTGGAAACATTTATCCAGATCTAGTGAAGGTCTTCCTGACCAATATATGGATTGATGAGGGCGTAATCTACTCACAAGTTAAGGGACTGATGAAGTATGGCTGACTGTAGCAGGTCTAAGAGATGCAGAAACCATTGTGAGCAGAGCCAACGTTGCTGATCTTGGTGGGTTCGACAAAGTGTAGTTCTTTAAATCATGTCTAAGGAACCCAAACAATCCAGGTATGAGCTTCTCTATTGGAGGACTTTCAGTAATCCCAAGGATTCTTGCCTATATAGTCATTTGGCTACTCACTCCAAGGGGATTCAACCATGTTGTTCTTACTGAAGATGATCTCATTCTAATGTATTGTTTGATCAATAAGATCAAGGTAAACTGGGTTAGTGTCATCAAGGAGCAACTGTTTTGCATCAGGAAGAAGTTGGAATTTCGAATTCCTTATGCTATTCTGCTTTCGGGTTTCATTGAGTACTATGACATTGATGTCAAGAATGAGCTTGTTGAAGAGGTTAAGGCTCATAGCGAGATCACTGTTGCAACACTACCCAAGATTGGACTGAAGAAGGTGAATGACAACCAGTGGATCTGTAAGGAAAGCGCTGAAGAAGATGAACTAGAAGATGTTGGCACTGGGACTAGCACTGCAACGAAACAATTTACTGGAGAAGACATGGGGACTGGAGAAAAATTTTACTCCGGATTTGAGCAACTCATGATCGACCAGTTGGGCAGCATTGAGTCCAGTCAGCGTAACCATCATGAATTCTGTGAAACAGACTTTCAACATCTTGAGGAACAAGTGGAAGATATCCAAGGAAAGCTTGGTTAAATGTTCTATGGGCCAGATGACTAGTGGTCATACTGTATTTTCTGTGTGTTCCCCTCCATTTGATGAACTCAATGAGGGAGAAGTAATTGTGTGTTTTGTGTCTGCCCTGTATGTTTCGTAGTTTATTGTGTTTCATGCTTTGCATCTGTTTCAGTTTGGTTTGCTTAAGTTCAGTTCTGCTTAGTTTAGTACTAAGCTTGGTTTGATTGAATATTTGTTGGGTTTGTGTCAGCACCTGCAGCTCAGTTATGTTTCTAGTTTGTTGATGTTTTCTTAATCATGTTCTATGTCCTTTGATGTATTTCGCAACCTGTTATGATGATTGACCACTACGGGTCAATTTATATTAATGAAATGTTTGCCTTATGTTATTCAATCTCTTTATATGTTTTTAAGGGACATCAAAGTATGGGAGAGTAAAACATCTTGATCTGAACTAACTGAGTTTGGGTAAAGGAAGAAATTTAATTAACTATGTTTTAGTTCATTCATTTGATTTGTTATTTTTGTTCTGAACCTATTAGATCCTATGACACTAATAAACTATTTGAGTGCAAAGACAAGTATTTCAGGTTCAGACTGAAACTCAACACACATCAGATTGCCTTCATCAAACTAGGGGAGATTGTTAGCACCAATGCTAAGCATGTGATTTGATGAAGTCAATAAAGATCATAGCTTGCTGAAGTTCTGATGGATTGAATCTAGACTATGTTAGATCAATGCCTAGCACGTGAGTCGATCAAGACTGCTTCATAAAGAATCTGTTGGAACCAACCTGGACCAGAATTGTTCACATGGATAACTTTGACCCAACATGGAGATGGTTGGGTGATTCGATCTTAGGTCCTTAGTTGGGTTTGTGTGTTGATGTTGGCTTGGTTCTTAATCATTAGTTACATGGTTCATCATTCCTGAGGTGGTAATAGATTCACAAATAATTTTATTAGACTGGTTTTAAGAAAAATAGCCTAAACAAATTTTTGTTGAACATCTTTTTCAATCAATTGAATACTTGAAACAATCGATTGAATTGTGACAGTTATTTCTATTACAAGTGGAATCTTTGACTGAGTCTTCTAACGGTCAATTTAATCGATTGAATGGTTTATTCAATTAATTGAAATTGTGATAGCTAAGATGTTATAAAACTGATTTGGCTATATAAAGGAGTTGGCAATATCATTTTCAGATAACTAAGATTTTTGAAAAGCATTCCTTGAGATATTCTAAGAGAGAAATAGCCCCCAGTTTTTACGATCATCTTTGACAAAACTTTTCAAAACAAGAAACCTCCAAGAACGTGAATCTTGTAGCATCCTTGAGTGAGGTTCTTGCTACTTTGGTTCTGGACCAAAGCTAAGTCTTCTACACCTGATCTTTAGTCATTGTAATATGTTCTGTGTAGAAGTACTGTGTGATCAATTGTTGATCTTACTATTTTTCTAATCTATTTGCTGTTTTCAATTACTTGGTTTGTAATTGAGGTGGTGCAGTGGGTTTCTACATTGGTCTCACATCAGCTGAGGGGTTTAGTAGAGTGTGAGTGCTGTGGGGAGCAGTGTTTGCTTGCGGGTTGCAAGTTGTTTTGGTACAGTGGGTTTCTGCACTGGTTTCACACTAGCTGAGGGGTTCAGTAAGGTGTGAGTGCTGCGGGAGCAGTGTGTACTGCGGGAAGCAGTGATAACTTGCTGGGAGCAAGGGTTGTAAACTGATCTTGTGATCTTTTTAGGGAAAATCTTTGCTAGTTTGCAAAGGACTGGATGTAGCCCTTGAGGAAGGGTGAACCAGGATAAATCTTTGTGTTCTTAATTTCCTCTTCCCTCTTCTTGATCATTTTAATATCTGCTTGCATTTGGCTAATAAACTGATCATTGAATCTTGGCATTCACTAAGAATTTTTGGGTATATGCTTGCGTTCTAAATCTGTTTAAATATATCTGAATCAACTATGCTTATGGGTTATTTCTAATCTACTAGACTGTGGTTAATCATCTTGATTCTGGATTAACATATCTCTGTAGTGAAAACTATTTTCTGGATTTATCTCTAACAATTTATGCTATGCATAATTGATTGTTTACTGGACAGCCAAGAATTACACGAGTTTATTGATTGAATTAAGAATTTTCATTCTCTATTTCAAGAACATTTCATATTTGCGAAAAGATTTTGAAAGTTCAATTCACCCTCCTCTTGAAGTCGGTCTGAACCTTATTTTACATCTTGATCAACCTCTCAAAACTAGGAAGCTTGCTCTCAAAAACTATCACATGAAGATATCAAGTGCTCTTCAAAGTTAGAAATGCAAAAAGTTATGATTTACAATTGCAGAGCGTGTTTTTATAGTGCATAATACGCGCTCAAGTAAGATCTACTGATTATTTCTAGAAATCAATCAATTTATTTTGCTAGAGTACAAACCAATCGATTGTTTCTACAAAATAGTCGAGTGTTTTACTCTGCAACAAAACTTTTCCCAAAACATAGCTTGAAATTTGATTCCACATTGGTTCATTTGGAGCTTCTTGCATGCCATTATCATAATGAAAGTACTCAACTGCAAACCACATCAAAATACCCACAAAAGTAACCCAACCTAAACAAATTCAAGGATTGCTTCATCAAATCTTAAATCATGGAATGTTTCAAACACTAATTAAATAAGAAACTAAGCAATACAAATGGAAACATAAGAAATTATTACTAAATAAAGGTATAGATCACGATCTCTACATAAGAATCAGTGAGAGGATATATACATACAAACACACACATACATATGTTATTCTTTTTCCAATGAGATATCCTTAAACCTCACCCCTTTTAATTATTTTACTGGTTTTTACTACGAACTTGTTGATTTTTACTACAACTTTTGTTGGTTTTACTTTAATATTTATGGTATGGGATGGTATCTTCTTGCACTGATTTTGATATGTGAACTTTGCTACATATGTGTCACATAATCATGATGCAAATATTGAATTGGAAAACTTGCAGATAGAGGATTAAATACTTGGAGATTAAATGAGTAGGAGTTACCATTTTGTATGTTTGGAGTGGGGTATGAAGATGGTCATTTATCTTGACTATTCATTACAGTTTTCTCCCAAGTTTTTTTGAAAAATAAAGATTTGATCCAATTACTATCTTGATACAATGTTTCATCCAAAATTATTCTAAAAACCAGAAAATCTGATTTATTCCTTTATTATTTTAATGCAATTTTATTTATGTAATATATATATGACTTTCTTATCTTCTTCTTTGACATATATGAAACAAATATCAATTTAAAACATATTAAAATGGAAGCTCGAAACCTACCCAACTCATTTACAATATATATTCTAGCCTATTTTTCAGGAAATAGTAAGGTCAGTGTTATAATTTTTTTTCGCTAAGATGACAAGTTCACCAATCACTCATGTAGCAAGTAATAAATATTTCATTCTCTCCCAAGGGACTTCCGCAATACATGACAACAATTGTAATTGATAAGAAATTTTGACTACAAATTATTCCCAATATTTAAATTGATAAACAATAAAATAAAATAAAAACAATTAAAACATATTTTTGTATTTTTAACGAGCACTTGGAGTGTAGAAAAATAATAGAGAGGATATGGAATGGAATTGCTAGGATTACTTTTTCAAACCTCACTCTCATGCATAAAATCATTTACCTTCTTTTGAAACAAATGTCAATGTCAACCCACAATAATACCCAAAACCCTGATTCCTTAGGTCAATGAGCCTAAGCTTCCTTGTTAACTGTTAATTCCTTGATCAATTATATAAAAAAGACTTGCTTTTTCGACAAGGGTCTTAAGACAACAAACGAATCATACTCTATTCCTAGACCCAAGCTTTATTTTGGTATTTCAGATTCAGATCCGGATTATGATATTTCCCAATACTCGAAGATTCAATTATCAAGTCATGAATCAACTAATTAGTTAATGAGTACATAAACAAAATACTAACATTAAAAAGGAAAGATATATATATATATATATATATATATATATATAAATTCAATATTGATTAAATGAGAATTCAGTGGATTACGTCAAACCCCAACAAGATGAGAAGTGTGAACAATGGAGGAAGATTGATATACACAGAGGTGAAAGGGAACCCTCCAAACCCTAGTCATGATCCCAAAACAACATTTTTCTGAATCCCAACTGGAGCCTGATTCCCAGATGGAGTGGAGTTGAGTCTCAAGAGTGCCTAACTCTACTGTAGAGACCTCTTTAAATAACAAAGGTTCTAGGTCAGCGACATCCACGTCTGACCTAGCTTCAGTGGTGCCAAGCGCAATTTACATCCATATAACTCTTGGCCCAATTGGCGTTTGACCCAAATAAAGTGGCACCAGTGCAATTCAGCTACGTTAACTTTTCTTCTATATCTTTTTTTTGTGGGCTTGAATCCTTTTTCCTCCAAATCTAATGCTTCTTATTCAGTTTTTAGGAAAAATAATACGTATTTGGAATAAATTTAATTCTCAGAATCTGGTAATCAATTATTGATAAAAATATAATAAAATAGAGATATAGGCATAGGTATTTGGAATAAATTTAATTATCCACTCTCTTGGAAACTCTGCATTGCTCACAGGTGCAGACGATACTTCTTTATGAGTTGGAGCTTGTTGTCTAGTTGTATCTGTAGTTAGCTCATCATCTGACAAATTCAATTGATTGAATTTCTAAATCAATCATTTGTTTCCTTGCAACAACTTATTACTTTCTTCCTCATCTACACTACTCTTAGAAGTATCTTGCAATTCAAGGTTAGCTTCATGAAAAGTAATATGCACAAATTCTTCAACAATCATAGTTTTTTATTATAAACTCTATATGCATGACTATGAGATGAGTAACCAAGAAAAATGCCTGCATCAGCCTTTGCATCAAACTTGCCAACGTTGTCTTTCCCATTATTCAAAACAAAACATGTACAACCAAAAACTTTATTTTGTTTGTTGCCTTTGTAAAGTTCATAGGGAGTGTTTTTCAAAATATGTCTGATTAAAGCACGATTTAAAACATAACAAGTAGTATTAATAACATCTATGTAAAAATATTTTGGAAGTTTTGAATCATTTAATAAAGTTCTTGCCAACTCTTCAAGATAATGATTTTTCCTCGCAATAACATCATTTTGTTGTGGAGTTCTTGGAGCAGAAAAATTGTGGTTTATACCATGTTGATTGCAAAATATTTTAAGTCTTTCATTTTGAAACTCTCTCCCATGATCAGATTTAATTGCAAAAGTATTGCAATTATTTTCATTTTGCAAAATTTTAGCAAGTCCTTTAAAGATCGAGAACGTATGATCCTTGGTTACTATGAATAATGTTAATGTGAATCTAGAATAATCATCTACAATTACCAATACATAGTAAGTATCGCCTAAGCTCATAGTTCGAGAGGGACCAAATAGATCCATGTGAAGCAGCTCAAGGGATCTAGTAGTGAAAATAAAGTTTTTCATTTTAAAAGACATTTTTGACTGTTTCTTTGGTAATTACTAACAAACTAAATTCGCCCATAAGTTCGTGGTAATTAGTCACAGATTATATCTATCGGTAAAATTCATAGGTAGTGATATTTTACCGACGAATAAAATTGTGTCGATAATCTGGCTTTTTTCTTGTCGTGTTCATCAGAAGCTTATTATAAGTTTGGGCCTGTTTGGGCCTCCAAACAAACTTTTGGGCCCAAGTTCAAAATGAGAGAATATCACTCTGGAGGCTTTAAAGCTTCAAGATTATGAGACCTCTACTTATAGAAATTGTATAAAGTAGTGTAGAATTTAATTTAGGTCTTGTATTTTGGGCCAAGTAAAATAAGATTTTGGCCTTGTATTTGGGGCAAAGTTAATACAGGAATTTAAGTTTTGGGCCTTCGATTTGGGCCAAAGAACATAATAGGTTTCCTTGAATTTTTGGGTCTTGTATTTGGGCCAAACCCTAACCCTAAAAGAGAGATAGAGTTAGTGTCCAGGGTATGAGTTAGGGCTTATGTGGCACCTACACATGCTTCCCATGCTCCTTATCACATGTCACCTTGCCAATGGAGATTATTCTCTCCATTCATGTCTTGACATGTGTCATTCTCTTATTTGGAGAGTTTTTAAGAAGCTTGTCATACAAGCTAGGGTTAGGGTTATGGTTAGTCGTAATTTTTCCTATAAATAGAGTTGCTTTCTTCATGTAAAATAACTTTGATGAATATATGGAATTGCTGTCAAAATATTTTCAGCACTTATACTCTCTTTTCTCTAGATGAGTATTACACAAGAGCTTTTCTAGACTTCCTCCTAAGTGTTGACCTAACCTCACTTTGGGAAATTCACTTCCAAATCCATCTCACATGTCCAAACAACAATTATTCCACTTCATATATCTGAAATCACGTCCACAACAACAATCCTCTAAGAAGAAGAATATTAAAACATGCAATTAATTGCATCACACTTCTTCATATTTTCCAATGGAGATTGGCACACTTACTCTTTAACTATTATACCTCCTTCATTAAGAATCCACTAAAGTTTGTAAGGATTTGGATGGGGTTTAATAGTCGAAGACAACTTGTCCACCAACCTAGAACAACAACAATTACAATAAAAACCTCCATCCACAATCACTGAACAAGGAGTTTCAAAAATAGTACAAGGAATGTGGAACAGATCTTCTCATTGAGACTGTTCTAGTTCACTTGGTTGATTTTTCAGCAACCTTCTTACCATAAGTAAGTTTCCATCGCAAGGTTGTATTTCTTCTTCACACTCTAAACATTTGTCTTCACTAAGGGAATACATAGGATCTTCAGTGCTTTCAATGTCTTCTTCATTAATAGTCATGTTTCTTTTTCGAGAATACTTGGAAGAGTAATGTTTCCATCATCCTCTCCATCACCAACCTCATTTGCTCCATTTTTCTATCAATTTCTTTCATCATTAACATCGTTTCCTCCATTTTCTACTACTTTCTCTCAACTCATCCCTCTCTCACTTTCCCTAATCATTTATAACACTTTCTTGAACACTAGAGGAAGCATGGTCACTCATCTTTTGTTTGAAAGATTTTTGCAAAGATTTGAAAAATAAACAAGTAGATGAAGTGTTGAAAGAGTTTTCACAAAGAAAGTTTTATTATACATATATATATATATATATATATATATATATACATATATATATATATATATATATACATATATATATATATTTGTGTGTTTGTGCGTGTATGTATGGATGTGCACGTGCGTGTATGTATGTGTCTATGTGTGTTTTTTCTTTTCTTTTTGGTGAAGTTTCCAAAAAGAAATAGATATTAAAGGCTTCCTAGTAGACACCCTAGAAAGAGAGTTGCATCTCTTGGACAACTTAATTACAAAGTCTTTTCATAGCCAGAGCGTTCCCTAGTCCTCTTCCACAACATCTCTCACTGAAAACCCTAAAATATATTTCCCTTGTAGTGTGTGCTCTCATGAACCCTAGAGACCAAAGAAAGGTCTTTACTAATGTTTAGGCGCTTTAACTTTGATTTCTAGTTGTCATGGAGACTTAAGAAAATTAAATAAAAAAGTTAAATATTACAAGAAAGAAAGACAAATGAGGAAAGCAATAAAAGCTATACGTGTCTTATGATAAAAGTGTTGATGCAAACCCGTCTCCAAGACTGCAAACAAGAATAAAGAGGTCATTGAGTTAGAGCTTTGATAAGGAGTTTATCAAGGGTTTGGGATTAATTCGACTTGTTTGGGCTCTAAGAAAACTTTTGGACCTAATTTCAAAATGAAAAAATCACTCTAAAGATTTTAGAGCTTCAATATTACAATACCTCCAGTTGTAAAAATTGGATAGAGTACTATAGAATTTATTTTAGGTCTTGTATTTTGGGCCAAGTAGAATATGATTTTAGGCCTTGAATCCCATAAGAAAAAGTGATGGTCACCATTGAAAGAAGCCTTCAAGAAGGTACCCCCTTGGAAAAATTAAGTTGGGGCAACATAGGAGCTTCTTCTCCTAGATTCTTTTGTCATTTATACACCTCTCATTGGAGAGTATTTAAAGCTTAGGCTGCAAGCGACCTTTGCCACATGGCACTCTCCCAATGGAGAGGATTCTCTTCACTCATGACTTGCCACTTGTCAAAATCACTCTAAGTAGATGAGTCTAGGAATTATCTATTAATTGTCAATTCCGTGATCAATTATATGGATAAATCTTGCTTTCAAATAAGGATTTTATGACAATGAATAAATCATGCTCTATTCTTAGACACGAGTTTTCGTCTAGTAAATTGATTTAGTTCTAGATTCAAAAGATATTTTTCAATACTCTTAAGAATCAATGGAGTTATGGATTCGCACAACAAACATAAGAATATAATTAATATTCTTATGATAAGACATAAAATAAACACAAATACAATTACATGAGATTTGTACCTAACTACATCTACCCGAACAATAATTGGTTTAGATCCTCATAGTCCTGTGAACACCCAACAACCATTAAAAATAATGGAAGAGGGTAGATTAAACCTAGAAACCCTAATGTGAAAGGTTTCTGAAATAGAATTTGTTTTACCACACTCGCGCCTAGCCCAACAAAGTGACACTAGGTGCAATTGGTTTTTATTGCAGACGAATTCTTCCTCCACCCCAATACCCTCGTCCTGCACCTCCATAGGTTAGCGGAAAATACAAACATGTCCTTAAATAATAAATGGTTAAACACCAAAATACCCTCTACCCCCATTTACCTCCTTAATCACTCTTATAAGCTTCATTCTCCTTTTGCTTGCATCTGATTCACTGTTTTACTGTAGCATCCGGTTCAATCATTGTATTTGTTTTTTCACCTTCACCGTCAACAAAAGTGATATGTGCGTGTGGGTAAGAATCTGCAACATTCACATCGCAGATCTGGGAGGAGAAGCTATGTATTTGCTCCAATCTGAATTAAAGCTTTAAACAAGTAAAAAGTAAAAAAAAATTATGTTTATTAGCAATTTCTGAGTGGTATTCATGATTAGGGTAGTTAATTTGATGATTGGGTTTCCATCGACGGTGAATCTGCATCGGAGAAGATGAACTTCATATGAACCGGATGCCCCGCGTCCGGTTTACATTTTGGAAAAAAACCAGAATGTAAACTGGATGGGGGACCATCCGATTCACATTTGCAAATGAAAATGTGAACCGGATGGCCCTCATCCGGTTTACAATTTTTTTTCCAAAATATAAACCGGATGGGGTGCCATCCGTTTCACATTTTCATTTGGAAATGTGAATCGGATGGCCCCCCATCGGTTTACAATTTTTTTTTTTGAAAAAAAACAGAAGGTCATTTTGGTCATTTTTATAGGAACAATTTTGACATTTTCAAAACTTATGGTGGTGCAGGACGAGGGTATGGGGTCCAGAAAGAATCCGTCTTTATTGCTATTTCAACACCTTTGGCCTATTTTCAACATCTTAAGCCCAGCCCATGAAACCTGCACCCGACCCACATTTTGTGAGCCCAACTCAGCTTTCAGCATCAACATTCCATTTTATCATTTATTTATCCTTTCGGATTCCAATCTTACCCTTTTTTTACCCAAATGCTTCATGTTCATATATTTAACATAGTTAATGGGATTCGGAGTAAAATTTGTTGATACAATCAAGTAAAAACTTATTTATAAAAACATGGGATTTAGCAGGTTCTAAGCCTAGAATGAATTTATTTCGTTATGAAAATAAGCCCAAAAGATATCATATAATTTAACTTTATGAAAACCCTAATTTGAAGTCAACATCCAACCCTCCTTATTAGGGAAGTAAAAATCCTAATTGAGGAGGCCAAGAAGAGTCAACATACGGTCCACTACACAATCGACATGGCTATGCATCAAGCAAGGGAGCAAAAACCCTTATAAACACATGAAGTTGCTTTATTTTGCATGATGTGGGACATCTAGCAAGCTATACGCACAAAAATTCTCTTGCACTCATTTGTTGTGTTATTAGTCTCACATCCCCTAGATCATGGTGTGCAAGAGGGCTCTAACTATTATTAATTGCGTGTCTTGCTTCTTGTAAATTTAAAAAAAAATGGTCAAATAAACAACAAATCATTACTATCTAGCCTAAAACCATGGCAAGTGCCTCACTTCGTCACACTAACAACGAAGTTACATTTAAAGTGGGTATTAAGAAAATGGATTTCACTTAGTATTTTTGCCAAAGAAGACAACAACAAGGTTGTTCGAACAAAAAAATGAGGTACAAGTTTAAAATACCTGGTCAAAAACACAAAATTGTCCAAACCCGAACCATGACAAGTGCCTCACTTTATCACACCTAACGTCAGACTTAAATACAAACATTAGCCTTAAGGAAATGCATTTTACTCACTACTTTTGCCAAATAAGACAATGATTGTGTTTTTAAGCAAAAATATGTGGTACAAGTTCAAAAAACTGTCAAGATTACATAAGATCACTATTTTCCAACCCAAAACCGTGGCAAGTGCCTCACTTCATCACACCTAACAACATACTTCATTGAAAAAACATGGTCTTCAAGGAAATGCATTTCACTTAGTATTTGTGCAAAAAAAAGACAATTACAAGGATGTTTGAACAAAACAATGAGGTACATGCTCACTAAACTTAGTAGAAAACACAAAATCATTATTGTCTAGCCTAAAACCATGAAAAATACTTCACTTTGTCACACCTAATGAAAAACTTTAATATAATAATGGGCCTTAAGGAAATTCATTTCACTTAGTATTTTTGGTAAAGAAGACAATGAAGGGTTATTTGAACAAAAAAAACATGGAGTACAAGTTCAAAAAACTTGGTCAAAAGCTCAAAAATCATTACTATACAACCCAAAACCATGGCAAGTGCCTCACTTCATCCCACTTGATGATGACGGACTTAAATACAAAAATAGGCTTTAAGGAAATGAATTTCACTTAGTATTTTTGTCAAATAAGACAATGATAGGATTGTTTTAACAAAAACAAAAAAATAGAGGACAAGTTCAGAAGACTTAGTTAAAAACACAAAAAATCATTATTCTACAGCCCAGAATAATATTTTAATTAAACATTATTCATTAAACTAATTTCCATTCTTACCATATGACATCAAAAGTTATTTTCTATGACCAATAATTTAACACTTGCACTAGAAATAAGTACAACAACAAACCAAACATAGAATATCCTAATAAACCTATTTCAAACCTCATTAAAAAAAATACCAAATATAAAATGAAATTCATAATCAAGATGATATTATTATTCACCAATTAGTTATTCTCCCTATGTTATTTCACTAAAATACATTAACAACGTCTTCATATTTAACTTTCAACAAAATTAACATAAAGTGATATTGAATTCAAGGTTGGGAATTGGGAATGTCACCCAATCATTTCATGCATCCTCATTTTTCCAAAGAAAAACAACTTCATAAGTTTCTCCCATAAGGAAGAAGTGGTTTAAGGTAGAAGAGATTGGCAACTTCTCTCAACCCCCAATAATGATTTTCAAATGACTTAGTGTAGCACTAATAGCCTATTATGCTATGATGGCAAATACATCAGTCGCAAACATAACAAGTAATAAATATTGTTCTTTCCCAAAGGATTTTCTTAATACACAACAATTTAAATGATTATAATAAAATTAGACTCAAGAAATAATACATAATTAAAATGTTGTACATAAATTCAAACAAGTAAATATATTTAGGGTTTGATATCAAAACTTGGAATATAGAAAAAGGGTAAAAGATTAATATAATGAAATTGGTAGGAATATATTCCACCAAACCCTACCCTCATGTATGAAAAAAACTTTCTTCTTTTCAATTAATTATCAAAGTCAATCCACAATAATACTCAATCCCAATTCCTTAGCAGATGAGCCTAAGATTCTCTATTAACCGTCAATTCATTGATCAATTATATAAATGCATCTTGCTTTTGCCACAAGGGTCTTAAGACATTAAACAAATCTTGCTCTATTCTTAGACACAAGCTTTCATATGATATTTTGATTTAGATCTAGATTACAAAAGATATTCCTAATACCCTAAGAATCAATTATCAAGTCACAAATCAACACGACAAACCATGAGCATAAAAACAAAATACTAATAAGCATTCATGATAAGACATAAATAGAACCAATATTGATTATGTGAGAGTTCCATCTAATTACATCTAACCCCAACAATAATGGGTTCAGCTCCTCACAGTCATGAGACCAAACAACCAATATGAACAACAGAAGAGGGCTGATTAAACCCAAAAACCCTAAGTTGCCTCCAACTCTAACTTTTTATATCTCTAGCCAAAGATGCAAACCCTAATGCGAAAAGATTCTTAAGTAGTATATGTTTTTTGGCGCTTACGCCTAGCCCAGCAAAGTGGCGCCAGGTGCAATTAGATTGTATTGCAATTTCTATCATTTTGGCCCAACTTTTAGCACTTGACTCAGAAAAGGGAGCCTAACTCACTTTGTTGAGCTCGACCCAGGTGTTAGCCTCAACATTTCAAGTTTTCCCTTATGTGCTCCTTAGGGATTCCAATCTTGATTTTCTTGATCCAAATGCTTCATATTCATTTATTTGACAATTAATTTGATTTTGAGTAAAGTTTTATTAAAAACTCAAGTAACCAATTATTTTTAACAAGAAAAAATTATTTATAAAAAGAGATAAAAACATAGAATTCAGTAAGTCCAAGCTTAGAAAGAGTTGATTTCATTATCAAGATAAGCCCAAAAATATCATATCATTTAACTCTATAGCCACCTACACAATGTATGCATCCCACCCTTGTAATCAACAAAAGCATAAAAAGAATTGAAAGTGTCTAATTATTCAATGTGAACTATACTAACTTCAAAATGCTACATCCTTTCAATGATCCAAATGCATTAATTTATACTTGAACTATAAAGGGTGGGATGGGTTGTTACTCTGATATTCACTGTTTGGTTCAGGTGCCTCAAAACATGTGTCATCACATACAGTTCTATAGTGCCACGCATTTAGGACTTGTCAACATAACTCAGACCGTGCATTGACGATACGCAACCATGACAGGTAATGGGTAGTTGGCAGGACTCAGAAAAATTGTAGTGACATGCTAATGCACTACATTTAAGACATGATATGAAATAAACATTTACATTTCCTTGCATTTAATACTTGTCAATGTCACACGGTATGTGTGGTGAACACAAATAACCTTGGATGAAATGTTACCCTGACATGTAACGACTTGAGCGGGTGACTCAGAAAATCCATCCTCACATACACATGCTCAATGGCACGCATTTAGCATTTGCAAATATCACTAGGAATGCATGTTGAGCACTTGATAGGATTTCCACTCTTCAAGGACAAAGTCTGAATGCTTTAGAGCTTCCAAACACTATACCATTAAACAAGTTATATTAGCACCAACCTACACTCAACGAATAAGGCCATGTAGATGAAATTATAGCTTGTAAGTCTCCTTTCCCTTTCGTTGCAACCAAGATCGTGAACGGGGACGACGGTCCAAAGAAAATAATAAGAAGATAAAAATAACGGAAAGGGATTACTCTTAAAAAAAACAAACAGAGAAGTCGCCACTATAGTTTATTATGGAAAACTATGGAAAAACCAAAGATAAGAAAATGGTCTGCGAAATCAAAATAAAAGTTGAGAGCCGGTTACGTGTAGGGAAGGTATTAGCACCATACAACGCTCGTTCTAAAATGACACATTTAATTAAATTAGCAAAACAAGTGTGGTTTGTTAGAATGTTTGTTTTTCCCAAAAAGAAGAAATGAAAATCAAAGTAAAAACAAAAAATATTTTCTATTTCTGGGCTTGACAAGGATTGACCTTGCTCCTACGTATTTCTATCTTTGATGGAAAATCAGTGTTTACTTAGTTCTGGAAAGAAAATTGTTCGTTGCTGTTTTGATATTTTTTTAAATTTTAAATTTTAATTTTTTTGAAAATTTTATTATTGTTTAGAAATTTATAACTCGTTGATTGATGTACGAAGGGGTAGGAATGACCATACTGAATACTCCTTCTGAGTAATTTTCGTATAAGATATTACTTGACGCTTGAGATCATTTGAATATTTAATCAAAGAAAGCTCTAAAAGAAATATTGTGTGGGTGAATGACAAGTTTTGTAAAGAACAAGAATTAAAAACTAACTAAAGGGTCCAAAATTTTTAGTAAAACAAATTTGTAAAAGTCGTTCAGTAAAGGGTGCTCAAAAAAGGCTTTCGGTGAAGATTTTGGAAGAAGTTAAGGGACACTCGGGAAAGGCATTCTGCTAAGGCTTTCTAAAGAGATTCAGAAGAGGCTTTCAGATAAGGTTTTCAGTAAAGATATTCAGGAAAGGCTTTCAGTAAAGGCTAAGGCTTTTGGGAAAAGGAATTCAGCTAAGCTATATAAGGCATTCGGTTTTGGGTTCCAAGGCATTCAATTTTGGTTTAAGGGAATTCGGCTTGGGATTCAGGGCATTCGATTTTGGTTAAAAGGCACTCAGTTCTGTATTAAAGGAATTCGGTTTGGGGCTTTAGGGCATTCAGTTTTGGTTCTAAGGCATTTTGTTTTGGATTAGAGGCATTCGGTTTTGGATTAGAGAATTCGATTTTAGATTAGAGGCTTTCGGTTTTGGGTTAGAGGTATTCAATTTTGGGTTAGAGGCATTCAATATTGGATTATAGGCATTCGGTATTGGATTAGAGGCATTTGGTTTTGGGTTAGGGTCATTCGGTTTGAGCTTCAGGGCATTCAGTTTTGGTTCAAAACCATTCGGTTTTGGTTTTAAGGCACTCGGTTTTGGATTAGAGGCATTCAGTTTTGGGTTAGAGACATTCGATTTTGGGTTAGAGGCATTCGATTTCAACACAACATTAAGCACTGCGGAGGTACTAGCGGTGATATTGCAGACCCATAAAATGGCGCTTGTGTGTGCAGTAACAATCGTTATGGAAATACCATCAGTGGCATTACTTGACTCATAAAAGGGCTGCAATAACCACTGTGGAAGCCCCAACATAAGAAGGGATAGAGGAACAATACAATAACCACTGCGGAGGTATCGACAACGATATTGCAGAATCATAAAAAGGGATGTGGGAATAGGACAATCAAATGACTTGAGAGTTAAATTTAGATGTAATCCAAAAATACAAAATCCAGACCAAACAACAACTCTCCCTTTTTTTATTATTATTTCAATTACCCATTGGAGCAGAAAATATATAATTTCAAATTGTTTACAGTATTATATTGACATGGTTTATAGAGACTATAATTACAAGAAGATAACTACGGATGACACTAATTTTGGAATTAAAAATAAAAGCTATTAAATTTTCTATAACTATAAAAACACAAAACCAATGACAATTCAACAACTAGTCTTTTCATCAACTGACGACATAACTTTAATATTACCATTCGAAAAGGGCAAAGAAGTTATTGAAGTCAATTATTGTCATCCACTTAAAGTTTAATAAAAAAAATACACATGATTCAATACAAATCCAATATGACATTGATGTTCTAGCACAAATATTCAAATGTTGAAAAGAAAAGCTCAACTATACTACATCCAACTGTACAACGTAAACAATCATAGGGCAAAATAAAACTCTTTTTCTAAACCAAAGATTTACAAAGAAGAACTGCAGACGAGTTGGTTCGTGACTTAGATCAAAATACCTATATTGACTACCATGACATCAAATAATTTTATTACGTAAAATATTAATATATTTAAACTAAATCTTACAATAATACGTTTTTCTAATTTAGTTTTCAATTTATTCATTAATTATGTCAACTTTATTTACGTCAATAAACCTCACTATTACAAGCATCAATAATAAAAATAAAGTATAATAATGCTACTTCAAAAATTTATTTCTATACATTTTTATTTTATTTTTTTATCAAATTTCGAAACTAATTTTTCCAATTCATCAATATATCAATTTAAATATTCGTTATAAACAACTAAAAAACTTCAATTATACCAAATACTTTAGAATCATTTTTTTACTAGTTTTTCTTTCCTCTACTGCTTCGTAAATTTTACTTATTTACATATTTTTTAAATTTATATTTGCTGAAGATTTATGTAATTTAAAGTAATTATTTATTAAAATTTTATTTTTCTAAATATATATATTACATAAATTTATTTTTAAAATTAATATATTTTTCACTACTCAATAAATTTAATTATATCAATTACATTTCATTTCTTTCTTACAATCCTATATTTTTCCACAAAATTTTTCACGTTTAAACATTTATCTATTTCTTAAATATATTTGTATTAACTATTTATTTATCTAATTTTTTATTTATCTAAGTAATTATATCTTACACAATTATTACATATAATTATTTTTCTTGATTTTTATTTAAAAAATGCAATGTTTACTCAAAAGTATTTCTCCTAAATTCTTTAATTTTTATATTTCTTTTTTATTTTAGAACACTAAAAAAATTAAAAAACCATCTCACAGTTCCATTGAAAATTGAATTCTGTTAATATTTCAGCACCAACTCAACCAATTACTGGTCAGAATTCTACTCTCTAGAAATTGAATTCTATCCTTCACCCAAAACCTGTAATCTGTGCAAATATTCTACAAAATGTTATGTGAAAAAGAAACACTCAAACCGTGCTATTTTAGAAAAAAAAAAAAATCGAGAGAATCATAAGCTGCAGAAAAATCAATATCATCAGGTTCGTCTCAATTATTGGAATACTTCTCCATCTTTTTTTATACATATTTGGTTATAATATTTGGTTTTCTTGCAGAGTCTGATCACGGCTCAATGCTCATTTAATATGACTGATATGAAGGTCAGGCTCCATAATTGTTAAGGAAGGTCGATCACGCCTTATTTACAATATTCTTTACACTATATGTTTTGTTTCAATTTCATCTTGAAAAATAAATTATTAAGTAAATAAACCGTGCTAAACCGTATTCAGACCATCTTTTAGATTTCTCTAAACAAAAATACGAACAAAACAGTTTTATAGAAATTGATTAGTAAAGATATTATGTCACAAAATTTTTATTCAATCTTTTTATTAATGGATACAATCTTCTTTCCTATTCTCGTGAAAATTTTGGGAGACATATTAAGTTTCTCCTTGATATTTGCCCCCGTATACTAATAGATTTTTCAATATATATGTAATTGTTTTAGTTTAATTAATAATGATAAATTTAAATCATAAATGTGTAGTTATATTAAATATTGAGAAAAAATAATAATTTTCATAATAATTAACTTACAGTATAAGAAAAATTTAAAATTACTGATAAAAAATTATTAACAAAAATTTATTTATCAATCAAATATTGTTATCGACGATTTTATTAAAAAAACACTTTAAAATTATTTTACCGACAAATTTCATCTGTCACTAATTATCGATAAATTTATAATAAATTTTTTTTTTACAAGTTATCTGTTGGTAAATTATGTAAATTACCAATTTACAGACGGATAATAATAATAATATTAATAATAATAATAGTGTTATTATTATTATTATTATAATATTAATAAAATAATAATAATAATAACTTTTATAAATATAACATTAATAATATTATAATAATTTTATATTGGTAATAACAAATAGTTTTGTAATAATAATAATAATAATAATAATAATATTAAAAATAATAATTATATTAATAATTATTATTATTATTTTAATTATAATAATAAGTATAATAATAATTGTAAAATGACAATAGAGCCACTCAGGTCTATGGTTATGATATTTGTAACGATAATAATAAAAGTGAAATTGATAATAATAATAATAATATAAAATTAATGATAATAATTTTGTAATAAAATTAATATATTTATTTATCAATAAATATCATAAAATTTATTGACGGATTTTACAGTAAAAAATTTATTAATAAATAGACATTATTGACAGATTTTAAATGTTTAATGAAAAATTTACCCGCCGATAATTTTGATATTTTTTTTTTTTGTGTTAATTTGAATAAAAACCTACAACAAAAAAGTATGTATGATCGTAATAGAAAAAAATAAACTAAAAGAATCATAAAAAAAGCATACATATATGATCATATACTAAAAAACAATAGTTACATCCCAAATGTCTTTTAATAAAACTTAATTTACTTTTCTGCTAATCTTTAGCAACACAGGGCAATTTAATTTTTTCTCTTTCTATTTATTGCAATTATCCCCGAAGAATGGCAACCCATCATCTTGTCAAATACGGCAACCCAGATGGGACTAAGTTAATGGACTTAGTTAAGTGACGACATCTTTTTGTTCCTGTCTGGTCTTCTCGTGTCTGACTTTTATTGTAAAAATATGTAGCCACCTTTCTGTTTTATATGAACCATGGTCATCCTTCACATTAACTCATGTAACTACTCTATTTATTGCACATAACTTATCATGTCAAGTATTCTCCTCACCTTTAAGTTATTCACAAGTACCTTGGACTGCTAACCACAGTATGCAGAAATTGGTGCAAGCAAAAACAAAATGGCACTTCTTCCAGCTATGTTTCTTTCCCTAAACCTACTATTTTTTTTCTCTCAAATTTCCCATGCAACTGATACCATTACAAAGTCCCAACCACTTCTTAATGGAAGCACCTTGGTCTCCAAAGATGGAACCTTCGAGTTGGGTTTCTTCACTCCCGGTAGTTCCACAAACAGCTACGTCGGAATATGGTTCAAAAACATTCCAGTTAGAACCGTTGTTTGGGTTGCCAACCGTGACAATCCTTCAAAACATAAATCCAACATGTTGTCTTTAAACGAAGAGGGAAACCTCGTACTTCTCAGCCAAAACCGGTCTTTGGTTTGGTCGACAAATGCAACAACAATGGTTTTGAATCCCGTTGTGCAACTTTTACACAATGGAAATTTAGTAATTAGAGATGAGAACGATAAACGCAACAACGAAGATAGTTTTGTGTGGCAGAGCTTTGATCATCCTTGTGATACACTCTTGCAAGGAATGAAGTTGGGATGGAACCTTAAAACTGGTCTCAATAGGTATCTTAGAGCTTGGAAAAGTTGGGATGATCCATCTTCGGGAGATTTTACTTCCGGTGTGAAGCTTGGGGTCAATCCTGAATTGGCAATATGGAAAGGTTCGGTTGAGTACTATAGGAGTGGTCCTTGGAATGGAATTTTTTCTAGTGGGGTATTTGGTTTCAGTCCCAATCCACTTTTTGATTATAAATATGTTCAGAATGAAGATGAAGTGTATGTTAGGTACACTCTCAAGAATAGTTCTGTGATTTCTATAATTGTTTTGAACCAAACCCTTTATCTTCGCCAACGCATTACATGGATTCCTCACACAAGAACTTGGAGTGTGTACCAATCCCTGCCACAGGACAGTTGTGATGCTTACAATGTTTGTGGTCCATATGGGAGTTGTGTGATTAATGCGTCCCCAGTGTGTGCATGCTTGGAGGGGTTCAAGCCAAAATCACTCCAAGATTGGAATCAAATGGATTGGACACAAGGGTGTGTGCATAGTGAACCATTGAGTTGTGGAGTCAAAAGTAGAGATGGGTTTCGTAAAATTTCTTGGATGAAAATGCCGGATACCTCACATTCTTGGATAAATAAAAGTATGACACTTGAAGATTGCAAAGCCAAATGCTTGGAAAATTGTTCTTGCACTGCTTATGCGAACTTGGACACAAGTGGGGGAGGTAGTGGTTGCTCGATTTGGTTTGGCGATCTTGTTGATCTGAGAGTTTCACAAAGTGGGCAAGATCTGTATGTTCGAATGGCCACTTCAGATACGGGTAAAGACAATGATAGTTTTCTAACTTTGCTGAATTAACAGAACAAAGCGCTTTTATTTCACAATCACAAGAGCTTCATTTATTGGTGAAACTTTTATATGCAGATGCTAAACATAAGAAGCATTCAAAAAAGTTAGTCTCGGTGGTCTCAATCACAGTTTGTCTTGTCCTTCTGGTACTATTGGCATTCTCCTACATTTTCATTACCAGAAAAAAGTGTAAAGGTAAATTTCAAAGCCAGAAAGCCTTTTTCTATTGTTATGTTTATTTCAGAAAGATCTTAAACTAGTTCATTTGAACACCTACAAATAACTAAAAAATTGAACACCAATGTTCTTGCAATTTTGTTAGAGTTGCAATTTTGCTAGAGTACAAAATTTTGAAGAAGTTTTTTCTTGTTTTTTTTTTTTTTTTTTTTTTTTTTTTTTTTTTATTTTTTTTTTTTTTTTTTTTTTTTTTTTTTTTATATCAGACATTATTTTCTTTTTAGTACAGTAAACATGATAAATTAAAACGGATTTTGTGAACTATAGTACAAACCCTCCCCTGTATTTCACTTGAACATCTTATCTGTTGTGTATCATAAACTAGAGGAAAATGATACTCTGTAGTTTCGTGCATTTTTCCTTTGTAAATGCTTATAAATTTAATATATATATATATATATATATATATATATATATATATATATATATATATATATATTAAACAATAAATAATATATAAAATATTTATATAATATATAATAATATATATATAACAAAAATAATAATTATCTGACAATAT
>Ga0099824_1001159_pt1 | contig 36031 bp, 13 predicted proteins | sample SiratrowhiteBW_FD_76837 | JGI IMG/M metagenome (GOLD analysis project Ga0099824, IMG submission 76837) | Root nodule microbial communities of legume samples collected from California, USA - Siratro white BW | ecosystem: Host-associated > Plants > Roots > Nodule | place: USA: California... | reverse complement strand
AGTTTATATATATATAAAATTATATTTTTATTTTATTTTGAAGAGTTTATGTGTAAAAAAAAATATATATATATATATATATATATATATATATATATATATATATATATTAAAATTTGAATTGGATTATGTAATTTTAATACCAAAAATAAACTTAGTTCAGTGAATTATTTATATATTAAACATTATATTTATGTCTTCTCAATTAATTTTTTAGAAATATGAACCATTTCAGGTTAATGTTATAGTAGTATCCATGTTAAGTCATGAATGTAAGTAAACTAATCATTATTTATTTGGACAATGTTTTATTTCATTCAAGACCATACGGAATCTAACTCAAGTAGCTAGGGTGGTTTTCTCACAACCATCGTGCACACAAGCCAAAACATCTCTGTAGTCTCTTGAAATGGTAAAAGAGTCGTAGACCTTTCCATCACTACTTTTCTTGTACTCAAACAAGAGATATGAATGATTGAATGCAGTTAGTTTGGCAAATCCATAGTCACGGTCTCTGTAAAGACTCCAAACAGGGGGTGCTGAGGTGAAGTCAGACAAGTGACTTCCCCCTCCACCAACAACAACATGAATTGTTCCATTCACAGTGCCAGAGTAATGATTTTTTTCTGAATTCACACATTGATTCTGCATCATGTGCACTTAGATAATTAGAACAAGAAGAAAAACAACGTTAAATTGAAATGAGAATAATTAATATAAATACCTGATAAATGGGACATATTCTTTCATAGTTATGGACGTGACCATAAAATGCAATGTCTACTTTGTACTTTTGCCAAAGTTTCTGCAAACTTTCCCTTCCCATGGGCTCTTCAAATGAGCCTTCCATTCCATACCAAAGATTAGAGGAGTAGCCAAGGGGACGGTGAGCTGAAAAGATTAGCCACGGTTGATGTTTTCTATCCACTGTTGCGAGACAATGCTCAATGAATTTGTATTGTTCTGATCCTTCTCTCCAATCATGCTCACTATCTGCTATGCAAAAACGAAATAGGCCATAATCTGCTGTATACCTGCATATTTCCAATTTTCATCAGTTACTAGAAACTAAAAGGAGTAAAAGTGAGTCCTAATCTTAACTGTTGCAATCAAATTATAAGTAAAAAATGTTTTAGATTTTTGCCTGTAAAAATTTATTATGCATGACGAAGTGTCTTTTGCAGATAAGAATATGTTACAGAAACAATAGGTTAACTTAGCATACCAGAATTTGGCTCTATTTTCGGCAGGAAAATAGTACATGGTTTCTGCAGGAACTCCACATTCCCCACCTGAATCAGGAGTATCATAAAATGATCCTGTGTTTGGCCAATCACGTTCATGATTTCCACTACAATATGAATGAACCAAATATTTTCAGTCTAATAAGAAGCAAAAATTTGATTTAAATGTCAATGACATGAAATAGTTGCAATGAAACTAACCTTGCAATCATGTACGGCACTGTTGAGGAAATTTCTTGCACTTGAGCCGTGAATTGATCCCACTGTGAAATGTATCCATTTGCATAAGGCAAATCTCCTATGTGGAAAACAATGTCATAATTGTCCAAGTCCTTGATAAGTTGGTCGGTGGTGTTCAGTGAACCAGGTTGATAATTCGCATATTCATTTGAACCATCACGTTCAGCCTAACAACATGCAGTCAAAAAGAAATTTTCCCTATTTCATTAATCATGTTTAAGAGTTTAGTTTCCATTTAAACATTCAGAGTAAATGTTTTCTTGGGATATGATCATTCTTTTGATGGTTATAAAATTTTAAATGAATCATGCTACCTTTCCCATGTCACCAAATATGATAACACGTTGCAAAGAGTTCTGGCCAGGATATGGGGATGCCTTAAATGAATACTTCTTACTCCATACATAAGTGCCATCAGACAACATATGTCCCAACCTATATGTGTATCTAATTGAAGGAGCAAAAGAAAACCGTTAAAACTAGAATATGAATAACATCACAGTGACATCAACATAAAAGGATAGTTTCTTTCTCACCTAAGATTTGGCCACAATTCTTTCAGGAAACTTGTGTGTATAAATCCAGGGTCACGCCAACCAACAGTTCTTGCAGGTTCACCTACATAATAACAAAAATACCCTCAATAAGTTTCAGAACTACAGTATAATTATTTATTGGGCATGATATCCATTTCAAATAAAGTAAACAAGTAGAAATTCTTTTAGGTTATATTTGTTTGAAAGAAAAAGTGGAAAGTTAGTAATAAGGTAGGAAAATCAGTCGAAAGAAAATATGTATTTTCTTTTTCATAACAAAGAAAATAGCAATGAAATATGTCACTTTATACTATGTGGAGAATGAACCCCACCTTACATATCCATGAGAAGAATTCTGAGCAGAAGGAAAAATTTCATACCACACATGCTGTTACGATTAAATGTCAGTGTTCCAGCAGGAGTTCGTGCTTGCTTTCCTCCTTTAGGACCCCATTCAACAAAAGGCACAGCTTCATGTATATCATATCCACTTGTCCATGTAACTGTCATCTGCATTTATCAGGTTAGACAATTCATGCAGCACTTTCTAATAAAATAATTTCAGAAACCTTAGCATTTGTGTATCAAATTTAAACAGTGGTGTGAATACAATGACTTGGAAAAGTCAAAACCAAAGGGTATGTATGCAGGAATTGGACAAAAACTTACCTCATTCCAAGACTTTCCTAGAGCAAGGCGTGGATAGACAGGTGCTTTAGGATTTGCAAATGATATGGAATTGGAAAGTGCCACAAGTCTAGGCTGCAATGTTGAATCATAGGTTAAGTTAAGGATTGAACAATTTGTTGAGTTGAGAAGGAAGCATAGGGGATTGGGAAAAATAGCTTACATTTGATAATCCACCAGAAAATAACGCAAAGGAGAAATCTGCACGTTGATTGATCAACTGGAACTTCAGAGTAGCTTTCCCAGTCTTTGTGTAATCAGAATTAGAATAGTTGGCGTACTTGTACTGATACAAACATTCAAATAATTAACATCAGAAAATTGAGCCTAAGTTAAGCACGTAGAGTTGCATTTAATTACCTTTATTGGGGCTGTGCATATGTATGGTTCCTCTACCCACCCAACGCCACCAGTGTAAACACATGTTGATGAACTGTGATGTAAAACAAAATGCATTTGAAATTGAGTTGATAAAAGAAAGATTTGAATTAAATATGTATTGATTGTGAGTAAGATGGTTGAAGATTACTTGAAGTTTGCAGGAGAAAAAACTCCAACCCAATCATCTAGAGATGGTTCTGGGGACTCAAGTTCAACAGTCACCCATTCAGTATCCTCGCCCTGCATTGCAACCATACCAATAAATTCTAAAACAAAAGCCAAAACATGCTAAATGCAAGAGGCAGAGAAGAAACCTTAATTCCCAGCACAAAGGGTGCTGCAGTAATGGAAGCAGAACTGTGAAGAGCCAAAACGGTTTTGTGTATAGCTATCTTGGCCAGTGGTTGTTCTCCAACTACGTTCATGTGACTATACCCCAAAACCATGTCCAAATTGGTCAAACACAACATCACCAAAATCATATTCAACCCATTTCTAACAATCTCTTCCATTTTTACCTTTCTGGATGCAAAATGAGAGCCAAATATTGTTGGTTCTAATTTATAGGAACAGAGCATGAACAGAAGTACTCAGACGCATATTCTGAATCGAATACTTTAATCAGATAAGTGTTGGAGCAGTTGAGATTAACGAAACATATTAAAATAAAGATAGAGAATACAAAGATTTGGTGAGTAATATAATATGATACCAAAGAAAAATCATGTAGAAAACAAGTAAAAAAAAGAAAGATATACAAATAATTAAAAGAAACATTTTTGCTTATTTTTATCAGTTTTTTTTTTTCATGTTACCATCAACCATGACTATCATCAGAAATCTTATACAAAATATTCAAGATTTCCAATATTATTTATTTCATTCCTCATTAAAGTTAAATTATCCATATCTATTTATATCACTTTTATCAATCAATTTTACTTTTATTGGACTTGGGTTTACCTCGTTATTAACAATGGTTATAATTTATTAAATTATTAATGCTTTTTTTAGTTCTATTTTAATATTGTTTAAAAAATGTCTACTTAAATACTATTTTCCAAAACAGATACTTTTATCTATTATAAGTGAGAATTAGTTTTAAATGTTTTAATATAGAATAATTATTTAAAAGTAATAATTGTAGAGGTTAAGTCTATAAATAAATTTTAAAAAATGCTAAATTTGATTTGTTCATTGTTAAGCGACGTCAATAATTTGTCAACCTAATATACTTCACTTATAAGTTAGATTATAGTAAATTCATTTCCGGTGTACCCAAAACCCAAAGTTGATGAATATTTAGTCAGTTATTTCAGATAATTTTTTAATTTTTATTAATTGAAAAATATTTGTAATCTTATTGCTAATTAGGAAAACAGATTTTTTAAGTAGTTTGTAACATTTAAAATAGTTATTTTAAGTAATATATTTTAAAAACATTAATGTTTAATATCTCATATTTTGTTTTTTATTTCTCCTTAAAACGTTTATTAATTTTTTGCCCTTTTTATATAAAGTTGGAGCTTCATTTATTCTCTTTTCCATTTTATTATTTTTTAACATTATATTTCCAGATATGGATAATAATAAATAATAAAATCAGTTTATTAATAATTTTATATTATAAGATTTTTAATGAATATAGTTGTTAACATTTTTTGTGCAATGATAAGTGCATCAGTTGTAAATGTAACAATTGATAAATATATCATTCTTTTCTAAAGAATTTGTGTAATATGACAAAACAAAATTAAACTAAAAATAATTTCAAAGCTTAAATTTTTATGTGAGAAAATAAAATTCAAATAATTAAAATATATTTTTATATTTTTAATGAGTACTTGGAATATGGAAAAAGAATTGATAGGATTAAACTATCATCAAACATAATTCTCAGGCATAAAATTTCATTTCAAACAAATGTCAATGTCAACCTACAATAATACTCAAACCTTAACTCCTTAAGTGAATGAGCATAAACCTATTTATTAAGCGTCAATTATTTGATTAATTATATAAATAAAACTTTTAATGGTAAACATATTTTCATTTGGTATTTCAATTGAGGTCTTAATTACAAATGATATTTCCTAATAACCTAAGAATCAATGTCCAATCAACACAACAAACATTAATGCATAGAATCAAAATACTAACAAATTTTTGAAAGAAGAGTCATATTTATAAAAACTAAGATTGATTACATGAGAATTCAAAGGTTTATATCTAATCTTTAACAAGACAGAAAGATGAACAATGAAGGGAAATAGATATACAAAGACGAGAAAGAAAAATCTTCCAAACCCTAACCATTATCTTAAGATTACATTTTTTCTAACTCTCAACCTCTAAATAGAGTGGAAAGTAGACGAGTGCCATATATTTCTATAACTCTAATACAAATAGTCTTTTAAATAGATTTTGATTTTCAACGTTTTCATCAACCACAATTTTACATTATTTACATGATTCATTTTATTATTTCAGGATTATATTTCAAAACATTTTAATTATTATATTAATCAAAATATTGAAAGTACTAGGTTTCTTAATTAGGTGTATTACTAGTTTTGTTATAAACTCATTGGAAAAATTTTAAAATATGTTAACATCTAATTTTATCTAGTTAAATAAAAAATTATAATTTAAATAAAAAGGGAAAACGATTAATATATAAGAAAATAAAAAAAAAGGTAAACGTGAAAAATTAAAAAAAATAGAAAATAGAAAAAATTATATATAATTTTATTGTTTTGTCATGTACAAACCATTTTGAAACATTTTGTTTTTATAAAATTGAGCTCATCCTATGTAAGAGCTTTGGAAATTGCTATAAAGAAAAAGTAGTGAAATCTAATGTTAGTTGACAGCAACATGAATATAAAGAGCATACATTATTTGTATTAGGTTTTATACATTACTCTCATTGTTCCCCTTCCATGTAGTGATAATTGTAGCTATTATACCAAGGTGAATGCATGAGAACAATCAATTATACTGTGGTGTTTATTTGCCTCAAGATTACTATAACACAAAGGTTACCACTTTAAAAGTATTGACATCACATATTAGGTGTGCATTTAATCAAATTAAGTAATTTAACTTTATATGTTTGAACATACCACAAATTATGGTCAAGAACTCTATGGTTGTCAAACAAAGCAATTTGAATTTTATCTTCATGGGGCAAAGAAGTTGTTGTATAATGGGTTAATATCAAAAACAGGTGTAGCAAAGGTAAAAGTGATGAGGTCAAGGAGATATGTCTTTCTATGCAAATTTCATTATTTAAGAGAAAATAATAATTTAGATATAAATTCTATAAACTTCTTTTTGTATTTCTTGACAAATTAATTCATACATGCAATCTTACATTCTTAATGTAAAGAATCTTCTCGTTTTCCTGGGCAAAAGTTCATTCTATATGCAAACAGTGAAAATAAGCTGTGGAAGAATGTTACTGTAAGTTATAAGATGTCTAGACACTATTTTATATCAATCAAGTATATTGTTCCAAATCACTAGAAAAAATTATTTAGTCACTAATTTTAGTTATTAATTATGATTCAAATAATTATTAAATTAAGTTTTAATTGTTAAATAATTATAAAATAAATTTAATAATCAATTAATTTAAAATAATTAATATCTAATATTAACTACTAAAATTTTAATCACTTATATTATTAGATTTTAAATTAATTTTTATTATTTTAAAAACTAATAAATTAATTTCTAAAATTAATTTTTCTTATAATAAATCTTTTTAAACAAAAAGTAAAAAGACAAATAGTCTTTTTCAATACGTAGAAGACAAATAGTGAGCACGAAAAATATATAAAGCTTGTAAATAAAAAAATTTAAAAAAATCATCTCAATTAAACAAAAAAAAAAAAAAAAACAGATTCACCGTCCAGATATTACTGATAAGGACATATAGATATGCTCCAGTCAAATCAAGATAGATGATAATATTTTAATACATAATGCAGTTATATATTTATACTTCCTATTTAAAATCACTAATTAAATTATAATAATTTAGTGTAAGTTAATCCACTATTCTTGAATCGTAATTTTTTTCTTACTAAATTTAGATTTTTTATTATTGCATTGCATTGTTGAAAATTTCACACACTAAAAGAGAATGTGATACTTTGTATAATTTCATTTGAAATTAAAATTCATAAGAAGAAAACAAGGTACATAAATTAATAATAAAGTTTATTTTGTTAGAGTGTTTATTGTATGATGTCATTAATTTTAATTTAAAATGGGTTTTTGATTTAAAATTGTCATATTTTTTTTTTAAAAAATTGCATTTTGAATATTTATATTTAAAATAATTTTGTAAAAATATTCTTCTAAATATTTGAACGCTTAAGGATTGGATGTACATATTAAATCTTTAAAAAAAAACATCAATAAGTTGGTATTTAATGAAAAAAATAGTATTATGTTAATATGTTAAGAAAAACCTTGGTGTACACTAAAATAATGCAATTCACTTTCCTCGTGCTCAATTTAATAAGGAAACTTGATTTTAGTGGCTACTTGCTTCATCTTGATAGCTCTATATAATCAATTGCTCTTTAAGCTTTTTAGCATTTAGCATATGAATCTCGTTAAAACTTCATTTGCCAATGAGCACTGTTCTGTAATTTAAAACATAATTGCGACTTACACGTCTAAAGACTGATAATTGAGGAAAGAGAGAACATTAGGAATCAATTAATTAGGATAGATTTTCTTACACGTGACAATAATTTAACATTTAGAAACAAAAAGTAAAACTTTATATGATTTAATATAAAAAGGTTACTATTATTTATATATTATAATTTTATAGGTTGATTTAACTAAGTTTTTTTCTTCAAAATTTTTGAGTATTTTTAATTGTATTATTTTAATTTTTTCATTTATTTATTACTCAAAATTTAATATTTTTAATCAAGTCTTTATAATTTAATTTTTATTAATTAAGTAATGTAACGGTTAATTTATATTGTTTACAAAAAAAAAATGTGAGATTTTTTTGTAATTAATATAAACTAATACTACACTCAATATAAAAAATATAAATATTTTTTATTGATTTGTTGAAAATATATCATTTAATAAGAGATCATTTTTGTTATTATTACTTATATCAATAGTAGTGAAGATATTTTATTGTAAGTAATAATATGAAAATCATCAAAACATGATGATTATATATTTAACATATTTTAATTAAAATGATAAAATTATTTGTTGTTTTATAATTAAAAATTATATTATCTTATAATTATGAAGTTTCATGTTTCTTAACACTTAAAAACAAATAAGCAAATTAAAAGAATAAGATAAAATTTATAAATATGTTGATATTTAATATATAAAAATAATAAAATTTAATTAAAAATACTTAAATTTATAAAAGAATTCAAAATTAATTAAAATCCCCATCCCTTATCGTCAATAGAGATAGATATATTTAATTGGTATTGATTTGAAAGTTTATATTTAATTGGTATTGATTTGAAAGCTAGAAATTTTTATAAGTAATCTCCTATTATTGTGATAATGAGTTGAAGGGTTCAATCACTCTTTGTTGGAAACCTGAAGGATAATTTGTGAGAATATTTTTATCATTATTTAGATTTTGGTTAGATCATGTTCTGTATTCTCTATTCATCACATCACCCTCCACTCACAATTGGTGCATAAAAAGACACCTCTCATGCATACCAAATTCAAACCAAATTATTTGTTTATTTCCACCAAACTATAAATTACCATTGCATCATGTTATAAAGTCACCCACCCACATATCAATTATATTGATAAAGCATTTTCTTTAACATATATTAACATATAAAATATTTTAATTATTTAAGTTTAAGATGATTTAACTCAAATAATCATGATTACATCAAATTACAATTTAATTAAATCAATAAAAATTGTTTTTTAAATAAAATTATTGACTTTATAAGTTTCTGTAAAAGTTAGACTCGTAGCCTACTTGATAGAATAAACTATAACACGATATATGAGTCCCCAATGGCCATATCCTGAGAGTATAACACTATAACTCTTAACTTAAAATTAGAGTGTAATCCACTCACTTAAATATTTGAGGGTTTTCTCGCCTAAACTTGAATTAAATTAAATTTACTTATGGTTTGAAAACATTCTATATTTTTCTCATTTTTCCATAGATTATTACAAAGTTTACACGATAATTTCATTATTTATTTTTATTTATTATTTTGCTTAAGTTATATAAACATCATGTAATACATTTGAATTAAACATAAAATATTTGATTTTAAATTTTTTTCTTTTCTCTTATAAGTTTCCGTGTGAGTGTATGTAAGCAGTGTTATTGTTGTCACATAATAAAATTGGTATTAAAATTGGTTACCTGATCAAAATTGGTTAAATGTCCGAGAAAATTATTAGTGCTATTATGCCTATTTATTATTGTGGATGTAAAAAGATAAAGAGAAAATAAAGTATACGAATAAAGAACAAATGAGTTATTGTAGCTATAAACAACAGAGACTCTAAGAGAGATACTATTATAATTATTGGAAGTTGTTGATGACTTAAAAAGGCTTATAATATTTAAAGTTTCATTTACTCGAATTTATCACAGAACAGTTGATAACTCAAAAGATGTATGGGACACTTTATATAGTAAAGACAGGCACAGAAATAGATGTAAGATGACAACTCAAAAAGCTGTTCAATAAAATTTTATTCGTCCACCGATCTCGACAATAAAATGAAGGTAAAAGATAAATGTAAGATGAAAGAAGAAAATTTTATTTGTACACGCGATAATAAAATGAAGGTATATTGAGTGCAAATATCCAATAAAAAAATGGTGGATACCTTCCCAACTAAATATGACCATATGCTGGTTATGATAATAAAGTCTTGTAACATACGACATAAATAACATAATTCCTGAAGCATTGAAGGCCATATACTACATGAATAATATAATTCTTAAAACATTAGAAAGACATGTACAAAGAATAATAGAACAACAAAAAAATGAATGAAGAATCATTGAAGAGTAAGGTGAATTTTAATGTAACAAAATCTAGTTAAGGTGAAATCTAGAGAAAATAGAGGTTGTGATGATTTAGGTACTTATTTTAGCAATAAGGTCAAATTTAACAGAATTTGGTATCAATTAACAGTAATTATTCTAATTGATTAGCTGTTATAATTAATGATTCTAAATATATAAAATTTGTTATTACTTGTAATTATATGTTTTAGTGACAAGGTCCTGTGTTAATAGGATCGGAAAGTTGCCTAATAGTATTTATGGCTTCCCTTTCCTCCGTCGAGAGTAGGTATTTTGTTTTTAACTTAAATTTTCAGGAACTTGGCAGTACAAGAGAAACCAAGACTTGGATCAAGGTGGAATAAGAGGCCTTTTGTGGTATCTTTTGAGTGGCATCTGAGTTTAAAGAATTTGTTATTAAAATATTTTTAACCGGAGTTATACGAGAGGGTCACCGTAGACCACACTCAAAGAAACCCAACTAACTAGTCTATTGCATTTCACTTGATAAAAGTACATGAAGACATTTATAGAGGGCTCCAGTTTCAAAGACTCAGTGCTTTCAAAGGAGCTTACCTCTCTCATAGGGGTGATTTCTCTATTGAACAGAGCCATGAGCGTACCTAGAACAATGAAAGGCAAGGAACAAAAGATGGTGCTAAATGAGCTACAAGATAGAGCAAAACTAAAATCTTCTGGCAACAAAATAAAATTATAGATAAACAAACCAAAAATTAGTCTAAACTAACAATGTTGTCCCCATCATCCTCAGTACCAATAATGGCCATTCTCTTGTCGTTCTTGGCTTCATCCAAAATCTCTTCAACATAGATAATGATTTTTTTAGAAAGAAAATGATTTTTTTCTTTCAAATGCTTCTTGGCTAAACCCACCTAAACCTAGGAGCAGTGTACTATCCAAGATCAAGAACATCTCAATCAACCGAAAACAACTAGTCATCTCCAATTAAAGGCATAATTCCATATGAGTGAGTCTCATTACTCCCAAGTGACACATCCTTCAAATAATTAAACATGAGTCAACAATCATATTACATCTAATATATCCTAAAATCATAATTAGGATCGAAACTCTCGACCAAGATACAGGAGTAAAGTTGGTGGTCCTGTAAAATTATTTATAGCCTTTGTAAGAACACGCGGAAAGCTAGTTAATGTTAATGGATCCTTTCTGTCTTATTTCATTTTTCATTGAAGTGATGCAAATTTTTTAAGATAATTTATTATCCTAATCTTCAAAACAAAATAATCACATCCACTAAATATTTATGTTAATCAGACTCGTGACAGGGCATGTCAGGTCACTCTCTTAGGGCCCGTCTTACGCACCCGTTAATGTTTGTATGTTAATAAAGAATTAAAGTAAATTACTGAGTGGCACATTTTATTATATTGGTTATAATTATTTTGTTGGTGAAATTATACAATTTAAAAATAAGCATAAACATAAATATTTTGTAAATTATTTGAGAATCGCTTGTTCCTGTTCTTTTAATTTCCAAATCATAAATAAAAGAATAATGAATTCAAAGAATTATTGGACTAATCTTGAAACTTTAGCAAAACGATGCTAATCTTGAAATAGACTGAGGTTACAGTGAGCATTAATTTGATATTGTGATCTTAAATATATGTTTTAAAAGATTATTAATGAAAAAAGTAATGTCTTAACAGAAATATTAAAAAAATAATTATTTTTATATTTGGTAATGTTTATATAATCTTATTAACTATACTTTCCATTGAGATATTTTCATAATCACTCGAGATTGATTCTGGGGTTTACGGTCGTCAACGAAGAAACTCAAGTAGATGTTTGTTTTATTGTTGGGATTTCAACTTTCTAGATAGTATACCATGTCTAAAATTTAAATTATAGAGAAATTTGTATTGATACACAATTATTGAATTTCAATAAATAGAAACATGTTTTTTCTTACAATAACAAAATTGTGGTAACAACACACCTAGTGGAAAATTTGTATTCCCGTGCAAAAACTTATTGCCCATCGAAAATGCTTTTGTTGGGTATGAAACTTTCTACACAAAAGGAACACATTTTGGCTGTGTATTGTTTATAGTAAAATTATTTTTCATTGTGTTATTAGCTGCCTTTATATACACAGCAAAAATGTATTTGTATCGTGGACAACACATTTCTGATGAAAATATGTTTTGTTAGGCATAATAAACAAAATTATGAAATAAATATAGGAAAAACATTAGGTGCACATAGAATAGCAAAAGCGATAAGCACAATCACCATAAGGTGTGTGATGTGGACGACCCTTAAAAAGTGCCTGCCAACATGGAGCCCACGTCATATATGCCACTGTAATTTTTTTTCCTCTGCATAATGGATAATATAGACAATGAAAAATTAACAGCACCGCTTTTTCAGGCTTGGTGTTCCAAAATCAACATGTCCTAAGGACTAGTTCCACAATTGATGACTTCCGGGAGTTCAATATACATTTGCCCCTGTATAAATAGACGTTTGAAAAAGGACCCATCGCAGAAAGTACGGAAAACACATACTTCACGTGATTGATTTAGAAATTATTCCCAATTCTGAAGCCCACTTACGCAGGCAATAGTTGATACTTCAATTTGTTGCAATGGATGATAATCATAGGGCCACATAAAAACGCATAGGAGGCTTTGCCAAGTTAAACAATATATCCCCAGAATTATCCTCGGAAATTTTTGAAGACGGTTAAGGAGTTTAAAATCAATAACATTACTAGGCCGTGAAATTTTTCTCTTGAGGGGGCTAAATTTACAAATTTGTTTCATAACTATCAAAAGTTGAATTGGATCGTTGATTTGTTTCATGTATGAGTCGAGGTTTGGGATGATTAACATTATATATGCAGTACTAATTTTTATTTTTTATGACATGCAATTTGAGCAATAGTTGAAATAATTCATGTAATTCTTTCTGGAGGTTGACTAAATATAACCCTAACTACTGTCAATTATTCATTACTTCACAGGAGCTGACAAAAATGCCTAATTACTCATGTTGGGAAACTTTAGACCAGCTCAAATTCCTCATTTCTGAAGTTAATATAACGGTTGACAAATATTTCTTCTGCACTACTTTTTACATAGGTAAACAACTATAATGTACCATTCCATGTAAAGAGAATAGTCACCTACCAAGTTAAACACTTAGGAGCGACAGCATTCCACAGTGAATGACAATCTGCAGACACCATAGTTGATGTTTCCTACACTCATTGATCTATCCGCTAGGCTGCTTTGATAACGCGGGGAATAGTAGCTTCTCCAACTCCACTAAACTGAAACAAAATTAATGTGAGCAAAACTGGAGTATGATAAACTGTTAATACCTAAGTAGCCATACGAAGAAAATCTACTAGTTCACTTACATCTCATATTTACGATAGGCTTCATTTTTTTTGGCCAAGAACAAGTCGCTATCTTTGGGCAGATTACTTAAAGAACTACCTGGAAAATTTGGAGCAAAGATCAACACTATAGCTACAAGTATAAATGAATAAAAAGCATTATAGCATAATTCACAGAACACGAGCATAATTCAAAATACACGATCTTTTTTCAGTCTGACATTTTGCAGAACTAGAGATATATTGTTCAAAATATGAAAAATGAGCCAAACTGAAATGGAAATAAAACAAATTAAAGAACAAAGAAAATGTCCGAGCTTGAGCATCACAAATTAAATAGGAATTTTCTAGAGTGCAGCATTTGAATACAATTAGTGCTGTTCTGAAAGTATTACAGTAGAAAGAAACAAATATCCGGGGAGGGGTTATGAGATTGGTAAGAGAACTAAACTCAAGATTCCAATGAAAAAGTTAGGCTGATAAATGAACATTAAGTTATTCATGGAAAAAAAAAAAATTTGAAATATAAAATTCCCATTTTTTGTCATAACATCTTTTGAACGACATTGGGCACTAATTAGATGATAAGAGGTGCTGCTTTCTCATCGCAAGGGAAACGAGGATAGAAGTAACCTTTCAACCCAACGATTAACATCCGCTCACTAGTTTCTCTCACATACTTTCTACTATCATCTGAATTTTGAATAACATTTCAGAAAATGTTAACTGTGAACCAAACTCGTCTTTTAATTCTAAGAATGTCATTTCTGGGGAATAAATCGCATAGCTTGTAAAACAAATCTACAGTATTTACTTTCACTAGTCCAGTCAGCAGACAAGAATATGGAGATAGACCAAAATATAAAAGCAAACAGGATCAAACATGTATGCTCTACTATCCCACCCAAATTTCCCTCCCCAGACAACTAAAGCTAGAGTGGTTTCCCACAACAGTTTCCAGACATAAACTGACACAGAGGCCTGTAAAAGCCTACACGAAAATGAGAAAAACTTAGAAATTGTACCCTACAGGGAGTAGCTCAAACCAGAATATATTGAAAATAGAATAAATTGATTATACGTCGAAGTTATCAATCTCAAATAGCAGTGCATGACGGCTAACTCTGAAAACGCTAGCTGGATAGCTGGAAGCAGGAGGAGCGATATTTCAAATATTATAATAATGCAAACTAAATAATTTATACTACACCTAATAAAAAAGGAAACAAAAATACCGAATTTAAAGGAATTTACGATGAACAATAAATCACACTTTATAAACACAGTCCCCAAGGAGACATAAGAACATATTAATGAAGTCAAAAGTGAAAGATATCAGTGAAATTAATAGAAAAATAACATAAATGTGAACTTTGAAAGTCTAAAGGAAGAAGAAAAAAAGAACCCAGGATAAAACAAATAGTTCTATAGAGTATGAACCAAGAAGGAATAGAGGTTCATCAAACAGACATAGCTTTTGTGTGGATTTTTTTACCCAAAAGAACCCAGATAAAAATTAGTTTTTTAAGCTTTTATCACAGTGGCACTGCTATAGCACGCGAAAAAACACTATTGCAGCCACTATTGAAAACGGCTCCGCTAGTAGCAGCCCTGGGCTGCTTTGCACTATCCCACAATTGTGAGCATAGCACACTATTGACTTTTATATTACACATGCACAAAACTAAATTGATTACCCATGAAGATTTAGACTTGCATTTGTTTGAAAGCAATCTTATAAATTTTCCCACAAACAAGTTTCCAATAATGCAGTTCCTACATATAGGCTAATTCATAATAAGTGCAATTTTGGCAGACCGCATAAAGCATAGACAATTTAGAGGTAAGATGAATAAAGCATACTTGGAACGGGAGCTGGGTGTTTCATCATCACATCTTTCTGAACCTTCAACGGCGAGTCTTTGTCAGGCTGTTCTACACCCTGTCAAGTAAACAAACATATGAAGTCAACACTGAACAAAAATTTCACACATGTTAAATGTTAAAACCATCTTCAATTCGAAAAGATGAAAAGAGCAGCAGATAAGCACAATGTGATAAGATGAAGATGGAAGGAATTTAATACCTTCTTCTTATCCCTCCTTTTTAATATCTTGAGATGGCATTTCTTGATGTAGTGCATCAAATGGTATCGAGAATGCCGAGAGCACAACTGTTCCTGGACCTTAGGGTTCTCCGTTAACCAGTCAGAAATCTCCTTGGACTTAACCACCTCATCCTTATCCAAAGTCTCCAGCCACGAATACACCGGAATCCACTGGTCAGTGCGCTGAAACCGCGCGTGCGGAAGATCAAGCTGACTCGCTTCCCGTTCCTGAAAGACCAAAATCCGTAACAAAACAGAAGTGGCGCCTGCGGTTAAAGAAAGCGAAATCTGAAAGGAAAAGTGGAATTGGTTAGAACCTGATTGGGGAGTCTGATGCAATTCTGGAAGGAGATGAGTCGGTTGGAGAGATCGGGGCGAGGCATGCATCGGAGGCCTTCGGGGAGAGAAGCGAGGTTGGAGTCGATCCACGCTTCCACTTCGGCCATGCTCACTTCCTTGGCCTCCGGGAAGGAACAGAGCCATGCTCGAGCCATCGTCTCCCATTCTTCCGATTGCTGTTCCTGCTCTTGTTCTTGCTCTGTCTCTGGTTCTGGTTCTGGTGCCGGTGCTACATTTGGGTCCTCGGAGGTCGACATGAGGCTCAAAGGGTTTTGCGTTTTACACTAAAACGACAACGCTTCCTCTCCTTTTCCACTGTCACACACTATCTTGCCTTCTGTACACACTGTTGTTTTTTCTTTTCTACTTTTTTCCTCTCGAAAATATAAACACTATATAGTGAGAATAAAAAAGTACTTTTAGTTTTATAGTTGTACAATTTTATCTATTAAAGATATTTAAGAATAACTTATTTAAGTTTTTGAATAGACTATTTTTCGCTTTTTTTAGATGGCATTTGGTAGGGAAAAAGAATTATACCTGGTAATCGGGGTTTTGAACTGTAAACACTGATAATAAGTTATGATTATTAATGAATAGGTTCCCTTTGGTTGAACAAAATATTTTTAAGAATTGAAGAGTAATTTTTTTATTTTTACTAAAATTTTAACTTATTTTCATATTAAACTTTTTAACAAGAATAGCATTATAATTGTTTCATTAAAAAATTATTTTAACTTCTAAATTTTAGATTTTTTTTTCTACAATGGAATTTTCTATAAAAAAAAAAATATATATATATATATATATATATATATATATAAGGTTATGGGAAGCATGTATTGTTGGGAATCTTATATTTTAAAAGTTAATTACCACTTCAACATAATTACTCTTTATTTCACCAAATATAGGATGAGAAAATGAAATCACTCTTCCCTAGTAAAAAAAAAAGTTTTCATAATTGCTCAATTTAGTTCTTTTTTTTAAATCAATATAATCCTTAATTTTGCTAAAATGACTTAATTTATATCCAATGCATTTTTTATAATATTGTTAAATATAATAACATTAATAACATTTTAACCCTAACAATAACAACATTAATAATAATATAATAAAAAAGTGCCCTGGTACAGTGGTTTGAGAGTATCTTTCTACCATATCATTTACTTGGATTTGACTATTGGATTTTCAATTTTTATTGTTTATTTAAAATGTTGTTTTTTAATGATATACTCAACTTTAATATTTAGAATAATGGTAATAACTTTGCTATTTTTTTTTTAATTTTGTAAGATTTGTGTGAACTGACCCGCAAACTAGTAGTTATGTGAGGGAGATCAAATATATGAATTCATAAGTCTTTTTAGAATCAATCTCCCCAGATATTTTTTAGGAACAATGTGTAGGATAAAAATATGTTAATGACCATCTTAAATGAAATCAATAATTGTGATCATCAAATTATCTTGCAAATCAACATGAATATTGAAACTCTTAACAATTCTAAAGAAATAATTTATTAGTCAAAAAATTGATATTTTGTATAATTTTCTATTGCCAACCACAATTTTCAAATAACAAACTAAATAAAGTATCTTAAACCATAACAACTAGAAAATTGAATATAAGACAATTTTCTAGTAGTGCCAATAAAAATATAAGTCTTCAAAATACTAGTTTATTTTACTTCGAAATCCATGAAGTCTAGGCAAAGCTTTCAACATACAATTAAAGATCTAATATAACCTTCATCAATTTAGGAAAACAATGTTTTATTCCAAGCTACATCCATCATTCTAATTTTACTTTTATCCCTAGCCCAAGTAAAATTTATGATCCAGCTTTTTATTTAAAGAAGTAGATTATTAGCCCACAAGTAAACTTGAACATACCATGAGTCACATTAGACTTTAAAGTACTTTTTCCCCATTAAACTAAGAAGAATATATTTCCATTTCCTTAATTTGAGATTAATTATGTTAGTCAGCCTCTAAAACATTTTTCCTATGTTTCCCTTGGAAAAGATAAATACCAAGAAAAGTTATAGAATCTCCCAGTCCAAAAGCCAGGGATAGAATTAATCTCTTGTCTGTAACCTCCATATAAACACCCAGCAAATCAACCAAATGTTTCATATTGGAGACTTATCCTTTATAGAACCATGATTATAATTGTTAAATTATAATTTTATGTTACCATGACTATCTTGTTAAAAATGAAACAAAAATAACAAGATGATCAAATTATTCAAATTTTAGTATATTTTAAAAAATGAATACTGCATCGCTTTTTATCTATATAGAGGAGATATGAAAGAATTTTATATTACTACAAAGTTTAGTTTTGTATGTATGATACATATCAAAGGAACTTTCAGCTTTGACAAAACATGTTATACAAAAAATATTAATGAGTGTAACATTTAATAAAAATGAACATAATAAAAAAATGTGAAGGGTGATCAAATTGCACCTATATAACTTTTACAAAATGTTACCCCATCAATAATTTTATATTGGATCATGGTTTTTCAAAACTGATTTTTCATGTAGGTGGTAGAAGAGAAATTTGAGTTGGTGGGAATTGGAATTGGTAAGAAGGTTGGAAGTGAGGGTAGGGCAGTGACCTTTGGTAGCTTCTAATAAAGACAGTTGGAGGTGGTCTTTGAAGAGGCGAGAAATTGTATGGTCTCGTCTTGAAATAGGTGAAATTGAGGGGTATGTTTTGACTGGAAAAAGATTTGAAGTAAACTAGTTCCATTGAAAGTGGTTGGTTTTGTGTAGAGATTGTTACATGACAAGATTCCAACAAAGTTGAATTTATATGTAAGAGCAACTTCGAATGGAGATGATAAGAGATGTGCTGGCTGTAAAATACATCTTAAATCTTCTGTGCATTTATTCATTCCATGTATAGTTTTTTCAGAAGGTTGGTAGATATGTGTAAGGTGGTTGGGTGTTGAAACGGTGTTTCTGATTCAACCAAAATAGTATTTTGTTTAGTTTACAGGTCTTGCAATGGGTTTTGGGTGGATAAGAAAGGCCTAATAGTTAGTTTATATGGTTGTGTGGCGTGGAAAGTTAGTGTTATTGCATAGTCGATATAAAAATGGAAGTGTGTTAGTGTAGTGGATCACTAGCTACGTAAGAGACTCCTCAAACATAGACTACCAATAAAAGAAAACTTGAGGAAGAGAAACATTTTGTCACATTGAACTTGAACAAATATAGGTGTATGTTACAACTAGGAGTTTGGCTCTATATGACAAACACATATGCAGAGTTGGAGTCCTTGAACAATCTGTGAGATGGAAAGTTTGAGATGGAAATGTATGACAGGTGCAGGTAGAGATATTAATCTTCAAATGGGGCTGAAATTCAGTGAAGAGAATTTGCACTGAAGTTGTTTGTGGTTTTGTTTCTCTATTTTCTGTCTTTGTTTCTGCTGTTTAGGAGCTTAGATCATTATCAAGTAGTCTTTAAGTTTGATTAAAAAAGTCAAAATGTACCTAAATGTTATAGATATGATGAATGATTTTTGAATTTTGGTCTTATTGCATGTGCTTCTGCTTACACTACTATGAATATATCTTGTACTCTGCAACTTTTTTAATAAAATTTGTTTAAGGATAAAAGATAAAAGAACTAAAATATTTTAAAAATTCAAAAAATCATTTTGAATGAGGAAACAAAAAGAAATCAACTTTACACAATAAATAAATATATATATATATATAGAGAAATATTTTGTCGAGTTGGTGGATATTTTGATCAATTATCTTCTTATCTACATTGATCTTTTGTTGGTGTCGGCCACAATTTATTTGCATAGATAAGATCTAAATTTGTAAATTTCTATTTTTTTCGTTTATTGTATATTTTGGTACACTTGTTCTAGTGTACTAGAATTTTAAGATATATATCTTATTAAAAACATATACTAGCATAATTTTTTATTATTAAAATTTAAAAAACTATAAATTTAAAATCCAAAACGCCTGTTAAAGTACAGAGAAATTATATTAATATTTTTTGGGATTTTATTGAATTACACTTATTTTCTTTTTACTCTTATAATGATAGCGTAGAATTCTTCAACCATTTAAATTAGTTTACAAATGTTAAAATAAAATTTAAAGTTTTTGAATGAATATATGAAATAATTTTTGCAAGTTAATTATTTATACATAAAATAATTTTAAATTATAGAAAAATCAACTTCATTTACACAGAATGTATATTCTACTTATTATTCTTAAAGATATAATTAGAGGCTGAAAAATGTTGTTTGTCACTATTATTTACTGTTGATAAGATGTCATTTCATGTCAAATCAACATGACTCGTTCACTAGAATGCAAACTATCCATGACACATCAAATATAATTTTTTTTTTATGAGTGCAAATCAAATATAATTTAAACTGGTAAATTATCTTCACATAATTAGAGTCTAAAAATAATAATTTTGCAAATTTGGATAAGTATAGCCTTAAGTAGATGATGATGTTCATTCCAATTTTGTACGAGACTGATACTCCACCCCATTCCCATCAAATAAACTATATTTGGAGTTTAATTTAATTTAATCGTATAATTAATCATGGTTAGTCTATAATTTTCTCACTTAACTAGGTTCCACCTAACTATAGGTTATCCTTGGGCACACACAACCATTTTAGACCCATATATCTCTTGTAATAGTATAACTAAACTCAGAATCTTCGTTCATTTTAATAGCAAATTTATTTACGGGTTTACACTGATTCTTTCAGTGACTACCATGATACACCAGAATCATTCAGCCAAAAGGTCTCAGAGTAGTTAAATCAAATTAGCTTTAAGGGTCTAAATATTGTTTGAGCTTAAGAAATATTTAGAGTTAAATTCGATTAGTGGGGGTCAAAAAATTGGATTGATTTTAAGAGATATTTAAACCGATCAATATTAACTAGTTGGTTTATTTTTTTAAGTTATTCCGAATGAAAAGAATTTAATTATTATACTAGAAATAGTTCGATTGGATTGCTGGAGTCATCGGATCTATAAATAGAAAATAGAAATTTTCAGAAATGTAAAAAATTTTCAATAATAGAAAAGGAAACATCTTTATAACCTCAAAAAATAAATAGAAATTATATTATTGAATTTCCCAAATATAAAATTATGCTGTTATGAAGTCATTCTCATAGAAAGATCTAAAATAATTGTGGGATCTAAGAAAAATTCAATACTCGAATCATCATTGTAATCAGGTTTTCTTTTACAACCCAAATCAAAACTATGGACTAAATCGATCTCAATTTTCTTTTATCTCAATTCTTTTTGGTTCAATTTTACTTAATTGAATCAAGATATCCATCTAAACCTTATCAATTATAAATATAGAATTGTGCCGATAAATTTACAGTGTTACCAATTGTTTAACAAGCACTGAAAAGAGAAATAAATAAATTAAAATTGTTTTCAAACTTTGATTTCTTTTTTTTTCTCGTATCTTGGTACCACACCCTAAATTTTATCACTTAAAAATTCATTACCTTTTACATAATTAATAATAATAAAAAAAATAATAACAGTATCATATAACTATTATTTATTTATTGCATTCAATTCATATATATTATTGTAAAAGTTGAATAAAAAAGTTAACTTCTAAAATACAAACAATAAGATTATTCAGTATTTAATTTAGATAAAAAAATAATAGTAAACAAAGAAATACTAACTGTTCTGGTAATAATTTATGACAATAGACAAAAGGCTGACATTTATTAAGTGTTACAAGAGTGGAGAAGTTGATTTATTTAAAAAAGTTGTATCATTAATGTTTTAAATGTACAGAATTAATGAAGTTTTTATTGATAAATAAAAAAATAGAAGAAAAGAAAAGATTGGTTAAATAATTGGAAGAAGAAAAGTCTAGAAAAGAGCAAAGGGATGTGGAACTTGGGCATTAGTAACCGTCAAAATGGTCATGAATCAGGGGTTTGAATACGAAAGGGTCCTCTGCGGTGTCGCGACGACAACGATAACGTAAACAACATGGAACCTCTGCTGTCTGCTGTGTTGTGTTTGTTGCCTTTCTCTTCTGGAAAATGTCACTCTACCATCGCCTTTTCAATTTTCATGTAGATCATGGTACCTAGTACTGTGCTGCTAGAGGAGTAGTTAGTACCGTATACGACGCTCCTCATCCACGTGCATGACATGATACACATCCACCACTCCACTTTTTCACCACCATAAAATACTATCTCAACTTTTCTGCAGAGACGGATGCAAATTTGAGTTTTAAAATTTTTCAAAAGTCAATAAGGCTTGCGTATCACTGAACTCTTTTCGTAAAGAAAAAAATGGTTTAAAAAGATTTGAAGAGGAGAAATAGAGTGAGGAAATGAATAACTTGTAGCTTAATTCGTGGGGAACTGCCACCACAACTAAGCCTAGATAATCTTTTGATAGCGCAACTTCAACCAAAAATAGTTAATGGATGTACTCACTCTCCACTCAACAGATACTCAACAAAGCATAGAGGACTCACAAGAACCAATGTGCTTTTGGATTTTCCACTTTATGCTATTCCTTTTCAATCCCTTTCCTTCCCCCACAATATTACCCATCCATCACCTCATCTTCTTTCTCATTTTCTCTTCCCAACCCTTTCTTTCTACATTTCTAATTAATCATACTAAATTCCCACCCAAATCTCCATTGCGTCCTCATAAGTAGTAACCTAATGAATATTCCTCATTTCGCAATCTAAAATCCCACACCAGTTTTCCAGTTTTAAACAAAACCATCCCATTAAGAAACCCTAATCCAACAAAGAAAAAAGATTCCCTCAAACAAAACCAAATTTTTTATGCTCGTTTCTCCAGATTCTGTACCCCATCACTTTGTAATAAAAACACTGTTCTCCTTCTATGTATTTAATTTAATTTAATTATCAAACATGGTTGGTAAAGTTAACACGAAAAAAACGTCTTTTAATAAATAAAATAAAATAAAATACTTATCGCATAGCTGGTCACTGATTCATATAATATTTATAATTTGATGTCTAAAATACAAAATAGAAAAAATTACCCCATATGTACACCGTACGTAAAACTAATAGTCCCATCTTTTTCTTTTTTTTCTTTCATTGTCTATTCGTCGGTTGAAATTCACTCTCAAACGGCATCGTTTGGTATCGCAAAGTCGTTATTTAGGTCTACGGCACCATCTCCTTCACCGTAGGGCTCAGTGGGCGAACACTCCATTTTATGCTTTAACTTCCAATCCATGGCTTGGCATCCACGTGAGCAATAATTAACTTTTCCACAAACAGAACAGCGTCGAAATTCGTGCGGTCGAGTTTCCGGTCGGCCACATCCAATGTGGGAACATAACCTCAATCCTTCCTCCAATTTCCCTTTACCGGATTCGAACCACTCTCTTAAAAAACGGTTCACCGGTTGCACTTCCGGTACCGGAATTCTGTAACCGTAGTCACTCAACAACGCCGTGACTTCTCTCTGACACGTCATTGCCGTCCGCCACGTCACCATGGGAGAGTCAGAAGCAGAAGGACTCACCTCGCGTAACACGTACGCGAGCTCCCGCACGTTGGCCTGCACCAGCATCCGCCTCCCCTCCGCAACGTTCTGTCGCACGCCGTAACCGTCCTGAAGACAATGGCCCAACTCCCGAAGCGCGTCGATGTGGCCGAGCAGCGACGCACGCGCCGACAAGGCCACGCCCGCGCGTAGATCCTTGTCGTGTTTGGAGCCGCCGCTGCCATTGAACTGTATCACCGCCAGCGAGTACAGAGCCGGCGCGTGCAGCTTCATAGCCGCCTTCGCCATCAACGAAAGCCCGCTCCCTCGGTTTTCCAGACAGTAAAATCGGATCTGCAAATAAAATAATAAATTAATTAAACAATTATCAAAAAAAAAAAAATTGAATTTTTACAATTTATTTCATGTTCAAGGACTAACCATTCCGAGAATATAACAGGCGTCCACGTTGCCGGCGTTAACACAGTGTTTGAGGAAAGTGTGAGTCTTTTCCGACCAATTTCTGGGCTTTATGGCAAACACTTTAGGCCCGGCTTTGGATAACACAAGACGGTGCAGACCCAACCGGTTTAATCTCTTGCATCTGTTGTTTTTGAATGAAATTAACATGCTTTGTGAGGAACATTAACATGGGACTTGGGATAGGATGTTAAAAGAAAAGGGTAAAGATTTAGATGAAGAAAGAAGAAAGACTTACGTTAAGACGATGTTTATGAAATCGGACGGGGAGGAAGCGGTGGAGCTGAGTTTAGAGAGAATGAAAACCACTAGATCATCGGGGAGGCATTCAAAGAGATCGTTTTTCTTCTTGGTGTGCTTCAATGGAGCTCTCATGTTCCTGTGTTTGGTCTTGCTGGCATTCAAATGTGATGGTGGAACCTTGTAAGGCGAAACAAATGGGAAGAGAAGGAGGAGGGGTTTATATTCGAGTTTGGAGAAGAGGAAAAGCCAGTGGACCCACCAAGTATCACAAGCGTCGGTTTTCTATTTTATTTTATTCTGTAATTAATGATAATATTTTACTTCTTACTGGTTATAATTATTATTTTGTGTATTTGGGAAATGACACGTAAGCAAGGGCAATAATGGGTATGAAGTGGCAGTGGTGAGTGGCGAAGTTGCAGGAAGGAAGGTGAATAGGAATAGGTTTGGTTTGGAGACTGGTCAAAGGGACCACTAAAGTCACAGGCTCATTCACACCACCATGCCTTGTTCTTTGCGCTTTCTATTTGCCCTGTTACACCATCATAAAGTAGTTCTTCAAAAAAAACCACCCTTTTTACCATCAAAAGCCAGGTTAATTCTAAAGCTTATATGAGTTATTGTTTTATTAGGGTTTTTTCTTTCTTGGAACTATTACCAAATACTCATCACTATTAAAATATGTAGCCTGAACCCTTTCACTTGCAAAAGGCCAAAAGTACCTATAACAAACATAAATGTATGAAGCAAGTGGAGCTGCAATGAGGAGGAACTCAAGTGGCTTTCGTTCTCTTAATTAACATCTATGGGATTAGGTTTGTCTCAGAGGGACTTGTCTTTCAAGTGCGTTATTTCGTATTTGAATAGACTCATCCATTATGATATACTTTTAGTTACTTTGATAATTGTTAATTATATAAGTTTAGTGGCTGCTTAAATTAAATCATTTTATAGTCTAACTTTTACAATTTTGATAATCTATTCTTCTAGAGTTTCAACTCTTATTATCTTATTTCAAAGTAGAATACTAAATTTTTAATAATTTTTAAATAGAGATAAAAAAAATAACAAAAAATATGAAAATAAAAATATTTTTTTTTTATTTTCATATAAAAAATGAATATATATACAAATAATATATTCATTCTAAGTCTAAAAAAAAAAAGAAATAAAAATATTATACTATAATTTTGTCATAAAAAAATAAATGATATAATTGATATTAATTTTTTTACTGGAACATTCATATCCTTTGCAACATACTTAATTTTTTAATAATATCAACATTATATATGCATCTATAATATAAAAAGTAAATATTAACAGAATTATCATTCTTTTCATTTAATATTTTTCTTGTATTATTGATGTATATAAAGAGATGTTGCCTTTTTTTCACTCATCTTCTAATAGTATATTTATTATGTCTTGAATGTATGATGCTAATATTTATTGATAATCATAATTTAACATAATATAAATAAATAAAATTAGGTTTTCCGAATAATTTGATTAAATTTAACTTGATTTTAGCATACCTAATCTGTTACCAATCGTGTAATTTGACCAAAATTACTACTAAAAAATGTTTATTATGACCATTTAAACTTATTTATTTTTAATTTTTTTATTTAGATATTTAATTTTTAGTTATAATTGTTTTGTTTAATTTTACCTACAAAAGTTTTATTATTTAAAAAAGTTATTTTAAAATTCTAACAAGAAAGCATTTGAAAATTAAAAAAAATAATTAAAAATTTAAGATTTAATTGGCTGAATCCAGTTACACAAGAATGTGTTTGACAGAATTGGATCTAACAAAAACTTGATTGAACCTTGTTTTAAATTCTTTTATTAAATTAGACATTAATTTGTTTAAATCCAATTAACAATGAACTGTAGGTGTTTCATGATTATGTTTTTCCCACATATATTTATCAAAAAATAGTTTTATAATATAATAAATAAATAAATACTCTTATGAACTTCTTAACTCTCCATTCTTAATATACACACCAAAAATACATTAGCTTGTTACTGCAAGATTTTGTTGTGCTTATAAAGAAAGTACGATTCTTTTGTAGACAATTTTTTAATTCAAGAATGTTTTTCAAAGACCAACATTTTTGGTAATGAATTACTGTCTAATTTCAGTTGACTTTTTTTATCCTAGCTGCCGAATAATAATAGGTTGATTAACTCTGAAGAATATGATATAATCAGATTATGATCTTATCATATTCTATATAATTCTAATACCATTGGACTGGTCTCTTTGAGTCATTGGATTTAAAACTGCTGTCTTTTGTATAACCAAAACACCACCTTCATTCACACTCAATCCTCTATATACCATAATTAAATTATATACATTTATTTTATTGCTGTTTTGTTCAAACATTTCAATGTCTTTTCACTAGCAAATGTTTGATACTTAGTTGGTCCAAATAAACATCCCTGAAAAATAGGGTCACTCAAGTTATCGATTGAGTTTCTCCATAAAATAAAACAACTCAAATAAACTAAGTTTGGATTGACTTCTATTGTTTTTTCAAATTTTATCTATATAAAAAATCATAAAAAAGAGGAAAATATATATTCAGGCAAGAAATTTATATGTTTAATATTATTATTCAGAAACAATAATTGTAAACAATGAAATAAAATTGATAGAATAAAAAAAATAAAAACAATAAAATGCCCCCACAAGAAGCTGTGGCATGAAGGAAAACAAAGCTCGTTGTTTAATCAATTATCATATACGTCATGTCATGTGTTGGAAGAAGCTTTAACAACCCTTCAATTGCTCAATCAAATTAGGCGGCATTTTTTTAAAGGACGTTCTTGGCTAATCCGAAAATCACAATTTTAGAGATATATTAATTATTCGAAGTTACTAAAACAATTTACTAATGTTTTTATCATAATTTTCCTCTTAATATAAATGTTTAATTAGGTTTCACAACGCACGAAGTAAAATGATGGGACTGGTTGGAGAAAGCATTGCACACATGATCTAACTTTCACGGGTAAGTAGAGAACAAGCAAAGGGTTTAATTAACATGGTAGGTGAACCATGAGATGAAGATATACATGAAACGAATTAACAAACAAACGCAGCCTCCAAGCATAATTTTTTTTTTGTTACACTTTCACATCTCTACGCATAACACAAGTTGATGGTGGAATAAAAAACAAGTTGGGATGAGAGAAAGAATTTTGAAGATGAAGTTAAAGCAATTAGAAACACAGATAGATAGATATTTATTGTATAAATGCATGGGTGGGGACAAGGCCAACACCAAGAAAAGAAGAGTAAAGTAAATTAATGATTCGTCTTTTATCTCTGATTTGGAATAAGTTACATCCCATAGAAAATTAATGTAGATTTGGATAAGGCTTGAAGGTGTGGAGTTGGTGAAACACAAATCCTTTTCCTTTCCTACACAGTCCCACCAAAAGGAGATGAATATATTCGAGAAAAACATGTTGTGTGCGTTTTTTGGTTTTTTGATTGTATTAGATGTAAATATGTATATAAAAGATATAGTGTGTGGTTGAGTCACCCAGAGAAGAAGAAAGTTAGATGAATAAGCAAAAGCCACCAAACCAAAGAGAAAACCATCTACCATTCAGCGTGATTGATGGTTTAAGGGCAGTGATTACATATTATTTAGGGTTAGGGTTAGATATTTATATGATGGATGAGTGATCCTAACTTGATGGTACCCACAAGTTTTATACCAAAAGGAAATGGTCATTTGTCATTAATTTTGATGTACTTGTGAATTCTGACTTTTGGTTACAACTGAAATTTCCAGCACTCAGGGACACGTAAATACAATAATTAAGGTACCAGATTGTTTTCTTGGTCAACCTAATAACACAAGTGGAAAGACTGCGTGAAAAATTGACCTTCTAATTACCAAGTCACTTGTTTATGTTTGGTTAATGACATCTAAACAGCTCTGGTGTATTACTGTACAGAGAATGATTTCATACATAACAATTCTAGCTATATTTTTTTTTATTATTATTATTCTTATTTACTAACTTGTAAATTTTTCCAACGTCTAGAAAGATTATTGAGGTTGAATTAGGATGTCACGTCATTCAGTGGATGTTTGCCAATTTCTGTGATGCTTTCTGATTTTTCTACCTTAACGTGTTTGTGTGCGTCTTTTCCCCTGATTTCTTGTAAAATTATTAACTCCTTCTGGTTCTCGTTTGTGGAATATGACGAAACACACAAAACCAAACTAGAAGGAAGATTTTGGTCGTATATCCATATCCACACATATATAGAGATCGGGTTATAATTTTATAGATAAAGTTTAGTTACACTTTACCTTTATTTCTTAATTTTAAAGTTATTGCTTAGAAAATCTAATTTAGAAAACACAAAAATTTGCATAAATATCAAAATAAAGAAAATAAAAATTGGAATTTAGATTTTAATTATCCAAAATTATTGAACTTTTTAAGCTTGTGATCATTTCGTTAGTCCCTACAAAAAAAAATTAAAATAAAAAGTTAATGTCTATTAGATTGATACTAAGTTATTATTTCATTATTATTTTTAAAAATAAAATGTACTAAAATATTAATTAATCCAACACTAATGTATTATTTTATTAATTAATTGTTATAAAAATCGTGTTTAAGGGTTGGTTAGGTTGATACTGCCTTATTATTTAATTATTATGAAAGAAACTGTGTTTAAACTGACATTATGTTATTATTTCATCATTTAATGTTATTAAAAGATCACATTTCAGTGTTGGTTTTGGGTGAGGGTAAGTAATATTTTGACTTTTTACAAAATAAATGAAAACATTTAGTTGTTGAGAGTGTAAGTGTGGGTCATTAATTAATAGATATTTCCTACGACAAACAACGAAAAATCCTAGTTCTTATCATCCAATTCCAACTTCCTCTTGTCCAATAGACCCTAGAGGGTTGTAGATTGATCGTTTGCAAAACCAACTCACAGGTTCATGTTAGCTCACGTGTTCCCTCTTTCTCTTTTACCTCTTTTAAATAAATGTGGACAAACTTGCGTTGCAGCAGGAAGTCTTGGTTGCTTGAGGACATACAAAAATCTAGAAAAGACCTAGGCGAAAATAAAAAATAAAAATAAAAAAAAATTGAATGGTGAAGCTAGCATAACCAAAATTAAAATGAACCAGTCTTTTAAGAAATAATTAATATTGATTCCATATATTGAACTTGAGACATAATTGATCCTAGGTTGTACAACCTAAACCGATAATCCTCAATTCTTGTGTTTCTAATTAGTTTAATAGTTAAGGTTGAACCTGAAGAAGTCACCTAATCAAGGACAATATGAAAAATCAAGTTATAAAAGGTGACATAGTTGCATTCATAAGGAACGTGATATGCAAGTGTAAGAGATGGTTTAGGAAAAAAAATTCTGTGAAAAATCATTATTGAATAAATATTAGCACACACACACACACAAAAAATCCACTGTTGAAGCTAATAAGCTTCAATGCTAAACTGAATATAAATATAAACAAATACGAAACTTCCAATTTAGTTGCCAATCCATAGATACAGTTTCCTATACAACAAGTTGTCTGCTATGATAGGTAAAGAATAAGCAAAGTAAAAGGTAATTTTAGTTAAAAAAAAAAGAAAATTATAACTTTTCTAAGTTGAATCTAATGTGCTCTATACGTTATTTTCAACTTTCTAATATTTTTACATAAGAGAAAGTGTTATTTATCTTTAGTTGGTACACAAGAAATTAGGAAGGGAATAGAAAAATTAACGTTAGAAGAATGTTGTAGGAAACAAGAGTAAGGTAGAAATTATGACACCGAGGACTTAGCTGCGAACATCTGGTGTGGTATATTATCCCTCCCTTATCTCTTAATATTAGCTTCTATAATTGATCAAACACAATAACAATAGTAGTTAGTTGAAATTGAACAACTTTGTGAAGAAGTTAAAGAAGCAACTAAGAAAATAACTATAAGTTTACTTAAAGTAAATAAAAGATATGCATTCTTGAGAGAAAGAATGAGGTTGACACAAGAATAAGTAGTCGTGGTATTGAAATCACAAATTAGTGACACTAGATACAAGTAAAGTGTACCCTTATGATACTGAAGACTATCACCCTCTAAGTTCAAATTCACCTTTCACTATAAAAAAATGTAACTTACATAAGGCATATTACATACAGATGTAAATCCGTATGTAAAATAAACATTACATACGGATATAATTTTGTATGTAAAATAGGCATTATATACGAAATATTATCTACAAATATCAATCCGTACGTAAAATATACGTTAAATATAAATATTTACATACGGATTTAATTTCGTATGTAAAAACACATTACATACCAATTTTTTTCGTATGTAAAGATAATACATACGGATTTGATTTTCTTTTGAATATTTTATTCCACTCTTTCTATATTTCCACGCATAACACGAAACCCACTCTCTCCAAACCTTCCCTCCAATGGATTTGGGTTTTTTTTCACTTATGAATATTTTATTCCACTCTTTTTACATTTTCACTCATAAAACGAAACCCGCTCTCTCCAAACCTACTGCTTCCAAAACCCTCACCGTCCCAAATCGTCATCACCAGGACCACCATCAAGCATTGCAACGGTTGATCCGACCAAACCTTGGTCCCCGCCATCACTTTCTCAGCCCAAACAGCCACTGCCTTCACCGGCAGACCTAAACTCACTGGTTGCTCCGCAAGCACTATCGTCCCTGCCCTAACCAAATCTTGGTTGTCATCATCAATCGCCTCGCCTGGCCAACCACAACCGTTGTGCCACTGTCCATCGCCGCACATACTGTTCCTTCTGGTACATCTTCCTCCATTCTCTTCCCCTTTACTATTATTTCTCTGTTAAAGATATTTTTGAAAAAGATAGTTTTTTTTGGCATGGTAGTGAATCTGAGGTATATCTTTTATTTCCTGATGGCTGATATGTTGTTCTTGTGTTTTACAATGATTTTGTTTCAATTTTGACATGTTGTCTATGTTATTGTGTTGAATCAAGGTTCATGGTTATATTGCTTTGTAAAGGTCATGAAGAAGATTCCTAAACTCACCTTTCAAAGAAAATTGTTAACTTTTTCAATTCAGAACTGTGATTTTATTTTCCAACTCCTCCATGTGCAATATATGGGTTAATAATGACAGGGGCTGGGCAGGGCACGCATATATTGCATAAGTTGTGAAAAATGAATTGTTTTATTGCTGTATTTAGCAATTATGCACACCTTTTTTTGGTTTTGTTGGTCCCGTACCAAATATTAAGAACCTAAAGTCAAGGGTCATAACTAACAAGAATGTAAACTTTCAATCCCAAATCTACATGGTTCTGGAATGGTCTTTTTTTTTTAATGTTGCACTTCAACCAAGAGTAATGCTCCTATTTTTGTTGGTTCTAGAATACTCTTTTTTTTAACGTTGCACTTCAACTAAGAGAAATCATGAAGGTCTTTCTATAATTCTTTTAATTTAAAATTTGAGTATTTTATTAAAATAAAAATTTATTTTTATTTTTATAAATAGCACTATAATAGCATAGTTGTTATAGCATATCAATTCCAGGTCTACATTCAATTTGGCATTTCTTATTATACTTATTCCTTATTTCAATTTCAAGATCAAATGAATGAGGTGTGATTAGTAGTTGATCATTATACAAATTGGTTTGATATACATATTGAAAAAGGCAAAGCTTTAAAAAAAAAAGAACTTGAACAAAAGAAATAGACAAAAGAAGGAGTAATACATTAAACTTAAAAAGACTTAAAATCAATTTGGCAAAGACCTAAATCACAACTACTAAAAGAGACTAAAATTGAATACACTCTTGAAAGTGAATGTTAACACTTATATAACCTATCTTAGTTAAATTCGTGTCTAGTGGAGATCTTTCTTGAGCTTTTTGTTCTTTAACTTTGACAAACACTAAAAACAACAAAGAACAAGTTCATCATCTAATCTTAGTTTTGTTTTTTAATTTTGTAATCTCTTCTAGTTCCTTTCCTTAAGCATTTTCTTTTGAGAGTTTGCTTTCTTTCTTACCTTTAATTTCTTGTTTGTCTTATTTCTTGGTCACTTTTTGAGTTTGTCTCGTATCTACTCTTTTTGAGTTTTACATCTTAGATTGAGTTTTTGTTGCTTTTAATTCCTTTATTATTGTATTGGTATTCTTGCGTGAGGTACTAACCTTTTATGTAGCATCTTAGGAGGTGAAAAACCAATTCAAGGATCACTCTCTTTTCTAGGACCAACAAGTGGAGGAGCTAAAAAGAGTTCAACACTTTGGAGAGGCTTGAAGAATCATTGAAGTCTTTGAATTTCTTTTAATTATACTCTCTTTAAATTTCTTGTATTTTAGCCATTATAATTAGGTGTCATGGAAGAGCCTTTAGGGTTTTTGCATATGTTGCTAGACTTGTAATAATACAAACACTTTAGATGATTAATGTGTCTTAAAGACTCACAAGTGCCAACAAGTTTCACCATTAGGACTTGTCTAGTTTTATTTTGTGAACATCATCTTACTTTCTTTTAAAGTTTTCTTTTATTTAATGATCTTTTTATCGTGAGAAAGTATTTTTCATTAGAAGAAAAGTTGCATAAGTATAGTTTTAAGAGTTTTTGGTTAAGAAAGACTTAATATTTAAATGTGTCCATTGCAACCTATCTCTACATATTGTCAATATTTTCCTTTTTGTGAAAAATCTTTTTACACAAATTAAGATGTCTAAACATACTTCTCACCAAAGTAGAAGTGATTCAAGTTCTTCCCCAAGAGTCTTACACATTTGGCTCAAGGACTTAAATCACTTAAACTATAGAGAAACTAAAAGGTTATTTTAAAAGAAAAAGAAACAAATAGAAAGAGAACCCAACTTTGCATTGAGGATTTAGATTCTAAGAGAAAAATACAAAACAAACTAAAAGGTATAAGTCAGTCTAGTAAGAGTTCAAGGTTGAGAGAGACTCAATTTGGAGAAGATAGTCTAAGAATCAATGATTTTTATCAACCTCCCCTAAAAGGTATAAAGGAAACCCAAGCTTAAAGAGGTTGGGGTCAACATTCCTCATTTTCATGAAAGGGATGATGTAGAGGTCTACCTTGATTAGAAATGAAGGTAGATAAACTATTGTCCTGCCACCTAAAAGTGAGAAAGGAAAGTATCCATGGCTATCCTAAGTTTCCAAGGATAGGCCATGTAATGGTGGACTTTCTTAAAGAGAGAGAGAGAGAGAGAGAGAGACGCCTCCACAATGATACTCCCATCCAATATTGAAATGACCTTAGGAGTGTCATGAGACGTCGTCATATACCCTCCTACTATAATAAGGAGTTTATGGATAACCTCTAAAGACTTCAACAAAATAAAAACATGAGTGTAAAGGAATATATATAGAAGATGAAGATGTACATGATAAAAGCTAGGATCAAGAAAGCTAAGAGTACTACCCTTGATAGGGTCATGAGTGGATTTAGTCTTGAAATAAGAGATAAAGTTGAAATACTATCTTATCAAGATTTAAATGACTTGGTCTATCTGTGCATTAAAGTCGAGCAACAAAATTTGAGAAAAATATCAAACAAAAGAGAAAATTTATACTCTAATTCTTATAACAAGAAAGATCACAAGAGGGAGGGAGACTATTCCAAAAAATAATAAAGAATAACCCTCTAAGAATCTAGCAAAAAAAAAAAAAAAAAAAAAAGAAGAAGAAGAACCAAGAGAAAAAGAAAAGGTGATAGAAAAAATGAAAAGAAAGCATTATTTATCGTCATTCGTACTAGTGACATCAAATATTTCAAATGTCTATGTAGAGGACACAATGCATGCCCCTAACAAACAAGCCATGATCTTAGGGGGTGAAATTGGTATTGTAGTGAAGATGAAGCTAACTCTCTTTCTTCCTCTTTCTATAAGAAAGAAGAAAAGTCAAGCTCAAGCGATTCTCATGTTGAAGTTGCTTACCCTTGCACAGGGGAACTCTTTCTTTCTAAGAGAAGTCTCCCTAATCAACTAGGTACCTTCCGAAGAGAGAACATCTTTTAAATAAATTGTCAAATTTTTAACATATCTTGTTCTCATCGTGGATAGTAGAGCATGTTACAAATATTGTAGTATATTAAATTGGTTCAACTGTTGAATCTCAATCCATTTTTCCATCTAAAACCTTATAAGATCAATTGGATCCATAAAGATGGGAATATGGTTGAGTGAACAAGTGAAGTAAATTTTTTTATAGGTCACTATGAGGACAATATTTTGTGACTTAATGCTTATAGAAGCTTGTGATATTATATTAAGATGACTGTGACAATTCGATCATAAATTATCCATAATGGTAGTAATAATATAATTACTCTCATTCATCAAATAAATAACTTTGTACTCAGTTCTTTATCACTTTCACAAGTGGTGAAGTACCAAGTACAAACCCAATTTAAAATAGAAAAAAAAAAGATTGAGAGAGAAAACAATTTAACTATATACCATCTACTCGACTTTATCAACTTCTATCCCATAAGAAGAAATCTCATGTTCCAAAATAATTATCTCATTTTCATAAAGTGACATTTCTCTCAATTCAAAATTCGACTAGTCTCAACACATCCCTTCAATACAAGCTCCAAGTTAACACACATGATTCAAATGTCATACTAAAAACAGAAAAAATTATTCGTGAAAAAATTTGTATTTTCCTACCAGATCGTAAAATGGCTGACATGCATCTCTGAAAGGTAACAAATAATTTACAAAGTCTATGTGATATTCTCCTATAAATATTGTTTTGTCTCCATTTTTAAGATCACCTACAATTTGATTGTACCTAAAATAACTATCGAGAAACAATATTAACATTGTCCAACAGGTCTTTGTAACATCTTACCCATGAAAAAAAAGATATAATGATTTTTTTTAGCTAGATTTAATCGTTTTTAATCAATCCAATCATGTGATAATTCTTTATTGACACCATATTGTGCTAAACTAAGTTATATGAATTTTGAACTTCATGTTTGATGACAGTGAATTTATGATTAATTATATAACATGCCTTTTTGGTTGTTTGTATTCATTTGGATTTGAATGCACTTTTGTTTGTTGCTCAAAAACGGCCAAAATTCTAAGGGTAGTGATAATTGTCAAATATAAATATTTTTTAAAATAGTTTAAATATAATTATTTGATAACTCCTATGCTTTTAAATTTTAATTGTACTTAATTTGATTTAATTTTAAATAAATTGTTTCTTAAGATTATGTTTAATTTCACGTTCTCTTACTTTTGATCTTTGTTATTCTTTTGTTAGTTTTAAAGGTATTTGTTGAAATATTTAATTTAAAAGAGAATTAGAAACTTTTTTTAAAACATAAAACAAACAAAATCTTGTTTAAACTTAAATTGATCAAAGTTGAATGAGTTAAATTTATCCCTAAATCAAGAGTGAATTTTCTCTAAGAACATTAGATAAAATACACATGAAATTGATTCTTTGGTTACTTATATATAAATATTTAAATAATGTAAAATTTTATATACATTACCAATTAATTATCACATGATTACATAATTTAATCTACTATATTTATTTTAATAAAAATTAATTTTTTCATTTTATCTTAATTTCTCAAGACAAATATATATATATATATATATATATATATATATATATATATATATATATATATATATATTTATATTTTTTTTTATT
>Ga0099824_1001158_pt1 | contig 36041 bp, 18 predicted proteins | sample SiratrowhiteBW_FD_76837 | JGI IMG/M metagenome (GOLD analysis project Ga0099824, IMG submission 76837) | Root nodule microbial communities of legume samples collected from California, USA - Siratro white BW | ecosystem: Host-associated > Plants > Roots > Nodule | place: USA: California... | reverse complement strand
TTTTTTAAAAAAATATTTATTTAAAAAAAAAAAAAAAAAAAAAAAAATAATATTTTTTTTTTTTTTTTATATATATATATATATATATATATATATATATATATATATATATATATATAATGTCGTAAATAAAAGAAATGAGACTGAAATAAATAAAAATAATTTTTTTCTTGTATTAAAAAATTGTCTTCTCTTTTCTGAAGGTTAAGAGTAACGTATAACCACTTTGAAAAGTTTTCTTCTAGAGCACTTGTTCAAACAAAGAAAAGTGTATTATGCATGTGTTATTTCTAATCCTTCCCGTATTAATTTTGTTGTGCTTGGATACTAAGGATTTAAGTTTATTTATTTATTTATTTATTTATACTATTGATGTATTATTTTATATATGTAAGAATATGAGTTATAGAATGGTATTATTAATGTAAAGGTTAAATAGTTAGCATACTATTGCGTATGAATTGGTTTGAGTTGGTTACGACATTGGAATTAGAATGTGAATTTGTTAAATATGAGTCGTCATTAAAAATCTAAAGATTAAAAAAAAAAAAAACTTCCTATTTGTCCTTGCAATGTTTTATAAAGGTAAAATTTTCATCTCCAACCATCTCTTTCTTCCTTTATACCTTCTCTTCTATAATTAATTGTATAGCTTTAATCTTTTCCAATTCCTTGATTGATTTTCAAGAGCATAACCCAGTTAAGAAATCAAGTGAAGTAACGGTAAGTTTTCTTCTACATTTCTCTTTAAATCATCATCTTGCTAATTAAAGAGAAAAACATGCAAGGGTTTGAGAAACATAAAATGAATGGATCTTTTTTCTTTTCTTGTTTAAAAGTAAATTCTAAAATTGGCTGTTTTCTTATATTGATTTTAATTCTCACTTGATCAAGAGGAATAAGGTTAACTTTTCTTTTACCTTTCTCTTCAAATCTTCATCTTGTTGGTAAAAGAGAAAAACAATATCTATCTATCTATATATATAAATATGTATATTAAAATATTTATGGATATTTTATGTTTTTTAAAGTTTTAATAAAATAAATATATTAAAAATATAAAATAGAAAAAAAAAATCAGATGACTTCTTATTTGAATAAGAGAGAAGTATAAAGAAAATGAATTAGAAACGTAAAAGTAGGAGATAAATAAAGAAAAATTTTGTGCGGATGAAAAGAAATTGAAAAAGTTATCCCACTTGCTTGGATGAGTAAAACTAAAAAAAAAAAATGCATAAAAAGTAATTTTCCATAACTAGAAACATAACTTTTAATCCTATAGATTTAATATAAAGTTATTATTTATTTTTACAAAAAAAAGTGATATAAAAGAAAATATCGTTGCCTTTCCATTTAATTTCAGTCTAATTCAGAGGGAAAGTGTTTGCAAATGGATACCATGAAAATTAGTTTTCCTCCTTTCAATTTCTATTTTTTAATCCTTTGATGAAAATATTATATTTTTATCTTATACTCGTCTTCATCAAGTACATTTCTAACCAATCAAACAAAATTATGAAAATCAAATTATCATCTTGCGATTAATGATTAGGTAATAACATTAAAAATATACATTTTACATATTATTATGTTTACCACGTTCTATTTTATCCAAAATAAATTGAATACTAACATTTGATAACTTTAACAAAAATCTTTTAAGAAACGGTTAGATTGCAATTTTATGGACTCAGTTCTACTCTGCCCTTTTTTATTCATACCAACGATAGAAAATATGCTATTTTCCCTCTTTCATCTGTCTGACCCTGTTCCTTTTTCAATATTGTTTATGAAATAGAAAATTTTTTAACTTTTATCTTATCTTTTTCAATATATCTTGATTGTGATCTAGGATAAAAAGATGTTTATCTATTACTATTAAAACCATCATTTGTGAGCATTACACTTTTCAGTTTATCTTCCTCTGTTTCAATCAATCCAAACACCCAAAGCCAAGAAGCATGAAAAGGTGGAGATAAGGTTCGGGAAATTGAGGATAGAAGAAGGGTATTGGTCAAGTTGGGTAACCGTTGACCAAGTCCACCTTCTACACGTTTCTGCTTCGTAATTGAGATTAGTTCTCTCTTTTCTCTTCCACTACTTCAACCAATCCTCTGCTTTCTCCTCCTTCAATTATCAAAATCTTTGTGTACCTTTATGGAATGTTGGTGTTCTAGCAATCATGTTTTTTTGACCATTTTGCTTCACATGCTACCCAACTAGTACTCAAAACCAACGCATTATAACTTTTAATCAATAAATAACCAATCAAACCACAATCCTCAAATCCAATTGTTTCAAATAAATGCTTCAAAATTTCTTTCAAAGATATCATCTATATTCTGTTTCAATTCTTTAGAGAACAATAATAGATTGTCCAGAAGCCATACAAGATTATTCCACCCCATACATGATTTTATTCTAATACATTATTTGTCACAACTTAGAATAAGTTGGAATAAACATATTGGTAAAAATGTTTTACAAAAAAGAACAAATTTCCCGAACAAAGAATAATTTTATATATGAACTCATTTACAGATATTTCTTCATATTAGGTTTGAAAATTATTTTAAGAAGTGCATATATATTTTATTCTTTTAGTGCTATGAATGTTTATAGATAAATGTATTAAAATAAAGCTTTGATAAACTTAGGAATAAAATGATAAACTATTGAAAGGAGATAATATTATTTAAGGTAACTTATAATCAAATAATCAATTAAAATTAACGTAGAGCTACTTGGATAATACATGCAATTAAGGTGTGTATTAAATTAGATGTAATTTGGTTTATTAAACATGGTTTGTTAGAGTCAATGAGCGAGTACAGGGAGAATGAAAATCAATTATTATATCTACTTTATATTATTATATTAATGTCAATCTATCTAGAAGGGAATTAACATCGGATCGAAAAACGCGCAATCATCGATTAAATAAAATAAAGTCTTGAAATCAACGTCGCTTCTTCACTTATAATCCGATCCAACAATAATGGAATAAAAATATGGTTTACTTTTCCCTTTCATAAAAAAAATGGTTTTACTTTTTCTTTTTATGAAAAAATATGGTTTTACTTGGTAACACCAACGTCAAACTCCATAAATTCCTCGTTCAAATATCTTCAAGTCAATACACAATAATAACAACAATAATAGTGTATTAATAAGATATAATAATTTAGTGAAAATAAATTGGAGAGTTTAAGAAGAAGGTAAGAAAGGAAACTGAAAAGATAGTTGTGTTAATTAGGGGTGGCGTTGGGTTGTTACCTGGCGCGAGAGCAGAAGCACATAACTACCGTATCTAAAATAGCACAGTGTTTCTGTTGGTGAAAAAAAACTGTTTGTTAGAAAGAAAAAAAAAAACTGTTGAAGTTTATTTATATTGTCTCGTCTTCTTCTCTGTTGTGTTGTGGCAACAGAGAGAGACCTTGACTTAGTTAGAGGGAAGGAAAAAAGAAAAAGAAAAAGAAAAGGTGCAACAAATTGACTCTGTGTGGAAGGTCCTATGGTTTTCGTTTCCTTCTGGAACCGCCAAGGTGCCAACGCCAACCATGTTTCTGGTTAAAGCTTTACATTGCGCTTCTAATACGACGTCGTCGTTGTCGTCTTAGCGATCCGCATTGTGAGGTGAAAGCTTTGTTTCGTTCTGTGGATTGACGCAGCCATGCGGTGGTTACCCACGCTTTCCTTCGCGCCTTCAAGTTCCTCCTCGTCTTCCTCCGCAGCCGCCGCCGACCACCGCCGGAAGGCCTGGATATTCGGTAATTCGTCTAAGAAGCGCGCCTGCCACGTCATCGGCGAGAACGATGCCAGGTGGTCTGAGGAGGATTCACCGTTCTCTTCCCCCGGCACGCCTCAGCCCTTGCCCCTGCCCGAGCTCGCCGCCTCCCCCGCCCTGCTCCGGAACAGAGATGGCGAGTGCCGTCTTCCCTCGCCCAAGGATGCTGCTACATCCACCGCCACCACCGGCTTTCGGATGCGGAGGTCGGTTTTTCAATTTTTCCTTTCTTTCCTTCAACTGGTTTCTTTGTGGCTTTTTCAATTTTTGTTAGGTCATTTGCTTAATGAATTTAATTATCTCTACTTGATATCATTCCCTAATTTTTATTTTTTGCACGTTTTGTTGTTGTTTCGGACTGAATCATGAGATGCGTATGTTTGTACTTGTGAAATGAAACTTTATGACACTGTTTGTATAGAATTTTCCAGAAACACTTGCAAGAAAAAAAAATTAAATGAATTTGAGTTTATTTGACAAGTTAAAATCTATTTATGCACCTCAATTTTAAAGAAGTTAGATCAGGTAGCTTCTGTAAAAGTTAATTGCATAACTTGATTTTAATTTATGAAAAAGCTCAATTCATTTTACATTTTTTATGGAGAAATTATTCAAGCTGAATTGATTATGTATTTGCAGTTTTGCACTGTTACTTGCCATGTGTTTGTGGAAGAGATCTCAATGGTGAGTTTGCTGACCTATTTGACCGAAACTTGTATTGTAACAGTGTTTTTGCTAGCCAAGACACGAGAAGGAATATGGAACAGGCTGAAACTAAGTCATCGAGAATGGTGCATCAAGATGCGAGTGGTTGTTGTGAGAGTGCTCGAGATAACAGTAATACTAACAATAGTAACTTGGTGAGCGTCCCTCATAGGAGCAGTATTTCAGGTAGTCCCTTTGGAAGTCCTTCAATGAGTCCGCAGAAAACAAAAAACGGTGAATTTGTGCCATATTATTATGCGAGTCCCAAAGGAAATCATTTCTGGTCTGCACCAGAAATGTCTACCTGTGAAACAGGGTTGCTACCTCCTGCCTTCTTTGATCTATCCGTGATAGGCACAGAAGCTTCTCCCTCTCCCACCTCCCATCAAAGTCCACAGAGGAAAAGTCCCCAGAAACACGCCAGAACCCTGAGTGGACCTCCATCCCCTATACATTCCAAGTTATCACTTGAAATCTCAATGGTGCGCCGTGAAAGTAGTGGTCCTCCTGTTAGTGTTCACCCCTTGCCCCTGCCTCCCGGGGCTGCCCTGCCCTCTCCACCAGCGGCTGCTACATTTTCCCATGCTAGGTCAGAATCGTTGCCAATGAAAAACCAATGGCAGAAAGGGAAACTTATTGGGCGTGGCACATTTGGAAGTGTTTATGTTGCAACCAATAGGTATGTAAATGTTTCATGTGCTTTTTAAGATCTTGTCTATTTTCTTAGTCTGTGAAACAGATGTTGTTTCTTCACAGGGAAACCGGGGCATTATGTGCGATGAAGGAAGTAGAAATATTTCCTGATGATCCAAAATCTGCCGAGTGTATAAAACAGTTAGAGCAGGTTGGTTGCCATTACTTGTTTGTTACCACTTGCTATTTGTTAACTGTGTTGTACCAACCGCATAATGATGTGTCTCTTTTGAGTGTGTGTTATGGCTCATATCTCTTATTAGGACTTTGGAATTTTACTAAAGAAGTCAGTGTGGTAAATGTCAGTGAATTTCTTGGGAATAGTACTTTTCTTTCAATCCTGAATGAGAACACATTTTTAGTCGCCTTGGATTCTCTTATTACACATGAACACTGGGAACTGATGGCTGCATGATTAATGACATCTTGTAATTCTACTTAGCAAATTTACTTCTGAAATGTATTATCTTGAAACTTTTAATAACTAATGCAACTACTTTGTAATTGTAATTGAAATTAACTTTTTCTCATTGAACAGTAAAGATGCAGCTCTGATTAACTAGTCTATTATTTTACCTTTGTGCTTTAGCCTTGGCCAATATACATTTTGCTATGATGACTCCTAAATTTCGTTGTAGTGTCCATTATGCTTAAATACTTTGTGAGGTTGCTTTATTATTTTTATGGTTTGGCTATATATTTTACCCTCCCCTGATTAATTATGAAGAGATTTTATTCTCTATATCCTCTTTATCCTTCTTACTAGTTTATTCTCTTTCTCCAGGAAATTAAAGTTCTTAGCCATCTGAAGCATTCAAACATCGTGCAGTATTATGGCAGTGAAATAGTAAACAATCTCCTACTGCATAATTAGCCGCTCAAGATTATTCATTATTCTGTTACTGCCTTAAAACCTTGTAACATCTTTGGATTATGCATTTTCAGGTTGATGACCGCTTTTATATTTATCTGGAATATGTTCATCCTGGTTCAATTAATAAATACGTCCGTGAGCATTGTGGTGCCATAACAGAATCTGTCATTCGAAATTTCACTCGACATATTCTATCAGGGTTGGCTTATTTACATAGCAAAAAAACAATTCATAGGTACAATCACAACTTTCAAGTGCTTCATAGTAACTTGAATTCAAAACCTTTATATTAATACATATACAGCTACTTTGCTTTTGTTGGAAAATGACTGTTTTCTAGAATTTTTAATTTATTTTATATTGGGACCTTTAGGTCACATCTTTATTTGTTTATATTTTTCTTGTATGGATATAGGGACATCAAAGGGGCTAACTTACTTGTTGACTCTGCTGGAGTTGTTAAGCTTGCTGATTTTGGGATGGCTAAGCATGTGAGTTCCAACCCTTCCCCTTTGATGTTAAGAGTGGTTCTGTAATTCTATAGAATCTTTGTATTTCTTCTTGTTAATAAGATTATCTATTTATTGTTGAAAAATTTTCCAAGAAGAAATTTGCATAAGAAATAGCGGCCTTAAGTTAAAAAGCTCAAAGTTATTGCTCTTAAAATTCCTTTCTCTCAATTGAGATCAGCAATTTTGTCTCCCCTTAAAGCAGATTCAGTTGTTTCTGAATAAACTTCTTGCATAATAATCAGGTGCTTGCATTATTTTTCAATTTCATTGCTTGAAGATGTATCCTCAGGCTCTGGTGCTTATTTTGTGCTGTTGAATTTTTTCATGGGGTGTTTCGTTCAGTTTATAACTTGGGATCCCTTTATGTTACGCAGCTAACTGGGTTCGAAGCTAATCTTTCTTTGAGGGGAAGTCCATACTGGATGGCTCCAGAGGTATATTATTACACTAAACTATCCTGTATTGCCTCGTGTACTCCTTATTAACACTTTTCTCATACAGCTTTTGCAGGCTGTGATTCAAAAGGATAACAGTCCTGATCTTGCTTTTGCTATTGATATTTGGAGTCTGGGTTGTACCATCATTGAAATGTTCACAGGGAAGCCTCCTTGGAGTGAATATGAAGGAGTAAGCACCTGAAGAAAATTTTAGTTTTTCTCTTTTCAACTTTTGTTATTCTCAGGCTACTTCAATACCATATTGATGTAGTATCAGTATAAGGTTTCTCAATGATAACAGAATCCCAATGGTTTCCAAAACTACTTATTTAAAGATAGTTTTATATCGGTTTATATGAGAATATGGGATTCTGAAATTTGGTAATGGAGGATAATGCACCAACTTTTAACTTATTTTGGCAAACCTCAATATGAGCTAAGGCATCTTTGAGCCAACCTTTTCTGTTTTCATCTTGTGGATTTGGCAGAGATGTTGTATGTATACGGGTAACTTTATCTTTTCGCTTGTTAAATTAATTTCTTTTCTAATTATGCAGGCCGCAGCTCTGTTTAAGGTTATGAAGGAAACCCCTGCTATACCTGAAGCATTGTCACCTGAGGGTAAAGATTTCTTGAGATGTTGCTTTAAAAGAAATCCAGCAGAGCGGCCAGCAGCTGCAGTTTTACTAGAACATCGATTTTTGAAAAACTCTCAACAGCCTGATGTTTTATCTCCCACTCAGCTCTATAATGGAACAGGCTTCATGGTAAATACAGTTGTGCCATTTTATATTTGCCAAACCATTCTATTTGTTTGTTATTAAAATTTTCTTTTGTTGGCAGGACAAACCACATAGTCCCATTAAAAAATCTGAATATAAACATGATCAGTTGTCAATCTCCTGTGCAAACATTGCCAAGGGCAAAGCAGCTGACAGGCGTGGATTTCTCATTCCTTCGTTGGATATTCTTCCTGCATCCTTGGACCAATAACGTAATCGTGTTTTTAACCTGCCATGATCATTGCCTAATTTCTCTGCGCCATGCTTTTTCTCTGCTGAAGTGGGAATCATCTCACAATAACCACATAGCAGTGGTGTCACGGAACTTTTTTTCTTCCCTCCAAACCACACCTGGTCCAGTACCTTTGATTGTCTGTGACTGTCAAAAGAAAAAAAAAAGGATCTTTTCAATTGGCTAAGCTGGGGGAAGCTTTATTTATGCCAATGACAGGGCCCACATTGTAGTACTATAGTTTAAGAGACGCTCATGCAGTGACTTGAAGCTGTTGCCGTCATAGGTTCTCTTTTGCTTTAGTTTATCAATGTTAGAAGTCAAGAGCTTCTTCAGTCTGTAAGTTATGCTGCGCGAGAATATAGTAGCAGTTTTAGAATAATAATAATATTATTATACTAACTTAGAGCGACGAAGCAATTAACCTTCTAAGGTGCATATTTCTTCCTCTATCTATATTAGGATGAAGTCAATTTTATGTAGACTTAGTGTTCATCCCTCTCTCTCTGTTTCATGAGGATTCAATCCTCTCCAGACGTGTTGTAATTGTAATAAAGACTCTCAAAATCTTCAGTTTTGTATTATAAAAAATTGTACTTTCACAGGAACTGCCACATGTTAATGTCCATGGGATGGAAGAATAAAGATTGTTGATACCTTCCACAACTATATCTTATGCTCCTCTTTCCCGCTACCTCTGGTAATAGAGGTTAAATACATATTTAAAAAATAACTAATTTGGATGTTTTACAAATCCAAATCTAAATAGTCGGAATTGAATTTTAAATTCAAACTTATACTTCTAAAAGAAAATAATTTAAATGTTTATAAATAAGTTTGATACTGATTTTAAAATTGATTTTTTTTCAAAATTAGTTTTAAATCCAAAATAATTTAAAACTATTACATATTTTCTAAGAATATTTTTTAAAATAAAAATCTATTAGAATTATATTCATAATTGTGTAATTAATCAATAATTTGAAAAGAAAACATTTTTTTTATATTTAGCACATAAATGTAGAGTTAGATATTATATGTTTCAATGTAAGTGTACACCACTTTCTAATAAAAATATATTATTACAAAGCGAGGATTAAAATAACAATTATTATAGTTTAGTAAAAAAATATAAATAAATATAACAATAAAATGTATGTTTCTCTAACGTCAAGGTATTTTTACTTAAATTGACCAACAACTCTTGTTATATTTTTCTCAGAGAAAAAAATGTTATACTTAATATTAGTTAGAACAAAAAAACGTGAAACAAAAAATATTAAATAATTTCATTTATTATTTTTATTTTATTATTTTCTTATTCTTGTATTAAATCAAACAAATAAGACGCATGACATTATGTAAAAAATAGTACAATACTTGAATAATATATGTGTACATACGTAGTTATTTTTATTGAAATCTATTGTTTTATCTTCAAATGGCTAATAATTATAAAATCGAATTAGTTGAAATACACTTCAAATCATATTTAATATATTTTTTACTAAAATTTATTTAAATAAATTATGTTTATTCATCTATGTAATTCCAGAAGGAGCAACCGGGGGCTGGGCAGGTGACGGAACCTTTATCAGGCCGGCCGGTTGTTTGGAGGAGCTATCTTTCTCGGCCAGTTTCTTAGGGCCGCCTACCTTCACATCGACAGGCATCGATGACAGCGCGGTTTTAAACATTTTGTTCTTGGTCGGGTCAAATAATAGTAGAGGAAGAGTAGAATTGTGGGGGTAATAGCCAAGGCCGATCACAAAAGTTGGAAGGCCTGACAGATGCCGAAGCAGAAGTCATCAAAAGGTATGAGAACGGAAGAATCCTTCGTCATCCGAGTGTACATGTAAAAGAAGTCGGTCGGCCATGACTTCCAACCGCAGAAAACTAGGTCAGACCGGATGCACCGGCGTAAGGCAAATATGCCGTCTGGCACAGAAGGATCTATTCTATCCTGGGTGTCAAGCAGAAGGATTGAGTTCATCAACACCCTCAGGCCTAGCACTTTCACTCTCTACAGACTTTATGGTCGAGGTACTAATACTAGAGTTAGAAGTCGCTCCTATTCCTATTATTATTGTAAGAATCAATACGAGAACAATTACTTTTTCATTATATTATATTAATTATTATTAGGTTAAATGATAGAGTTTGTCGTCCAATATACATATTTGTTATCTGTGGTGTTAAATTCTTCTGGATTTACGGTCAAATTTAAAAAAAAGTGCCGATTTTAACAAAATAATTAATAACTATCTAAATCATTTTTTAAAAAAATAATATATCTTGGATTTAGATCTATAAATATTGAAATCGTTTCTTTTGGATAATATGAATTTAAATTTAATTTAGATCTAAATATTTGAATCTATATTTAATTAGATTAATCTAATAATGTAACAGATCCAATTGGACCTAACAGAAATGTTGATACAAGAGTTTTTTACTGTTTCTTCCTGCACCTCCAAGCTTTCGTAAAGACAGTTTTGTCTTTCTGTATGTTAAAATAATATAATAATAAGAGATGGAGGTGACTTCGTACTTTTGAAAGAGATCATTCTAGATGTCATTTTATATTTTCAGAACAAACAATTTCGAAAAAAAAATCGAAATTCATTTTTTAAAAAACAGTTATTTTTTAAACACGTCATTCTGGAACTTATTTAAAAAAAAAAAAAAAAAGCACTTTCATAAGAGACTATTTCAGAAGTTAATTCCAGAATTAGCTTCTAAGATAGCCTGTTGGAAAAGTGTATTTTCACAAAAAAAATAAATATTTTCAGAACGGATTGTTTCAAAAGCTAATTCTTGATTTGGAATTATGCTTAAAATCGATCATCCTAATACTAAATTGGACGACTTTTGTGGACATGCTAAAATGATCATGGGTTAAAAGTAACAAAACTACGAGTGCCTTTTTCTGTATCTCCATGCTTTTCTTTCTGCACCCCCATAAATCGAAAAATAATAAAATGTTTTTTTGAAAATTGTATTTTAGATTACATAATTTGAAATATAATTCTTTTTTCATTCTATGCATAATTTAGAATAAAAAAATATTTTATAGATAGTATAATTTGGATATAATTTTTTGTATTTTGATTATATAATTTAGAATAAAAAAATTTATATTTCGGATTACATAATCTAAAATATAAAAAATTATATTTTAAATTATACATTCCAAAATATAAAAAGGTAAAAAGGATAAATTTAAAAGATAAAAAAGTGAAGAGGATAAAATACTATTTTTATTCCCGTATGAAGGTACACTAAGAAAGTAAGAAAGTACGGTGGTGCAAGAAAAATCAGTTCAAAACTACTTTGTAGTAACCAATGAGATTTAATTTAGTCTTCAAATTTCGGTATTTTTTTTCTATAATCTCATAATTTCTAAATGTATTTTCTGAAACTTTTGAAACAGGATTTCTATTACTAAATCTCAAACTAAATCTCAGAAATTTCTTACAATTATGACGAGGTGCAATAAAGGATGATACTTCAATTTTTTCCCCATAGTATGGAAGAGCAATTAATAATAATAGAGTGTATAAATGAAAAGCCCAAATATGAGGCATCCAAAATTTCCAAATCCATACTATGACACAATCTAAAATATGACCAAATAGAATCGAAAACGCGAATCAAAGGATAAATAAATAATGTAAAATTGATTTATTTAAATAAATTGTTTATTCTTAATTTTGAAGAAATATATCGAACTGAACTCTTCTATCCTATTGAATCAGATATAGTAAAGTATGTAACGTAAGATGTTAACTTTGTGTTTGTTTGTGTGGTTTGATTGTTCATGATGATGATAGAAGACTAAAATTATACATGTTTGGATTCAGTGTTTTGGGATTATTTGCTAGTGAAAAAAAAAAAAAACAGAAGAAGCTTGCATGCTCATTTTTGCAAATTATGAAGAAAGGATAAGAAAGATAGTTAATAATTATACAATTACATTTAGCTTTGTGCTTTCTTATTATCGGTGGCACGTATCTTTCAGAGATTTCTCATACTAGAGATCCATTCCTTATACCAGAAATCCCTGATAACACTATGCATGCATGCAAGATTCCTGACATTTATAGAGGAATTGTTTGACCCCGTCTTCGTGGTTACACTATTAAAACAAAGTGAATATTGAAGGGTTGGTCACCTATACAAATTGAATTTCTTGAGTTAGAGTTATATGTGGTAGTGCCTTCATTAATAGGAGCTTGAGGTTCTATGGTTGAATATTGTAAAAGTTGGTGTTGTGAAGCCATCTGTGGTGATAAAAGGCGGTGGCGACATCTGAGGTTTGTGAAGGAATTTCACGTTGCTTATATACACGTTAGAGGTGGGTAATCGATTTGAAGTATTTTTCTCGCAAAACAAAGGGTGAATGATCGACAAAGCTAATTGATTATATGCGTAATGTAAGTGATAATCGATTGTGCTAATAGATTATATATGTTTTTGTGTGAGATAATCAATTAGGTTAATTGATTTTGGGTCTGAATGTTGTATTTTCTGTTCATTTGTGTATGCATCAATATTGTGATAATGGCTTTAGTCTGTGATGTGGTGTGGTGTGATGAGTTTATTTATGAATAACCATTTATCATGGTGATGGAATAAATAGTCATTTTTGTTTTAGTTTACCAACCACATTGGTGTACATGGTTTTGAATGACATAATTGATTGCTCAAAGTTTTTTTTTATTGGTGCGGTTGCCAACAAAATATTTCACAATAAATAATGATCACTTTTTCATTATATTATATTAATTATTATTAAATTAAATAAAATAATTTGTTGTCCAATATACATATTTGTTATCTCTGACTTTAAATTCTTCTAGATTTAGTGTCAATTTTGAAAACAAAACCTATTTTATCAAAATAATTAATAAATATCTAAATCGTTTACTCTTATATATATATATATATATATATGGATTTAGATCTATAAAAAAATTAAATAAACCTTTTTTGGAAAATATGAATTTAAATTTAATTCAAATCTAAATATTTGAATCTATGTTTAATTAGATTAATCTAAATAATGTAATAGATCTAATTTTATAAATTTTTAGTATCAATTTTATTTCGAATTATATAATTCAGAAAATGAAAGTGAAGAGAAATGAAATTTAAAAGATAAAAAAAAATAAAGAAAGTCCAATATTTTTACTTCTTCTATGACGATGCAAGAAGAAATTACGGAGGTGTAAGAAGAAGCAATCCGAAACTACTCTGTGGTAACTAATGAGATTTAATTTTCGGCCTTTTCTTCCTGTAATCCCACAATTTTTAAGTGTACTCTCATTATTTTTAAAATAATCATTTTATCTTTTATGAAAGTAAATTCTGGATTACCTGTTTTAGAAATCTTCCAAAAAAAAAAAGGTTTCTAGAATTTTTGGAACAAGATTTCTATAACTGAATTTCTTAAATAGGATTTCCATAACTGGATTTCTGTAATAGGTTTTCTATAATAAAATTTCTGGAATAAACTTTCCGGAATAAACTATGAAATTCATTCTAAAATGAGTTTTTTATATAATAATTTTTAAAATAAGCTTTTTGAAACATATATGATACTTTCAATATTGAACTTTTCAGAACCAGTTTTTTTAAAAAGTTTTCTGAAAATACGTTAAATGCTTTTCAGAATGAGCTTTCTATAACAGAGTTTTCAAAACATAAATGATGAACTTTGGAATGAGCTTTTTTTCTAGAATGAGCTCTCTTTCTTCTTCTTTTTCTTAGTATAGTAGAGAAACAACAATGAAAAATGAAAATAATAATTATGACATGCTACAATGAGGAGGATACTTCAATTTCTTTCCGATGGTATGGAGGTGCAAATTAATAATAATGGAGCGCAAGAATGAAAAAAAAAAGCCCAAATTTTATACATCCAAAATTTCCAAGTGCATATGACACAATTTAGAAAATGATAAAATAAAAACGAAAACACAAATTAAAGGAAACAATAACAATAAAAAATGAAAAATTGATTTATACACGTAATCATATTATAAATATAAAAATTTATAAATAAATAGTTTATCTTAGAAGAAATATATCGGCATGAGCTTTTGTGTGCTTTTGAATCAGCTACAGTAGAAAATGTGGCAAGATATCTATCTCAATAGTTACAATTTAACTTTTGGCGGGTGGTTCAAAATTTTGTATAAATAAACACAAGAAAGTTTTCATCTTCATATTCCAGAACAAAATAAAAACAAATTATGCCAAATGCTAGAAAGTAATTGGATCCGTTGTCATTAGTTAAATACTATTATATAACAATATAACACTAATTGTGAAAAATTATGACCTTTATAATACTACTATAAGAAAAATTAAATTATCCATAAAATTTTATTCGTCAATAAAATATCATTATCGATAAATTTATTGATGAATTTAATCCTTCATTAATCATGGATATTAATTTTTATAATAAAATTAATATTTATCGATTTATCGACGGACTTACTGACAGATAAATTTATCTGTAATTACCAATAAACTTAAAAAATTTATTAATAAATTTACTTATAACCAATTTACTGACGAATTTTATTTTTGTTGAAATCCGTCGATAAATATAACAAATTTCAAATGTTTCCGATAAATTTGTTTTATCGGTAATTTTAGTTTTTATTGTAGTGTAAGTTATTTTTGTACCAACTAATTTTTTTTATGAAAAATATAAGAAAAAAAATTGACACTAATAAAGTTTTTAGTTTTTTTATTATTTTATGAATTTTGTTTTTTTTATTTAATGTGAGATTTTTAATTTACTTAAGTCTAACAAGAAGGCATGGTATAAATGGAGGCAACGAAAATATTGGTTATTACTGTGGTGTAATATTGCATAGAAATTGTCAAAATGTCATGTCAAATTTAAAAAAAAAATACAAAAATGAATAAATTATACTTACAAAACATGACTTCGTACAGAAAAAAAAAAGTTATATTCATTAAATACGACTTGAGTTTTAACTAAACATAACATGTAAGATTTAACTAAAAATAGAAGTTTTCTTTTTTTCTTGATGACTTCATCTAAGTAGAGCAGGTGATTAACGATATTAAAATCGTGCTCAGAAGTATGACTTTTTTCCTAACAATTACATTGCTAAAGTCGCATTTTGCATCCACAGTTTCGGTATTGTGTTTAAATAGAAACTGGAGGCTTTCATTGAATAGGACATTGTTTAAATCAAATAATGTTTCGTAAGGACTTATCCTTCTTCTAATTATTTTCAGATGTAGCACTGGTAATTTCTCTCCAAAATTGCAGTAGAAAGTTAACAACCCCTCATGTTGTAAGAAATATAAGACTACTATTATATGTCATTGTGCAAAATAAAACTCAGATTGAAACCACTGTATGAAAGAAGTTAGAAAATAAAAAAACAAATTTGTATATTACTTTCACTCTACTAATTCCACCTCTTCATTCCTTAGACTTTGTCTTTTGCCTCAAAATGATGCTTATAAGTTATCTCTTTCCTTGTAAGCTGTTTCATGAATAGCTTAACATGTACACCACTTATCCTCGAAATTATATATGTGAGGAGGCCAAAGTTTCTGAGTACATGCCAGGCATCTGATAAAAAGTGTCCAATACTCATTTTATGTCATGTCTATGCGATGAAAGCAGGAGCCCACACCGTAGGGTTTTTGCTCAGTGCTTTACTTTCAGCAGAAGACTTTTCATCTGTAATGGCACTGCAAAACTGGATCCATCACTTTTACATAATTTACAGAAACTGTGTCCAAATAGATGTTTTGACACCAACTTGGCTCGTTGGATCCTGTCACGCCAAACTCATTGGCAACATGTGTTACAGAAACCTTGTGAAGAATTTAGGACTACTGCAGACATATGAGGCCCTTATGAGTGATAACACAACTGCTTCTTTGGCTTCCTTTGATATGTCTCTTGAGAAAATGGGATATATAGAGGGGACATAAGGAAAAACTGCAGGATGGTCAACTAGAAATATATATTGCAAAATGCATTATAGACTATCTAGACATGTGATTTTGTGTCTCACACCCACTCTCTTCCACAGATGTTGGATATGTCCTCTCTAATAAATTTCAACCAATGAAACTGGCTATGTCCAAACGAGTACGTTATAATCAAGGTAAAACAAGAGAAATTCATGCGAATGTTAGATCTATTATGAACAAGGTGAATGCTATCGGGGACTATGCTGTGAACTGGTGAATATGCACCATGATTTTTAGCTTTTAAATTAACTAAGGTGCTCATTTTTATTAGGCATTTTCCTTCCCCAAAACCTTTTTATGCTTCCTCTTTTTTATCGTTGTCAACTTCTAATTAGATATTTATAAATATTATATATAATAAGTTATTTTTATTTTTAGAATCAAATATAATTAGATGTTATATATAATTAACGATGTTTTCAAAAAAAAAAAAAACTAAAATCTAAAATGATAAACTTATAAAGGATTATGATCAATCAAACTCTTTTTCATAATAAACAACCGACTATACCATATATATATATATATATATATATATAATAAATGAGTTTTTTATTATGTAAAAGTGCACTAACATACTTTAGACAAAAAATATTAAATTGAGATAACATTCATATTTTTCTTGTTTGTAGATCTTCTTCGTAAGTTTGTCTGAAAAAACAAATTTGTTCATGTCTATATGAAATATGAAATTGACTTAGGTACAATGTTGGGTAGGTGGGCATAGATTATTCATGAAATATTAGCAGTTAAAAATAATTTTCTCAATTATACGTGAGATTGAGACTCTCTTAGTGTTATATGTATTATGAAAAAAATTAAGAGGTTTCTTTGTCTGGGTCTTTGTGGATGTTGATCTTTTTTCTATCTTGTCTTAACAATTTTTGATAGAGCATTCTGGTTTTGCTTTACTGTACTTTCTCCTTTCTGTACATTTTTTAAGATGATAGGTCACGAGTTTTCTTGTAGGAGTAAGCAGGAGGAACACAATGAAAAAAATATATATAAAAACCAAGCAGTGGTTTGTGTCAAAAGTCTCAACAAAGAATAATTGTGAGGATGTTGTCTTTTCACAACATGAAGTTGTGTCTCAGTCTTCTTCTAAGAGGGATGTTGATGTTGTTGCGACTCTGGATGTGTTAAAGTACTAGTGAATAAATGTGAGAGTGTTGTGTCTTCATAACATGAAGTTGTTTTACAGTTTCTTTTTAAGAGGGATGTTGATGTTGTTGTTGTGGTGGCAGATGTGCATCATACATCAGATTCTGAGCCAAGTCTTGTTGACTCCTCTCAGTTGCTAAACAGAATAAGAAAACTTCTCATAAGAGTGATTTTATTCATCTTGCATTGGCTCTTTCCAATTCTTTGTCTCTTTACTTGTTATGGGTGATGATGTTATTCTTAAAAAAAAAACATGATAAGCATAATATTTTAGAACAGTCACATGCAATACATGTACAATTTATTGGGAGCAAAAATTCTATTCTTAATGAGAATTTTTGTAGTATAGTGAAATGATTCCTAAACAAGGGAAATGAGATGCATGAAAATTCTTTGTAATTTGTTAGTAGATCTTGATTTTCACAAGAAGCAGAATTTGGTTTCTTTTGATTTTAGAGGTGGAGAGTTTTAACTATGACTATAATGGACATGATGATTTGGTCCAAATAACCCACATCTTTGGTAGGCCTCCTTAAAATGTTTCTAAAGTTGCTTCCTTGGTTTAGGCTTCTTATTCTAAGCTTGAGGAGTGTAAGTTGGTTTTTAATTGTTGGGACAAATATGATAGAGTAGAGATTCCCTAGTGATTGGAATGAGTTGGAAGAGTGTGTTGAGACTTCTAGAAGACCTGAGAGACAAAAGACTGATGCTTTCAAGGTTATTAAAAAAAACTTGTTAGAGTGGATATCACAAAGAATGAATGTTGGTAAGCTTTTTTGGTTGTTGGGTTCTTTGGGTGTTTCTTCACCTTTCCTTGGTGGCCTGATAGTCTTGGTTTTCTTTCTTTTATTGTTTTATTTTTGAATTTAAGGGATATACATCTCTTGTTGGTTTCTCTTAGTTTTACTCTTTTGCTTTTTCATACTTTCCTTATTTTATGATTACTTTGTTTTTTTCTTTTTATGAGTTTGGTCCAATCCCATGTGATATTATTATTTTTTCTTTTTTTTGAATAAATTTTATGTGATAACTCTTTGCTTAACATGAGTTTTATTTTTTTGGTTTTTAAAAAAATATTTACTCCTTAAGATTTTTTTTATGATTTTAAACTTATTTATATTCTTAAATAAAGTGAAACACATTTTCTTTATTTTATTTTCAAAAATCATATTGAACTAAGACATAAATAAAAAAATTTGAAAATTAAAAACCTTTTATAAAAAAATATAAATAAAATAAAGAAGGTGAGTTTTACTCTATTATAAAGATAAAGGAGACAAATGTAATTTACTATTTAAAACAATAGGGAAAGATGTCTATTTGAAAAGTTATACGAAATTTCGTTATTATTTTGTTAAAAATATAAGTGAGGCAAATATTTATTTTAAAACTAGAAGGAGGTAATTGCTTCCAGCACGATACAAATTATTTCATGTACTAAATTATTTTATAATATATCAATAATGTCTTTTTATTATTTTTATTTTACAATTTATATATTAAATAATTTTTGTTATCTCTCAGTCATTCAGAAATATTTTTATCATATGTACTATACATTTTAACTACATCATACATATGAATAATTATTTACTACACAATATCAATTTTTGTTTTTTAATCAATTAAATATTAATGATTATTTTATTTTTTAAGAATTTATTAAAGTAAAATATTTTATTGTTAAGATATTTATAACTTTAGTTTGTTAAAATGAGATATTTATAACTTTTAATTTGTTAACACTTTTTTTCTTAATTATACTTAATGTTTAATGTTTGACTCAATAGGAAGCCGCCGTTTGTTTCTTGCAGGAAGCAATTGGCACAAAAGGAATATATCATTTATCAAAACTCCTACAAAGATTTTTCTATTTTTTTTTAAAGTATTTACATTTTGATGCATATTAATTAAGTCAAACTATTTACCTTATTATGGATATTCATTCTGTAATCACGTTTGACTAAAAACTTTAGTGCTTTTCTTTTCATATTGATAAGAAGAAATTATTATAAAATCATTTGTTCAAAGGATTTCTATTGACTAATAGGTATAAAATGATAACTTAACAATATTTTAAACTTAAAATGACAAGAGATTAATATTGACTATTTATACATAAATAAGAATATAAAATATCTATGAATTTTGGAAAGATATTATTTTTTATGATGATCAACAATATTATAGAAGTTTGTCCTATAATCAGTATTAAAAGATTCCAAATCTTAAACTAAAAGGTTTAGAAGCTGAGACATGATATTTTTATACGAGATTAATACCAATATGTCATGAGTTAATATAAAAAAGTATAACATGTAAATCAACTTAAGATTATGTATTTTGAGTTTTTTTTTTTCTAATTTTCTATTTTTTTCGCTTTTACTTAATACAAGACTTTCAACTCGTATTTACATCTTTAATAATATTAACTTTATAAAACTTGCAATAGATTCAGAAGGTAATTTGTTTTGGTTTATTTCTTAAGTGTGTTACTTAACATCTAAGTGATTGCATCTAAGTATTTTTTTCAATTAAATTGATGAATTATTATTAGAAAACCAAATTCTGTTTCTAACATTTCTCCGAATCATCCAATTGCCATGTTTGATGAAGGCATCAAAGTCAAATTAGAGCATTGTTAACGAGAGCTTGCCATACACCTGCTTTCAAACATTCAACCACAAAACTAAGTTATATCAACTTTGATTCATTAAGAGCAAGTAATACAAAAGAATGGAACAAAAAATTGTAAATATGAAAAATAAACTTTCTTTTATTTCTTTTGAATGCAACATTACGGAAGATTTGATTGTTGCATCAATTCATACTTCTGATAATTAGGTATTTATAATTATTTTTTTCAAAATGATATATAAATTAAGAAATTTTGCTTACATAATTACTTATTGAATATGTGATTTTAATCCATTACAAGTATATATGAGATGTTGCAAGTGATCTTCCATCATAAATTAACATAAAATTATCATTTGAAGCAAGTAATAGTTGAGGGAAATAATAAGATTAGTTTTTAATGTAATTAATTTAAATGTTTGAGACAGTTTGGTTCTTTTTTGATAGAACAATTTTTACTTATCTTTGTCAAACATAACAATATCAAACATAATCATGTTTTTTTTATAGAACATCAATTTATGTTAATATAAATATATTTAAATTTCTCCATTTTTCTTTTATAGGCTTATATATTCTACTCAATACAATTTTTTTTATACATGTTATATTAACTTAAAAGCTTTAGATTGAATAAAACATTTCAATATATTTATATGTAATAAAAATTATACAGCCAGTTCCAAATAAAAAGTTTATACTATAAAATTCACAGCAGTTGAAAGTGTCAAAATTTTCTATATAACATATTTTCAAGTCACAACTAAGAAACTCATATAAAAATGTTAATAATGACACTTTAATGTATCATATTTTATGTAGTAATTAGTATTTCATTGGTGATAATTACAATATTTTTGAACTCACATTATTTACATATTAAAACTGCATTTTATAAATGTATTAAATAGCAGGTACAATAGCTGGTAACTTGGACCACCATCTTATATTTTATGGGGACAAAGTCTATAATAATACAAGTAAGTGTCACATAAATATACAATAAAAATCAAAATGAACATTATTTTAAAATAATATCATATTTAATACATTTCTATACTGAAAGAAATATCATAAAGATTAAAATAATTAATATTCTTTAAAATTATATAAACATGATCAAGTTCCATTAAAACCAACCTTAAACCATAAAGAACTTAAATAGAAAAATTTTCAATCATATTTATATTAACTTTGTTTAAGTGGTTCAATTTTAGTGCATGTTCTCTTTTCACCTTTATTTGATAATATTTAACTACCATTTAGAGGTGCAAATAAATTTTGTATCAAATAAGCATAACCTTTTTTCTAATTCAAAATGGATTCAGTAACACTGTTTTAACCGTATCTTTCGGTATCGAGAAAATATAAAATTACAATCTTTTGAGTTTATTTATGTATGTTTCAAATTCTAATAAATATTTGTGTTTATCATTATTTAAAAAAAGGAGTAAAAAAATAATTAGAAGTGACTTGTTACACTTGTTGTAAGTAATAAACATTACAAAAGTCAAAATTATTTTGTTTCGAGTAAAAATAGCATGTTGGTGTATAGAGAAATTTGTAAATATGGGATTAATTTCGAGGAAATTGTAAATGTTCGGTATTTGAAATTAACTTTTAATCTTATTAGGAAATCTTTTCTCGGTGAAGCTTCTTTTTGAATTCAGTTGAGGGTTATCTATAAAAGAGTTGAAGGTTATTTATAAAAAAATATTTTGATGATCAAGTAAATAAATACAAGTAAAGTAAATGATGAAGAGATAATAATCATACTTGTAAGGGTGTCCCTGTTTATAAGAATGATATCAAGGACTATACTTATCAACCTTATTAATTAGGAAAATTTATATTAATCATCTTAATCAAAGTCTTTTTTATTAATTCAAACTCAGTTTGACTTATAAAAAAAGTAAACAATGGTGATACTTGTCGACTAAGGACCTTAACTTGACTTCCAGTAACATGATTATTTTAGCTAGTACACAAACTTCTCAAGACTTGAAGGACTAAAATGTTTTATTAAAAATATTGAAAAGCTTTTAATCATACCTAACAATAATTTACTTAAAGAAACTCTTCCTTAATGGACTTGGTTCTAGTAAAGGTTTAATTGAGTAAAAGTTATATTATATGTGAAAATATTTAAGATGGTTCATTAACTACTTGTTAATTTGTTTACCAAACTATTAAAAGAATAAGTTTGATGTACAATGAAAGATAAGTTGGGAGTTTTTTTATATTCATTCTCCAACTTAAATAAATGTTATAATTTTCCATGTTAAAATAACAAATTTGTAAATTGTACTGCAGAATGATGAGAACAAAAATAAAAATTATAAAAATATGATAGCATGGTTATATATATTTTCTCCATATTATATTCCTCTCCTTTTCACTCAATTATACAATTATAGTATATATTAAAATCTTTTCAGGGAATATAGATACAAGGCTTCTAAAAAGAAATTAATATCAATCCTATGATTTTGTCTGTATGACAAAATCAAATTACCATCAATTATGTTTATTTGTCTTTATAACATTATCATATTGTAATATTTTTATTTGTTTTTTTTACTTAACTACTTAGAATGGGTACATTACTTTTATATATTCATATACTTTTGATCAAAATAAGAAAATAGGGAGAATCTTTTCATTCTCATATCCTTTGTTTATTTTCATTCATTGTTGTTTATCTCTTTATTTTTATAATATGGTATTAGAGTCTATCCTAGCAAGGTTGTTGGGCCTATGGGGTCACCCACTATCGAACCACCCTTACATATAAGTTTCACACTCGAGTTGAGGAGTCTCGGCCTGAGGGAGGTGCGTTAGAGATCCCACATCGACTAGAGATGAGGCATTTCAATAGTTTATAAGTGGGTGCAAACCTCGACTTACAAGCTAGTTTTGTAAGGTTGAGTTAAGCTTAAAGTTCACTTCTTAATATGGTATCAAAGCTCTAGAGAACTCTGGTTGCTACATTTATCATGGCTGATCTTGTTGATCCCTCACAAGATTTTAGTTCTCCTTACCATATTAGTTCTCAGCAACATATGATTTATTCTCTCGGTACACAACACGAGTGACAAATTTTTAGTGATCAGTCCAAGACAATGATTGATACTAACAGAAGAAGTTATCAAAGACGATATACTTCTAAAATCTGCAGTCATTATGAAAAAAAGGGTATATGATTGATACATGCTATAGAAAACATGGTTTTCCACCTTAGTTCAAGTTTAAAAATCAGAAGCAAACTGTAATAATAACCAGCAAAATGATGAAGGTTGGTCAGAAGCACATTCTCAGCAAATTGGTTTTACTCCTGAGCAATATCAAATATTGTTAGCCCTTCTACAACTGTCTAAATCCAGTGAATATGTCTCTAATCAAATCTTTGTCATTCATTTCATCACAACAATACACATGGGTAATAAATTTTTCTCTTCCTTTAGTTCTTGGATTCTTGATAGTGATGCTACTGATCATATTTGTTCATCCTTGAATTATTTCACTTCATATAATCAAATTAATCCTATCTTTGTCAAATTACCAAATGGAAATCAAGTCATTGCAAATTATTTTGGAAGTGTTTTTATCAATCAAGATCATATCCTAGATAATGTTTTTTATATTTCTAATTTCACTTTTAATATTCTTTCAGTAGAAAAGTTAATTGATAATTTATCTTGTATGATTATTTTTTATTCGAATGGTTGTCACATTATAAGGACAAAAACTCCTTGAAGATGATTGGTTTTGTTGAGATGCAAGATATGCTTTATATATTTAGGGTCTCTTCATATCAAAAACTTCAAATCAAACCCGTCTAATCTATTCATATTGTCAATTTTACTGTTATTGATCATGATACCCTTTGGCATTTTCGATTGGGACATGTTTCAAATAAATGTAGTGATGTTATCAAAATAAATTTCATTTTGTTAAATATAACAAATCTTTTATGTGTGATTTTGTCATTTTGCAAAATAAAAAAGACTTCTTTTTTCTTTTAGTACATCTAAATCTAAAAAGTTTTTTGATTTAATTCATGTTGATTTATGGGGACGATACTCAATACCATCAATTCACGAGCATAAATATTTATTTGTCATACTTGATGATTATTCGAGATACACATTGATTTTTCTTTTAAAACAAAATCTGAAATTGTCAAGAATTTGAAAAAATTGTCATGTTTGTTCAAACACAATTTGAGACAACAATAGAAATAATAAAAGTGATAATGGGATTGAATTTTTTATGACTAGTTTCTTTGCCAACAAAGGAATAATACATCAAACGTCTTGTGGTAATACTCTTCAACAAAATGATATAGTTAAAAGGAAACATGATCATATACTAAATGTAGTAAGAGCTCTCATGATACAATCACATTTATCTAAAATTTATTGGTCATATTTTGTGATATTATAAACATGCTTTCCACACTTGTTTTAAATTATTTTTCTCCTCATGAGATGCTTTACAAAACTGCAACAAATTTTAATCAATTAAAGATGTTTGGAACTTTATGCTATTCTAGCACTTTGTCAACAAATAGAAAAAAAAATTTGATCCAAGGACATCAAAATGTGTTTTTATTAGTTTTAAAAAAAGAACAAAAGGATATGTTTTGTTGAATATTTAATCAAGAGAAATTTTTGTATTTAAGGATGTTATCTTTTATGAACATATTTTTCTATACCAAAAGGTTGAAGGTACTAGCACTAAAACTGACAGTCCTAACATTTTTTATCAAAATCCTTTTACCGAAGACCAACTTGTTTTGAATCAACCATCACAAGTCACTTTTGTACCCATTGCACCTTGTGATAATGTAAAAAATAATAGTAATAATGACCATGAATCAGACACTGAGGTTTCAGAAGAAATTTTCTCTCATAGAGACCAAAACCTTAATGAAGCTCATGAAACAATACAATCAATTCGAATGAGTACCAGAACAAAAAGACCACCTGAGTATCTAAAGGATTATCATTATAATCTCAATGTTTCCAATACATCTTCAAAAGTTAAATATCCTTTGAGTTCAGTTTTGTCTCAATCTTAATGTTTACAATACATCTTCATATGTTGAGCCAAACACTTATTCTGAAGCTATGAAACATGACTGTTGGAGAGAGACTATACTGTGTGAAATACATGCTTTGGAGTCAAAACAAACATGGAAGACTGCTCTTTTACCTAAGGACAAAATTGCCATAGGTTACAAAATGGGTATTCAAAATAAAATATAGAGCTGATGAAACTATTGAGAGGTATAAAGCAAGGTTAGTGGCAAAGGGATACACACAAAAAGAGGGCATTGACTACCTTGAAACTTTCTCTCTGGTAGAAAAAATGACCGCTATAAGGTTGCTTCTTTCTCTAGCTTCTATTTATAACTGGGAATTGAAACAGTTAGATATAAATAATGTTTTCTTGCATGGAGAGTTGAAAGAAGATGTATAAAAGGTTGCTCCTCCTAGTTTGACTCCTATTCAACCAGGACAAGTTTGTAAATTAAAAAAAACTTTATATGGCTTGAAGCAAGCTAGCAGGAAGTGATTTGCTAAATTATTATTTTTTATTTCTACGAGATATACTTAATCTATGAATGATCATTCCTTGTTCATTATTCTTCTGCAGGATCTATTACAACAATATTGGTGTATGTGGATGAAATAATCTTGGCAGGAAATGATAAAGAAGAGATTGATCGAATCAAGCTTTGAATAAAACATTCAAGATCAAGGATTTTGGAGATTTGAGATATTTTCTTGGTCTTAAAGTAGTAAGAAGTAAGAAATGGATAATGATGAATCAAAGGAGATATGAATTGTTAAAAGATGCAGGTCTTTTAGCCTATAAAACCTACAATCTCTCCTATGGATAATTTGTCTTTCACAGATGTTCATGCTTATAGAAGAATGATGGAAAGACTTATATATCTCACTAATACCTGACCTGACATAACCTTTTATGTTCAACAAATTTCTAAGTTTCTTGATAAACCTACAGTTGCTCACTATAATGCAACAATTAGAATTTTCAAATATATTAAAAGAGCTCCAAGTCTTAACTTATTTTTCTCTTCTAGCATTTATGTTAATCTAAAAGCCTTTTGTGATAGTGATTGGGGGCACATGCAATGATTCAATTAGTGATTGATTTTAGTATGTATTTTAAAAATTCCCTAATATCTTGAAATCAAAGAAGCAAATGACAATATCAAAGAGTTCATGTGAAGTTGAATACAAAACAATGACCACTGTTACATGTAAAATTCAATTATCACTGTTACATGTGAAATTCAATGGCTAGTATATCTTCTTCAATATTTCAAAGTTCCTTTTGAACAACCAACTCTCTTTTATATTGTGACAATGATCCATAAGGAAACTAATCTCAATCCTGTAATTTTGTCTTTATGACAGATTCAAATTACTATCAATTATTTCTGTTTATTTGTCTTTGTGACATTATTATATTATAATATTTTTATTTGTTTTTTTTATTTAACTATATCTAGAATGAGTATATTACTTATATACATTCAATCCTCTACTTTTGATCAAAATAAAAACACAAAGAGAATATTTTTATTTTTATATTATTTATTTATTTTTGTTCATCTCTTTATTTTTATAATAAATCTCTTTTATTTTTTATTTATAAAACTATACGTACTTAAATTGAGATAAATTAATATAAAAGTCAAACATTTACTTTTTATGTTATTTTAGTTCTACAAACCTTTGTTATTCTTCACCAATTTTATGAAATTTTTTAAAAGTTATTTTCTAAACTAATACGTAAGCCTCTAAATAGTTATTCATCAAATATTGAGAAGTGTCCTAAATACATTTATACAATACTAAAATTCTTCACAAATAGTAATACATTGAGAAAATTCTATTTTACAAACATACATCTTTATATCATTTCATTTCTTAAGCATTTTACATGAAATTATTTTTTGTTTTAATTATTATAATATAAAGAAATGTATTAATAAATTTTAAGAGTATTAATTTGAAATAATAAAATAGGAGGTCACATAAATACTTACTAGAAAAAGAAGAATAATATCAACTATGCTTTAATTTACTGTATTAGGTATAACATGATAATCCAAATTAAATATTGATAATAAACTATGCACACAAAGATAACCTACCATCTAACAACCTAGTACCTCCATAGTACTCCAACATCTTCTTTCAACCAAGACCAGTGTACATTTATATTTCTTTATTATTTCCTTTTGAACTAAACCAAATGTAGCACAACATTAGTTTAAACCAACTTTGATTAATTAAACTATACACTCAGTATTTGTTATTGTTGTTTCTTGTTGTGGCGCAGACAAAGTGAAGAAGAAAGGGCGCTATCAGTGACACGTGGAATGTTTAACCGTATAAGTTTTGTCGCTCCCGGCACGAAAACGAAGGAGTTTGAAATTAAAAAGCTGGATTAGGGTTTTGTACTCAACTTACCTACCTACTCCTTCATCTTCCTCTTTCCATTCTTTCATTTCTCTCCTCTTCACCTTCCCAAAATGGTGAACCCTAAATGCTTCTTGGACATTACCATCGGAGGCGAGTTAGAGGGCAGAATCGTCGTCGAGCTCTTCCACGACTTGGTTCCCAAAACCGCGGAGAATTTCAGGGCCCTTTGCACTGGCGAAAAGGGCATAGGACCCAACACTAATGTCCCTCTTCACTATAAGGTCCTTTATTTTCTTCTTCTTGGTCTTATTTTCTCGTTTATGGTTCCAATTCTCAATGGTTCTTCTTTTTCTTCTATTGTTAATGCAGGGCGTATCTTTCCACCGTGTGATCAAAGGGTTCATGATCCAAGGTGGCGACATCTCCGCTGGCGACGGCACAGGAGGGGAATCCATATACGGCCTGAAGTTCGAGGATGAGAACTTGGACCTGAAGCATGAGAGGAAGGGGATGCTTTCCATGGCGAATGCAGGACCAAATACAAATGGTTCTCAGTTTTTCATCACCACCACACGCACCCCTCACTTGGACGGGAAACACGTCGTGTTTGGAAGAGTTGTTAAAGGAATGGGCGTTGTTCGTTCCGCCGAACATGTTGTTACTGGTGAGAACGACCGTCCAACTCAGGATGTTGTGATAGTGGATTGTGGAGAAATTCCCGAAGGGCAAGGTGAGGGAGTTGTTAACTTCTTTAAGGATGGTGACACTTATCCTGATTGGCCTGCTGATCTTGATGTCAAACCTGATGAACTTTCTTGGTGGATGAGTGCTGTGGACTCTATCAAGGCTCTGGGGAATGAGCAGTACAAGGTTAATTTTTTTTTTATTGTGTCTGTAATTGTTGTGATATGTAGTAGTAATGTTCTGGGTAAAAAGTCTATGCTTTTGTATTGTTGTCATCTTATAAATTGATAGTGTATGCTAAATTTGTAGACTTTTACTGTAATTATCTTGAAATCACAAGATGACAGTAGTGATTTTTATATATCAAACTAACGTTCTACTCGGACTTGCCTGTTTCTCACAAACAGAAGCAAGATTATAAGATGGCATTGAGAAAGTATCGCAAAGCGTTGCGCTATTTGGATGTGTGTTGGGAGAAGGACGACATTGACCAAGGTTTGTCTCTTCACATTTTGGCTCTTGCGATTGAACTAACTTGGAACTTCTCTGCTTCATCTTTACTATCTAAAGTATTTGCTCTTTCTTTTTTACTTTGCAGAGAACAGTGCTTCATTAAGGAAGACAAAATCTCAAATCTTTACCAATAGTTCTGTAAGTAACCAATACTGCCATCAGTTACTAAGATAAAAAAAATATTGTTTAAATGTCAAGGACCAGCTCGGTAAAAAACTTAAGATATTTAGCTAGAGGCCCAGGAATGATTTTATATCCCTAGCTTTTGCTTATGTATAGTTTTGGGGAATCATTAATGATGAATATTCTGTTAGAACAAGCTGAGTAATGGTTGATTGTTAACACGAGGATCAGGCTATTGCCTTGTAAATGCTTGTTTTTATTAGTGTGTGCATGTGTTTTACATAAAACTTACTCTAAGGCTTCCAGGGTGGCTGATTTGAGAATGGAGATAACAGATATAACCATGAAAATGTATTTTAATTGTTACCTTGTGTCTGGGTCTGCTAGAATTAACCGGAAGCCTTTCAGCTTTATTTATTTTTTCCAGTGTATGGCCTTCGTAAAATATTTCATGTACTCTGCAGTCTGGTACCTTAAAACTAATGACCTGAGTCCTGCTGTTTTATTTCTTAGGCTTGTAAATTGAAAATAGGTGATCTACAAGGAGCGCTACTGGATTCAGACTTTGCAATGCACGATGGAGATAATGCAAAAGCTCTGTTTCGAAAAGGCCAGGTTAGTGGACATCTTCCAATGGAGATAATAGGCTGCTGATGGAAGTGCTTGATACTGGCTAGTGAATTATATGCTCTGTAGACTGTTTTAATTTTTCGTTGTGCTTTTAAGTTTGAGACAATCCTTCCCAATTATTGTAATTCTGTTTTGATTTATGCTAATTTGGATTAGATCCATGCCATTAGGTGTCTGGACTGTGTTCACATTCTTATTATATCTGCTTATATTAATTATATACCTTTCACTACCTACTACACTGGGGATAAATAATTCGTGTATGCAAGCTGAACCATTGTGTCATGTTTCATATCTTGTAATTTGTTGTTCATGTTTTCTTTGCTTAATCTCAGGCATATATGTTACTCAACGACCTGGATGCCGCTGTTGAAAGCTTCAAGAAAGCTTTAGAGTTGGAGCCTAATGATGGTAGTTGTCTATTTAAATTCGTTAAGTTTTTATTTCATTCCTGCTTCAGCTCATGCTGGCAAGCTTTGTACAAATTGGTTATCTTAAATCAATGGATTTGTTGTTGAGGAATGAACATCCTGGGTTCTTGATAAACTTGTTTGGACTGAAAAGATTTTTTTTTTTTTTTTTTCCATTTTGGGCCTTATTTTATTCATACCAGGTTTGAAGTACTTCAGGATGAGATACAATGCTAAAATTAGATTATGGTGTAGTTGGCTAGTAAACTACTCTTTCCATTTCATTATGTTCGTCTTTAGTCCATTTCAGTTTTCAGTATTTTAAAAATCATCCTGTTTAGGCAAATAAATCCTCTAAATTACATGTTTTCTGCAATCACTTGAGTCTGAATTCTGAAATCTCTTGAAAGGAAAGTAACAATATGGGTGAGAATGAAATTAATGTTTGCTTTTAAAATATTGTGATTTTCGATGTTGTATATGAAACAAAAGTAAATATATAGAGATCCTATTAAACATTAGACCATGACTCTTTGTTTTTAAAGTTTACTGATGTTGTGAAGTTAGCCTATGGTATTTTTAATAAAGCTTAATCCACTTGCTGCTCTGTTTTTCAGGAGGGATTAAAAAGGAGTATGCCACTGCCAGGAAGAAGGTAAGTCATTTCACTTTTTTATTTCTTCTATCATCTTACATGCCATTTATTTCATTGAGACAAATGAAATTTTTTCTGATTACAATTTTTGGATACAGGTTGCTGATAGACGCGATAAAGAGAAAAAGGCTTATTCTAAAATGTTCAAGTAGAGTTCTTGAAGTAATTAATGGTGCATGCGGCTGAAAAATCAGATGCCTGTGGGGGAATGCCAATTACACTGCCAACAATTTCTGTTTTTTCTTGTCAGTAGTCCATGAAAACATCAGATATAGTGTATGTTTTCGAATTTATGCTTTCTAGATTGTTAAGTCGTGACAGAGCTATCCATATCTTACTTTTTGTTCTGTCAAACTCTTTGATCATCAACCGCTAACCGGTGATTTTTTGTATAAGAGATAGGCAGATTGAGACATCTCATAACGAGACTTCCCAACAACTCGCTTGCCCTGTTTTTCTTTGCTTTTATCCTCCGATGGTATATGGTCAACCAGAAACATTTCTGGCAGCGTATTAATATCAAGACAGCAAATCAGTAAAACTCCTCTGTGCTGATTTGAGTTATATCAATTTTATAAAAAATTTAAACTTTTCGTCGTTCTTTGTAACATGATTGTTGCTTTATTGATTCACTTAAGAAAATATGGAATCGTCCACCTGATTTCTTAACTTCCATAGAGACATTTTCTTATTCTATACAAAATGGATGATTTTTTCCTTTTTATTTTGACATGATTACTTACTGATTTTCTGGACTGTTGTAATTTCCTCCCTTTGAACTTGGGTAATGATTCCTCACCAGAGGATTTAAGTGAAACATTTGTTGTCACTTCCTCTTCAACAATCGTGTCTTGGCCTTTTGTATTCCTTTCTGTGTACCGTTGCCTCATTATTTTTCTTTTGTTCATACTCCATGATCCACTGGAATAAATTTTGTTCAATCTTGATAACACTAAATCGTGGGTAGCCTCAACTGCACGTTTCTGCTCCATGTAAACAGAAACACGTGAATTTGTGTGTGAAATCTTTTCTTTGGCTCTTCGTGTTAGGGCATAGTAGTTTTCTTCTGTAAGCTGAACAACGTCTATGTGATTTTCTGAAAGCTTGATCTGTTGAAGAACTTTGGCAGAAGATTCTTCCACAGCATCTGACTCCAGCAGTACAGCTCTAAGAGTGAGCTGCAAAGTTTGAACCGACTGCTTCCTTAGATGCAGGGTTTGCCTCAGTTTTGTTAGTGTTTGCTTTTCTTTGTTTCTCTGAAGTTTGAGCCTTTCCATGTCGTTACGCATGTGATCCAAAGTTTGATTGGTTTCTTGGATCATCAATTCTGTCTTGAGTTGATCCTCTCTTCTGGATTTGATGTTCTTGTGGATGGTCTCAAGCTGGGATTCCAGCTTCTCAGTGGCAGTTTTTGATGCACTTTCACTTAGTTGAGCATCCGCAAGATTGGCTTTCTGCTTTTCAAGTTCATCTATGAGGGGCTCCGAGTCAAGCCAGGATTGCATGGAACTCTCCTTAGCTCTATTGAGCTCTTCCTTTACCTTGGCTAGTTCTGCTTTTGCATTCTCCAGAATAATTCCGTGGTTCCATTCCCCTTCTGGTTCTTTGTACATGACTCTGATGTTCCCTCGTTTGACTTGATGAAGCTTGGATAGGCATAACGTTCAATCAGTTTTGGTTTGGAATGCTTTCTTTATGGGTTGCGGGGAATGGCTAAAATATAATGCGGCGACAATTATATGTTGAAACCCAACTGTCATTTGAGATTTCCTAAGACCATTGTCGGTACGTTGCATGTTCATATGAGATACCTATGAAGCATATTGTTTTTGACGGTTCCTTTGTCCGGTATGTCTGTATTTGCTGGATTTCATATTATGCTACGTGAATGAGGCCAGCGTGCGAGCGTCGTCTTAGCCGAGAGCAATTTACCCAGGACGGTTGTAGCACTCACGTTGCGTAATAGAACTTTTATACATTCAATGCCTTATATTTTTTATAAAATTGAAAAAAAATATTATTTCCTTCTAAACCCTAAATATATCTTGACTTTTTCGTTAAAGTGGAAATAAGTTTCGAACACTACAGTCATTTGATGAATGCGCATCTAAGCACAAGAGAAAGAAGTTACCATGTCTAACTGGTTTCGAAACAGCTGAAGCTCTGAGATAATTATTTTTGTGACTGTTGCCAAAACTAGTTTTGGATCTGGTGAAGTCCTACAACATTCGACGTTGTAGTTTCATGTGAAAGGATAGCAAGAATGTTGTTTGAAGAGTTCGGATTTCATTTTTAGAAATTAGGCATCAATTTTTCGGTACCATGTAAATAAAGATGAACAGAACATGTTGAAGAAATAATAGACCAGTTAAATAGAATAAATACAAGAAGAAAAAAAAAAAAGATTACATGAGAGAAACAGTTAAAAGAAAGATTATAAACTTTGAAAAATAAGAACATTGAATATTTATATATATATATAGTTTTTAGTCTTTAAATAAACTTTAGAAAAGTTAAAAATATTATTTTTAACTTGAAAGAAGTTAGAAACTCATGTTTTGAACTTGAAAGAAGACCACTTAAACGAAATTTATATGCTTTTAAAGTAAGAAGTGTTTTTTTGAATTTTTTAATTATCACAAGTTACTTTCAAAGTGTCATAAAATAATTGGACTTTTTCACTTAATCTTTCAAACTTTTATAAATCTTTTTGTGTTTACTAAAAAAGTATAAGTCTCTAAGAGTCATTATTCTTTTTTACATTTAACCATTACATCTTCCTAGATCCAAGATTCTCTAATTTTAAAGAATTAATATGAACTAGTTATTGTTTAGCGGAGTTAAATCTTGATTAGTAAAATTAACTCATTTTTTTTCTTTTTCCACTCCTTCGATGTGCTCATCTCTTATATAAATGAGTTTAATCCATTTGTAAACACAACCTAACCTTAAAAATTGAATGAACTTTTTCTTCTACATTTTTGAAAATCTCTTTATATATTTTGGTTCTTATTTTGAGAAGTTTTTTTTAAGTGATGCATCTCTTTATACTTATTTTTTAGACCTTGTATCAATGGTGGTGTATTCTTACTTATTTTTTTCTTATCATATTCATTTTTCTTTTGTTTTTTTACTTGGTTCTTGTTTTACTTCAAAAGTAATACTAACACATGAATTTTTTCATGGTTCTTCTTGTTTCTCCAAATGCTTTTGTATTTCTAACAAATTTCTCTTCAGATCCAATTTATTAAGGTTCATATCATACATTCCACCCTGAAAATATATTATTTTTGCTTTTAGTACCTATAATTTTCTTTGTCTTTGTTGATTATAATTTATATTAACTTATGTAGTATCAACTTTTTTAATCCCCTTTTGTGATTAGATTTCTTTAAATGCAATGCCACGTTAACATGTTATATATGATTAAATGTAACACTTGTGGAACTAACTTATATCATATAATGCCAGTGTTTCCTTAAAGTAACATACTAATCTTAGGCGACTAAGCAATGATAGAAACCATTTCAAAAATAGATATATAGGGACATTTTTAATGGTCCGTATGTTAGTATAAGAAAGGTAAGGAAACTTAATTTTCCTATAATTTGCATCATTTGTAATTTTAAGATATTTGTGGAGGTTGTTGGTCTAAGGACCGTTTGGAATATGGTGCATTTTCACTTGTAAGATCTTTGATGTTTAAGTCAACGAGAACTGAAGGAGATAGAAATAGGTGAATGGTGGATTTTTGTGGCCTTTGAGTGAACCCCAAGAAATAATGGATTTTTCTATCCGATTAGTTCCAACTAAATAATTAACCCCACAATAATAATAGTGATTACATTTTGTGACTAGTGAGACGTCAACCCAAAATGTATAGTATATTACAGAGCAACAACAGAAACAAAGCAACTAGGAATTAAAAAAATAGCAACGACAAAAGCGAAACCACGAGGAACTCAAAAATGAAAATATTAAAACATAACGCGAAGTAACGAGGAAAAGAAACCGAACAACCACATTAACGTTCACATATATACCTCATTTTTCTTCTTTCTTCATCTTAATTTGTGGTTTCTTCACTCCGAATGGCCGTGTCTTCCACAACCGTTTCCCTTCCCAGGTAGGTTCCTTTCCTCAATTCTGTTCATATATCACCACATATCGTGCTTATTATGCATGTGATGTTGGTTTGAAAATTGAAAAATGAAGAATGAAAATCATGTGATCAATTTATGTCTACATTTTGTACAATTGAATGAACTTCTTTGAAGATTATTAGAGGTTGTTTTGAATTCGATATATACTTCCTTTATGTAGCCATCAAGATTCAGATTATGCTGAGATTTTTGTGGTGCGTCACGGTGAAACAGCATGGAATTCTGAGGGAAGAGTTCAGGTACTTCATTTGAACTTATTTTGATTTAATCATTTCATACAGTGAGAAATGTCAGGGTTAACCTTTTATTATCTCCAATTTTTTTTTTTTTTTTTTATACCTATATCTGATGCACGTATGTGGATCCAAGATTAAGGAAGAAGAAAGGAATCAAAACAGCAATGGAAACCTTATTAACAAGTTTTTTACATTGATTTCTAGGACTATGTCAACTTTACTCCAGTTTGGCGTCAACTTAAAATCACAGGACTTAAAAAAAATGAAAAGTTAAATAAACTTTAATATGATGAACAATTTTCGTGTGTATTGTTTAGGCGTTCTTAGTTTACAATTTGAAATATAAATTAACCAATAAGTACTTTATGCCTTATTGGTTAACAAATTTAACATACCTTGAGCTAAGTTTGATCTCAAATTAATAATATATTCATCTGGCTCAAAAAATGTATAGACTGACATAAAAATAATCATTTTTAAACAATGAAATATAATAAGATGTTGCCATCGCTAATAATGAATATTATTCTATGTACTTAAATAATTTTATTTAAATATTTTATTTTTATGACTAAGGAGAGAGAAGCCCTGTTCCATCTCCCATTTCTCCGTAGTTATCTTTATATTATATGTTTCATTTTATTGACCATTCAGATAGTACACATATTGAAGAAAACAATAGATTACATCAAATCTCATTTTGTCAAACTAATTAAAATACCCCTATTAACCTTTTCTTTCTTGTGTCGTTTTCTTTGTACTTTGATGAAATACAAAATGATTTAATTGTATCAATTTCATAATAAAATAATGTTATCAGACTAAAAATATTCTTATTTTTTTATGATAGTTGCTAGATACCTACTTCCTCCATACTAAAACTTTGATTTGCTTATGATTTTCACCGTTAAGAAATAATTAATTGAGCTGAATTTGTACTAATTTATTAGTTATTATGTTTTAAAGCAATTACCCTAATTTTAGTTTTCCTTTGGTCTTGAATTATTATATAAGTTTTGTGTCATCTCTTATTCTGAATAACTTCAAGTTCCAATATCAATATTAGTTATTTTATCATGTATAACTCAAAAGTGATATGTCAATTAACATACTCAACTACGTTAAAATACTTGATTTTTCCCCCCGATATATACATACATACATAAATATATATATATATATATATATATATATATATATATATATATATATATATATATATATATAATATATATAAATAAAAAATATTTTAAAAAATAATTTAAAAATATAATATATTTTTTATATAAAATAATATATTATATTTA
>Ga0099824_1001157_pt1 | contig 36045 bp, 16 predicted proteins | sample SiratrowhiteBW_FD_76837 | JGI IMG/M metagenome (GOLD analysis project Ga0099824, IMG submission 76837) | Root nodule microbial communities of legume samples collected from California, USA - Siratro white BW | ecosystem: Host-associated > Plants > Roots > Nodule | place: USA: California... | reverse complement strand
GCAAAAGAAGAGACTCTTCATTTCTTTTTTACTTTCAAGTACATTAATGCTCCTCACCAATCTGTCACAATGCAGTTTAAAAAAAATTTGAAAAAATGTGAACCGGATGGCACCCTTATCCGGCTCACAAATTTACAAACCGGATGAGGTCCCATCCGGTTTGCAATTTTTTTACCTTATGACAAGCGGACGGGGTGGCGTCCGGTTCACAACTTACAAATCGGATGACACCTCCCATCCAATCCATCCGGTTAACAATTTATGAACCGGACGTCAGGTTGTCCGGTTCTCAAATTTCAAAAAATGAGAACCAGATGGTATCATCCGGGTGCCCTACCAGAAACTTCAAAGTTACTGAATAAAAAAAGGGTATTTAAGTAATTTCTTCAAGGGCAGTTGTGGAATTAAAATTTTGTATGGGGGTGCAGGAAGAGAGTATGGGAGTGGAGGAAGAATTTGTCACAAACAAGGCGTCAAAGATATTTAGGCAAGGACACGATATTCCTCAACCTTCACGACTTCTTGTATTTCATAATTTTTATTTCAAACTTTTACAAATTTTAAAAATATATTTTTTAATTATATAATTTAGAATTTAACTTTTATATTTTAAATTATATAACCTAAAATATAAGTTTTTTTATATGTATAATTTAGAATATAAATATTTTTTATATTTTAAATTATACGATTTAGAATATAATGGTTATATTTTAGATTTTATAATTTAGAATATAAATAATTTTTTATGCTGAATCATATAAAATTTAGAATATAAATTGTCTTTTCTATTTTGGATTATATTAAAATATATTTTTTAATTTTGAATTGTATAATTTAAAATTGAAAAAAAGTTAATAGATCAAAAGTTTATTTTATGCAAGCAGAAGTTGTGCTTGCTAGCACAACTAGTATTTAAATTTTGTTTTTATGTACAATCTAGTCGTGGCAGCAAGCACAACTTTGGTGTGATATTTTTTAAAAAAATCGTCCTAGAGAGGACAAAACCTGTATATCTAAAATTATATAATTCTATTTATAAAATTATATATATGAAATTCATCAAAATTTATTAAATTGGATAGAAGGTACTTAAGAGTTTCTCACCTTTTTTATTCTAACAATGAGAACTATGTAATTTATTACTTGTTCTAAAATTGTAAAAGATTGTGAAGAGCAATTTAATATTTACCGAAAAATATTATAATACATGAGTAATTCATTCAGCAAGCAAATCTTCCTCCACCTTCATACTTTGGTTTTTTTATATAACTGGTGCAAATTTTAAAAATGGACAGATTTTATAAAATTTACAGTAATTGGTAAGTCGTACTTGTTTGTACAAAATGTGTATGAAGAAATCGTGCTTGCATGCCTGACTTAAGTGTGCAAGAACTTTTTTTTTTGTCGCATTCAAAATCATGCGCGGAAGGCCGAATTAATCTTCTTTTTTTTATGCAAGCATAAGTAGTGCTTGCTAGCACAACTTGTATTTAAATTTTGTTTTTATGTGCATTCTAGTTTGTGGTAGCAAGCACAACTTTAGTGTAATATCTTTTTTAGAAATCGTTCAAGGGAGGACAAAACCTATATATCAAATACATTTTTGAAATTAAATTTTAAAACTGAAATCTCAATAATATTAAAAAAATTAAAATTTTCATTTTGATAAAATAAATATAATAATATATATAATTTGATGAATTATATATATATATATATATATATAATTTTATAAATAGAATTATATAATTTTATATATACAGGTTTTGTCCTCTCTAAGACGATTTAAAAAAAAAATATCACACTAAAGTCGTGTTTGCTACCAAGACTAGATTGCACGTCTAAAAAGAAACAAATTTAAATACAAGTTGTGCTAGCAAGCACGACTTTTGCTTATAGAAAAAAGAAAAAAAGATTAATTTAACCTTTCGCATATGATTTTGAATGTGACAAAAAAAAAGTTTCTGCACAATTAAGTCAAGCATGCAAGCACGATTTCTTCATACACATTTCGTACTAGCAAGTACGACTTATCCATTACTGAAAATTTTAAAAAAATTTGCTCATTTTTAAAATTTACAGATAAATTTGCGTACCAGTTATATAAAAAAACCAAAGTATGAAGGTGGAGGAAGATTTGCTTGCTGAATGAATTACTCATGTACTATAATATTTTCCGATAAATATTAAATTGCTCTTCACAAGCTTTTACAATTTTAGAACAAGTAATAAATTCCATAGTTCTCATTGTTAGAATAAAAAGAGGTGAGAAACTCTTAAGTACCTTCTATCCAATTTAATAAATTTTGCTCTTTCGAAAACTCGTCTAATTATTATTTTATTAAGATAAAATAAAATAAAATAGAAGTTACTTTTTTTCAACTAAAACAGGAGTTACTTGGGTTGATCAAATAATTTAAAATTTAATTAATTTAGTATCAAGATAATACTTTTATATCATTACGATTTGAAGAAAATATTTTTCTATTTTTGTTTGAAGTTTCTACAAAAAACTTCTTTAAAATATCATAAAACTAGAGATGAAAATAGCTTAAATATTTCGTCATGGACTTACGATTTGGTTCGTCAAATTTTTTTGATCTGTTTAATAAAAAATTGTTAATTTAAACTTTTAAAAACACTTTTTTTACTAAAACTGCTAGATTTTATACTTTACGAAAAGTACGTTAACTTTGTATAATAATAATAATAATACATATTATATAAATATAAAAAATATATAACTATTAATATTAATAATAAATTTCATAATAAAAATATAAACTTTAAATTTTCAAATTATAACACTCCCACAAAAGTATTTAGTATAATATAAACTCATAAAAAAATTTAGTATTTCAAATACAACTTAAACAACATCAATATCAAAATATATATATATATATATATATATATATATATATATGAACTTTTAAATTAAACCTTTGATATATTTTAAAAATTACAATATAATTATATTTATCCGTGTAAATAATATAATCATAACATATTTCCACATATACACAAACATTGTATAAAAGGATAAGTTAGTAAAATAAAATTTTAATATAAGAAAAATGTATATAAAAAAATATTTTGATTAATAATCCAAAAATAATTCAATTTCATCAAATATACAAAAATCATATAAACTACACATGAATTTGTACACCAAAGGAGATTCAACAAATGAAATATTAATTAACATCTTCTGAAAGATTCGTATAAAGTATATCCTTTAAGAGACTAATATCAAACTAAGACTTATATCAACAAGCAAATCTAAAAGTAATAGATCAAGATAATTTCATTACAACACAAGTCGCACATCTATACTTCTCATAGTGTGTAAGAACTCTCCAACAACTTCTCACCACTTGATATCTTAGTCTACGTGACTTAGAGTACCAATGAAACAAGGGGATTTCTTTTTTAATATATGTGTTTTTACTTAATACGTAACTCAAACAATGATTCACATATCATCCTAGATTCGTGATCCCAAATTCATACAATTATTATCATTCTCAACAACCATTTTCAAACAACATAACTCATTTAAACAAAATCATAAATCAATTAAATATATAAATCAATATTATATCTACATTTATATTAAACATTCAAATTAAATCCATTAAAAGAGACAAAACAAGAACACGAAAAAATAAGTTATTTTTTAGCTTGAGCGAAAATTGTTTAGCTTGAGAAAAAATATTCTTCGTTTGAGCAAAACTCTAGTCGAGACCAAGGGCTGAGTTTCAACTATATTTTTGCTTGAGTGAAAACTCTTTCACTTGAGCGAAAATAGGATCAAAAGCAAAGGTTAGTTTTGGCTTTACTTTTGCTTGAGCGAGAAATCTTTCACTTGATTGAAAATTGGATCGAGAGCAAAGATTGAGTTTAAACTCTACTTTCGTTTAATCAAAATTATCTTAAAATCAACCTCATACAATAGAACCATTTTTTGTCGAAAAGTTTTACTTAAAACCAGTTTAATAGACATTACACAATTTATCATTTTAGGCAACATGTGAAAGGTGTGGCCTAAAATTAAAAACTATGGCCTTAACTTTTGGCCACGGGTTTCCAATTGTGGCGTATCCAACTGTAGACGTTGCTCAAAGTCCATAGTTTTTTTTCAAAAGTGTGGTCTTAGGCCAATACAATAGGTCATGCTTGTCTACCATTGGTTAGGCCACACTTTCTTAGTTGTTGTCTTTTTTGCCAACATTTAATTCGCTTTTTCACTTGTTGTCTTTTTTTTTAGATAACGAGTTTTTAAGTGTTGCATTTACATTTAGACCACAATTATTGAACTATTGCAATTGAATTTAAATAATTTTACGGAACACTTACATATGTGGCTTATTCCTTCATACCACATTTATAATATTTCTAAATAAATTATGAATATATTAAGCCACTGATTCATTTTGAACATTATTATTATAATATAAAAATAATCAAATAAATCTAATAAAGATAATTACATCATATTTAGTAAATTGTAATTGAAGATAGCATTAATAAAACTCATAACATTTAGAAATGCAATTAAATGTATGTAATGTATATTTCAAAACATAATTGTACAACTAAATATATTAAAAACTATAGTCCAATGTCACCTACCACACTTTCAAAATTACAAGAAATTACAACTTATATAAAAAAGTATTTGATTTATCAACAAAGTTAGTACATGATCTTCTTCCAATTTATGAAAATTTGTATAAAATATTTCACAAACTTAGATCGTTCAAATATGAAACTCGTCATCATTAGGAACGTGAGTTGCAACAAAGGAGCATGGAGCAATTGCGCTACTTTCATTGCTTAATGCTCATGCCATCATTTCCTCTATATCGCTCTCATCCAAATCAAGGTTTTGTTGTTTAAGCATGAATTTCATCATCGCCTCCAAATCTTCAATCTTCTTGGTCATACCATTTATTTCAGTGGCAAGTTCTTTTTTGAGAGCATCAAATTTCTTGAGTTTTCTTCAATGTTGTGGGTGTCATAGGCCTTCAATAATAACGAACTCGGCCAAACTTTTATTTTCTAAACAATCATTTAAATATTTTTTTTTCCCATATGCACTTCGGTTTTGAATAGAACTTTAAAGCTTCTATAAAAATAAAATATCAATGTTATAAACAAGTAATATGTATGGAGCTTTCAAACATATTTCAAAAGTACAACTAAACTTACAATTGAATCTAGTGTCTCTTCATCAATCTTTTCCCTCTTTAACAAGATGATCTTGTCAAGTTTTAATAAACATTTCATCTTTAGTAAATTCTTCTCCACCAAATTTGTTAGCACTCTATTAATAAAAAAATTGAAAATTAATAGAAAATTAAACATAACCTAATAATGTCATAGCAATTCAGGAACTCTAACAAAGTTGATCGTTCCCATACAATGCATATACTTTTTCTTAGTCCTATTTATTGCATTCCTTTTACTAATACTTTTCCTTGAATCTAGAAAATTGCCTCTCCTTGTCCTGTTTAGAAAGCATAAGGGGATAGGGAAGCTTCTTCTCCAATGGGGCTCTATATTCTTCTCTCTCTTTTTTTTTTCATTTTACTTGTTTTTCTCTTCCATCACAATTTCCTTCTCACTCAATTTTTCTTTTCTTCTTCCTCCTGAACAAACTCACTCTCACCACCCTCTATTTTTTCTTCATCTCTCACCCCAACCACTTTCCCACTTCTTATCATAATGGCTTTGCATTAATCCTTGGGATTCACCTGAGTACTTGCTGAAAATGTTCCTCCCAATTGGTCATTCATTTGCTTTACTAATTGTCTCACCTAAACCTTCTGATTCTTCAAAGATGCATCTGATAGATAATTGTATGAATTGTTGTAGGATTTCTTAAAGCTTGTTGACTCACTCAACAACGGTGGGTAATGTTGGTGGGATCCACTACTTGAAGCTTCATCCTGTTTACCACCAAAATTAGCATTATTTATCTCCACCCTTGATTGAAAGAATTAGGAAAAGGGTTATTGGAGAATTGATGGTGTCCTTGGTTCCCCATATAACCAACTTCAGCATTTCGAGAACTATTAGCCATCTGGAAACAACCATTAGCATGATTTCCTCCACAAAAGTCACACCTTAGAGCTAGTTGGGCTAATACTGAAGCAACTTGTATGGCCTATAACTAATAGGGTAGCTTAGCCATTTGCTAATTAAGAGCTTTTATCTATTAAGATTGAAGTTTGTGTTCGGCCAAAAGAGCATATAGTGCATTGAACTCAAGCACTCCCTTCTTTTGTGTAGGTGTCATCCCATGATGGCTTTGTAGATCAGTAGAAGCCATGTACTCAATGATGGTGATGGTTTCCTCTGCAGTCTTGAATAACACTAATCCACTAAAAGAAGCACCAAGAATCATTTTCATTCGTGGTTGCAGTCCATTACAAAATGTTTGCACCTACATCTTCACTTCAAATCCATGGTTTGGAAACTTTCTTAATAAAGCCTTAAATCTCTCTCAAGCTTCACATAGTGGTTGATCAACTCCTTGTACAAAAGCAGCTATGTCTACCTTCTCTACAACATTCTTTGATGGAAGAAAGAAACGATCTAAAAATTTAGTTTCCACATCCTTCCAATTGGTAAAGTTTTGGTTAGGCTATGATTGAAGCCATTCCTTTGCCTTTCTAGTTAGTGAAAATGGAAACAATATCAGAAATATTGTCTCCTCACTTTCTCCTATAATATCAAATGAACCACACAACTCATAAAAACTACAAAGATGAGTGTGTGGGTCTTCGTGATCCAACTTAGAAAACTGATCAACTGTAACAAAGCATGCTTCATCCCAGTAATCTTCTTGTTCATTGTTGGCCTCATTATGCTTGTGAAGTCTCTTGAACTCGCATATTAAGTCCCCTATAGTTCTCCTTTGATTTTAAGCCTGATTTACTTCAACCATTAGTACTTCAGGAAGAATTTCTAGATTTTGAGTGGTCACTCAAATGGAAGAATTTGAATGAAAATCGTTGGGCTAGGTCTCCCTATCTTCTTGTATCAAATCAATTTCTCATTGCAGCTCTTTATATCTTTAGATTCAAAAGCAATGGTTGTGAAGAAGTTATCCTCCTTGTTCAGATTAAACCTTGCATACAAGAACACAAAAAACCTAGAACCACTAGTTAGTCCAAATAAAATATACAAAAATAAAAATAAAAGTAACAAGGAAAATAAAAATAAATGAGTTTAAAATAATTATAAATGCACAATTGTTATATATATTGAATACAAATCCCGTGCAACGGTGCCAAAAATTTCTTAGCCTACTTTGGTTAAGGATGACAAGTGCACCAGTCGCAAACGTAGCAAGTGATTTCTTAAGACAACAAACGAATCATGCTCTAATCCTAGACACAAGCTTTCATTTGATATTTTTAATTCCCGGTTATAGAAGATATTTCCCAATACCCAAAGAATCAAAGATCAAGTCACAAATCAATAAGACAGGCAATAACTGCAGAATTAAAATATTGATGTATTGAAAGAAAAGACATAAATATGAAAACTAGAAACAATTATATGAGAGTTCAGAAAGATAAATTCTAACCCCAACAACAATGGATTTAGTTCCTTATAGTCACGAGGAAGCCTAAACCCTAAACATTATACAAGAATAATGGAAATAAGAAATTACTCCCAGGAAACCCTAAAGTTGCTTCCAATTGCCAATTTTCCTTCTTGACTGATCCTTGACAGATCAAGATGTCTAACCCTAAAGCAGGGAAAATATTAATTAATATTTGAAATTCGATGCTCGCGCCTAGCTCAGCCTAAGTGGTGTCGGGCGCGACTTGAGTCTGTTGTTGATACACACCCAACTGGCATCGGGCTCAAGTCACCTGCGTCGAACGTATTTCCTAAATTTGTCTTGGATTTTCTAAAGTCGGACACAAGTTCTGGTGCTGGGCTTGAGTTGTTTTAACGAAAGATATTCATCAAAGAAGAAGTATATTAAAAACTTATCATTGGTATTTAAAAAAAAAGGGAAGAAAAAAGGAAAAAAATGAAAAAAAGAAGAAAGAAAGAAAGAAAGAGGAAAAAGGGAAGAATGACAACAGTTGATCATGGAAGACCTTGATTGTTTCTGACCTTTGATTGATGATCCTTGTTTCAAAATTTTAAAACCCAAAAATAAGGTTTTGAGTCTTTATATCATTTTCTTCATTACCTTTTTAACCCTTAGCCACGTTACAAGCCTAATAAAGTTCATATTGATTAAAGAATGATTGCGATAATTTTCATAAAGCTTAACGTTATAATAATAGGAGATGATTGATAATACTTGTCGAAAAAAATAAAATAAAGAAAAAAATAATAAAATAATAAAAGAAGAAAATGAATGCCTCTGTTAGAAAGGAGTTTCCAGTTAAAACGCAACAAAGCATCATAGAAGAGGTGACCCTGAGACATTCTGATTTCATCAATACCCTTGCTACCCCGTAAACCATCCTACATGCAGACCTCATCATTACCTCCCCATACACAAACTAGGGCAGCTTGTGTGAATCCTCCTTATAAAGCCTACTTTCCTATCACAAACGACTTTTTACACTAACCGTACTCTCATTTAAACCCATTTGTTCATGCCCCAATACACTGAAACTCAACTACCCCAATACACTGAAACTCAACTACCAAAAATGGGGAAATCCTATCCCAGGATATGTATCCCTAACATCTGGCACATGCCTCTAACTCTCACTTAAACATATTTGTTCATACCCTGATGAGTCGAGGATCACCCGAATAGCCCAACATACTAAAACTGGGGCAATCCTATCAAGGAATGTGCATTCCCAATACCCTCCAAATACCACCCATTCTCATTCATACACCCGCGATTTACGTACGGCCTCAAGCACACATCAAAGCAATGTATCTAAATGAGAAGTTGATAATTACACCATGTGAGCATTAGCTTCAACTTGGAAAGATCCCTTATTTTTAAAAAATAGTCCGTATCTAATGAATTTAATGATTAGAAGGAATATCTGATTCTACACCTTTGAAAACTTTTAAAAAAAAAAAAAGAAAAAAAAACACATTTTGCAAATATATTCCCTTTTGAAAGCTTGTGCATACTTCAAAATTTTTGTACATATATTCTCTTTGAAAACCACTTGTATATATTTGAAAGATCCTTGTACATATTTTCTTTTCGAAAAAGGCTTTTGTGTATATCCTTTTAAAATTTGTAAATATACTTTTTTGAAAAAAAAAACTTCTTGAGATTTTTTTTCTCATATATTCTTTTTGAAAAGACATTTCATTAAAATAAAAATTTTTGAAAAAAATAACACATTTTTGCATATATATTTTCTTTTAGAGACATTGGCACGTACATTATTAGTGAAAATTCCTGAAAAATTAATTTTGAAAATTTGGAAAATTATTGAAAAATATATTTCTAAAAAGGCACATTGGAAAATATTTTTTAAAAAAATCTCAAAAAACACAACACATATCTTGAAAAAAATTCATCAAAAATCTTAGAAAAATATTGGAAAAACTTTTTTTTTTGAAAAAAAAATCATTTGAAAAAACAAACATTGAAAAATTGAAATCAAAATAAACATAAATCTTCATTTTACTTCGACACTTGATTTCCAAAGCAAAATCTTGGCCGTTCTTTTATTGGCATTTTGACACTTAATTCTCTGCAGAAGCAAAATCTCGGCCATCATTTTCTTTATTTGCATTTTGGTACTTGATTACCTACAAAAGCAAAATCTTGAACTTTTTTTTTTCCGACACTTGATTCCCTGCATAAGCAAAATCTTGGTCATTCTTTTATTTACATTTTGGTACTTGATTCCTTACAGAAGCAAAATCTTGGCCATCATTTTCTTTATTTGCATTTTGGTACTCGATCCCTACAGAAGCAAAATCTTAACCGTTCTTTTTCCGACACTTGATTCCCTGCAGGAGCAAAATCTTGGCCATCATTTTCTTAATTTGTATTTTGGTACTTGATTCCCTACAAAAGCAAAATCTTGACCATTATTTTTCCCACAGTTTATTCCCTGCAGAAGCAAAATCTTGGTTGTTCTTTTATTTGCATTTTGACACTTGATTCCCTGCAAAAGCAAAATCTTGGCCATCATTTTCTTTATTTGCATTTTGGTACTTGATACCCTGTATAAGCAAAATCTTGACCATTCTTTTTTTCTAACACTTGATTTACTGCAGAAGCAAAATCTTGGTCGTTTCTTTTATTTGCTTTTTGGCACTTGATTCCCTACATAAGCAAAATCTAGGTCATCCCTAAAAGAAAAACAAACAAAAAGAAAAACAAAAAAAGAGGAAAATCAAAAATGAAAAAACAAATCTTACCTTATCATATTCATTTTATTCTTCAATCCGGACGCAATTAGTGTTTTTGTCTTTACTTGTTTTTACTTTTATAATATGGAAATCTCGATTCCCAAATTATCCCGTCAAAGTCAAGTAAAGAGGGGCAGTTGTCAATACCCAATTTCGTTCAGGCAAAAAATTATAAAAAAAGTTGATAACAATAGTAATAAATAAATAAAAAATTTTATTAATTTAAGTTTTCTTGCATTAATTTTTGTTTTTTAAAAAATAAATATAGTAATAATAAAAATAATAAAATTTGATTTAAATCTTACCTTTTTATAGAAAATAAAAAATAATAATAAAACAATAATAAAAAAATGTGACATAAGTATAAATAATTCTTTTTGTTTTGAAAAAATAAAGAAAAATAAAAATATAGATTGTTTGTTTCTAATTTTTAATAATAAAAATAATAGTGCAATAACTAAAAATGATAATAAAAAATATACTAAAAATATAATATAAAAAAACATTAATAAAAAATATTTTTTTATTTGAAAAAAAAATAATTAGATTTCATTTAATGGGGTTCATTTTCTAAACTACTTGTAAATAAAATTGTAGAAACAACTAACTCCAGAAGAGGGTTGAATGGAGCCTGAACTCAATTTAGTATAAATAGAAATCACCAAGCAAGATTGACCAAGACAAGAATATATAAGCAAGATGAAGCAATTTTATACTGGTTCATCCAAATCTCTTGGGCTACGTCCGGTTCTCACTTGAACAAACCGTTCAAGAGGTTTCACTACATCATAAATGGTTACAATGAGTAAGAAACCTCTCCAAGTTACAACGAGTACACAAACCTCTCCAAGTTATCATGAGTACACAACCCTCTCTAGGTTATACCAGTCCCAATCTCCCTCTGAGATCAAAACCACTCAAGATTGAGATAGACACTCTCAAAAGAGAGAACAATGAAAGTTCACAAGGGTTTATTTCACAATGGTGAAGAATTACACAATGGTTTCACACAACCCAAAACTCTATATGCTCTCAATAGCATATTGACAATAGACATTCAGTAGTAGATACTCTAATTCTTCAATGTATTGTATGATGTTTTTTTTCTTTTCAATTCTTGTACTACAACTTGAAATTGCTCCTCTATATGTAGTTTTATAGAAACTAATTGTTGGGATGCTTGAATAGAACAATCTTGACTTTCTGATGTATAAAGCTCAAACTGAAAATATTTCTCTACCTTTTTTATACTGCATTAAAGTGTAAGAAAGTAAAGGTTAAACATTTTAAGTTTGAATAAAAGTATACTCATTATATATCTTGTAAGTATTAATTTGATGGATTCAATTAAATATTTAGATTTTACATATATCAAAAAAATCATATAAATGGAGATATCAATTAGGGAGAACTAATAAAGAGTTTTTATCCTCTAGTTAGGATGAAAATTAATCTAAACTCATACATTTGTAGGAGTTATTATATTTTAGGAGAGTTAATAGTTATAAATATATGATTGTGAAGTATTAAAATGGTATAAACATATTACAATACAAAATATACATATAAAATGATATAAACAGAGTAAAATATATAAAAATAAGGTCATTTTAGAACAGTTCATAATTATTTAAAAAATATTTTTCGACAAAATAAACAAATTTTTGTTTTAATATATGTTTATCTAATCTATTTATTTTAAAAATTCTACTTGTTAAACGCGTACTTTTTTAGAATTTATTTCTTTTAAAAATATTTATTTTAAATTTAAATAAACAAATTCTTAATTTTTAATATAAAAGTCATTTTTCTCCTAATTGAAATGATTAAGTATATAGATGGTTTTCATATTCGTTTCCCGTTTTGTTCGCTTTTTGAACAATACCAAATAATAAAAGAACAAGAATTTTCATTTTTCATTCTTTGTAACCTTCTTGTCTTCAACACATCCTCCTATTCAAGCACATCTTGGAGCAGTGAAATATTAGTTATGACACCTCTTTCACTAAAAAGTTAATCCTTAGTTAGACATAATATTCTTTAGACTTAGCTGTCCATAACAAAGTCTTTTTTTTTTCTTCTCTAAATTATCTCATAATATTTATTAGAAGTACACCACATAATATAATTCAAATATTTAAGAGGAGTTATTGCATTCAACATAAAGTCAATTAAATGTAAATATTGAAAAAAAACAAACTGTAATGCAGCTTACTTTACGATGTTAATATTAAAAAACTCACTGTATCAACACCAATTATGATATCTTGAAGGTCTTAACAAATCTTATAAATTTAAGAATTTAGTCCAATAATAAAAAATTTAATTATAACAAATGATGGGACATAGTGAGAATTATAAATTAAGAACTTGAATCTTATATAAAATCTTGAGTATTTAAAATAAAAGAAATATTTTTCAATGTAAATATCATATACTTTGACCGTTGAAGGAAAATAATTGTCAAAGTGATATACACAAAAAAAAATTATTCACATGAAAATATTATTTATTTTGTTCAATAATATTAAATTGAAATTTAATTTTAATAATTAATTAATTAAAATAATATTACAACATCTTTTTCATTTAATTATAATGTTAATGTTTGTTTATAATTGCATTAAATTGATGTTTAATTATAATAATTACAGTGTGAAACGACGTCGGATATACGGCAGACGCGCAACGGCCACACCCAGCAGAAACCTGGTCCACAAATTTCTGCTCCAGTTTTTCACACGTACGGCCAATCACTTTCTTCCACGTGGCATCTGCCTAACCTACGTGGACCCCACTCAATCTGTGCCACCAATTTTATTCCTTCAAATTTGGCAACTTTCAAAGAATGGTGTTTCTATGATTTTTCCTTTTCATCATTTTTATTTTTTATTCTTCTTTAATTCAACAAAATGATATCAAACTTTTTATTTATGGTTAATTTTAATATTATGGTTAATTAACTAAATATATATACATAGAAGAATAAGATTTAAACTTATAATTTTGTGTAAATTATCTTAATTCCTCTGGTTAATATGATCCTCCTAATGAGTTGGGCAATGATGTACTTAAGTATAAGACAATTTTAATTTTAATATAATAGCACGTATATTTATTTAATTAAATTTCTAAAAATATTATTAATGTATCAACTTAATTTTTATTATTAACCACTTTTAACATTATTTTCTCGATATTTATTAATTCACAATACAAATACTCATAATATTTAATAATTATAAACAACTAAAACAAAACTAAAATAGTATAGAAATTATAAAATACCTTATAAAACTAACGAACATTTTTAAAACAAGACTTATAAAAAGAATCCAAGGAAGTGTTTTTATTCGAGAGGCAATTTCTTGAAGGAAGCTTTTTTATTCAAATTACTATAAATATATAACTATTAGTTTGTCAGTTTCTCTTTAGTTGTCCATTTTTACGAAAAAATTGTTACTTTTTATGTTATGTTTTAAATTTTAAAAAGAAATAATTATTTTTCAATTATATCCTTAATTTTAATAGTATGAAAAGAGGAAAATTAGTTATTATAACACAAAAATAGAGAAATATATATATATATATATGTATATATATATATATATATATATATATATATAGTAACTACGTCACTTAAAATTACATTAAAAACAAAAATTGTGATGATAATGACTATTATAAAATAACATAGTGTATCTAATTTAATAGTCATTATTAGTTAATGTAGTAGGCCTGGATAATTATATTTATTTTTAAATTCAATACACATGCATTTTTACTACAAGTTTTTAGTCTATCAACTAATAAAAAAAATCATACTTTGACTATAAAATTCAATTAAAAAGTAGTATTGATATAGTTTTTAAAATAACTGTCATAAAAGTTAAAAAAATATTTATTAAATATAATAATTTCTAAACAGTATGTTTTTAAAATAATTATTATAAAAAGTTAATCAATTAAAAATCATGTGATGATTTTTAAGATATTAATAAAATATTAGTGAAGCATATATGGTAATTTATATTGAATAAGCATAAAATAAAGTACATTATAATTTTTACTGTCAATTTATAACTATATTCTTATATTTCCTTATAAAGGATTTAGTTATAATAATTAATAGTTAATATATCCTCCTAAAACTAGCAAAGTATATATGGTAACTTATGATTGAATAAGCATACAATAAGAAAGTTAATTATAATTTTATTCTGTCAAATTACAATTATACTCGTGTATTTTACGAAAGTGATTTTAGGTAAAAAAAATATTCTGTCATAAATGATAATATTTAATATTAATAGTTTACGGAGAAAAATAAGAAGATTGCATTAATTATAAGAAGGGAGAAAAGTGTATAACTTCTTTCTCCAATCATAAAGAAATAAAATTAGAGGTTGTTTCAAGGTATGTGTCTTCCAAATATTTTTCCTCCTTTCAACGTTGTTGTGTTTGTTTGATTAATCTCCGTATGTTGTTGTCACTGTCACTTTTTCTACGTGACATAGGTGTTGGAACGGTGGTGGGTGTGGTGTGATAGTGATCTGAGGTAGAGATATTTATGCTATGGGGACTTGTATGTCAAAGACTGATGCGTGTGCAGGAGGGAGGTTGAGTTTTTGCAAGAAGAAGACTATGAAGAAACGAGATGAACGCAGAAAAAAAGTGTCTTCTCAGTTGCCCAATAGATCATTGAACAAGGTTGATAATATGCCAGAGCCAGAGCCAGAGACTGAGCCTGGCTTTGCCAACCCCATTTCCCAAGGTTCATATTTTTCTTATTATGCATTTCTCTGATTTGGTTTTGTTTTTATCTTCTTCTGGAGAGTGATTTGCCGTTTGTGTTATGTTTTATAGCTGCATTTTGCATTTTTGATGTTTGCTTTTATGCTTTTGTCATAGGACACGTTGTAATGTGAGCATGTGTTAGAATGGTGCCTTGTGAAAAGCTGAGATAACTGTTAATTGTTTTAACAGGTATAACGGTTTAGTCCGTGTTTGGTTTTATGTTTTCACGTATTCCGAAGCAATTGAGCCTGAGTGAGTAATCACTGGAGTAGACAGATTTTCATAATTGGCTCAAATTTGCGTCGTAAGCTTAGAAATTTGCGGCAATTGTGTTTGATTGTAATTTTTTAAGTTCTGATTATATACGAATAACTGGCTGGGAGGTTGTGGTGGGAATATATCATATAGTTAAAATTTAAGTTAAAACTGAAGCATACTGAATCAGTGTTCGTTCACAAGTCACTACCCAAATAATGTAAGCATCGGTGCTTGTGCAATGATAGAAGGATTAAACTAATATTTTCTTCCCTAGGCAGTTGTTTGAAATATAATTGCAAACTAAGCATTGGTTGTAGGATTTACGCTTTTCTTCACAGATAGTTTTATCCTCAGAAGAAGTTTGAACGTAAATTTGTAAATTGGAACTGAGTTAATTAGTGGATATCTATTTCAATGGATTTTTCTTTAGTTTTCTCACCCTGTACAACGATTAATCCTCATGGTTAACTTGTATGGCAGATGGAATTGTTGAGGAGGCATGGTTTGATTCAGTTGGATTTTTTGACTCAGACTGTGATGATGATTACCAGAGTGCTCCTGACGGTAAGATTTGGCCTATTCTAAATTTAATTTTTGATGTATTAGTTACAATCACTTTAATGCGTATATGATCGCATTTTTCAATATATGATTAAAATACAATTTCTTATGCATATTTTATGTCTCTAAATGGAACTGAATCGAACCGTGCAGTTTTAACAGATCAGGTGCATGAACCAGGGGAGCTATCAAAAGGACATTCTGCACTTAACACTGAAGGTGTAACAAATTCACAGACTGAGTCTTGTGATGTAGATATCACGGATTCTAAATATAAACGAAAGGGAAGTGTAAATGAAGCACTCGAAGCAGTTTTTCTTGATGAACTTTCCATAGTGGATGAGAACTCCAAAAAGGATGATGAAGATTTGGACGGCTGCGGCATTCTTCCAAACAATTGTTTGTCATGTCTTTCATCTTTTGATCAGAGATCATTATGTTCTAGTCCTAATACCAGGAAGAGGGATCCCACAAAACATTCTTTTAAATGGAATGGGAATACTACTCTATGTGAGTTCAAGCTCTCGAAACAGAATTCTTATCCTTAATGATCCTTGTCACATAAATGGACTGGTCAAGCATTATATATATATATGTGTGTGTGCGCGGCCGTGTGTACAAATGCCTTAATAGTTTTTAACTACAGGTTAAAATTTAGATTTTTATTGCAGGGAGTAGAAGAAAGAATTTTCTTCAAACCGTGCTGTATATCACCCATTTTGAGTTCATTTATTAGTTATGATTTAGCTCTGCATTTTGTCATATAGAATGTTGAGTTAGGACTTGTATGTTTAACCTTTTTCATGAAAGAGTAGTTTTTAAATTAGAAAAGAAAATATCTTAAATCTCTTGATAACTGGATAGATTTGACAAAAGGAAGCAGAATCCATTAAAAAAACAATTCAGTAAGTATAGAACCATTCTTTGTCAAAGTTCACTGTGTCGCATGCATGCTAATTTGAATTGATGAACATTACACGGTTCTAAATTCAACTTTTATGATATGTTATGATTTCAAAATGCATCCTTATTTTCTCAGCACAATGCATCTTATTATGAAACAATGAGTGTATATCCTTATGTTTCTTTTCGTTTTATGGTTTTCAGTTTCATCGAAGACACTTCTACTAAGACCACTAGCTGGTTATCAGGTACCCTTTTGTCCAATTGAGAAGAGAAGGCTAGATTGTTGGTCACAAATTGACCCCAGCACTTTTAAAGTCCGAGGAGCAAATTATTTGAAGTAAGATTAAGATTCTGTTTGCAATTTCTTTCAAGAACACATTTTTGTACACAAATACCTTCACTGAAATCACAGTTAAAATGTATACTTTAACGTACGTATCCATAGACAAAAATTTCGTTTGAATTGGACTTATTTATTTGACAAAAAATATCATTATGGCAGGGATAGGAAGAAAGTATTAGCTTCAAACTGTTCTGCATATCACCCATTTGGTGTGGATGTATTCTTATCCCCACGGAAAATAGACCATATAGCCAGGTTTGTGGAACTTCCTAGGGCCAGTCCTTTTGGGAAACTTCCACCCCTACTTGTGGTAAATGTTCAGGTACTCATAATATTCTTCCCCTTCTTGCTGAGAACTTTTCTAGTAGTAAGTGTGGATTGCTAGATATATTTTTATCTATCTATATACCTTTGCCTGACCATGGCACATTGTCAACAGAAAAGTCAAAAAGCACTTTTTACCATTTAACTGCTTCACTCTATTTATTAATACGAAGTGGTGACAAAATGAATCCATATTAGATGTCCGTGTGAACATGTTTTACACTGAATAGGTAAATGAATTATATGCTCTAATATAATGTTTTTGTGGATTTCAGATTCCTCTTTATCCTGCCTCACTTTTTCAAGGTGAAACTGACGGGGAAGGAATGAGTTTTGTGATGTACTTCAAACTTTCTGAAAGTTACTCCAGAGATCTTCCGTTGAATTTTCAAGAAAACATCAGAGTATGATGGGTCCTTAACGCAATTAATTTATCACTTAATATCGCAGTGTAAATTCTGCCAAAGTGTGCATTGTGTAATGTTGATGACTTTCCGTTCTGATGGAAGTAACGTCGTTTTCATGCCTTTCTACAGAGGTTGATGGACGATGAAGTAGAAACAGTAAAGAGTTTTCTAGGAGATTCAATTGTTCCCTTCAGGGAAAGATTGAAAATTTTAGGTCGTGTTGTCAACCCAGAAGATCTTCATTTAAGTGCAGCAGAACGGAAGCTTATGCAGTCTTACAATGAGAAACCTTTTCTCTCACGGCCGCAACATGAGTTTTACATAGTAAGCTTCAGTGCCCCTTAGTATGGTTTCTTTCAATAGGCCTATACCTAATGCTGAGAATGAGCAAAGCCTGAAATTTATCTATTATGGTTTCTTTCAATATTTCCGTTTACTCGTATAATCTCTTAACAGTAACATCTTTGATATTTCCAGTGAATGCTTTTTGTTGTTATTGATAAAAATTGTCTCATCAAGCAGTTGATTTTCAAACACGACCATCAATCGATAAAAATAGACTGTGAATCACTTTCATTTGTTTATTGTTAAAGTACTTAGTGGTTTTGTCTTTGTAGGACCTATATCTTTGGACCACAAGTTATGGTGGTGTCATTTCATTTTAAGACACATAATATGCACATGCGGTACTTTATTTTCCAATATTTTGAAAAAAAAACCAACCAATATGATATTTGTGGCAGGGAGAAAGTTACTTTGAGATTGATTTGGACATGCATAGGTTCAGTTATATCTCCAGGAAAGGTTTCGATACTTTCTTGGACAGATTAAAGAACTGCATTCTAGATGTTGGTCTAACTATTCAGGCAAGTAGTCTTTCTATTGTCAAAGTCAAATTATTTTCTGCTTATTTTCCACTTAATTACTAATGATTATTCTTATATTTGCATCACAATTCAGGGGAACAAAGCAGAGGAGCTTCCAGAGCAGGTTTTATGTTGTATTAGGCTAAACAGTATAGATTATATGAATTACCAGCAACTTGGACTAACTGAGGATTCCCTCTAATAATATACTTGCAAAACATTTGTTAACAATTTTTGTGATCAGTAAAGGTCATTTCAGATGGGTTTCGCTGTCATTCTTTATTTTGTTTAGAGTTCAATATCTCATCACAAATGATAGGAAATAAGCTTGTGATGATGGAAATTTATAGCATACTTCTATAGTGGCAAGACCAGGCTCAAGGAAATACCATTGATACAATGATTCAAATAGGGACCTACCTACGCCTAATTAAATAATGACCAGAGGGTCCACAGTCTCCATATGCAAACAAATTTATTCTATCAAGGTAACTAAATCAACTTAATGTGTGGGTTCTGACGAGGAAAATCTTATTTTTGTGGTGTGAGGACAGAGGTAATTCAGCTAATAGCAACAACCATATAATTTTTAAGTTAATTACGCTTCATTATCGGTGTACAGTAGTTGAAGGAAGCAGTTGGAAAAAAATGTTAAATTTTTCTCGGTTAAAGGGATTAGTTGAATCAATGAATAGCAATAATAATGAAAGGGAATTTGAGGATTTTACATATTTTAATTATCCACTCATGAAGTTGTTCGGAAATTTTAGGATACTTTTCATAATTGGCTTCTAACACTAAGCATAGCTTTTCTTCTCATGTTCTAGCAGTGAGAAACTCTAATAAATATATTGTGAATCCGGGATCTTAAACTGCCTATTCTAGGCTACGTAACACAGAAAATCCAATCCCTGTCTTAAGTTTCTATTTCTAAATAAATAAAAAAATAAGAATGAATGAAATAAGAGATGTATTTATTCTTTTCGTAGTGAAATATGTGAATGCTCGGTTTTCTGGTTTTGCATCAAGCGAAAATCAGGTTTCTGAATAATGGCCAGAGTAGCTTTAAGTAGCATTACACTAGACAATTTTCAAAGTTTACAAGGACCGAGAGGCTTTCCACATAACCCTTTATTTCCAGAATATGAACTCTCAGGAAAGTCAATCAAAGGTTTGCCCTCAGGAATTTCCCCTTCGAGATGATTGTTAGATACGTTTAATTCCTTTAGCCTCAACAGCTTGAGAAATCCGTTTGGAATTTTACCGGTGAAGTGATTTTCCTGTAGCTTCAATATCTCCAATGAGGTTAAATTTGCCATCACTTCTGGCATGTTGAAGCCTAATTCGTTGAAGCTCAAGTCCAAACTACTAAGTGAATTCAATCTCCCAATTGAATTTGGTAACCTACCTTTCAGATGGTTATGAGACAAATTCAGAAACTGAATACTACTTTGCCCTCCACCAATTTCCTCAATTCCACTTGAGAAGTTGTTTTCAGAAAGATCAACAAATTTCAGTGAACCCCCGAAAATACCTTGTTCTATGTCAAATACTGGAGCTATGGAACCTGTTAGTCTATTTGAGTGAAGATCAAGGACACCTAGATCTTGCAAATTTCTAAAGGAATCAGGGATGTCTGAATAAAGGGAGTTCCTAGAGAGATTTAACAAGTAGAGTTGACTGAGGCTTCCCATCCATGATGGTATGCTTCCACTGAGAATGTTTACTGACAAGTCCAGTTCTTGTATTGGACTATTGGTTGTTTGGAAAAAATCTGGAATTTGGCCCTGGATTCCACAACCAGCCAAGTATATGTTGGAAAGTGATGACATGTTTGCCATCCATTTTGGAATGGCAGAGAGTTTCAGATGGTTGAAAGAAAGATCAAGTGTTTGAAGATTTTGAAGGGAAGATATCTCTTGAGGTAATGGTCCTTCAATCAAATTTCTAGAGATATTTAACATTATGAGCCGAGAAAGTTGGCCTAATGATTTTGGTATTTGATCAGATAAGAAGTTACCACTGAGATATAACTCAGTCAGTGATACCAAATTGCCTAAACTAGACGGCAGTGCTCCTTCAAGTTTGTTGTTTGATAGTGAAAGCCTTTGAAGAGATACCAAATAGCCAATATTGGAATGTATATTTCCAACAAGGAGATTATTGTGGAGTCTTAAGAAGCCCAGAGAAGACATTTCACCAGATCTTGAAGGAAATGCTATGGTTCCCTCAAGAGAATTGGTGTTCAGGTACAAAACTAAAATGGCAGTTAAATTGGTTAATGAAGAAGGCATCTTCCCGCTTAGCAAATTGTTTGAAAGATCAAGCTTTGTCAAAGCCTTCATCTCACCAACATTATCGGGTATATTACCCACAAGAGCATTGTCATGGGCATCCAATTCTATCAAATTTGTCAAATTCCCAAGTGAGTCTGGTATTATACCTGAAAATTTGTTTGAAAAAAGCAGCAACCTTTTGAGACTTTTAAGGCTTCCAAGGCTCATAGGAATAGACCCCGATAGCTGATTTTCCTGCAGAGCTAGTTCTTGGAGGTATGGAAACTGTCCAATGCTTTCTGGTATTGGACCAGTTAAATTGTTGCCATAAAGGTAGAGTTTTTGGAGCTTTGGCAGTTGCAAACCAATGGTGTGCGGAATAGCTCCACTAAGACCAACTAAACCGCCAAGATCAATGATTTCGAGGGAGGCGAGGAGTGTTATGGAAGGAGAAATCCGCCCTATCATTTGTGTTTGAAATAAATCTGTATCTGTGGAAATAAATCCTGGGAGATTGATCTGTGTCACTCTAGATGTTGCATTTTCACATACAATACCTTCCCACTTGCAGCAGCTAGCACCAATCCACTTAGCTAAGCGACCAGATGTGTCCTTCTGAATTCCATTCTTGAAGCTCAACAAAGCTTCCAAGTCAATGGGGCTGCAGGCTTCTATAGTCCAACTTGTCCCTCCAAATGCTATCACTGTCAACAGTGCAACTACCTGCAGCAGCTGAGGATCCATGTTTTTATAGCTAGTAAATGAAGGCGGTTTTTTTGGAGTGATCTCTTGCAACTGAAAATGTACTTAAGATTGCTGGTTTGGATTTCATCTTGAGAACAGATCGTAAGGCACAGACAAGAAAAGCTAGTATGGTTCAGAGATCTAACTTTTTCTTGTTGGATCACCTTTTCCCTTTAAATATTTTTACACGCTGAAAAGCATATTTGTCTGTTTAATAATACCTGTGGCCATTTAATTCAAAGACTGGCCCATCTCTTTTGATTATCAGGATAAGTGACTCGAATTCGCCCCTTACGACCACTCCTACACTTCTAAAATCAAATGTTAGGATCCAATTTTACCTCAGTTTTTGGGGAAGCTACTTGAGTTTCACATTGCAGTTATGAAATAAAGTACAGATACTTCTGCAAAATCGCATGTCTAACATGAACATGACACTTGTGAAATATGTTATGCTCCTGTTAGACACTTCTCCACCTTGTCACAATTAATATTTTTTAAACACTTGTTCAACGTAGTTTGAATATACTCTTCTGAGAGTCAACCTGTCCTTATGTTTTCGCCATACTCTTCTGAGATAACCCCCTACTATAGAAAAAAACATCTGTTATTAAAAAAGTAAAAACGACAACTTATATTGTAAATATTCGAAGACTTTTACCTTTTCTTTTTTGTAAAGATCGTTATAGTAGGATTGATCTAACTGTTCTTACTTTAAGAGATATAATTCATCTCTTTATCTTATTTTTTTCTCTAGTCAATATCACTTTATTAAATAATCCCTTCTAGTATTATTTTTGTGCAAGTCACATCATATGAAATTTTTAAATTTAACAACTTTGTTTCCAGAAGGTGGACATATAAATCTTAATCCAAGATTTAAAGTATCATGTTGACTATATTTTTTCAATATCTTATATTTTAGACATTTTTGTGTCTCGAGTTTGTACCATATTGTCCATTTAGACTAATAACTCTAACTGTAGACTTTATAACATCGCGATAGAGAGATATCATCCAATAAAAAATAACTTGAAATGATCAAGTGTTATTATCCAATTATAATAATTTACATTATATTAATAAAATTTATTGAAAGGCCATAAATTTATGTAATGGTAATGTGTCTACTTTCAACCTTACTGTAAAAATGTGGCATGATTCTCTCAAAGTTGTGAAAAGGCTACCTACCACACAGCCAGCTTAGCATTTAATTACGAAGTATGAGACTTGATCTCCTGCTGAAAATGAGTTGTTAGTGTGGAACGAAACACTTCAGAAAGAAAAACACACACAGAGGACGAGGATAGCAATGTTAAATATCAGATCCTCATCTGAAAGAGTTTTGTTAGCTTTCTTTAAAATGAAAAGTTAACTTATTTCGTTGCTTCTGATTTAAGAATTTAGTGTCTCCGCTGTTGCTCACCCCATTGTTTCAAATACAACGAATATCATTTTTCTAACTTTATTTCATATGAATTCTAACATAGCTATCATATTTTGATACTGCATATATTAAAATACATTCATTTCATACTAAAATAAATTATTATTTTATTAAAAAAGCTGGTACCAAATAGAGATAATTAGTAAATAATAATATCAAAGTATATTTTTTATTCCAATATAGAATAGTATTGCTTCATGTTTAAATTCAAGTATGAGATTAGAAACTCACATTTATCATGAAATAAACAAGTTGAATAATTTATAGATGAGAAAAATCTACTAACATTGTATTTTAAGATTATGGATTAAATCTAAGGTGCTTAAGGAACAACTCATTGTTAAAAGATGTTTTTTGAATCATGTAACTTTTAATACATTTAGTCAATTACAAATGTATTCGGTGAATAATGAATTAGATGGTGAATTTTTAACACTCCTAAGAAAGCTTCTAGTGAAGCTTTTTTCAAATTTTTTTTGAAGATTGCAACAATATATCTTCGTTGGACATACAATTTGGACCGTTATTATTTAAACTCTCGCATCCAATGAAACTTAAAGAAAGGATAAATTCTTCCTCCACCTCCATATCTTCTTCTTGCACCTCCAAAAAAAATTTAATTTCTAAAATATCCATATTGAAATAACCAAAATGATATTGAGGTGTCATTCGGTTGTCATTTGTAAAACAAAATGACAATCGGATGACACTCCGTCCGATTTACTTTTTTTTTTTTTAAATGTAAACCTGATGGAGGTGTATCCGGTTCTCATTTTGCAAATTCTGACTACTGGTTTTAGAACAAATTGCCTCTTATATAGGTTCCTTGTTGATAAAAAAAATTGTGAATTTTTTATTAGGGAATAATGGTGATTCAAGCATCCAATATGGATTGGTTCTTACATTTGTTTTCTTCCTCGCCAAGACCGTGGAGTCACTAAGTCAAAGACAATAGGGCTCAAAGTATCCGGGTGGGTGCAGCTCTTATGGCTCTAATTTATAGCAACTCCCTAAGGATGAAGTGTGCTGGACCAACACAAGGTAAAATCATCAATCTGATTAATGTTGATGTTGAAAGAATTGGGGACTTTTGCTGGTACATTCATGGAGTTTGGTTGCTTCTAGTTCAGGTCATTTTGGCCTTGGTTATCTTATACATAAATCTAGGTTATACCCCTTCTATTGCTGCATTTGGTGTCACCATTTTGGTCATGGTGTGTAACACACCTTTGGCCAATAGACAAGAAAGTTTGCACTCCAAGATCATGGAAGCTAAGGATTCAAGAATCAAAATGATATCAGAGACCATAAAGAACATAAGAATTTTAAAGTTGTATTCATGGGAGACCTCATTCTTGTAGAAACTCCTCAAACTCAGGGAAACTGAGAGGGGGTGGCTGCAAAAATACCTCTATACATGCTCAGTAGTAGTAACTATTCTGAACATCACCGACTTTAGTTTCTGTTGTCACCTTTGGTGCTTGCATATTGGTGAAAACAGAACTAACAGCGGCTACAGTACTTCAGCTCTAGCAACTTTTCGTATTTTCCAAGAACTAATCTATAATTGTTGGAAAAATGCCTCTTATGATGTAATTTGGAAAAATTCAAAATAAGACAAGTGCAGGAAAAACAACAAAAATCAAGAGATTTGATATTTAGTTCTTTTGGTTCCATAAATTTAGGGTGTTAGTTACCAAATCTAGTAGTCTGTTTGTAACAGACCTTTTGATTTATAATTGGTTTTAAATTGTTTTTTGGTTTAAATATGTTTTTAAATTATGGTTTTACATTCTGTTTTTCTTGAAGATGTATAAATATTAGTTTTATATCAATAAAGATATATCCTTGCACCTAAATATATCTACAATAACTTACCTGAGCTTATCTCCATGATCTGACTACTTGGCAAAAGGTTGTACTTTGAGGATGTATGCGCACAAAGTGATTCCAAGAAAGCATCTTCCTTTGCAAAATGACAACCGAATGACACTCCATCCGGTTTACATTTAAAAAAAAAAGTAAACTGGATGGGGTGTCATCCGGTTGTCAAACTCTCCAATCGGCCAAAGTCACCGTTTGTCGTCGACAGCCACTCAATCAACAAATTAACTACTCTAATCAATAATATCACTCACAAATTATTAATAAACATCAATAATTGATTACCTAAGACTTGTTTGACGCTTTAATTTAAGATTTGGACGCGCTAACAACAGTGATGGACGACAGATGAGAGGTATAGAGGTGAAGGGGGTAGAGGACAATACTGACTTTTCCAATTTTAAAGTAAGAATATATACATAATTTCATATTCACTATAAAGGTGCAAGAAGAGGGTATGAGGGTGGAGGAAGAATTCGTTTAAAGAAAGCCAACGAATTTAACCTAACTTTAAAAAACTTGTTAATGATCTAATAAAGGTTAAGAAATAAACTTGTTAATGATCTAATAAAAGTTAAGGAATTCAAATTCAGAAATCAAAAAATACACAAAGCACAACAATGACGTTATACATTTAATGTAAACACAAACTTGTCATAGACATATAAAAAAAGAAAAAACAAATTTTAAAGGGTATAACTTGAATGTAATGACAATTATAGATTGCAAATGACTAATACAACATGAATTCATATTTCAAAATTAAAATTGACACTAATTACACTAAATTGATCTAATGACAATTATAGATTGCACATAACTAATACAACATGAATTCATATTTCAAAATTAAAATTGACACTAATTACACTAAATTGATCGATTAAAACTGAATCAAGACTCAAGAAAAATTAAAAGCACACAACAAAAACACTAGAACATTTAGATAAGCATGTTTTTGGATGGTTAAAGAGGATTGATGTATTTTGAACCGATTAAAGTCAAAAGAACAAAAATATAAACAGTGAACATCTAACAAAACATGAAGAAAAATGTATGAACAACACAAAATTAGAATAAAAAACAAAGCAAAGGGAAGAACACTTATCTTGGAGTGGAACCTTGCTTTAGATACCAAATGATGGAAAATCAGTCATCTCCTTGCTTGTTAAATGTTTTAAATAGATGAAGTGGAATGAATGGAGTTGTGGAAGCTAGGAAAATATATGGTGAATCATCATGGTGATGCAAACTATCTAGATGAAGTCTATCTGAGAGCTAAAATTTCTTAGAGAAGTTAACCTAGAGGGAGCTAAGTGAATAAAAATTGTTGAAAATTTGCAACGTAACTCTATCTTATTCAAATATGAAATTATAAGATGTACTCACTTATTTATAGTGTATGGTTGATCAAAATGTGAAGCCAAATCTGAATTTGAAATTTAAATTTAAAAACTCTTCAATGAGCTCATGCCATGTGGACTTCATGCTTCCCTTCCCTTGCTCAAAATACTCTCCACTTGCAAGGTGTCATGTGACCTCGAATGCTCCCATTGGCATGTTACCATGTGTCTTCATGATTTCCATGCAACTACACTTGTCATTCATATTTAAAAATTAATTCAAAAACTCTCCAATGAGCACTTGTCATGTGGACTTCATGCCTCCCTTCCCTTGCACTTGGAAGAGGTCGGAAGTACCTCTTCAATGTTATGACATTCCTGGGTAGTGTCCCACTCTCTTGATAACTTCAATATCAAGTCTATCTAAGTGGTATTGTCATTGAAATAAGCCTTGACTAAATACGGGACCTTTTAGACTTTGAGCATAACATTTATAGGTTGCTTTATAATGAACTTTCACTATAATGATCGTACCTTTGAAGAGAACTTCATAATCATATGTGGCGTAGAAATAATGACTTTAAGTTGATTGAGTGTGGGACGATTGATAAGATAATTACATGTTGTGTCAGCTTCAAATGTTATCAGCAATTCAACAATGTAACCCTTTGTGTGTACTTGTTTGCTAGCGAACCCTAATAAAGGATTTGGGTAAGAATCTCTTTCTTAGATTTTTTTTGATAAAAAATTTATTAACCTCTTGAAAAAAAATGCTTTCTGTTATTTTTCAAAATATTCTCAATTATATTTCTTAAAACAATAGATTGAAAATCAGTTTAAATCAATTTATTTTACTAAAAGAATTTTCAACTTATTAATCTTGCAATCCTTTATAGAAGTTAGTAAACCATTTTTACTTATAAATATTTATCAAATCATTTACGCTTTAATTTTAAAAACTTTTAAAACATTCTATTGATTTGATTTGTGATGCATGCATATGAATTATCAACACACACCAACACATTAATTTTAACTAAACACAAATTCAAACTTTCCTTAAACTAGACTTTATCAAATAATCCATTACTAATAGATAAAACACCAACATCGAGAGTGAACTTCACTTGTAAAATTTTTATTACACTCAAGATAATAAAAACTTTAAGAAATATATAAAAATATATATAGTGACTAATAATGATATTAAATGAATATTCTCTAAAAATTAAAACTATATTCATAAGGCTAGATTGATATCTCTATTTAAATTATTACTATGCATTGAATTACACTATTAAATTTATTATAACAAAAATCAATTTTAAGATAAATCTGACTTGTTGAAATCTACTAGCAATCATATCCTACTTTATCAAGCGAGTAGTATAATATTCATATATTTTCAACCATCATATATATACACCAAACCATTTTCAACAATGATATGGGTGAACCAATTAAATCATCAAATTTGATCGAATTTTCATTAAAAATTTGGTTTCACGAATATATTTAAGAACATAAACTGGTAACTTACAATTATTTGGTGAATAAATATTGTGGCTACCGCGGCCAGCACATGATGTGCAAAATGAAAGAAAACTAAATTTGAAAACAGATACGTGAATGTGACATGTCCATCTCCCATTGCAAGTGTCCCACCAATTCAAATCATCTCCTTTCCTTCCAACGCTCTTCCAGTTCCCAACTCAAACTTTCTAAATCCCTTTTTTCCTTTCTTTTTTTCTTTCCAATTCTCCCAACTCAAATAAAAGATACCAATATTTTAACCATGCAATATATAAAGCAACTCAAATTATATTATTTTATTCAACAACATAACTATGTTGCTTGATAGATTCAGAATAAACAGATGACAACCTAAGCTACCCTAGCTGGATCTGGAGGCTGAAGAATGTGAGCTGTACAATTCATGACCACTACATGTCTTTCCAACTCCTTCATGATGCCTCCTCATAAAAGAGAATTCTTAGACAAGGTTTAATAGATTGTGATTGTCAAAAGTTGAGAATGTATGATTTAATTAAAATCCCATATATAATTAATCCTTAGGATAATTTTAACAGCCTTAATTTAAACACTGTGTTACTTACTGTCTAAATATTTCGTTTTATTATTTAACATAAAAGTATTTGTTTTTAAGATGATTAAATAAGTAATTATTTGTATCCATCTTTTAAAATGAATTTTAAACAATCACGGGTTGATTGTTTGTATTCACTTTTAAAATTATTTTTAATTAAATAAGTATCTTTTAATATATTTGTCTAATTTTATAAATAAATAATTTATATTTAATAAGAAAAACCTATATACTTTTCAAACAAAATATTTTTTAAATCTTATTTTGAAGTTAAAAACTAACTTAAATTTTTATGATTACATTATCGACAAACAAAATAGTTCTCCATAAAATACTAAATTATATCTGTATCGTAAATATACGTGTCAGTGTTTTGTTGTGGGAGCTTGTTGTGGGAGCCGTGAAAAGAAACCTAAATCTCCAATACATAAAACCAAGTTTTAGTAAACGAAAGAAAATAAATTTTAGCTGAAGAAAAAAACAAATTTGAGCATTAAAAAAATAACAAAGTTTCAAACTTTACACAGTGGACAAGCTTTTTTCTCTGGTTCTCTTTTTTGCTTAAATGTGATTAAGATTTGGGTAGTGCACAAGCTGTTCCAGGTGATTCTTTTCCACTTTACGGCTAAGCTACCATTCCCTAGCCCTTGTTGATGCAGTGAGCGTTACTCTAAAAGGAAAATTTTCCATCGTTCTTTCTGAGTATAACTCAGCAATAGCTTCATTCTCCCCTGGTTTATTGATGCAAAAGTTTGTGAATTTTTAAGGCAATGAAGAGGGTGAAGAAGCTAGACCCATTGCAGCTCCTTGCCTATAGGCCTAAACCTCTTCAAATTTTCATGGCCATGATGTTTCTCTATTTGCTCTTCACCACCTTCGAAGTCCAAACTTCTCTTGCTTTCAGGACCAGGTTTGTGTCAGTGTCCTCCTTGCTGGAGACTGAACACCAACACACCCATCTCAGCAAAGCCTCAAACTTTTCCTCACAAGGGGTGTTCCACGGTTCAGTGCATCGAAAAACCATGCAGGGGTTACAGAAAGTTTCTGCCTTGAGTTTTATTGAGGCTTTGAACGACACTACTGTTGCTGAAAACAAGGTTTCTGAACTCCACGAGGCTGCTAGGCATGCTTGGTTTGAAGGGAAGAGGCTTTGGGAAGAAGTGGAGAGTGTGATGAAAACCGAAAATGTGACAAGGTTCAAGGCTGAGAACCTTTCTGATTCGTGTCAGCATTCAATTTCTTTATCTGGTTCTGAATTGAGGGGGGAGAAAGGGGTCACGGTGATGATGCTTCCTTGTGGGTTGACATTGGGGTCTCATGTTACTGTTGTGGGGACCCCTCGTTGGGCTCACTGGGAGGATGATCCTAAGATATCTGTGGTGAAGGAAGGGCAGGGGAAGGTGATGGTGTCGCAGTTCATGATGGAGCTTCAGGGTTTGAAGAGTGTTGACAAGGAAGAGCCTCCCAGGATACTGCATTTCAACCCCAGGTTGAAGGGGGATTATAGTGGGAAGCCTGTTATTGAGCAGAACACTTGTTACAGGATGCAGTGGGGTTCTCCTCTCAGGTGTGAGGGATGGAAATCCCGGGCTGATGAGGATACTGGTGATTCATTTCATCATTTCTCAATTCTTTGTTGTGAATCATTTTTATCTGTTGTAGCCTATGAAGCTCGGACTCTCTTTTAAGTGGCATGTTGCATGTTTAACAGTAAAGTGTTTAATTCAAAACATAATTTCTTAGATATAGATAATGTACTTGTGTACTATATTTTGGAGATTACACGTGTTTATGCCGTATCTATGTTACATAGGTTGTAGCATGTCAGGTCCAAGTGCCCCCTTTGCTGACTTTCTGTGCTTTGTGTAGTTGATGAACATGTGAAATGTGAAAAGTGGATTCGTGATGATGATAGCCGCACGGAAGAGGCAAAGGCAACATGGTGGTTAACCAGACTGATAGGGCGAACTAAGAAGGTGACTGTAGATTGGCCATACCCTTTTGTTGAGGGGAGATTATTTGTTCTAACCGTAAGTGCTGGATTGGAAGGTTTCCATGTTACTGTGGATGGAAGGCACGTGACATCTTTTCCCTATCGCACGGTTGGTACACTGATCATGATTCATGTTTCCTTTTGCTGTGTGAATTCAGACATTTCTGAATTGTTTAGGCTAAATTGTCAGGGCTTTTCTCTTGAGGATGCGACTGGTCTATCCGTAAAAGGGGATGTTGATGTGCACTCTATATTTGCAGCTTCCTTACCCACATCACATCCAAGTTTTGCTCCACAAATGCATATTGAATTACTTCCTCAGTGGAAAGCTCCACTGCTTCTCCATGCAAATGTAGAGCTTTTCATTGGAATACTTTCTGCTGGCAACCATTTTGCTGAACGGATGGCAGTGAGGAAATCGTGGATGCAACATAAACTAGTCAAATCTTCAAATGTCGTGGCTCGCTTCTTTGTTGCTTTGGTAAGAGTAATGCATCTTCCCTACCCACCAATGATGATATAATGTAATCTTCAACTACCTTTCTTTTGTTAAAGATATTTACCTTTTTTTTTCATTTCTCATTTTTTGTATAATAGCATGGAAGGAAAGATTTAAATGTGGAGATAAAGAAAGAAGCAGATTATTTTGGCGACATTGTTATTATCCCCTACATGGATCATTATGACCTGGTTGTGCTGAAGACAATAGCTATCGCTGAATATGGGGTGAGTAATAGCAGAGTTGAATATGGGGCGAGTAATATCAGAGTTTAGTTTTGGTTGGTTGTTATTGAAAATGATTTTTTGCAGATTCGAGTGGCTGCCAAGAACATCATGAAATGCGATGATGACACATTTGTCAGAGTAGATTCTATGATCAGCCAAGTAAGAAAAGTAAGAAGTGGTAGAAGTCTGTATATTGGAAATATGAATTATCACCACAGGCCTCTACGTAGTGGCAAATGGGCAGTAACGTATGAGGTATTTCCGTTTATAACGTATCTTTCTTCAACATATATAGTAAGCTTACTATGTTATGTTTAGGCAAATGACTGTAAGAGTTACAACATAGCTGTAACATGATTGCATTTCAGTGAGCTGAATCCATTGTGACCCCTGGATTTTCAAGATTGAAACTGTCATCTCACACATGCTAACTGTTTTTTTTATGACCTTTTGTTTTATTTTAAACTTATTGCTCATATCTATACCAGGAATGGTCAAAGGAAGAGTATCCAACCTATACTAATGGTCCAGGTTATATAATCTCTTCAGACATTGCTCACTTCATTGTATCCAACTTCAAGAAGCACAGAGTAAAAGTACGTTTGCAATTATCATTACTTGACCTGTCCCTGATTATGTTTGCCATTTGTGTGTGAAGTTGGCTAGTTTGTGTTGTGTTTACACATAAAGGGTAGATTTTATTGACGACAACTTCAATGTGTTGTAGTTGTTTAAAATGGAGGATGTGAGCATGGGAATGTGGGTAGAACAATTCAACAGTTCAAGAGCTGTTGAATATGTGCACAGCTTGAAGTTCTGCCAATTTGGTTGCATTGAAGATTACTACACTGCACATTACCAATCTCCACGACAAATGACCTGTATGTGGCATAAGTTGCAACACCAGGGAAAGCCCTTGTGTTGCAACATGAGATAACATAGCCTATGATCATAATATTCATATTATATATTTGTACATAGGCACTGAGGACCTTTGTGACCTCCACATATTCATTCATTGTTTTACCTCCTACTTTTTCCCCATTTGGATTCTCCCAAGTAGAAGGCCTAGGTGTAGCATATAAAGTTGGATACTGCAAATGATTTGTGAATTTGTAATGTAGTAGACAATGTAACAGAAGCCAAATGAAATGTCTATTTCTGCTTTGGCTGAGTCTAGCTTAGTGTTTTGGAAAGACCTTCAATCTCTCCTTCTTTTCTATTGATCTTATATCTCCTTGACATATATATCTTAAACTAAACTACCATGTCGTATAAAGATGAAAATGACAAGTTAAAGCAGATGAGAGAAAAAGATATTCCCGTTGGAGAAAACTACTTTATTTTAATAGTAGTTTTTTAAAACATCCAAAATATAGTTATGTTAATTTACACAATGAAAAATAGCACTATGAACTAAGAAGATTCTGGTGTATTGCTCAGGTTTTCAAAGGAATATAATTTTTGTGGAATTTGTTGGAAGGGGGATTACCACTTGATAAATTCTCGTATTCTGTATGTGAAGAACTTGTAACTTTTTCTCAATAATGCATCCAACTAATTCCACAACCAGGAGAGATTTATGAAAATACCTTAATATGATTAAAAGTATGATATTTTATGTTTATTAATTTGATATTAGTTAAAAGTTTAATACTACAACTTTAAATTCAGATTGCTAAGATTATAATAACATCAAAATTCAATATATATTTAGAAAAGAAAGATGTGTTCAATTTGATATAATATATTAAGATTTAAAATTTAGTTTAATTTGGGTTAACTAACTTTAAGTAATAATCTTATAAAGAAATAAACAATATGAATAAAAAGAAAAATGGTATACTTGATGTGAGGAAGTCATATTGCTGATACAACAGAGTCATGTTGTTTACAAGAAGAAAAAGTTTTTAACAAGAAGTTTTTGTTAAAAGATAAGTATTAATTTATAGAATAAGATTAACTAATGCTAAGAATTAGAATAAACACTGATTAGTTTTATGTGAAAATAAATATCAATCATAACAATTAACTTGAGAAACAGTGTTTTTATAAACTTTAGAATATTTTAATTAATTTTATAAATGTGATATCAACATTTTCAAAAAGATGGAAACGATGACAATCTAATCTCATCTCAATTGTTTCTTGAATAATTGTCTATGGAAATTCAAATTTTTTTCCTTGTAATGTACACTTTTGGATAGATACAAAGTTGATATAAAGACGAATGCTTTTGTTTAGAAAGAGTTTTATTATAAACCATGTCTCCAAGTCTAAGTGCTGATTTACCTTTTGTTTTTTACCTTTGGTTATTTTTCTTCATGACAATGAACTTCTTCAAACAATGATGATTTTTTATGCTGCAAGAGAAGTTTCTATAGTTGTTGGAGAGTATTCAAACTCACCTAAATAATTGGATTTTGATTCATTTCTGTACTTTTTCTTTTAAACTTTATTTTGTTGGGGTTTATATTTATATTGCTGTAAATTATAGACAGCAATGATAGAGAAATATAATACGGGATGAAGCTTTTCACTTCAGAATGATGCTTTGATATTAATTAATAAATGAATATAATATAATGAATAATAAAGTATATAAATATAGAAAGTATATGATCTAAAATAAATTTATGTGTGATAGGTATGATGTTATTGTATAGGTTTCTAAATTATAGAGACAGTTTCTAAATTATTAAGAGTTATGTTATAATTATTTGTACATTTATATTTATTAAGTTATTAAGTTATATGATATTGTTCCAACTAAATATTATATTAGAGGTAATATTAAAAATAGTTAAGTTGTTGAATGGTATATCTAAATTATTATATAACTAATTCGATTTGTTAATAATATCTCATTCCAACAAAATAATCTGTTTCCAACCATAAAACAAAATAATATGTTTCCATCTATAAAACAAAATTCAAGTATTTTAAATGAGGATAAGTGTAGTTGCATAATAAAAACTGTGGAATGTGGAAGAAGGTAAAAAACTTGAATCCAAATTATGTCTAGATTTAGATAAAAAAAAAAAAAAGTTATCTTACATAATCCTTCTACGTTGAGAATACATTATAATGTGGTAAAATAATTTCAACAAATCATTCCACGTTTAAATATATAATGTGAAATATAAGAATAATCTAAAAAAACTAAATACAGTTTTTTTCTCTTGGTTATATTTCTAAAGTACATCATTATAGGTATTTTAAAATGAATTATTGCGAAAATGAAAAGGAAAAAATTTTATTGAGTAGGTTTGTTCTTGGTCCATATTCGCATAAACTTCCAAAGGCCTGGTGCTTCCTGCACTATATAAAGTGTAACCTGCACTTAAAATTTTTTAAAAATATCTTTAATATTTTTTATTTTAAATTTGCAGGTTTTTACTGCAAAATTCACTTCTCTTTCGAATAATTTTTTACTAGAAAATTCTACTTTGATAATATAATTCATTAATTACTTTCATTTCACATTAATTTTCTAATAAAATATTATAAACAATAAAATAATAATCTATTTTAATGTTATATTTTAGTTATACAGTTTACGAAGATATCAAGATGCTTTTTCACTCCAATCACTGCCGTTTGCGGATAACCTTCTCATCCTTAAAACATAAGGATATTTTAGTCATTTGAATCGGATAATATAGTGCAGTCACGATTTTGTGTAGTGCAGTAAGCAACCGTCACTCCCAAATAGCCGCAACAAAATAGCCGCCGATCCCAAATAGCCGCACCCGAAGACGAAAACGATAGAGCTTCCCCATTCATCTTCTCCATCTTCTCAGGTTCTTTTATCATTCATTTCACTCTAATCTTCATTTCATGTGTGCAAAATTACCACAATAATAAAGAAAAAGACCCAACATTCTCGTACCGTGTTGGGCTTCTCCGTTCCTTGACAAAACCCCACCAAAGTTTGTTGCTTGCTTATTTGAATTGTCCATGAGAAACCCTCTCCGTTAGTAGAAGAGAAATCTCAAAACTTGTGTGATGGGTTTACCTTGTGCACATGAAGAGAACAGTTATCTCCTCTTATTTCCACTGTTTACGTTATTGTTATCATAATCCATTTCTGGGTTTTGGTCCAAAATGTTTCAGTGTGAAATTTTCCTCTTCTTTGGGTTCAAGCAATTCCAGACCTTTTCCTGATTACTCCCCAAGAAAGCCTTCAGTTAAAGAAACTGACTTTGTGCACCACGTTTCCACCACCATTAAGCAGCGCCGCTCCGAGCCTCTTCGCCGGATTCTCAAGCCCTTTGAGGCAAAGTTCAAGCCTGACTATTTCATTTGGGTTCTTATGAACATCAAGGATGACTATAAACTTGTGTTAGATTTCTTCAACTGGGTGCGCCTTCGGAGGGACCCTTCTTTGGAAGCCCTTTGCGTTGTGGTTCAGATTGCTGTGGCTTCTAAGGACTTGAGAACGGCTCACAGGCTTGTTTTGGAGTTTTGGGGAAAGCCTCATTTGGATGTTGGTTACTCGTTTGCTCAATTTACTGAGAGGTTGATTTATACTTACAAGGATTGGGGTGCAAATCCCTTTGTGTTTGATGTGTTCTTCCAAGTTCTTGTTGAAGTAGGGTTGCTTCTAGAAGCTGGGAAACTGTTTGATAAATTGGTAAATTACGGCGTTCTTGTTTCTGTAGATTCTTGCAATTTGTTTCT
>Ga0099824_1001155_pt1 | contig 36078 bp, 9 predicted proteins | sample SiratrowhiteBW_FD_76837 | JGI IMG/M metagenome (GOLD analysis project Ga0099824, IMG submission 76837) | Root nodule microbial communities of legume samples collected from California, USA - Siratro white BW | ecosystem: Host-associated > Plants > Roots > Nodule | place: USA: California... | reverse complement strand
TATATATTTAAATATATATATATATATATATATATATATATATATATATATATATATATATATATATATATATATATATATATATCAACATCTTACACAGCAAAATTATGTCTACTACAATTAAAATCTAATGTTATTTTTTTTATATATATACCAACGTGTTGTTATAAATGCAAAAAGTTATGTCTAAAAAAAATCTAATCTTTGAAAATTATTTTTTATATATAAAAAATAAAACATTTTTAGTGGTATATTTTCAATAAAAAGTTTAACCTTTACATTTATTATTTATAATATCTTGCATAAAAAACTCTCAAGATGTCGAAAATGATAAAATATTATATTTTAAACTCTCTTCTACTTAAAAAAAGAAAAAAAAATCATTGTGAGACTATAAAAACTTACTTAAGATCTTTAGCTGGCATCTCCTATTAAAAACTTACTTAATAAGTTGGTTTGCATTTTAAATATAATATTTTATTTGATTTTCTTAAAAAAATTGTAAGAAAATAGTATTTGACGATTTTCTTACCAATTATTACAGTGTTATTATTTATAAATTTATATCTATTAAAAATATCAACAAATAATTCTTATATTTCTAGTACTTTTGCTGCAAATTTTATTGGCAAGAATAAAAATATAATTAAAATGGATATAATTAATTTCGAAAGTAATTACGATAATTTGTTTCGAATATGTTTTTACACAAGAAAATTTATATGTATTTTCTGCTAAAAAGTATTTATATGAAATTTTTTGTACCCAAAAATTTTAAAAAATATGCAGCTAATAAGTATTTTTGTAGCAGATCAGGAACCTTAATCTGATCAAATTCATGAATCCAAACCCCATTGCTGGATTCTCACCTCCAACTTCCCTGTCGATTTAGGTAGGTTCTAAGAAATATCAAAAGTCATTTTGATTATTCAAACAAAATTTAATATTTATAATTATCACATAATCTCTTTTACACCATTATCAGATATTCATAGTATAGAGGGCAAAAGTAGTGATCTCAATTGCTTTTGTAGTCATGTCTTACAATTGCTTACTGCTCATAACCAAGGAATCACATCTTTTGAAGCATTATCACCAATTGTTGAAGCAGAAGAGTCAATGGGGAAGGAAACAGCTATTATCACTTCATTCTAAAAGTTTTTGAGCGAGTCATTTGAGGTAGCAGAATGGGACAACACCACAAAATAAGAATGATGGAGTTGCAACTATTATTTGCATTAAAATCGTATGAATATTTTTTTTCATTTATTTACAAAAATGAGTTACTCATTTGTTTACAAATTATTTCTAAAATTAATAAACAAAATATGGTCTACGAAATAGTAAATGATTAATTAATCTAGTTTCTGTATAACGTATGTTTGACTAATTAGTTTTTAGAATTATGAAAATGATAGAAATATCCCTATATTTAAAATAATCAATCTAGTTGTTGGTGTCATGTAACGTAATTAAAAATGTTACATTGGCACCCAATAAGTACCAAACCAAACACGTACACATGACCATTATAAACAGTGATGAAAAAAATTAAAAAGTATAAAATAAATAATGGCTAAGAACACAATTAAGAAGGGTTAAGTTAATTGAAAAATTGGCCTTTTAAAAATTTAAAAGAAATTATTTTCTCAAGCTATTGATTATAAGAGAAATTAAGTACAACCTTCAACGAATATTAATAACTATAAAGAATTCAAAATAAGAAGAGAAAGATGAACTTAAAACATATATAAAATTTGTATATTGCTTTAATTCTTTTTCGAATTTACATATACTTAATCCAGATAATTTAAACTAGATTTTTAATTAAAAATCTTGATTTAGCTAATTAAAAGAAATATTTTTATAACTAAAACAAAAAGAATACAAACCACTCATTAAAATACTCTTTTAAAATATTTATAAATGTAATGTGCAAAAATATCAATCAATTTACACAAGAATATCACCTTAAATATGATAGATTTATAACATATAAACTTATAGCATGACTACCATTTTTTATAAATCTTTTTTTTATATGTAAATATATAATACTTTCAAAATATTTTTTTTAATAATTAACAAAGCTCTGAACTTCATTTTTAAAAGAGTTTTGAAACTATTTACATTTTGATCATAGTAAGATAATTATCCTTTAGACGTGATAAATAATAATACCAGTTTTGGAGAAAGTATATCAAAAGGGATTGGAATTCTTCAGATATTATTATTAATATTAATATTATTATTATTAATAATATTAGTATTATTATTATTAGTAGTATTAATATTAATATTATTATTATTATTAAATTATGATTATAAATATTATTATTATTATTATTATAAAATTATTATTATTATTATTATAATATTGTTGTTGTTGTTATTTTTATAAATATTATTGTTATTAATTAGATACCAATTTAGAATCTAATGGTATAGGTTCCTAAAACTTTGATATCTAATGTTACATACTAATTATTTGACTTAATTGCTTACTAAATTCAATCATTACTTCTATTTTTGTAGTTATTTAACAACTTAATTTGATGATTTGGTCATAATTAGTAACCATTTTATTTGATAGCTACTAATTGGTCTTTAAACTTTTTTCTTGTAGTGCTATTCCTATTAATATTATTATTATAAATATTATTATTATTATTATTATTATTAGTATTAGTATGATTACTTTTATTATTATTATTATTTGTATTATTATTATAATCATTATTTTTATTATAAATGTTATTTTTATTTTGTTTATATTATTATTAATATATTAAGTATTACTGATGAAATAAATTTGTTTCTAAATTAAGAGAAAATTTACCAACGGATTTATCAAATAATTAAATTCATCAATAAATTGACAATTAACTAACCCATAGATAATTTGTCAGTAAATTTTTTTGTCAATAAATTCGTCCATAATTATGGACTATCCATTGGTAAAATTAATGGCTGTAAAATTTTTCATTAATATTTACAAGTTTTTTTTTTCATTGTCATAAAATGCACTTAATGAGAGCATGAATCATTCAAAATACTTGATGTTGCTTGACATATTAATTAATTATTTTACCTTAAATATTACCTCAAGATCTTTGTTACATATTTCAATAATACTAAACAAACTGTGCTTACTATATAACTTGAGTAGTTAAGATACCACATGAACTTATTTATTTAAATGCAAAACAAATCAAAAAGAATTTTATGGTACCAAATTTATATTGGTGTCAATACTCTTGTAGTTTTATTTGAGAATCCAAATATAGTTTTTAATAAGTATACCATAATTTCTGATATAGCATATATTTGATAAATGATTCCTTTTCAAACAATAGAAACAATTCACATACATTAAGTGTTAGAAACTAATTTGATTTATCATTATAATGTCAAAGACTAAATTAATTGATTATTTTCATTTTTAGGACCATTTTTAGTTACTTTTGTTCATTTCAGGAATCAATTTAACCTGCTAAACTAATTTTAGAGGCTAAATTGAGTCATCTTTCATTTATTTTAGGTAAAACTTGTTGTCAATGTGATTCATTAACGATGGTTAAATGTTTCGTCCCTTTTCATTTGAATAAACGTGAATTGTTGTAAATCAATACTATAGAACTGAAACAAAAAAGTATGAAAACTTTGTAATTAATATATATTTTGTTGTAACTCAACATTGTAATTCTTTTATCACTCTTATATTTGCTCAAAATCATAACTTGAATGGAGGTCTAGAAAGGTTTAATGATTTACTTGATAAGAAAAATACTATTTAAGGTTGATTTGAGATAAAACAAACTTTATGTATACTTTTGAAGAAGTTTAAAAAAGATGAAATACTAATTGAAAAGGAGAATTCAACAATTGAAATGAATTCGACGAAAATGATAATTAGGCATGTAGCTATGAATTCAAAAGTGGTTCAAATGCAAACGTTGAAATTGAATTGCTTAATATTTTCAGAAAGGTTAGACCTTTTAAATAGGCTGAATAGGTTTGTGAGATATTATATGTCTGTGAGTGTATCTCTTCTACGATGTTATAAAGTACATCAATTGTGGAATTTGCATAAACGAATTGTTTTTGGGTCATAAAAATAATGATGTTGATGCAGCAAATGCAATGAATACACCATTAATTAAAACCAACGTTGGAATTGGGTTATGCATATGGTATAACGTGAGAGACCATGCAAGAGACACTATCATTCTCTTAAACTCGGTCCCCTACACTAAGAATTATATTAAAAGCATTTCATGAGAGACAGATATATGGAATTTCTAAAAGTTGAAACTTCTACATCAATGGATTCCAACCATTGAAAGAGCTATTTGCTTAATGTTGGGTTTAGGATCTAAAAACCCTAAATGATCTTATTAGAAAACCAAATTGTAAAAACAGTAGTAATATTCAAAGCAGACAATACTTTAAATGGATAATTCACCTTAATGATCTTATCTTAGTGGATTTGATTATAATATTAACATTATATGTGGAAATAAAAAAATAGAGTTACAAAATATTCCTATTCCTAATTAATCTTTGAACGAGGATTATTCTAATATATCTAAAAATCTTGCATTAATTAGAAGTTAAGCTTAAAAATAATTTACCCATATTACTCTTCCCCTCTTTAGCCTGTGAAAACTCTTTTGAAAGATAAATTTATCTTTAGCGGATTGAAACAAATATAGTTATAAAAACATATAAAAAATAAATACATATTTTTTAAGTTAATTTTTTGCCATTTTATAGCTTGTATATCGAATAATCAACTTAAGTAGTTTTATTATCTTTAAATCGTGACCTTTTTATGTTAAATTAGTTCACTTTCATATTTTTTTTTTGTTTTAGTTAATAAAAGTTATTTTAATGAAAATAAATAAATAAATAAAAATAATTATATTTTTTTCAAAGCCCTATATAACATGTAATGTAACCATGTAATTAGTCTCTCTTCATAAATTAGAATAGCTATTTTAAACAAAAGCGTATTTATCTGTCACTTTTCACTAACTATTTTTAGAAACTTTTCTTTATAATTTTTTCTTAATGTTTTATATTTTCAATTTATTTATTTTTTATTTTTTTAAAAAAGATTTATCAGTAACTAAATTATATTATAATATAAATTATTTTCATAAGTATAAATACAATTTGTATACTCAAAAGTGTTTATTTATTACAAAATTTTAATTATAATATAATTTATATGTTTATAATATTTATTTCTCATGATTAATTATATAAAATAAATATTTAATTTATAAAATACACAAGCTAAAGTACAAATTCCAGTGAGGGTTTTCATGAACAGTTACTTTCAAAATCAGTTTTAGATAATCTATTTTCACTTAATTGACTATTTGGCCAAGATGACTTTCGAGCCACATCATGATCAATCGTACATCACGGGGTCAATCGTTAATTTACAACGAAAGCTATTTTTCTAAATTAAATCAAATAATTATAAGAAGAAAAAAATGCAAAAAATATAAATTAATTGAGATTAGTTGTCGATACGAGAGGGAATATTACTTGGTCTTTTTTATACTGACAGTTATTCAAGTAAATAATTTTTTAAAAAGGATGAACTTATTATTACCAACTATTAAATTAATTACAGTTAAATATTGTCAATTGTACATTTAAATTACTTAAAAGGGTCATTTTTTTTTCCTAAAATAGGGCGTACTATTAGTTTTCTCTTGTAAAAGTGTGCGATGGTAATGTTGTTATTTGTAGGGTAACATTTGTAACGACTTTGTTTAATTTGATTTCTAGGTTTTTTATTCTGCTCCCAATTCAATTAAGACTTTAATTTTAATAGTTGGTTTATAAAAGATAAACTTTTTAAATAGTTAATAAAAGGATAATTTAATAAATTATATTTAGAAAAATTTGAATAGAGTAGAAGGAAAAATAAGTTTATTTTTATTATATCCGTAAGAAAAATCTTTATTTATATTCTATTTTATCATTTGATATTAATTTTTTATATAATCATTTAAGATTTGGGATAGTCTTATTATGTATTTAAATAGAATAATTTATTTGGTTAAGACGAAAACTTTTTTGATTTTCATGCTAATTTTCTTGTGATGTGGATCGTTTGTCTTGTTATATAAGAATTATTTTTTCAATCTAGTTCGTCTAATCCTGTAATTTTTAAAAAACGTGTCAATTAAAATTTTAAATTCACTTCTCTGTGTGGAATTTGTTATAGTACGCTGTCAGATGAATTCTTAGATAGTTTATCATACAAATCTTCATTCATTTAATTTTCTGGATGGGTATCTTTAATAAAACACAATATTTTACAAGAATCTTGTTGTCTTTTAACTTATTCTGAAAGTATTAAATCATCTAACTTGTAAAATATTAAATATTTTATTATGAAAATATATCTTACACTCGTTTGAACGTTCAACATAGCATGATATAATTATATTGACCATGTCTAAGTGATACCATGCATACTGATAAATAAATGATGCCATATATTAATGGTGAATTGTAAGATATTTTTAAATTTATAAATATTGAATGAAGTAAAATAGTTTAAAAGTGAAGACTTAAATTTTATAGAAAAAATCCATCGCTTATTCGACGCAACTTGTTGGTATAAGAGCAACCTCGGAAAATATAGCACTATTTTTTTAATTTGTGCTAAATGTGTGCTTCTACTCTTACCATTTAATGCAGCGTGTCTTTGTTACTAATTAAGAGAGATGGAACAGTATAGAAATTCTTAGCCAGTAATCAAATCAATATATTTGTCATGTGTTAACTTTTAAAATTATAACTGCAGAACAATTTCGTCGTCCAAAAATTGGCATGTTCTACAGGTACATAGAATTTATACATATATGTCGGTTATGGAGAAATATATTTACTATAAAAATATTTTGTACCTACATATTAAGCATTTAACTATATCTTAAGCATTAATTATACCTTACTATACTATATCTCAAGCATTAATTTGAATGGTCTTATTCTTAAGAAATTTCGCAGCCACTAATCTAGCTTGCTTTCTCTATATATACGTACCTGTCAAGGCAATCCCAGTTTGCGTACTAACTCTTGTTTCGTATTCACTCCCAAAGAGGAATTGAGCAAGACTATGTACATGTACAATCTATAAAGCACACTACCTTTCTCCTAGATCAATCTTTGGATTTCATTAACAAGAAGAATCCAAAGAAAGATAAGGGTTACTATTAGTTAGCAAGTGTGTACATGGGGAGGCCACCTTGCTGTGACAGAATTGGAATTAAGAAAGGACCTTGGACTCCAGAGGAGGATATCATGTTGGTTTCTTATATTCAAGAACATGGACCAGGAAATTGGAGATCAGTTCCCACCAAAACAGGTAATTTCTGTATCAAGTCCTTTCTGTTTCTTTATTTTCTGTGCTTTATATCTCTTTGCAAACCCCGTTCACTAACACACTCACAAATTTGTACACTATTAACTTAATTTATCAACTTTTGAAAGGTTTGATGAGATGCAGTAAGAGCTGCAGGCTTAGATGGACTAATTATCTTCGACCTGGTATCAAACGAGGTAATTTCACCGAGCATGAGGAGAAGATCATAATCCATCTTCAAGCCCTTTTGGGCAACAGGTACAGTACTACCCAGTTGTAACCCTCATCTTCCTACCTACTTATATTAACTTTGCTTTGCTTTCGTCAATTAATGTTTTGCCTCCTTAATTAAGGGAGAATTACGAGGTTTAAAATTCCAACAATGTGATAATGAAATGAAGAAAATGAAAAAAGAAAAGTCAAAACCATCCAGCGTGTATATATTTATCTGGATCTGCCCTTAAATAAATTAATTAGTTTTTTTTTTTGGGATATTGTTATGGAATGAGCTCAACGTATAAGAATATACAATGGTTGCAGATGGGCTGCTATAGCTTCATACCTTCCAGAAAGGACAGACAACGACATAAAAAATTATTGGAATACCCATCTGAGGAAGAAGCTGAAACCAAGTGATCAAAGTGGGAATGAAGAGGGTGTGGAACAAGAGGGACATTCTTCTTCTTCTTCACATCCAAAGGGTCAGTGGGAGAGAAGATTGCAAACAGATATCCAAACGGCAAAGCAAGCTTTGTGTGAAGCTTTGTCCCTGACACCAGCAACACATGCTGTGACTGAGACTAGGCCTTCTTCAAGTTCTCATGAACCCTACATCCATGCCTCATCTTCATATGCATCAAGCTATGAAAACATTTCCCGGTTGATGGAAAACTGGATGAAAACTCCAAACTCAAACGAAACAATTTCACTGGGGGATTATTCCTTCAATAACATGGTCAATAATACACCAAGATGCAGTTCTAGTGAGGGAGCACATAGCACCACTAATACCACGTTTGCACAAGATCATGCTTTTGACTTGTTCACCTTCAACTCCCCCACAAACTATGGTTCTCCTTCTCAGACTCAAGTGCCTCTTACGATGATAGAGAATTGGCTTTTTGAGGATGGGACTTCTCACTCTCATGAAGATCTGATGGGCATGTCGCTGGAAGAAAGTACTTCAGGTTTGTTTTAGAATTTGTTGCTACGCACTAAGGTCGTGCCTCTTTCTTTATTAGGTAAGTCCTCTTCCAAGCTTTTTCAAGGGCTCTTTTCGTACGAGAAGGTAATCAATACCCTCCTTCTCCAAAACAAGAATTGTACATTACAAGTACATCTGTATCTTTCTCAGTTTGCTACGTGCTTGCCAAGTAATAATAAGAGTTAATGTCTGTATTTTGGACCTTCGTTTCGAATTCAAGGGTTGCAATTCATCTACCAATAAAAACCAGCTAGATGACAGAAATTTATCCAATTTAATTTAAGTAGAACACTTTAATGCTTCAGTACGAATCACTTCAGCTTAAAAAGGTTAGGTATGCATTTGACTGGCTTATTTTTATGATATAAACATCTTTAGATGAGTTTTACTGAAGAATAAGAAAGTTATTTCACCCTAAAGATTAATGCAATCAAAATCAGCACTGCGTTGAAATCAGAATAAAATCCACTGAAGTTGTTTAGTGAGTTTACCAAACAATGAATGGATAAACTAGAATTTATATCTAATGCAATACTTTGTTTAGCTCACAGTATATATACGTACTAAAACATGATTTTGGATCATTGATAAAATTTTCAGTTAAACTCGAAGTTATTTCGTTTTGTGTAGCCGTATCTCACACGGGGTTATCATGTGAGAATATTTAGTTATTACAAAAAACTAAAAATTGAAAATAACGGTAGAGTATTTAAGTGTGAGTCTAAATTTTATATTGAATAAAAATATAAAAGGTGAATAACATATACAAAAATCAAAAATTTAATATTTTAAAATTTTAAATTAAAAATTATGTCATTCCATTATATAATTTATCTCATTTCTTATTTTTATTTATCTTCTTTAAATTTTTTCATCCTATTTTCTCAACAAAACTAATTATGTTTAAATAAAAGTAAGTAAATCTTAAGTAACATTTAGTGCTCATAATTTGAGCTCAGCTAACTAGTGTATAAGGGTGGTAGTTAAAAATTAATAAATGAACTTTTTTAGTTTATTAAATATTAGTTTAAGATAGCATTGAAATTCATGGGAAAGTAAACTGTTCCTCTTTATTTCTCACAATAAAAATGTTTACAATGATGTACTTTCAGCACGTTGAGTTTCTGACACGTGGTTGGTGATGAGTCTTTAAGAGTGTTAAGAGGACGACTGAAGTCTTTCATTGATCTCACATGCATAAATTTTATCCATGTATTCTTATTCTGATATATGTACTGAAGAGTTAAAGAAGAGAGAGAGATTTGTGTCGACTAACTATTGTCCTAAGATATATTTTTTTTATAGAATTTGATAAGTTATTTTTTTAAAAAAAATACAAATATATTTTAAAATTTTAATTCATTTTAGTTTTTTTTATAGTTTTATTTATTTATTCTGTTGAAACTTTTTTTCCGGTGGTTGATTATTACACTTTTTTATATTTACCTTTACATTTATCAGAATATGCTATCTATTTTTTATGTAAAGAAATCTAATATTTAAAAATATGAAAAAAATAAAGTATATAAGTGGCTTAAAAGAAACACTTTTTTGAGACCAATAATATTTTGACATCTATAATGTTTCATACCACTCATACAGTTATCTGAGGGGTTAAATAACATTTTTGACATTCTAACTTTACACTGTACACACATCCAAGGATCACTTTATCTTTATTTTTTTTTCTAATCTTTCTCCTCTCAGAAGGAATGTAATTGAGAAATCTGATAAAGGAAAAATGAAAGCGTAGTAACAGACACAAAATTAAATGAGGATAGTCTTGTCTTGTTAGGAAAATGTACACGTGAGTTAATTTGATTTAGTATTTATCTGATGAAAATTATTGAAAAGAAAAGATAGAGATAGGGTAGTAAATGATGAGTTGGAAAAGAAAACTGAAATGAAATGAGTCTTGTCAGAAATTAATTTAACTGGGTCTCTTCGTACGTTGGAGGCCACGGTGTTCTTGCTTGCACCACTCATAGGAATAGTTAAAGAAGCAGCACCAATACCTATCAACTTCATTCTTCCACCCTTCTCACGTCAACCCCACCACTACCGACAACGCTCCATCTTCTTCACTTCACACTGCTTCCGAGAGTTCCAATGCAGAAGGAAGCGTGCGTGTGGTACGTTATGAGGGAGCATGTACCTCGCCTCTCATTAATTTACTCCCCCAAACTATTGCTACATTTCTTAGCCTGTTTTTAATATTTAGACCAAATGATCAAATTTATTTTCCGTTCAAAAATTAGGTATCCACTTCCAATGTAGTTGATGGTGACCTAAAATATGGGGACACTCAAATTATAACAACTCAAAATACCTCGCTTCTCTCACACAGAAGCTCCGAGTTAACTCACTATTCTTCTACGATGGACAATCTGATACGGCTGGTGAACCAAAATCCGTGGAGCATGTGCACTTGGCAATCCCGGCGAGGAAAGCGCCATGCCTACTCTCTGGGACGCCCTTCCCCCCATCGTCGGAGGAGGACAGGAATCTTTGTTCTACTGCAATATTTTTCAAATCCAAGTTAGTTCACGCAAATCAATGTTTTCTCTACTAAATCCTGTTCATTTCCGCTTTTCAGCAAAATGATTTTGCGTGCTAATTTGTCGAGCCCAGTTTGTCTTTGGCCTGTTTATCTCACAATCTCGTTGCTTATTTCTAAATAATTATCGAGATTTTTTTTAATAAGACATTTAAAATCAAGATTATGATATCTCACCAATTATAAATACAGGGATCATATATGTAATAGATATTATTTTCCATATATAAATTGTGTTAAGTGTGAACAAGATTTTTGAATATTTTATGAAGAGAAAGAGATGAATAGTTAAAAGTGTTTTGTTTTCTTTATCAAATAAAAAATAAATTGAATAAAAAGGTAGTTTTATCATGAATATTCCAATTCTTATAAAAAAAGTCGTACTTACGAAATGGGAACATATAAAAGTGAGTAAATTATTCTTAAAAAACTGACACTCTTAAGATAAGTTATTTTTCTCTTATGTACCAATTACTTTTTCTAACAAATACAAAATAGAAACAATCTAAATAAGGGTATAAGGACTAAAATTATCTAAATAATTAGTTTTTGTTATATCTTTATGTCCTCAAATCTATTTAAGAAAAGTGATGATAGAAATACAATTATATATACAACTTGTCTTTCAGTCAACATGTCTGTCTAAAAGTATATAATACTGATAGACTTGTCTTCTCAACTCTAACTTTCCAATACTCTTATAAATCCTAAGAAAACATATCAGTTTCAACATTTCATGTCAAGATGCAAGTCAAAATTATCCATAAATGTTTAAGTTGAAGTTAGTGGTACTCGTAAGTTAGTGTTTGACATAAATAATATTACAATAATAATCCCACACGTATTAGAAAGTACCCTTCCTTAAATTTAGATAACTTATCCCACAATACTATTATTTTTTATTTGAGTTGTATGAGTGTACCTATACCTAATGACACCATTATGTTTGTTTAGCTTGTTAGTGGCTATATTTATACACTAGCTGTGCACCCGCAATCTACATGGATCATCATCCAGTACATTGTTGTCAAATGCATCTCCATTTCAAAAATGTTTCTAGACATTTGATTGGACATTATCATCAATCTAGGCAGGAGAATTGCATTTTAGGAATCTTATGTCTCATTCATAACTATATTTTTAATTGTGCTATCCAGAATATTATATACTCATCTATAACTATTTTAGTTGCAACTTGGGTTTTGTTTTAATTAAAACTCATTTAAAAAATATTTTAATTTTTAATTAGATTTTAAATATGTGAGAAAGTAAATAGGTGATACAAGGTTGAAAAACACAAGTTAAAATTTAATTGTATTTATTGTAATTGAATAATGTTGTGAATATAATAAAATAAAATTTTAAGTACATTAATTTTTAATTAAAATTAATTTTTATTTAAACTAAATTCATTTATGTAAGAAGAGATAAACAGTCAATATAGAATACAATTATATCTAATATATAAAATGGTAGATCTGCAATTTCATTATTAAAATCTTAATTTTACCTAAATTTTGAGAACAAAATATTAAAGATGTATTTTTCCAGTCGTCATACTTGTCTCGCTAAATTAAAATTTTAAATTGTTGTACTAGTTTCATTGCATTCATCCTTTTGTGTTTATTAAAAAATATTATTATATTAGTAAACCTATTTCAATGAAAAATATCTATTTATCATATCTATTTTAATAAATTTTTGAGTAAAATGCTGTGTGGATTATAATTTTTGCTTTTCAATCATACTCAAGTTCTTTTTATAACCAAATCATATTCAGATACTTTATATGAAATGGTTATGAGTAATTCAATATTGATTCTTATATAAAAGGTTATAAATTTTGTATTATTCATAAACTTATTAAAGTCCAAGTCTCATTATTTCAAGTTCAAATTTACTTGTTAATTTGTTTTACAATCTATCAGAGTCTAACCTCGTATTTACTAACGTTTATATTAGATTTAATTGATTTGTCCATCAGTGAATTAAATTTATTAATGTTTATAAATGAATACAAATCTCATTTTATAAAGCTAATTTTACAAAATTAAATTGAATTTAAAGTTTTATATTAGTTCAAAATGGATGTAATATGTAATTCAATTATTCCAGTTCTAAATACTGCTTTCTATTTTATACCAGTTCTAAAATAAACAAGGTAATATCTCGTTGTTAAAGTTTTATTTTGCACTAATGAATCCTTTTTCTAATGAAATGACTCTTACGTTTGCAATTCTGTCTCCTCTTTATTAATACATGAAAAGCAAACACTGAAGGAAAAAGAAAGAAAAAAAAAAAGTAAAACAGTTATGCATGTGATAAATTGTGCATCCATCTAGTCTTCTTTTTCTCTTTGAAAAAATGTTAATTATATATTATTTTAATAAATTATAATTTAATGTTATGTTTTATTTTAATAGTTAATTATTTTTTGAAAATATTATTTTCTCAACATCTATGGAGTGTTAAGACAATATATTATTTATTATTTAACTCTTCTTTTGGTAAAAAAAGTAAAAAAAAAAATATAATTTGTTTCGATAAAGATTATTGTATGTAGTTATATAAATAATAAATTTTCCTTTTTAAAAGAATCATAGTTGAGGATAATTTCTAATAAAGAAGTGTGTACGTAAATTAAAATAATTTCTTTTATTATTATTGTTAGTGTTGTTATTATATTGTTATAAATTATTAAGAATATTATTTTGACAACTATTATTAAGAATATTATGTTGAATAAAGTTTAGTATTCACTAAATATATATTTATTATTCTTGACTCTAAATTATTTTTTTATCAACAATTAATTTTTGAAAAAAAAAATACAATTTTAAAATCAGTAGTAAACCAATTTATAAATATTTATACTATTTTCTTTTAGAAAATATGAATTTATGTTTTAATTCAACTATCTAGTTTTAAATTTAAAAATTATTTAAAAAAAAATAATATGTCTAATCAAAGTTACTAAATTTATAACGAATTAGATTTTAATTCAGTAACCAAATTCCCACTTTCAAGTCTTCATTCTACCTACATGTCTGTGCCAGGTGCTGGTTAAGTATTGTTTTGTTCAAAATTTATATTAAAAGGAAATGCGCTAATTTTTTCGCAATACCCAGAATTAAGAGTCGATTTTTTTTTTTATCGAGAAAAGTGTTTATATACAGTGTTTAACCCAGCAAAATTACGTTTAAAAGAAGATGTTCAAATAGGCTAAATATTTTATAAGGTTTATTGCAAATGTATTTATCGTTTACGAATTTTATAGTGTTTTTAAAAGGATATAATCAGTCCCCCTTCCAAAAAAAAAAATATAATCGCAAAAGTCTCAACCACATATTTAAATTGATTTCTAAAATAAACTTATAAACAATATAAGAAGAAGAAGATTGACAAATAAACTAAAAATAATATATAGTACATTAATTAATGAATAACAAAAGACACTTTACATTACATTGAATTTAAAGTAGAATATGTATATTTTGGCATCTCATGGTAGCTAAATACATACAGCTGGAATAATTTGCATGCATAATAAAATTGAAATTCATTGAAATGAGTGGCGGGACAATACTTCCAGTTATAACAGAAAAAACATGGTATTAACAAAAATTAACTCATGGTAAGAAACTTTAATCGCAAATTAAATTGAGTTCATGACATTCAACATCAATAATCTCTTTATATCATATAAATTTGTTTTTAAACATGCAAATCTTTTAGAAAAACTATAAAAATCATGTTTAATTTGTTGTTATAATATCAGGATAATATGTAGTATTAGTGCTATTCAAAGTTTTCAAATATTAATTAATAAATATAAAAATTCTCAAATTAATGCAAATATTTGGAGAGATACTTGATTTTTCAATATAGTGTTACTTAGTGTTAATATATATATATATATATATATATATATATATATATATTTTAATTTATTGTAATCACTTTATATGTAATATCTGGTGTTATGTTGACTTGTTTTCGATAAGTTAATATGTGGATATATTTTTTTATTTGTTCAAATACTTTTGCCTTATCTATTTTTTATTAATGTATTCAACTATTACATTTATTTGAGACAGATAAATTTGTTTTTTATTTCTCAATTTTAAAATTATTACTTTTAGTTCTTGAAATTTGAAAATGTATGTTTTATTTCTTCCATTTTAAATGTTTTTAAAAATTTAAATTAATATTACTTATGATACAAGTCGTTTATATGAATTTTATTTTTATTTTACATTCTTATCATCAAATATTTCATGTCATGTTTATTTTCCTTTTTAAAATATTTAATTTAACGTTGAAATATTTAAACAGAGGGATTGAAGTAAATTTTTCTCAATTCTGGAGACTATGAAGATCAATTTAAATTTGAAGAATAAAAAAAATAAACCCAAATTTAAGAGATTAAAAATATATTTAACTTTAATAAAAAAATAAAAATTTTGAGGAATGGAAAGATTCAAATGGACGTGTGAAAGGGTTCCCAAAAATTAATTATGGCCTTGGCGTTCATAGCCCAAAAAGAGAGCCCATGGTCCAAAGTATAATTTTGGTGTGCATCTACGAACAAAGGCACATAGAGCTTGCGTTCACACCCCCGTTTTATGTTCTTCACACTCTTTTTTTATTTTTTTGCCTACTCTTATATTTCTGAAATTACTTATTTTCTCTCCTAAAGATGACAAATATAGGTATTTTGAACATCTCCCTCCCAAGCATTTCTCTTATTTTTCACAAAATTTGTTTCTCGTAAAGTATATTTTATATTATAAAAATCAGTTCTCGTAGTGTATTTTTTATACATTACAGAAGTTAGTTTGTGTAATGATAAAAATGGATATTACACAGATTAATTTTCATAATACATTTAATTACGTGAGTCAATGTTTTTAGTACTACATCCTAAAAATTACACTAGTAGAAATTCATGAATTACTTGTAAAATTTATTGCAAAAAAAATTCGCATAATTTTCGTGCAAAATTTGTTGTGAATTTGCCTATTATATGATGTTTTTCTTGCTGATTTAAATCTCCAGAGAAAATTTACTTAAACTTTTATGTTTGTTGTGAAAACTTTTACAAATTTAATTTAGTAGAAAATGTTAAATATTATTTGGCAGGAAGTGTAGCATATAGTTTTAAAAAAATATTTATTAATTATTATTTTAAAATTACAAAAATATCCCAAAATATATATCATAAGTTTTTATTATTCTTATATATCTTAAGAGATTAATTTATGATTATGTAATTTTCAATTAGATATACCTTATCGCTTTATTAATTTGAAGTCACTTAAAACAAATTTTTAAGACCATTAGAAAATATAGAAGTATAGGAAAAGTTCAACTAAAAAGTTTTAAAATGATATATTTGTCTTAAAAAGTAATCTACAAGAGAGACAAGTAATGTCATTATCTATAGTAAGATAATATTGGTCTTTATAGTAAAATTCAAGTTGTGTCAAGATACATTCCTTAATTTATGAGAAGTTAAGAAGTTTTTTTAAAAGAAGACAAACGTTGTAGAGACAAATTATTTGCTATCATTTGAAGAGTACTTCAATGGTACATTACTTGAGTAAGTAATACCAGTGCATTCCTATTTCTTGTTGAATTAATGCATCACCGATTTACATATAAGTCAACCATTATTTGTTGACTTTGCATTTTTGTCATGAAAATTACACAACTTGCCTCTTACAACCATGTTGTATGAGATTTTCATGTCTGTTTCTCATTTCCATTGTCTGATTTGATTTTCTTTTCTAGAATAAAAAAAGTTTAATATAAAATCTGGTAATTTATATTCTTATGTTATTGTCTTGTTAGTAATTTATTATTTAATATGAATTTTTAATCTCTACCTTAAATTATTAACTAAAATGACGTAACTAAGTTATAAAAAATAAAGATAAATTTTATTAAACTTATTTTAAAAACAATTTATCAGTTTACATGTTATGTTTAAAGAAATAATTATATTTTCAAACTAATAATAATTTCATCAATATTTATTAATTAAATAGAATGTATAAATAATGATATTATAAATTATTTTCCATTTGAAAGAAAAAAATTATATATACATACATACATATATATATATATATATATATATAATCTGTGAGAAATTTCTTAAATATTTTTTACATTCACAAATTAATTAATAGTAAAATCACCTGTGGTTTTGAAATTCGCAAACATTTTCAACAAACTTACATATAGATTTAAAATTCGAAAGAAAGTTTTCTGATTTAAAATTGGCAGGAAAATTTCCTTTAAATTTCTTTTAGCATAAAATTTCACAAGAAAATTTCATACAAATTTTGTTTTGAAAAAATTTCTTTCGAACTTTATAGATCAATGTATAAAAATCCCGCAGGAACCATGTATGGATTTTCTAAGTCAGAGGTAGTTCATACCCTCTTTTGATTGTATTTACTAGTTCATGTTGTCCTATGTAACATGTTTATTAATCAAAAGGAATTCAAGGCCATTATACACATTTTTATGATGTATAAAAATATGATGATTAATTATAAATTAATGGAAGTTTGTAACTCTAAACCGTACTAAAGAATTAGTTTGAGAAACAATCTTATTATTAGTATTAGGATAAGCTTGATAATGACCAAAAAACTGGTTACTTGATTTGAGAAAGTTCAAATCTAGATACAACTTAAAATAATATGATAGGATAAAATAGGTATTAATTCGAGTGATTAATACAGAATCGTCTCATTAATCACTTTAAAAATTTTGGACTTTGATGAATAATGACTAAACTTATTTTTCATATAAATAGAGAAAGTGTCTCCACCAATATGAGTATTGTCCTTATATACACCTCTTTATATTCATTCTAACTTTAACGTGTCCCGTATTCCCCACTTAATTTGAGGTTGAAGAAAAAAAATTCTAAAAATTAACATCTATCTCACTCGTGGTCACTCATCTTATTCAAATATTTCTATAGGGAATAATTAGGTACAAAGTTGTATAAAAAATAACTGTTTCTTATTTTATTTTTTGTCTCCAGTTAATTATGGTTTTCATTTAACGAGTTTTCTTTTTCTGCTGAAGACGAGATATCTTAGTCACCAGAACTCATGAGACTAAAATGAATTTTATCTCTTCAAATGAGCAAATTGAGTATTTTTATTTTTTTTATGAGAAAATAAAACTGAAATTAGAAACTCTAATAAAAATGTACAATGCACATGGTATTCATACAAGCTGATCCCAGTATACGATTATCTCTTAGCTTATCGATAGCAGATGATATATATTACTTAAAATTTTGAATATTTCGTCACGGGCATGTCACGCATATGCTAGTCTTGATTAAGAACATAACATGGAGAAAGAGACGCCCTAACTCAGAGAAAGTGACTTTTACTTAAATATGGATGCTGATGGAACGAAAGTTGCTTTAATATGCCGGGTGGTTCACCATACTTGTTGATGGCTACAGTTCGATCCTTCATCAATAATACGTACCTATGATTGAAGAAGATATTTCAAAGGATTATTCATTGTCTTTGTTCCTCGCAATTCCAATTAGCTAACTCGTTCCTTTGCTAACCATGATCATGTTTGGTTGACGTGATAATTGGTTGCGCTGTATGAAAAATTTGCAGGTTTGATTAGGGATAACATTACCGTATTCCCGATCAGTTAGGAACTTAGTGCCGAATAATTTTTTGCATTAAAAACAACATTCTGATTTTAATAATACTTTTATCTGTCATAAAACATATGTTACAATTTAAATAATGAAATAATTTATTCATACATCTGGTGTCACGGTGTGGATTTCTGAGGATAATTGTCATAAAGTTATCAAAAGAATATGACATAGCTTTCCTCCAGAAAATGGGTACGGTTGTTAAGAAGCAAAGGACATCGTCAGGTTAAGTGTTTGTTATATTGTGACAAATCATTAGTTCTTTGCAATTACGCCACATCAATTAGTAGTATATCTTCTTTTCTTATCCTGAAAAATTTTAGTTGATTCGCTAGTATACAGGTATATAGCTATGCTCTTTGTGCATACATATATGGAGAGTTCACTTGTTCGAAACTTCCAATTATTTTAGCTATACTAACTAATTTGCTTAAACAGTTTTTATCGACAATAAATAATAGTGTTATGGATAACCATTAAGTTGATATAAAAGGAAATTGGATAAATTTTGGAACCAACTTTAAATAGTCGGAATGATCTCTTTAATATGATTTAAAAAAGTTTTTTTTGGATGAATTATTTTTTTTAATTCAATTTGTGTATTCAGTCTCGGTCTTATTATTTAGTAAACTTAATCAAGAATATTTTTAAGTCTCAATCTTCTCACTATAAGAAAAAGGTTCTTTAGAGACCAATTTTTAACTATCAAATGAGATAGTTGCTAATTGTGACCAAAATAGTCACCAAATTAGATTTTGATTGTCAAATAACTATAAAATAGAAGTAATGATTGAATTTAGTAACCAATTAAGTTAAATAATTGGTATCTAATATTAGATACCAAAGTTTTAGTGACCTATGTCATTAGATTCTAAATTAGTACTATCTCATTTGGTAGCTAAATATTAGTCTCTAAATAGCTTTTTTCTTGTAGTGTCTATTGAGATCTCGATTTGTGTAATGGGTCTCGGCCTTAGCATTTAGTGGACTTGATCAAGAATATCTTTGAGTCTCAACCTCCTACTGAGATCTCGGTTCTAGACTTTCAACCTTCTATTGGGATCTAGATTCTCGGCCTTCTCTTGAAAGGGGGAGATACCTACAAAAGGTTCGCCGACATTTAAGTTAGTACTCGATACTTAAAGAGTTTTAGAGAATGTTAGAAAGAATACCTTTCACCTAGAGCTTTAGTATTTATAGGCAACTCCATGCAATGTTCATATTAGGCCTAGATTAGCACAACCTTCTATGTTAATTTATATTGATTTAAGATAATTATTCACTAATTATGGTTAGGCTGTTAATAATTTTGAATATCCATCAAGTATTTAGCATAGTATATTAGCATATGGACGTCATCTCGACCTAAAACATCTTGAACATGTCAGTCTAAGACAACTTGATTATGTGGGATCATCGTATCTTGGATTAAGAGATTTCACTCTTATAAGATTAAAACATCTCGTATTAAAATATTTCGGATTAGAACATCTTAATCATTTACAATACACTTTTCGGTCTCAGTAGCTAGAACTCACTTCGAATAGCAAGATTATTTTGGCTTACCGTACAAATAGATTAAATAAAAATATAAGAGGCACTTTGACCTGATACAAGAAAAGAAAATTCTATGTACTTTGGCCTCTTGGAATTGACCAAACTTCCAAAAAAAGTCTTGCAGTGTCTTTGTCCATACACATATAAGTTACAGGAAAATCCCAAAAGAGAGCCCAAATGTAGAGAGTGATAACCAAAAAAACACTACAGTGTTAGCCTATATGTACACTAAAAAGCTATGTGCATACCATTTCTAATTCAATGGCTTCAACTTGGACAGACACTGATTGTCTTGCTGAGGTTGACTGCCAAATTCTCATAGTGTTCGATGTTGTCCTGTGTTGCTAATTTGCTTAAACATGATTAGGAAGAATTATAATATTCATTAAAAGTATCTTTGAATAAAGTTCATAACTTAATTTTGAATGAAATTCATATTAAGTTTAATTTTTTTCATAAAAAATAGAATTTATATTATATACATGAGATCTCAGAGATTTCTCCATCCTTTTACATTATTTCTTGGTATAGTTGGATCATATCTTGATAAAATTCTATCCTGTTTAATTTCTTCTAACATCATAGTTTCTTCCTTTCTATCGATTTTAAACTAAGTTTTATGGTGTAATGGTAATAAACCTAAGTTTATAAAATATTGGTGAATTCAAAATTAAACATAACAAGTTAATATTTTATTGTCCTTATTATTTTATTAACAACATACTTTAATATTTTTAAATTGTAATCAATATATTAAATACGCTTATTAATATTTATCTAATTTTAGTACATTATGTTTATTTTGAAAACTGAATTTTGACATCATTTTATAATTTAAACTTCTTTTCATAATAAAAAGTTTGATAGATAGATTCTTGCTTATCTTTGTTTCTTTTTCTATTACAGTAAAAACGAATGTATATATAAAGTATAAAAAATTGTGTTAGAGAAAGTATTTTTAATATATTTTTTGTATGGTACGAATATTACATAATTTAAAGAAATCTTTTACTTGCATCAAGCTCGTTATCACATGAACTATGGATATTTCTATAGTACAAACACTTGGCATATATTTAATTCACTTCCTAGAATTTTGGCTTAAAATTTTGTTTTCCGAAACAATTTTATACTATTCACTAATTAAGTTGTTCTACGAGATCTGTCAAGTTTTGATTTATTTTTTACTTATAAGAATCAAACACATGTTTTGGAAGTTTAGAACAACTTATTCACCATATTTTGTAATTTTCAATTTTTCTTTACGTGCATTAACTCATTCCTCTTTTCATAATACTGACGCTATTACGTAATATTTTTTTTATCTAATACTTTTATGATTTCATATTAATTATTATATTTATAATTTTCTTTATGGTAATTTTTTATTAAAAAATAAATTAATAATATAAAATGGAATATCTGAGGAATGTCTCGACCCGTAATAAAAAAATTCCAGCTCTTCATTCATTAAACTGATACATTTGTCTTATAGGACATAAGTAATTTGATAAACTAGCAACCAAATTACATTTCTATTAAAACCATCTTTCATCATTAGATGACTCTGCATTGGTTTGAACTGTTAAAAAATGACTGACATTCCGAATATAATGTGTATTGGTTGTCAATAGACAAATTAGGAGTAATTGTAAGTCGCCATCTATTGTAGTTGAAATGTAGTCAGCCTAATGAAAAACACTTCCAGGTATAGAAAGATCTGGAAGTACAAGGTTCATTTGTCTCAATGACCAACACTAAGTCATTACACTCTAAATTTAATTCAAAGATTTTAAGCACATTATAGGATTTATATATCAATCTAAATAAAAAATAATAATTTTAGATGTTGTTGATTATCCAACCTCGTGTTTTAAGTTGTGCAATAGTAAAAATTTCAATTGCATCTACCATCCCATGATGCTATTTTTCTGGTTTCAAGTGGTCCATTTAGCAACCATCCACAAACATCTCCTCAATGCGTTTCATTTTTTAGTTAGATTGAGGGCATAAAACTATTGAAAATGTTTATCAATATTATAGTGGTGCACCCCACTTACCCAAACCATTCATTACAATGGTTCCACACAGCATTCTGTGCTACTTTACATATGAAAAATAGATGACTAAATAACTTATCTTTTAGCCCTCAAATTTGTTATAAAAATCTTTTGCTCCTCAAATTTTTTTTTTCTCTAGCAATTTTGTTCACAATCATCTTATCTATTTTGAATACTATTATTTTTCATAGAAAGTATTTGTAATTTATATAAAGAAAATACTTTTCTTTCTTTCGCTATCTAAATGTCAATTAACATTAAAGTGACCACCAATCTCTTTCTTTATCACATATCTTTATCTCTCCAGCTAAATAATATGCACAACTGAAAAGTATCTAAGTTGACACACTTTTAGTACAATCAATTATCTCTCATTAACAAAAAAAAAAAATAAAAATCCGACGGAGCTTCTGCACTCTTTCCTTGAGTTTATATACCGTTACTTAACCAAGACAATAATTCATATAGATATATGTAACAAATATATTCTTACAGAAATTAATGATAATTTCCCATATATGTCTACCCATCATCACAAGAATTTTTAAAACTTAATTCATGACATTATTATGGATAAAAGGCTTTCTTAATGTTAAAAAATACTCTATAATAATACCGGTTAAAACCACTATATAAGCAATATAGGTAATCTATATCGTGTAATGATTTTGACTCATTGTATTTAACAGATCGTTCTATAACATATTAATACGTAATCTCTTTAATAATGTAATTAACATCATGAAAAATACAGGTCAAAAGCTAAATGAATAGCTGTTTATCATTCAGAAAAAAAAAAAAAAACTGTGTTTAGACTTTGTAAACTTGGTTTTAGAAATTTCACTATATAATAACTTTAACAGCAAAGTATTTTTCTACTTTAAATTTGGTTTTATCTAAAAAAGTTGTGTTTTGCAAATTCTCAACGCAACACAGAAGTTACTTTAGAGTTGCTTCTGTTAAATCACATTTGACCTCGTAAGGCCAAAAGTTTTTATTTCCAAACGTGTTTTGAAATAGTAAAATCGCATTGAATGTTTCCAAACGGATGTTTGTGTGTGGCAAAAGCAGCACCAAACATATACTGATAAGAGTCTTGTATTGCATGACCACACCTGAGTCAAGTGCTTTTCTATCATTAATTGTAAATTTTAGACATACTACAAATTTGAATTCTACATCAAAATAACAACCCTTTATCGCTATATATAAAAAATAAGATTTTGTAAATTAGAGGCAAATTTGTATGATCTTTAATTTCAATCTTTTCAGCAGTTAATTAAACAGCATAAGCAATGCCTTAAGAATTTTCTCTGAACGTATAATTATATATATAATCTGGTTGACATTTGGTAGGTACTAGAACGGTTTCTCCGTAGGATAACGAAATTTTGGCTTCTGCAGGACATGGAGACATGGGTAATGGTTCGTGTGTGAGTGAGAACAATATGGGAGTAGTGCCCCCTACACGCATAGTCTTCAATGGAACTAAACAGCCACACACACTTCTATCAGTGCTTGACCTTAGCCAAAAGGACAGATTACTATACAGCCAGGCATCACAGCACATTGTTCAACGCCTTCATAAATTCTGCTACTAGAAAGCTATACACAATTCACATCTCAACGCTGGCAAACTTATGCCATTGTCTTCAAAACCCTTTCCCTTTCCTTTCCCCATATATATTATATATGCATTGCAATTCTTGCCATTAATGTAATAGTACTTTACTCATAACCATAAACACAATATGGATGAAGCTATATATCTATCTCAATGTATAAATATACTGATACTTGAGGTTCTTCATACAAGTTTTACTTTTAATCAACGATGGCATCTACTAAAACAAACTTTATAGGTCAAATATATCATTAATTAGGGTTATTTTTTAAAGAGAGCAGCCAAATTGAGAATGATTTTCAATTAATCATCTCTTAATTGGGTGCATTTTTCAATTCTAATAGTCTAATTAATGTAAACGAGTTACGTCCATGTCTGATTGACAAGCACGAGTCCTTGTCCTTTGTCATCTTCTCAAATGTGCACATGTTACTGACCCATTGTGGGCTTGTCCTTTCTAGTTCTTTACTTTGAGATGGTGTTGGTGGAGGCTCCTCATGCCTGCTTGAACATGTATTACTCATGGATTAATTGAAGAATCCATGCCTTTCAACATCAAACATGTCTATGGTTTCGTATTCTTCCCCATCCAATCCTAGCACAATAAGAATATTTCAAAATCCTGAATACGCAGATCTTGTGGAAGCGGCCGGTTGGTCACTTCTGTTTTCTTTCCCTTCTTCTAATTTGTACGTATTTCAGTTCGTCCTATATATTTGCAAAGCCATGCAGTGAAAACCAAAAATATACACATGTCAGAGGACATGTTCAATCATCCTATCTTTTCTGGTTAAATTAATAAACAATAATAACAACACAAAAATGAAAGAAATTGTTTTAGCTAATAGCTTTGATGATGGCAGATAGCTATTGTTGGCCAGCATATAAAAGTGAAATTTAGAAAAATTATGACGTTGTCCTTGATTTGAACCAAAGGAGAGAAGATAAGGGTCCACACTTCATATAAGAGAGTGGGGGAATGGTCTTATAATTATTAGAATCTTACAAGAGTTGTTGTCACAGTAGCAAGGGCCAGCAATCTCCCTTTTGAGTATCAAATTGGACCCACTGCAGATATAAAATTAGCGGCTGAGTCTACTGAGGTAGTTTAATCTTTGAGGTTAGGGGCAAAACCAATTTACTCTCATCTCATGGTATGATGATATTCATAAATTGGTGCCAAATTTTGCCTTAGGGTAGCGAAATGTATTGTTTTGTTGCAGTTTTTTGATTTTTTCTTGTTTTGGAAGAGAGATAGATAGGTGAGCTATCAATTGTGGAAGACAAGTCCAGGGTTGTATGGCTAGTGTGAGGACAAGCATTCCCTCCTTGAGCTCCCATTTTAAGTTTTGTCCTCTTCTGAATCAGAGGGCGCCACCTAGCTGTACTCAGACTTGCCGTTACTTATTATATATACATCCAAAACAAACAGGTGATCTTCGTGCAATAAACACACACAATTGAGCCTTTCTCTTGCGTTGTGGCCAATTAAAACAACCACCGCTCCCTCTTCATCATGTGTTATTCCTTCATTGGCTCATGTACCAATAATCATTAATGCTTTCCTCACTAACCACCCCTCCTCCTTTTGTGCCTGTCCCTATACATACCCCTCTTGAAAATTAATTTCATTTAGACCACCAAAAACTTTATCGTCAACTCTTCATGAATGGTGCTCACATTTTCCATCTCTTCATCCTACCTAGTGCCTCCTCGCCCCTATGCCCAGCCATTTATAAATCTACACGCTAGGGTTAGGGTTACTCACCAACTATATATTAATTGTATATAGACACAGCTAGCGCCTTATATTATATTATATATACATCTCTCTCTATATCACTCCCGTTTTCTGGTTCGTTTTGGTTGAAATGATGAACTGAAAGGATCGATCTGTGACTCAGTTTTGTGCTGTGTGGGTGCGCAATCAAGCGGTGGTTAGGGTTTTGCGAAGATGAAAAAGAGACAGGTGGTGGTGAAGAGAGATTACGCCACGTCTTCAGCGGTGGGGAATATTCGATACGGGGAGTGCCAGAAGAATCATGCAGCGAACACGGGAGGTTACGCTGTGGATGGTTGCAGGGAATTCATGGCTAGCGCCGGCGAGGGAACGAGTGCAGCGCTTACGTGTGCGGCTTGCGGCTGCCACAGGAACTTTCACAAGAAGGAAGTGCTGCTCGGCGTAAACTGAACCAGACCCACCTGTGCTTCGCTCTGTGATTCATGAGTGAGTTCAATACCCTCTTTATTGTTCTCCCCCTCCATTATTCCTTCCACCCACAGTCAGAAACCAAAAAATAGAGAAACACAAAACATATATTTATATCGAAGAGCTTGTGTATCAGATTACCTGATTGAATTCACCTTTTCTTCTTCCTTCTTGCTTCCTTTGGTGCTTGCAATTAAGTGTTGATTGCTGATACAATAGACATTGATTCCTGTAAAAGAAAATATTGAACTTATGGACTTCTGTTCTATTGTTCTCTTCTCCGTCTATTGCTCTTCCAAGTCTTCTTCCTTTGTTTACAAGGCTTGATCTTGCACGGAAGGGAAGATGAATCGATCCACCATGTTCAAAACTTTGTACAATCATTTCTTAAGCGAATTACGCTCCTTTGTCATCTTCTTGTTAGCCTTTTCTCATTCACCCACAAATAGATGGAATCTTGGATAATGAATTTAGTGGAGATTACGCGTTAAGGACTACATCATTAATAAATAACATGACTTGAATATTTTATCATATAGATTTATATGCTTGTACTTTCTGATTAATTATGATTAGTTGCTGTTATGTCTAAATACTAAAATTAAATGTTAGTTTCTTATTGAAATTAAACAAAACAAATATTTATAATATTTATTTAAATTTTCTCCAGATTAGCATAAAATAATTAATCGATAGAAGTACAATTTTTAATGCATTAGAATTTTTGTAATTGTCTTTTTTCTACTAAAAAGAACAAAATCTAACGATTACATATGCAAACGTTAAAATATTCTTTAATTAATCACCATCATCCCTGCCTTTTAAAATAAAGTCTAATGTTTATATATGCCTACAGACATATAATGAAAAGTAAATATTATATATATATATATATATATAAAATTAATTAACAATATGGTAACTGTTTATCATCTACTTGTTAAGTGATTTTAAATTTTCATAAAATATATTTAATATGCATACTATAAACTTATGAGTACCAAATAAAAAAAAAAGTCAGTATAATTAACTGTATTATATTAAATGTTTGACAGCATTTTCAATACGATTTTTTTTTTTAAATAATACCTACATTATACCCTAAACAACTCACTCCTTGTTTGATATAACTTTTGATTGCTGATAAAAAACAACTACTTGAATCAATTTATAATCATCTACAATTCATGCCAAAATACCCTTGCTGCTTTTACATTAATTTTATATATAACTGATTATTGTGATTTTGGTAGGGGTCCATAAGCTTCTTTCTTTTAGCGTATACAGTGTATTGCACTACACACTGAAATTGAACGAGTTTCTTTTGGTCGTGTTTAAATGTTTTTTTATTGTTGAATCTACTCTAGGATTATAGATGCCAAATACATATTGACATTAACTGACAAAAGAAAATTTGTTGATATAAAAACGTTTGTTTTGCTTTTTTTTCAGATAAAATGTTCCTTTGTTAGTTTATTCCCTTTATGCAATAATTTTTATAAAGTATAATTTATTTTTATACTTTTTTATTGGTTTTGCAAATAAATATCTAGAATCGGTCCAACAAATATTGGGTTTTTTTTAATTGGTTGTGGAATTTCTACAGCAATTGTTCTTAGAAGTCTCCTTTTCTATATTAATTGTAAACACAATTGATAAAAAAAAAAATTCTTTAGAAAACAACAATACTACAATTACATTAATTTCTTCTTGATATGCAATTTCAAATTAAAAATTGCAAATACTAACTAAAAACAATATCATTTCATACTACATATAATTACAAGTACAATTTAACACCTATTTTGTAGTAATTTAATGTCAAATATTTAATATAAAAGAGTTCGAAGGATATTTTTATGAAAATTAATTATTTAAATTTATGAAAATGTTGTATAACTTCTTTAAATTGTTTCAAATTTATTTTAATAACTTTTATGTTCAAAAATTCAACATATAAATTTTCGGGAACGTTTTATCAAGTGTTTAGATAAAACCCTATTCAATTCATCTTATTACAAAAGAAAAAACATTTTTTATTTAAAATTAAATTTAATCATAATTTTTTTATTTCACTTTCTTATTAAATTTTGGAGAAAAAAATAAAACTAATTATCTAAAATATTACTTTTTGTGTTATAGATTCATTCATGAAATATTTACTTTCAACTATTTATTTATGAGATTCGGCTATGAGCTCTACCTGTACCAATGATTTGTTTCTAAGCTACTTTAACTTTAACAACTTATAAATGAATCTAACATTATGAGTTAATTTCGAATGCAAATATTAACACAGGCTTAATTTATCTTTTTGTAGGTTTGATTGCATCATTTTTAAGACATAGGTTACTTTTTCCTTCAATACAAAAAGATCTTATAGGATCATATTTAATATGTTGTTTACACTTTAATTTAAAAACATTTAATATTTTATTAGATAAAAGTGGCTTTTAATACATAACTTTTTTCTATTAAGATCCTAGATTTAAATTCATTGCTATATGATGATACTTTAATAGAAAATTTTATAAAATTGAGATCTTAAACTCATACTTCTATATTCAAAATACTATAATTATATTTTAAAATAAAAATTTAATTTATAATCTTAATTAAATGAAAATAAATTTATATAAAATTTATGAAAAAAAATATTTTCACAAATTTTAAATAATATTTAGAAGCTTAAACAAACGTTCAAATTTATCAACATTATGTTTGTTAAATACAATTAAATTCAAACAATTTTAGTAATCTCTCAAATTTAAGTTTTATAAATAAAAATATCTTTAAAATAATAAGCTTCATTACAAAAAAAAAAAAAAAAAAAAAAAAAAAAAAAAAAAAAAAAAAAAAAAAAAAATAAAAAAAAAAAAAAAAAAAAAAAAGTCCTCATAAAAATAAGTGATCAATGAAATAGATGGATATTAAAAGGAAGGACAAATCATCAATAATAAAATAGATGAATATTTCATTTGTAAAAAAGAAAAAGACATATTCTCAGTTATTCACTTAAATAAATCCTTTAATTTGACTATTTGACTTACGACTACGTAATTAGAATTATCCGCTCGGGTTCAAATCTTAACCATTTACTCATAATTTTGTGTTAAAAGAATATTTCAAAATAACAACTCAATAATAAATAATTAAATAATTTTTATTTGGAAATCTTTATATGAAAAACACCAATGAAAATAGATATCGTAAAAAAATAAAATAAAAATGAAACATAAATATTTTTTATGTAAAAAGAAATTTAATATAGGAGTAAACATTACAAGTAGAAAAAAATAAAGAAATACACATTGATCAATAAAAAATAAAAAGATAAAATAAAATCTTCAACTATAAAATTAGTGAAAATAAACAATAATGTTAACAAATAATAAAGAAGATGAAAAATCTTAAAAATAAAGATTATAATAAATAATATCTCTTCCTCTCCCTCTTTTGTACTTTAATGGACAATCCAATCATTAATGCAAGAACTATTCCTTATAACTCTATTAGTCAAAGATCTCTTTAGATACATAAACAAAAATTATAATAATTTTTTTTTTTGTTTTACTCTATATTTTGATTCTCCCGTAACTCTAGTTTAATTATAGTACTTTTAGTTGACCTGAGATATCAAAAATATATTCTTCATACTAAAACATGTATATTTCATGTGTTTTTTTAATAATAAATAAATCAAATATTAGGAATATCTCAATCTTTTTATAGAATATGTTAAGTGGCAGCTATAAAGTTATATGGTCTGGCAATTTCACAAAATATATACACCTTAATCCACGTATTGAAATGAATCCATCAATTTATCATTTAGGTTTGACTAAATTTTTAGTTGTAGTCACTTTTTGTTAGGTTTTATTGTGATATATTTATATTTAATTTTTTCATATCATTTTCTCCTATCACTTTTATTGGATCTGCTCCTTGTTTCGTTTGACTGGAGTGCAGAATTTCTAAACCGGAGGTATAAAATTGAAGTTGAAAATGTCTATAGTAATGGACAAAAGGCTAGAAATATTTATAGTAACGGAGGAAAGACTTGAGTTTAAGATTATTTCACTCAAGCTTTAAGGAGTGACTTTTTGATAGAAAATAGAACAACACCCACCAAAATCTATGAGATAAACAAGATGATGATTCGTCACTTGTGACCTAGTCCACAAGATAAGAACCAATGCTAGGAATTGGAAAGAATCTTGCTCCACTCAAATTCATGATATAATCACCACTTGTGACCTAGCTCACAAGATAAGCAATTCCAAAAGAAAAACTCTCCCCCTCCCTTTGATGAATCCTGATGTGCCATCAAGAGTAAATTATGAAGTGTTATTTTAGAATAAGAAAAGGAGAAACATCTATTGAGATATGACATACTTAATCAAGATTTTCCCAAAAATTTCTATTTATCCCAAATCTGCCCAAAATAAAGTACAATATATAGATGTCTTTATATAGACTCAGTAGAAGATGAAGAGAAAAATTCATTTCTTCTCTAAGTTCAAACTAAACATAAAAAAAATAAAAAAACTTATATTTTTTGTTATATTTTTCAGATCACATCCTCCCTTTCTTCAAGAAAATTCGTCCCGAATTATAGTTGAGCTAATCTTCAAAAATCTAAGTTGTCCTCCACGTGCTTGATAAAATGTTTGAATTGCTTCCTGAAGCCATAAGTTGCAAGGAAATAGTTTTACCCTTGATAAGTCTAAGAATTGATTTAATTAAGAACCTGGAAAATTTACTCTCACCAGTTTGCAAACTATGTCATTTGTCCTTTTGAATTCACAAAAATGTTTGAATACACATCTAGGTTACGAGTCTATCTCATTTGAAAGTAAATAAATAAAAATAAAATAAAATAAATTAAGATCCTTATTAATACTTCTCTTAGTTTTCTAAGCCGGTTAGATATGTAATCAGTCTACTCTCATCCATTAGATATATAATCAGTCTAGTCTCCTCCATATAATTGTCCTTTAATAGTTGAGCCTTTAGCAGATAGGTCACCTTGTATTGCAAAACTTCTTGGATCTTGTTAAGTCTTCCTCTAGCCATGGACCCACCTAAGTCTTGAATTAAATCCTAGACTTCATTTCTTTTTTTTTTTTCATTTTGTGAACTTGGACTTTCTCATTGAGTTTTGTGAAATTGAGTTTTGTGAAATTGAGTTTGAATGTTCATATCAGATTTTAATATGCAGATTTCTTCTTTTTGTGAAATTGAGTTTTGTGAAATTGAGTTTGAATGTTCATATCAGATTTTAATATGCAGATTTCTTCTTTTGTAGTTAGAATTAGATATTTTAAATTATTTAAGTAGAATAAATTTTATTAAAATAAACTTAGATATTATATTTATTAATAAATTTAAGTCTAAAATATCTTTACAAAACTAATTTATAAAATAAAATTTATTCTCAAATTAACTTAAGTTCTTATTGATATAGAATTTTAACCATTATTCCTAAAAAAAGAGAGTACAAACATTCAACCATACCGAATATATAAGTAATTTGTTGAGAACAAGTGCTTTAAATTAGCCTTACTATATATGTATAAAGATATATTTATTTAGTTTTATGTTTTTTTTTAAAAAAAAAAAAAACTATGGCAGACACAGGCAAACATTCCTATGAGTATTGTAGTAGGGACCGTCTGGTGTGGAAAAGAGAAAGAAAAGTAGTGAGCCCATAATTAGGTACAGATATGGATGGATTACCGATATATATTATGTCTATACTCTGTCCATGCATGTCTCTCTGCTTTGCCTCTCCATTATTCGCAACTTTCCCTCTTCATTTCCTCCATATTCTTCAATATACTAAAAAACTTATAAATCCATCCCTTTGATAATCTTCTATCATCCCCACCATATCTTTTCAAAATAATATATTTACGTCACAAAAATATTGAAATTTCCTTCTTCACAACAAAGCAAGTGATAAAGTTCCATCTAAGAAAATTATACTAGTATCGTTAAATTGGCACTATTTTTTTTCTAGTTTGGTAGTTTTTTTGGACTGTGATGTATTTTTGAATTCTCTTGCACAATTGCCTATATTTTAAACTGTGGTAAACTATGGCACATGTGTTTTTGTCAGACATACGATTAATAATACATCCTTTGACTTATAAAAAAAACGACACTAATTTTCTTTAGTTTTTTCAACGTGTTTGTCATCATTGACATCTTTGAACCAGTTCTCCCGCTTCCTTATGCTCTCAATTTAAAAATAAAAAATAAAAAAATTAAACTTCCACACACAAAAACTGTGGTGGAAATACCTAAGGTCACGCTTAACTTATTTGGTTTTTGGCCATTCCTAAATATTTTAAAATTAGCATAAGATCTTTCCTTATCCTATTTTCTTTAGATATAAAAAGTGTCTTGTAAAATTATTAACCATGAGACATATATTTATACATAAATAAAAGAGAGTAAATTTATCATGAATTGGTTAGCTTCATAAAGAGTTGTATGATATCCACCACAGTAAACTTATTCAATTATTCGTTACAATATTCAAATAGTGTTAATAATTACAATAAATTCAAGATACATCAATATATCACTTTGTATTTGTCAAACTCAAAGGTATTATTCCTCCAAATGTGTTAACACTTCAACTTGCCAATTACTACTTCAATCCACTCTTTGATGTGTTACCGAAATCCTTCTGGAGACAAGAATGACACTCTTTGTTGGGAGAATAATTTTTCAGTAATAGAATTTCTTTTATTTGATGAGACTTTTATTTTTTTTTCTTTTCTAAAAAAAATGCTAACCTAAGGAGTTCTTATCCGAACTAGCAACTTGGTAAGTTTTTTAATTTGAAAAAAAAAATGCTCTTAGAGTTCAACTATGATTTAATTTTTTTTTAAAAAATGCCGTTTAAGTTATTTTGACCCGCAAAAATTAATGTTTTCACTTTCATAATTTTTTTCAATCACATTTTGTAATAATTTGGATGCAATTTTTTAAATAAAAAAAGTGTTAGAGATAAAATGGAATAAGAAAGGGTTATAGATAGAAAAGACCTATAGGAAGAGTCAGTAATAGAGAAAAAAAATCGTAACTAACAAAGAAATAAATTGTGGATCAAATCAAAACAAATAAATTGTATATACAAATTTCCATTCTGATATTTTGGCTTGTTTGTGTGTGTGCAGTGTGTGGTGTATAAAAGTTTGGAAAAATGGTTCAGAATCTGAGGATTCCATTATACATCAAGTTCTATTTACAGAATTTTTCATATAACGATTAAATAATAAGATTTAAATACGTATTCGAACAAAATAAATTATTTGTAATAAGTTCACATTTCATGTTTATATACTATGAAAACAGTTCATATATAACGGAAAATTCGTATTTTTTTATCAGATCACCATATCATAAACATCATAAACCGAACTAGTTTGACTCGTTTGGATGAGAAAAAAATCCAGTAGGACAAAAATAAAACAAAATAAATTACTTTCAGACATGGTGGTAGTTGTTGAGCATTTGTTTCCAGAAAAAAAAAAAAAAAGTGACTTACAACGTTGGACATGTTATATAAATTTTAAGTTCCAATTAAAAATAGGTTAAAATTGGCATACCTTAATTTATAAATAGATATAAATTTTACCTTATAGATAGATCGGTTTTGTAAAATTAACTAAATACTTTGCAAATATTTTGTTTCAAACTCCTTAATCGAAAACATTTTCTTCGATGATGTCATCTTTGCGTAGCCGTAATTGACCACTCTTTTAATACAAACGTAGACACCTTGATTTTCCTCATATTTGTTAGAATCGATCATATATTTTTTTTGAGGGGCCTATATGTTCCTTATTACAAATTTTGTCTTTCGTTTTTGAACTAACCAAACTCAAAATTAGCATTCGAACTTATTGACTCATCGCCCCCTAAAACCTGGTTAATGTTTATGTTTAGTTCTATATTCAATTAATATTTTTTTTCATCCAAAAGATAAATACAACAAACTTAACTTGGAATAGATCAGTCTGGACACTTGTACCAAAATAGAAGAAAATTTTGGCATAGATTGAATTGTGTTACTTTTAAGTTTGTAGGTTAATATTTGATACCTATCTACTTTTAAGAAGAAAGAAACTCTATTTAATACTAGAACCCGACATTATTTTGGTTATTATGATTGAATTTTTCTATAAACCACGACCAAATCTCATTTAATAATAGAAAAAACATGATTAACTGATTTGAATCGATTGCAACGAATTTAATTTACTTTGACGACGTAATCTTTTAGTAGCTATACAAATTTCATAAGGAAAATATTTAAAATGTTAAGAAAGTGTTTTTGACAGGAATGGAACCTTTCACCTATTAAGAACGAACCAAAGAGACTAAACCATTAAATGAAAAACGTTATGATTTTGCTTAACAGATGAATTGTTTATATATAAGTTAAATTTATGTTAATTAGTTGATAATAGTAATATTTAATTTATATTTATAATACCATAGTTAATTTAATAGTAATATTCCACCAACCGATAATTTAATTATAAAAACTAAATAATACCATAGCTAAATAGTGATGTATTTAAAATTAGTCGGTAAAGTTTTAACACTAGAGTTAATTCGACTACTAAACTAAATAACGATGAAACTAGACTACCTAACAACCTATCTTCGACATTGTTATAACATTGTTTTAGTGACTGTCTCAAGACCGTATCATGACGAATGCAGCCTGATTTAGTTTCATATATATTTTGTAGATACATCATACAAGGAAGTTGGCTACAATATAAGTATACGTATACATACAAAAGTAAGGAGCAAATGTTATTAAAGTGTTGGAAAGGGTGATGTGCTAGGAAGTAGAAACTTTTAACAATTATATAGAGGACCTACATTGTCATTTTCAATTAATATTTTATATATATAATGTAGAAGGCAAATTTGTTGAATCATCCCTGATGATCCAGTGCTTCTGTACGGAGATACTACTAGTAGTAACAATTGTAGTAGCAAATGGCCAAATCGAACTCCGACCAAGGGCTGCAACATCCAATTAGTGTAGCTAAAAATAGCAAACCTACAACATCACTCTTATCATGCAGCTGTCACTATATATCACACTCAAAATCATTCCAAATATGGCTTATGAGGTACTTCTTCAGTATTAAGCCTATTCAAATATATATATCTTTGCACACAGAGGAAGCCATTTTGAAACAAGAAACATGGCTCATCATTCATATCAAACAACTCAAAAAGAAACAAAAACTTCCTCTTACATAACCTGCCCTTTAAGCCTTTTAATACCAAACACCTTAGTACTACTAAATCCCTACTTTTTAGCCCACACGATTACTACAATGACTTTTTCTTTTTCTTTTTTGTTCTTCCTCCTTTTAAACAATTCGATCACCTTATTTTTTTGTTCAAAATTATGCTTTAATACACTAACGAGTTTATGCATCATTACCATATTTCTATTTTTCTTCTTCTTTTATTAGCTGTACTATTTTTCTTTATGTTCATAGATATTGCTATACAGCTTTTTCTTGTATTTTTCTTTCTGTTTGATAAATTCATCCGCTCAATCTAGATAATGTGAGTTTTTTTTTTTTTTTTTCACTTACAAACAATACATTAATTTTATATTTATTTTATATAAAATTTCCAATTTACATTAACATAAAATAAAAAAAAGAAGAAAATATGATATTTCTGTATATTAAAATCAAAATTAAGATAAATT
>Ga0099824_1001148_pt1 | contig 36173 bp, 22 predicted proteins | sample SiratrowhiteBW_FD_76837 | JGI IMG/M metagenome (GOLD analysis project Ga0099824, IMG submission 76837) | Root nodule microbial communities of legume samples collected from California, USA - Siratro white BW | ecosystem: Host-associated > Plants > Roots > Nodule | place: USA: California... | reverse complement strand
GTTCCAAAAACTTTAGAAAGACTTGATCTTCTTGAGAAATAATGAAAAAAATTCACTTCCTTAATTGTTCCTATTAGTCTCTCTCATTTGTGATAGTGAGGATTGTGAGAGGAAACATTATTTAAAAGCCACAAAATTGACAAATAATTTTTATTTTTAGAAATGGCTCTATTTAAACAAATTTATAATGTATTTCTTAAATATTTATTTACTAGTTCATGATAAATCACATAGCTCTTGTTTGAAACATAAAATCTTAAATTTACTCATTCTCTTATGACATTACCTAAAAGAATGAATAAATAAATTAATTAATTGAACTACCATAATATGTATTGAAATGACTATATGGTTCCTTTTGTTAATTTCATGATTAAGATTAGGCACTAATTAATGGAAGTTATACATCATTTAATCAATATAGTATTTTGCATGTACTACAGATTACACTTCCCCTTAATATGAACATCTAGCAAAATCTAAGTCTGAATTCTCAATAACATCGAGGCCATCAGACCTCGAATATAAAAGCATGAAAGCTTTTCATCTTTATTATGTTCCATTCCTGATTACTATGATATCTTCCTAATATTCTAACTACACAACTTAAGTACGGCTTAATACAAATTCAAACATTTATAATACTCTCAATCCCAAATACTAATACACATAGAATTATTTTCATTTGCTTTTATTCCAAATTAAGTTAAAATAATAGGTTAGCTTTAGAAAGGGTTGCATAGAGCTTTAAAAAACACTTTGAAAACTCATTCCAGTAGGATGATGATTAAATGGGTTGGGGATAATCATTTGATGATTAAAAAACATTTGCAAAATATTTTCACAAGAGCATGAAGAGGACAATTGATGACTAGTACAAGAGTAATGGACGAGGGAATGCAACACTTAGAGAATTTGATATTGATTCACCCCAACAATAGGCTACATCTTGTTCTCCTTTAAAATCTATGAAGAGTTTCACTAATCAAATCTTGATTAAAAGTTTGATCACTACAAATTTTGGCTTATATTGAGTACAGAAGGTCACTCTTGACTATCCATTTTATCTCCCCTTGAGATAAAGAACATGTATTCCTCAAAATTAAGTCACTTATGACTTCTTGATTATTCTATTATAGTTAGTCATGGATACAAAGATTACAAGATAAACTCTATGAATAGAGGATATTAACTATATGCGCTCCTTGTCGAGTGAATAGACTTACCAATAAAGATTTTACAAGAAAAGAATTTTGTATTGCCTATTAAATGATCTTTCAAATACTTGGCAACAACACACAAAATACATCTATTTTTAATGTAAGATATTAGTTTGGTTGCATGACAATCTCCTATTTATAAATTTCTTGAAAAAAGACTGCTAAAGCTTGCACATTTTGTTCTTATGCCAATGATTTAGTAAATAATGGTAGCTTTTTTGTTGACATATATTTTTGTTACTCTCAACTCGCTATGCAAAGACCCCTTTTGAATATTTCTTTATAGTACTAACAACACCAAATTAAGCATAGAAATTTGGAAAAGGTTGGTTTATTGTGTGAGACTCTTAATGGGAATTTATGACTTACCTTTGATGAAGAGTAGGTGGTCTTGCAAATAAAATTTGTGTATAGTGATATTCATGTGGCTTAATGTTTACCCTATGATGTTGATGTCTTATGTTTTTTTGTCTAGATATAGGTGTTATATGTACTCTTTATTCATTTTATACTTTTTGAGAGTTCAACTTGCTTTTAACATAAACACTTGCTTGCTTTTCCTTATGCACATTAAGGGTAGATGTGATTAGATCCTAAAATTAATATAATTTGTTTATTATCAAAATCATGGACTGTCATGACAAGACTATATTGATTGATAAGTGTTAGAATTTTTATTATAGGTCATCTATCCATGGATCAAACTATTTATGCCTTCATAATCTCCATTTTTATTAAATCGGTTTTGCATTATAACAAAACATGAAACTTGTTATCTATATAGTCATTTGAATTACTTTTTTCTTTTAAAGGATTAAATTTATAAAAAAAAAAAAACTTAAAAATGATAGTTGTGATTAGAGCAAAATGTTATTTAAAGCTTTTAAAAAAAGATTTAAACTTAAAGAAAAACTTTTAAAGAGGGAAATCAAAGCTTGATAATAGGGTTTTACAAGTTATATAAAAAGGTTAAATTGTATTCCATTTTATTAAGTTTGTGCTTGTTTATTCTAGTCATCCATAGCATAAAAGAAATATTAAGAACATAAAAGAAATAGTAAGAGTATCCAAGCATATACAATAACATATGCATGGATAATTAGAGCAATATGATACCTAAATGCATAAGATAAAACATGAATTACATATACATCAAAGTATTATTAGACTTCACTTTCACTCCATTATCTTTAAATTATTTAAATTATAAAACTTTTATCAATAAACATTTTTATTTTAAAACATATTTGTCAGTTTCAGTTCAGTTTAAATAAATTTATCTAGGAGTAAGTTTTTAAAAACAATTTAATTCAACTTTTTCCACGTAGTTAGTTGAGTTAGGTACTAGTTTAGTTTAATTCAAACAAAAATTTAACAACCCTAATGCTTGATAATATTCCCTGGCAACCTCAAGCTAGTCAATCTGTACCTCCAAGTAGAGTCGATGAAATCGATCTAGCTTCAACAATAATGTCACTGCCACAACATCTCAAGCATGCTTCTGATAGTTGCTCCAGGGTTCCTGTAATTTTGGCTTGCAGTTGTTTTTATCAGGGATTCAAGGATATTCAATCGACAAAAAGACTAAAATAAATAATATATAAAAATAAAGATTGATAAATATATTATTTTAAGATTTTTAACTATAGATGATTTTGATATTTGGTTTAGTTCAATATAATGACTCATTGATAATACATCCTTAATGTCTCTACTTCGACAATAAATAGTGAGGATGTCCACTCAAACAAGTATAATATAAAAGTTGAAGACCCTCTGAAGGAAGATATCCAAAAAAGTCACATTATGATAAAAGTAATAAAATGAACCACATATGACTATGCATTTTATGACAATAAAAGGATTTCCAAAATGATAGATGAAGAGAGAAAGGGGAGAGTTGCTAAAAAAACCAAATAAAAATAAAATAATTTATCTTTTCAAAGTAGAAACTACCCAATTGAAGTGTCATTTGCTAGCACCACATGTATAGCATTTAAATAGCTAGGCCACCATTTCCATCACTATAGCATTTAAGTGATAGTAGATAGCCGTCACATTTCCAGTGAAAACGTTCATAAATATTTGAAATTTTGCAGACTGCTAGTTATTAATCCTGCACTGTAATAAAAGTTTGAAACTTGTAAGCTCCAATTAAACTTCTAATTACCCATCAAAAACATTTAAACTTTTGAAAATTAAAGTCACACAACTATTTGAAATGAATGATCAAAAGTGAAATGAACTTAAAATTTAACAACAGCACCACCTTGTTCTAACATACCCTACTCTGGTAACAAGTAATGCAGGAAGTGGAATGGGGGAAATTCAGCATGCTCGAAGCTGAGCGTCGGCTTCTGGCGAATGCCCTTCTGGATTTCTCGAACCAACGCTTTGTTCTGATATCAGAGTCTTGCATTCCTCTCTTCAACTTCTCAACAATCTACTCTTACTTGATGAACTCCACCCAAAGCCACGTCATGGCTTTTGATGCAGACAGTGCAGTTGGACGTGGCCGTTACAGCATCCGCATGGCCCCTCTCATCACTCTCCAACAATGGAGAAAAGGGTCTCAGTGGTTCGAAATGGACAGAGAGCTTGCACTGGAAGTGGTGTCCGACACAACCTACTTCCCAGTTTTTCAAACGTTGTGCAAAGGATCATGTTATGCTGATGAACATTACTTGCCAACGTTTGTTAGCATCAGATTTTGGGAGAAGAACTCGAACAGGAGTTTGACTTGGGTTGATTGGTCAAAGGGTGGTCGCCACCCAACCCGATACGTCAGACCAGAGGTTACTGTGGCGTTGTTGGAGAATTTGAGGAACCAGAAATGTGAGTATTATGGAAAGTTCGGAAACTACACAAATGCTTGTTTTCTCTTTGCAAGGAAATTCTTGCCCTCTTCGTTGACCAGGCTCATGAGGTTTGCTACACGGGTCATGTATATCTAAGAGCGTATCAAATGAAGAGTCTTCAAATGATTTATTATCCATAATGGACTCCAATAGTTCTCTACAAACTTTTTTTTTACATCTATTGCTGTTGCGTACTTTTTTCTTACAAAAAATAATATCCAATTATTTGTTTTTACCTTGCAATTGTTTCTTTTCTTGTTACGTTATTTTTGTTTCATTTTATTTTAAATTAAAATATGTATCATTTAAATAAAAAATAAGTTGAAGGATTAAGAAAATAAAATATATTTTATAACCAAGTTAAAACAGTTAAATATAATACATTAAAGATCCTACATTAATTAAAAATAACATAAAAAAAAAGTATAATATACAAGTAAAACAAAACCTGATCTTATATGATTTTGTAAGGATGAGTTAAATTTAAACTAACTTTCTAATATGATATTAGAGTTTATCAAACCACAAAATTTACTATTATGTACGTGTATCGATGTAAAGGGTATATTGTAAATATTATATAGATTAGAGATAAAATCAATTTACAATATATAAATATATAAGTGAAAGCAATATATCTTAAAAACAATTTCACAAAAACGAGTTAGACTTAAAATTATTTTATATATTTATATATTAGTTTTAAGATAGATTGCTTTCACTTTTTTATTTATATATATATATATATATATGTCAACCAATTAAAATGAGTTCAATAATAAAGCAATAACAATTTGAAATAATTTAAGATTAAGAGATCAGATAAAAAGAAGGAATTACAATACCATGTTAAAACTAGTATAAAAGAAGTATTCTATGTCATATATTTAGGACTATTTACATTTATTAAAAATTTGAGAAAGAGAAAATTACAATGCCATGTTAAAACTAGTATAAAAAAATTATTTTACGGTCATATATTTAGGATTACTTACATTGTTAAGAATCTAACATACAAGTGGGAAACTTAATTTTATGTCAAACAAAATATTAAAAATATTAAATGTAAATTTAGGTTGGACCATACACATGCAGATGCAAATTTATCTCGAACTTGGATACGGTCCAATGTAAATTTTTTGAGTTTTTTTTATTTAAATTTGGCTACTTTTGACTTAAAATAAAAAATTTAAAATACAAAAAAAAAATCAAATGTAATGACCTTTTCTCTAGATACATTAAACACAAATCACAATAATAGACAAAATGATCAAATCACAAATAAGTATGGAATATCTAAAATGTAAATATTAAATAAATTTCTATTTGATATAAAAAAAACATTAAAAAAAATTGGATTTTTTTTATATAAAAAGTGTACATATGTAAACTAAATGTCTAAAGTTCAGAAAAATAACTCAAAAATATTGAAAAAAATTATAATAAGTAGAGGTATTTTGGAGATTTTAGTCCTCCAATCCCTTTTGATTATTGATTAATAGATTATTCTCTTCATTTCGACCTATTTTTATTTTCATTTTTTCTTAATTCAAACTTTTTATCAAAAAGTTATGAATATTTAAAGTTTTCTTATACTAAATTTATGTGTCTCAAAATATGTGACTATTTTATCAAATATAAGAATTTTATTATCAAATATATACGAAAAATAATTATCACAAAAAATATATTAAATTAAATGTCAATTTTTAGTAATTTTTAATGATTTTTATAAAATCGGGTGAATAGTATAAATACAGAAATACATCAAAATAGCGCAAATTTAGGATATGAAAAGTTAATACAGCTAACAAAATAATAAACAATAAAACAAAACGATAACAAATTAATACAAAATAATGGACACATTCATGTATTATTGTGATTGAGACCTTCCAAAAGCATCTAGGTAGACATGTATCTCGTAACTCAATAATGCCTTTGGACTTACAAAAATTTCAATTTAAATTAGAAAAAAACTACCATCACGAAACACCCACAATTATAAAAAGACCTTCAAAAGATTTATTACCACTCACACAATAGCGAGTGAAAAAAGAAATCGAGAATCGGAGAGAAAATAAATCATAAAAAAAGAAAAAGAAATTAAGAGTCCTAATTTAAATAATTTTATGTTAGATTATTAGGAATTTAACATAAAATTTGATATTTATGTGTAAATATTAAATTTTGTGTCTTGCGCTAATATTACTATAATATACATTCTAGCAATGAGATGGTGAAAATGATAATGATTGCTTAAAAAACATGATAAAAATATATAATTCATGAAGACGAACCAATAATTTGAATTGAAATTGTCATGCTTTTAATAAGAGGGATAAAAATTGGAAGTGAAGAGAAAAATGAATTAAGCTTTTTGATTGTTTATAAGGTAGTATACCTCACAAAAGTAACGAGAAAGTTTGTGTATAAGAGATTTGGATAAAAGTTTTTGCCTACAGTAAAGAAATCTAGGTAGAAAGTATTTTAGGATTTCGCCATCACTAAATTGTATGTATGATTGAAGCCATACATCAATTTTCTTGTAGTTTTAAAAATTTTAATCGAAATTTTTTAGTAGATTGAAGGACTTCATCACATTTTTTAAATGATTTTAATTTATTTATATATTTTAAAATATTAGTCTTATATTTATAATCTAATTAATACTTTATTTTTTAATTAAATTATATAAAGTAGTACAAATAATGTAAAAAATAATGTGAAAAGTATATAGCAATATTATTCTTATTTTAATTATATAAAAACTAAATGAAACGACATATTTAATATCTTGAAAATATAAAATATAGTTAATATTAGATTTACATCCATTTTAAATTTTTTGTTTTGTAAATATACAATTTTAATGCCTATAAATACTTAATTCTAAGTTTGCTTTTTAAATAAAGTTATTTTAGTTCTTCATTAATATCTAATTTAATTGCTAATAAAAAATATTACCACATCGATTAATTTTTTTTTATTAAATTCAATTGTCATACTTATTATTAATATATTTTGTAAACAAGTAAATGACAATATTATTACCAGTAAAACATGTAATATCTCTAGAAAATAATTACACAACATGTTAATTTTAAACAAAATTGTATGTTAAAAAATTAGACGACTAAGAATCTAACTTGCACATATGTGAAGACCATAGGCGCAAAATTAATTTAAACCATAATATTAACTCTGAAAAATAATAAAATTAATAAAGAAAGCTTTTGCGAAATTATTTAAAAATATTCACAGTCTCCACCTTACTGTAATTAATTTAGTATCGGTTCCCAAACATAAAACCTAGCTTACATTGAATCATAGACGGAACAAAAATAAAAGTTTCAAACAATTTTAAAAACAAAATAATACCCAAATATAATAATAATAATAGTAATAATAGTTTTAGAAAAAATTGAAAAACAATTTAATTTACAGACACTAGCTGGCTAAATTCCAAGCTCATTCACTAGCCCTTGCTTCAGGCACGGAGAGTGACTCGGACAGCGAGTCCAACCCTTCATCACACGGCGACATCTGGACCCCACGTAATTCTTCGATCATCTTCGCCACGTGGCTCATGCTGAGCCGTTGATGAGGTTCGGTCGCAGTGCACGCTATAGCTATCTGCAGCAGCGCCACCATCTCCTCCTCAATGTCCTTATAGCTCATCAATTCCAGATCGAACACCTCCGCCGTCCACTCCTCTCTCACCACCGACCGGACCCACCTGGGAAGGTCCACCGCCGCCTCGTGTCCGCCGCCCACGGCGGAAGGGCACTTCCCCGTCAGCATCTCTATCAATAGGACGCCAAAGGAGTACACGTCAGACATCTGGGTCTGCTTGCGACCGTCCGATACCTCTGGCGCGCGGTAGCCGTTGGATCTTATAGCGGAGGCGCTAGCGAAGATGGAGAGACCGAAATCCGCGACTCGCGCGTTGCCTGCCACGTCAATAAGAACATTGGTGGCTTTGATGTTACCGTGGGTGAGTTTATTTTTGTGAATGAATGCCACGCCTCGTGCCGCTCCAGCTGCGATCTTCAGCCTCGTTGTCCACTCCAGTGGGGTCCGTCCTGGTCCTCGATTACCTGTCGTATCACACTTATTTTTTTATTTACGCTTTTGTCCCTCTCCTCCCCCCGTAATATTTGTGATCTTGGTTCCATAACTTTTTCTGTTATTGAAAAACTGAATAATTTTGTAATTTTTAATTATTGTAAAAGATGCGAAATTTTATTTGATATCTATAAACTCATATTTTTTAAACTTTTTTTAACATTATATTACAACACCACCGGTATAACGAGTTAATTAGTGTCATATAATATTAAAAATAATCATTATAAATTTTAAAGAAAAAATTAAAGATATTTTTATAGAATTAAAATCAAAATTAAGTCTTTTGTATTAACTAAAATCATAGTTTTCTTTTAATCAGCGTTAACTAAAAATATAGTATAATAAATATAAAAACTTACACTAATTCTTCCCGTCATTTATTAAAATTATATATATATATATATATATATATATATATATATATATATTTTTTTTTTTTTTAAATTTAAAGTAATTTATTTTAAACAGATAAATAAACAACTATATTTAAACAATTAAAAAAATTTAATAGATGAAAAGAGTGCGAGAGTTGTGACTCTCAAATTTTAATGAGATTAATGTCAAGTTAGAAGAAATGAAACATCAGAACAAAATCGAGAAAATGTAAAACAAAATAGTAATGTAATTTGCTTAAAAAAAAGAGCATGGAATCATATTTTCAAACCCATCTTTAAACATTAGTTGAATTTGTTCAAAAATAAATAAATTACTTGAAATTTTATTTTTAGTTAGTTATTTTTTCTGTAGTATTTTAATATTTATCAAATTTGATTTTTTAATAGAATTAGTACATTTTAATTAATAAAATAAAATAAGAAGTTTGGGACGGTTTTTTTTAACAGTATATTTATTTACTGTAAAGAGAAAAAGAGGGTTTGCTTTTAATTTTAGTTTTTTTCAATTTAAATTATATGTTATTTTATTTCTTAAATTTTTATTTAAATTGATTAATTAATTTAAAGATTAATTTAATTTTCAATCTAGTTTTATTTAGCTCTCTCTTTACACACAAAGTCTCTACAGATTAAATTTATATTTATTTGTAAAAACCATAAAAATTTTAATCAACTAAAAATGTCATATTACCTACTGTCTTAGCTTTACTTCTAGATTTCAAATTTGATCAAATTTTGACTGTAATTTTAATTTCTGAAATCTTTAAGTATAAACTGAGAGCTTTATCAGTTTTAGATGAAAGGAGATGACTTAAAGGCTAAAATTTATTAATTTAAACAATAAAAATACACATAATCTAAATGCAATAGAAGAAAATGCCATTACCTATTTTAATCTTGGGTTATATATGTGCCTTTTCCTGGTTTAATATGGGATACTCTCATTCTATAAAAAGCAAGGTTATCTCACTTTTGGACAAGGATTCAAAGGGTTATGATTGGCCTACTTCACTTTTTTTAGCCACATTCTCTGTTTTTAGTGGCTAAAGATAAAAGCAAAAGGCCAAGGTTGTTTTGGAAAAGAACAAAAAGCAAAGAAGAAAATAGAGAATAGACTAAGTGTTCTCTGTTGTTTTTTCTACTTTCATAAGAAAAGAATCTAACACAGAAGTGTTCTCATTTAACTGATGGAAAAAGCAGAGAGGTGGAATGGAAGGAAGAAGGACATGCTAATCTTTGATGTAAACAAAGATGCATGATCAACATGGTCCAACATGATCAATGTGGGTCCCTACCATAAAAACCAAAATATAGGTAGTTTGATTTGGGTGCCCTACATGCATGGCTGTCTTACTCATTACACCATCATGGATGAATAATTTAGACTTTGATGGTCACATTTTAGGGTTATATTATTGTTCATGTTTAGCCTTTCTTTGGAGTAAACAGTGGAGATTAGATTGAAGAGTAAATATAAAAGGCTTAAAAGAAAAAAAAATTTAAAAAAAGAGTGTGATTGTTTAAATTAAAGAGAAAAGAAAAATAGAAATGTGTGAAAAGTTTGTAAATAATTTGACTAATGTATAAAATAAAAAAATATTAAAACTTCTCAAAAAAATGTATTTGAGGTACACTTAAGAATTAGAATAAATGAATGTTTTAAACAAATTTTTCATTAAAAATTAAAAGGAAAGAAAAATAAATTTAAGTAATTTTTTCATAACTTAAAATTAATTTTTACGTGATTTTAAATATGAAAATTTAGATAAATTATTTAAAATTTCTACGAATTAGTCTATATAAATTTATTTTAATTTTCAGAAGAATTCATTTTACTTTTATTTTTATTTTTCTATTCTAAATGTTTTTGTGAAAAAATTTATCAAAAAACTAATATATCCTTTTGTTTGTTTAATAAATTCAATACTGTTTCTATTGAGAGAAATCAATATCATGTCTTAATATTCATAATCATGATAGTCAATAAAATAGTGACACGTAATTGTCTCATACAATTAGTTGTTAATATTTGAAAAGGTAATACTATATAAATTTCAAAAAATGAGTATTGAACTTTTTATTAATTGACAAAATAAATTATACTAATTAATTAAATAAAAATACGAAATAAGAAAAAGCCTAATTTTTTATTTTATTTCATAACTTAGGTTAACTGAAGAAACAAATCACAGAAATCAATTAGAGAGGTCTACTGTGTATAAAGAGGGGGATTAAAAATAAGTATATTGTTTGAGTTTTAGTTTGGAGCTAGAGATTGATAATTTATATTCCTCTTAACTTAATAATAATAATAATAATAATAATAATAATAAATAATAATGAGAGTGAAAAGACATTGCTTACCGTGGAGAAGGAAGGAGAGGCTACCGTTGCACATGTAGTCAGAGACGAGGAACTTTTCGTCTTTGGTGAAACAGTAAGCCCTCAAACTCACAACGTTACAGTGTCTCAACCTTCCAACCACTTCCATTCGTTGCTGAAACTCCCTCTTCCCTCCGACACTAACCTCCTTCAGCCTCTTCACCGCCACCACTCTTCCGTCATCAAGCACCGCTTTATAGGCACTCCCAAACGCACCCTTCCCCAACATCTCCGCCGACGCACGCAGCAGCTCCTCCAACTCAAACCTCCTCACCCCTTCCAAAAACACCATTCCACCACCACCCTTATACTCATCCCCCATCTTCCAACTCCTCCTCTCTTTTCCCTCCCCCTTCCTCAATTCTGTGCCAGCTGAGTAGTTCCTCCAGAAATACCAGTACAGAAGCAGCGACACCAGAGCCAGCACCAGCACGTCGCCCACCACAATACCGATCAACACCAACACCGACATTATTCTCTCCCGCCGCCGGGGCTTCCCGAAAATAGTGTCGCTTCGCGGCTTCAGCGGGGAAGCCAGGGCTGGGATGACTGCTCCGCCTTTGCTTTTGCTTTTGCTTTTGTTTTTTCCATCGCATTCTCGCAAGGGAGCTCCGCAGAGGGAGGGGTTGTTGGAAAACGCGGATCCAGGGAAACCCGAGAGCGATTCGGGTATTTGACCTGAGAGGAGGTTGTTTGAGACGTTGAAGTCTTGGAGATGAGAGAGGTTGATGTTGCCGGGAATGCTGCCGCGGAGGCGGTTGGAGTCGAGGCGGAGGGTGAGTAGGTGGGTCCAGCGGTTGAGCGTGGCGGGAATTTCGCCGGAGAGACTGTTGTGGGAAAGATCAAGGCGGTAGAGAGAGGTGAGGGCGGCGGGGAAGTCGCCGGAGAAGTTGTTGTGAGAGAGGAAGAGAAGGCGGAGGGCGGTGAGGTTGGCGAGGGAGGTGATGGGGCCGTTGAAACGGTTGCGTTTTAGGCTGAGGATGCGAAGTTGGGTGAGGGAGGTGAGGGGGTGGATGGAGCCGGTGAGGTTTAGGTCTTCAAGGACGAGGCGAGAGACACGGTTACGGAGACAAGAGACACCGTACCAGGAGCAGGGGTTTGAGGTTGAGGAGTTCCACTGGGCGAGGCTGTCGGAAGGGTCGGAAGCGGCTTTGAAGGACATGAGAGGGAGGAAGTCGGGGTTGGTGGAGTGAGCGAGGAGGAACAGGGAGATGGTGGTGAGAAGGAGGAGGAAAGGAGAAGGGTGTGAGGCTGATGCCATTGCCGTTTGGTGCAGGCAGTGATGAAACCGCTGTGGTTGGTTTAGTATTATTGTGAGCTAGGGATGAAAGTAAAGAAAAAAACAATTCTTCCACAACTACCTTTATTATTTTACATTCACCTTCCAACTCCTTTTAATATTTAATTAAAATACATATTGGTTGGATAAGAGTGTAGTTGTAGTTTGGTTAATATAGAAAAATTAATAAATTTAGTTTAATAATTATATTTAATAATTTAATTATGTGTTATTTTATATTAAATTTAAATAAAGTTAATATTAATAATAATATTAAAAATTAATAATAAGAAAATAAAAAATGGAGGAACAATATCACCATTTTTTTTCAATAAGATACAAAAGTGGATGATTAATACAATAATAAAATATTAAAATGATAATAAAAATATAATAATAAAATTAAAATTATAGTAATTATTAAAATAAATTTATATAATGATGTTTTTAATAATAATAACTTAATTTTTTATTTTAATTTTTAATTTTAAAATAATTGATATTTTTTTATAATTTTATTAATTAAAATAATAATTTATTAATTATATCTAAAAATTTTAATTATATTTAATATAAATTAATTTTAATTATAATTTTATTTATTAAAAAGTTATTTTATCAACTATACCTATCAAATTATTTACAAACATAATTTTTTTTCTCATCATTTATTCTTTTATCCAGACAACTAAATTTTTCTCTCATATCTCTTTAAATTCACTCCAATGAAACAAACCCCCAAAGCAGACCCTCAGTGTGACAACTATAAGATATGCTAAACGGAAGATTGATGAAAGGACCAAAATCATACTTTGAATTCTGAACTTGTGGAATTTTAACCTCGAGATACCAAGAGTTAAAATTAAGCCAATTAGAAGAGATTTCAATAAGAATAAATATTGTTGGAAACCACTATTCTCAAAATACACCTACATTATAACTGTTTTTTTTCAATAAAATAATATTATTTTAAATTGTTAAATGAACGTAGATTACTGTTGAAAGTGTTATTGCTCTTCCAATAAAACAACAAACGTTGATGGAAGAATGTAATGCTTCTATATATACAGGGTGCATTAAATATAAAGGAAATTACAAATATTCTAAACAACTAAACAAAAGGCAACTTATTGGTAAAATATGTAGATAATACTTGATAATTTTAGTGCAGATAAATTCTCACAAATTTAACATATTATATTATTATATACCTGTGAATTTTCTCATTGATACAGGTAAAGGGTCCTAACAAGTGCATATACATACAGGTGCATTAGGGGCCACGTTGCTCAGTGGCATAACAAAATTGCAATTGTCTGTTCATGACAATTGGTTGGTTGAGGAAGGAACTATGGGGACAAGCAGTAGGGAACAAAGCTGACCATGAGGACCCGAGCGTGGTGCTCGCTGAAGAAGCGGTGGTGTTTGTTAACAAAATTTGTATTAAGTTTGATCCATATTTTCATTCTATAAAGCTCATCTTCATGTTTCAATGCTCAATTCTGATCTTTCTTGCTTTTCTTCAGCAACATTGTCATATCCTCATTCCCTGTTTGTATTCTACCCATAAGCCACTGCAGTGCCTCAGCCGCAGCATCTTTTTCTGCATTCTTCTTGTTGCTATATGGTTGGCCAATTATCTGCACTCCATTAAACTCAACTGTAGCCTGAAACTGATTATTCTTCAATTGCTTAGTGGTGTAGAAGGGTGCACCATATCCAGCTCGTGCAAGCAATGTTTGAAGATGACCTTTAGCATTATCACCCCCAGGTCCACTGTCTGTTCTCGAAACCAATGGTTGTTGCAATTGCATCATTGATGGTTTGAGAAGGTGGCAACTATATACAAATCTTCCGTCACATTTGTCATTGCTAATCAGCAACCGTATAGCAAATAAGAGCTCATGGAATGAGTGTATGCTCATCTCCGGGAACTGTAACTGCAAACAATAATTTCAAATAGAAATTACAATCATTGCAGGTTGGTCCAACAAAAACCACCAAAAGAAGATGCTACAGTGTACTGCCAGTTGCAGAGGTTGATATCAAGTTTTATTTAATTAGGGTTTTATTTTCAATACCTCTCTTTCATTTTTGATATCAAATTTCAAGAAAATGTAGCTTAGGAAAATGTCTATTTCTAAAATAAAATCAGTATAATTAATGATACTATTGCAATATAGGTTACCTCCGATAGGATTTGAGACTGCCTATTAAAGGCATTCAAGTGTCGAATTACTCTCCCTCCAAAATCTATCTTGGGTTTTTCTTTTTTACGTTCGAGACCGGGGGAATACATCAGTACAAATTAAGACAAATGTTAAATGTTAAATTTGAGTTTGTATGTATGACTTTCCATTTAGCCCTCTAAAAATATTTAGTCGAGCTCTGCTCCCGGCAGTTGCTTTAGAAAATTATGCAGTTTTTCTTTCAAATATACATCCATGTTAAAAATAGTTTACTTTCTAGATATTCTTATGATAGTTAGGCTAACTATTCTTTGTACTTTTAAAGATTGTGCAGTTAGTCAGGAACTTTGTCAGTCAAACTCTCGATAAAATAAGAGAACCGTGACAGAGAAGTCACACTTGGAATGGCAGAAGTTTTTCCTTTCTCTTCTAGTTTCACATGGTATAGAACTTGATCACAATTTAATTATAACATATCTAGATTTTTTTTTTTTTTCATGACCGCCAATGGTGGTGTTGGCGGTAGTAGTAATGGTTTGTGGATGTGGAGAAAAATGTCACTTTTTTAGTCTTTATTGAAGCAGGACTGGTATGACCCCTGCTTGCTGTTATTAGGGTTCAGTATTATTTTAAATATGAATTTCTCTTCTACTTTCAATGTTTTTTCTTTTTCCTCTTACAGTTGCATGACTCGAATATCAAGGTAAGGTGGTAGAGGAATGAGACCAATTTGCACCTACTTTACTATGAATGAGTTTGTCAAGATCTTTCCTTATACTCTGGTACATGTCAGCAACAGCAGGTTTCACAAAAAACTCCAAATATCCTCCCGACATTTTCAAGTGACCATCCTGCCAGACAGAAAGGAATTTCCGTAAATCAGCTTAGGATTAAAAACTAGAGGATAACTTGAAATCTTAACATTTTATAGAGATTAGACTAAACATGAGAACCATTAAAGGAATCAGAAGGAACTTACAGGATCACCTTTTGAGATGCTCCCACCAAAAAGAAGTACCACAGAATCAGGCACAGCTGTTGAGTCACGGAGAAATACAGAGTTCACTTTTATCTTCTCATTAAAAACTAGCCATGGATATGGAATTCTAGTTTCCCGAGCATTCACTGAATTCTATTAAAATAAAATAAACATTGAATCAGGGTCAAAACAACAAACAAAATCAAAAGACAGCGCATAAAACTTAAGCATTTATTCAGTTTCAATGCCAGAAGTAAATTATAATGATTACTAACCGAATGTAGGAGCACTTTGCCATCCTCCATTGTTTTTAGAGAAAATGACTTATCCTTATGCTGCAAATGAAATTGCACCATTCGCATGACAAAAGTATGGACTATTTACAGTATAGACACCAGAAAATCTACCAATATATATAACATTTATGAAGTGGAGAAGAACATACCACAACCGAGCAGATTCCAGGATATAGGCCATAGCAAATAGCTGCTCGAATGAGATGCATATCATAGCTCCATGCATTGCAACTGGTCATGTTTCTATCAACTAATCCAATATCTTTGAGCAGGGATAAGAATTCCACTCGAAGAGCGTCAATAACTTTCATCGATTGCGGAGAAAGAAAATTTTTCCAGCAGTAATCATGTCCAGCATTGTCTATCTCGGCATCCTTCCAGCTATCATAGGCCCTCAGAATGGCAAGATGGTCACTGTAATCATGGGAAAACTGAGACTTTGCTGCCTGTGCAAGCTGCAAGAAATAAATTTGATAAATCAAATAACAAATTCTTAAAGTTATGAGTATGTGAATAGGGAAATATTGTCTACCCTGAATTTTAAGGATTATGATTTTATTTTTTTTCTTTTATTGTAATTATTATTTCTTATAAATATGAAATATGTGTTCTCATAACACAATTATTGTCTTTCTGTAAACAACATTTACCATTCAAGCCCAATCATCCATATGCGTGTTTGTGTACCAGTGCAATTAGACATAGTAGACAATATTTCCAATCCGTAATAGTTAATGCTTCTACATTTTGTGCATTGGAATGTATAATAATTGTAACCAAAATGTGATGTAATATGCGCGGGGAAAAATAATTCCAAAGGAGCTCTGTAAACAGTTTCAGAGGTAAACTAAATAAGTCTGTGACTTCTCTATACAACAACAAAAATCAGGAATATTTTTATTGACTGAAGGAATATAATAAAGATTAAATGAGTTTAAGAACATGAGAACTAAGACGACCAAGCCTAGCATGGGTTCAAAACAACATCAGAAACCTTATGTTATGTTGAATACTAGAATTAAAAACACATGCAGATATGGACAGCAAAGCAACAGAATCTGAAGGCGAATCAGCTGCAGAGGACAGCAACACAAAGGACCCTTGAAGTTGGAGATTCAGGATGTAGTAGAGATCAACAGTACCAACAACTCCTTTGGGTCAAATTTCCTTAGTCTCCTGAGATTTGACAAAATAATAGAGGGTGAAACTCAAGAAATACGGAATTGTCTTGGGTAAAAGTACTGACACTTCGTAAATTTTTGGTAATAGAGAGAACCATGCATTTGTTTTTCTATTAGTGTTTTTCAAAATATGCTTCACTTTACACCGACAACTTTCACTATTTCACAATACATGGAAATATATCTTTTTCTTTGCAATTCCTTTTGCACTTTTGACCATACCAAAATGAGTATACAAACTTTTCCTTTACTTAAACTATGTAAGAAAATGAAGAATTATTTTGTGATAACAATCACACCAATTACATTTTCATAACAATCAAAACCTTTAAAAAAAGAAACAAAAATATGTTAAAACGAATAGGAAGATTTTGAAGATATTTTTTTCTTAATTACTATGAAGATATTGAGAATATTTCTTATCCTAACAATTTGTAATTATAACACTCCCCTCAAGTTGGTAAATAGATATTAATCATTCCCAACTTGCCTACAAGATCTTGGAATCTATCTTGAGGAAGCCTCTTAGAAAAGATGTTTGCTATCTGAAATCCTATATCGGGATGAGTTCTAAGCACTATACACCTATCAAGATTATCTTTGATGAACTGTTTGCCAATTTCAATATGTTTGGTCCTATCATGTTGGACTGGATTATTGACAATGCTCATGGCTGACTTGTTAACACAGCACAATTGCATAGGGACATCAACCCTTCATTTTAAAGTCATCAAATATGATCTTCATCCAGAGTCCTTCACACACATCTTGAGCAAGGGCTCAAAATTCAGCTTCCGCACTAGACGGAATATTTTATCCTGTTTTTTACTTCTCCAAATCACTAGACTTTCTCTAAGAAACATATAGTACTCATGTATATTTATTGTCAGTAACAAAATCTGCTTAGTTTGCATCACTATAAATCTTCAGGGTCAAAATGTCTTCTTTCCCGAAGATCAACAACTATGATACCAACTTGAATTATGTAAGAAATACATAATTATTTTATTGATAACAATCACACCAATTACATTCTTATCATCTATATTTGTAATAATCAAAACCTTTTGCACATGTAATGGAGTCATGTGATCAATTACTCATTGATTCAATCATTGTTTTAGACGATCGTTCATCCTTATGGATATTCATATCAAAATCAGGTTGAGGTGGAGAAATGGGTTGATTTGTTTCTTCATGTTCCGAGTTAGTATTATATGCCCATCTAGGTAAGGCCCCTTTTTGCAGGTCATGCACAGGACTTTATCCCTTCTAACTTTGAAGAGTCTTCTCCACCATTGCCTTTTGTGAAGGACTTCCTTCCATTGTTTGATCCTTTGATGACCCTTTTATTGTTTTCATGACAAAGGCTGTGGTGGAGATTCCTCCATTAAGCATGAACTCCCTTTGAGTTTCTTTTCCCCTTATAATAGAAAAATACCTTCGACATACAAGGCAAATTTTTTGTTCCTAAGAATGGTACCTATGTAGCACTCACACGAACATGGATACAACACAGACAGAGATACAGAGACACGTGTAATCTTCAAAATATAGGACAAAGATCTATATATTACATCACTATGAATTATATAAATTGACAATCAAGATCTATGTATTAAAAAATCATCTATGAACAAGGTTAGCCAAATATAACAAAAAATGAATCTAATTCATTTATCTAAAATCCAAAAAGTGAAAAAAAACATATATAATCTAAATACTCTTAATTATATATAGGATTTGTTTCTTATCTCTTTAATAAGTTTCTGAACTTTTAGAAAATTATTGGATTAGTCATTTTTAAAATTGTGTTGGAACCATATAAGAATGGTCAGATACCTAACAAAATCTCTTTTGAACTGAACACTTCACATACAAGTGTCGTACGCGTGTCAGTGTCTGATATGTGTCAGACACAAGACATGCCACTTAAAAGGAGTGTCCAAACTTCATAGATGATACCCTAATTAGGTGATATTCATGGTTCAGGTCATGCAGGAATTTACATATTCTTCCTCTTTCCACGGTTTAAGCATGTGCCGCGAAATCTATTTCACATATCTTCAAATTTTGGTATCAATCTAGTTTGATCCATAACCAATCCAAAATTGTGATACTTCGATACAGGGGGATAACCATGTTTAGTAGTAAACACCCTGCTCTTAGTGTAATTAGTAGGCAACAAATCCTTCTTCAAAGAAAAAGTGTTATTTAACTCTTTAGCAAAGGAATAAAGCATATAGTATTGACCTATCTCAAAAACCACAAAATGTCGCATCCATATCATGATCAGTGAATCTTCATTATCTCAACTCCCAATAGTTAGACATTTGACCTCAGTCCTCCACCATTGATGTGGTCCAATCTTGAATGTCCCTTAAGAATCCTCGAAATGTATTACCTCCATTGCATAATTTCGACCCACCACATTTGAAAGATCATTAAGACTCAAAGGGATGAATTTCACCTCAAACATTAAATAAATCATAAAAAAAGGTGTAAGAAAGAGAACAAATTAGGAAAAAAACGAAATGGGACATCATTGCTCCTTAGAATGGACTTACGAGGTCCCAACGACCCTATTTGGGGTAGCAACAATGAATGGGCTTCGTCAAATATAGGCACATGGGTGTACACACATCAGTCCTAGCGGTGGCATGTGACACCACATGGCAACTCCATTAGTGACAACTATTGACGTTGTGATGGTAGGCATGGGGTGCACCATTTTGGCCAACCACCAACATCAACGACAACAACAAGAAGAGTGATAACGGGAATGGCATATAGAATTATTTTATTAATAACAATCACACCATTTACATTTTCGTCACCTTTATTTGTAACAATCAAACTCTCTAGAATATGGAAATGAAAAATATGTTGAAATGAAGAGGAAGATTTTAAAGATATTTTCTCCAAATCAATAATGAAATATCAGGGACATTTATATCCTAATTATCCGCTAGTTAGAACCATATACACACAAAAACACACACACAAAGATATTGAAAAGTGAAGAAGAAAAGATTGAGATGACAGTTTCAAACTAGAAGAACCTACTCCTACATCGTTTTTTCAAAATACATCAAAAAACAGCATTTGCAAGACCTTTCCTTTTTATCTGACAGTAGATATCACCCGACAACTTACATCATTTCAACACCCAAATCTAAAAATTCTAGGTCATTAAAATAAAAAAAAACTTACATCTTTTTTATCCAAAGGTGTTAGAAAAGGATCTCTAACACTAAGGCCTGCAACAATAGTTAATACAGGATCCAGGCAATTGAAGATAACACCAAATATCAGCATCTTTCCAAGTTTGGGTTCCATAGGAAGCCTTGTCAACTGGTGCCCTGACAATTGATAAACCAACTGAGACTAAGATGTCAAATTTATAATAATGCTTAGCATGAGTTGATCAACCAACCTAGGATAGTCAGATTCTCATTCTCATCCAGAGCTCCAACTGTTTTTAAATATTCAATTGCATTTTGCACCTACGAAAAAGATCGGGAAACTAGGGTGAGAAACAAATTATATACAGGTAATAGAAAACAAATAAATAAGTGACTATATTTCAAATATAACAAAATTGTGCATGAATTAGAGCATTGAGTTTATCATTACCGAAAGTATCTCAGGAGATTGTAAAGCCCTAGAAAAGAACTCAGATATACTTCCTAGTTTCAAACTTTTGATTTGCAGACAAAGAGATTGCAATGGCATCCTCAAAATTTCAGGTAATTGATGCTCTGTGAAAGAATCATATACACATCTAGGATACAGATGATAACATTCTCCCGGTTGAACACGACCAGCTCTTCCTCTTCTCTAGAAAAACGAAAACTTAAGTAGTAGGATAGAATATATCTTTAAAAGATCAAATAGTTAATTAGTAGGTAATTGCAGTTTTGAACCATGACCATTTGTTTGATTGCAGTTTGCTCATTGAAACATAAAAACCAGCACATTGCATACCGAATATACGAATTGCCACCTAATCTGTAAGACTTAACAGCTATATATTGACATGGCATTGGCAAAGTATTCAATCCCAAAGCATCTGCTAAAATATCACATAAGTGTCGGAGGAAAAATATAGCTAGGCCTAAAGATTATCATTTAGATTATTGGTTCCAAAAGAATAAAAATCAAGGCTTAAATGTTTTTAGTCATTCAAATTTGGGTCATTTTTCCTATAGAATTGAACATTCGTTTTTAAGTCCCTAAATTTCAGAAAAAAAATTTTGTCTTTTGGAATTAACAGCATAATACTCTTGGCTATTAACATGCACGTCAACAATGACACGTATAACATAAATAATAATGTTAAAATTCAGTTTTTTTAAATTTTTGTCTAAAATATCGTTTTAATCCCTAAAATTTGAGTAAACTATCATTTTAGAAGTGATTTTCTATGTCCCTCAAATTTAAAAGTGGTAGTTTATTTCCGTTAAGTTTAAACATGTTTTTTAGTTGTCTGATGTAAAAGTAACCCACAAAGTTGTCAATAAAAATCTACATGCGTGGCTAACAATTTCAGAGAAACAATCCGTCACAATTTTAAACCTCCAAAATCTAAATTCTCAGATAATGTTTTAAGATAAGTTTGCATATAATTTAAAACCCCCAACATCTAGTAAAGCAAAGTGAAACACCGTATTCACACAATTCTAGTCACAGGTAACTTTACTTTAAATGACAATGTGACAAAGAGTAATAAAGAAAGAAGATAAAAAATACTAAATCATGGTAATAGTAATACCAATCACCCAAGCAACAATAGATACGAGAGGGGAACAACGAGAAATGGAAGGGGAGAAAAGTGAGAGATATTTCAAAAACCATTACGAATCATGTTTCTCAAATTGTTCTATTTACTCCAATAACAACGTCAATTTTGAAAACCAAAAGGAATTATTCAATGTTAGAAGACTTAAATAAAACCAATTTTATTTTTGGGGACTCTAAGTATCTTTTAATTTGGAGGACTAGAAAATGACTTTCAAATTAGAGTGACTAAAATTATTTTAAAATTGAAAGACTGAAAAATCAGTTCCATCTTCGGGAAACTAAAATAAAATTTGACCCAAATTTTAAGGACTAAACGGATATTTTAGCCAAAATTTTAAGTGAATTCTAGGTCATCAGTAGTTATATGTCATTAGCCCTTTTCTGTATTTGAATCTTATTCTAAAGTGGATTTTTAGTTTAACTTAAGTTCAAAAAAACCAGCTTGCAAGATAAAATTTACATTCACTTATATATTATAATTTGATCATATTGATGTAACTAAGTATTATACCCGCATTCCTGTAAACAAAACTTATTCAAAACCAAATTGTAAATGAAAAACCTGACGTACAGATAGTCAAACATTAACCATGTAATCATGTAAAACACATGTCATGTTTTCCGGTCCGTCCCCTATTTCCAAAAATTAAAAACTTCAACCAGCTCATAGCCTTGCTTTTATTGAATTGAACCATACCCATATAGCTCTATGACTAAGCATAATGCCACAATTCCTACAAATACAAAACTCAGCTAACTAAACTGATAAGAAACAGTTTCCAAAAGTTTCTATTAAAAGTTAATTGAAATAAATGAACCTAGTATATATCAGACATCAGGAATAAAACATGCTTTCAAGTAATATAAAACATGTTAGATATAATCATTACTAACAATGACATAAAATTATAATATAAGCTTACTTGTCGAACTGAAACCTTAGAGATCCAAGTGGGAAGCAAACAAGGTGTGTTATTTAGTGCATCATATGATGATTCTTTTGCCTTCCCACAATCGATAACAAAAACAATATCATTGATTGTGATACTCGTTTCAGCAATATTAGTTGCTAGCACTATTTTCCGTACTCCATCTTTAGGTTCTTCAAATATTAACCTCTGCGTATACAATATATAGTATTGTAAATAAAGATTATGGGATAAAAATATCCTAAAATAACCCTAATAATAAGAAAAAATGTCCCTAAAATCCACACATTCATTTCAGCAGATTTTTATTTCTTTTTTTAAGAGTATGTGATTATTACAAATAGAGGAGTTAAAAATCTAATTATCATGATTGTGATTAATAAAATAGTTCTTTGCTTTCTCTTCAAGTTGGTATAAAATCTCTTGATCTTGGGAGTTCTGTTTCAGCTGCCACCACCATCGCCAGCCACCAATTGCCACCACTGTCCCATAAAGATGGTAGTAGGATAGAAAGTTTGTGTTTTTTCTCAATGGCAAAGGCAAAATTTACTCATATGGGTCCTAATGATCTTCCAGTACAGTTGAACGATCAAGATCAGACCACGGTGGAGGATCGAGGTCAAATGACCCTAATTTTGATACTTGAGATAAAGATTCACTGATAATGACATGAACATGGCATTCCATAATCCTTAAGATAAGTCAAACTTATGTTTTATTCTTATGCTAAAAAATTTTGGGATAACCTAGATAACACCTTTCTTTGAGCAAGGATTTTGCTGCTTATTATGACAGTAGAACCAGAGCGTTTAATACCAAACAAGGTTCTCTTCCAATATCATAACATCACGGCTTGTTGAATAAGTTGTGGATATCAATACCAAAATTTGACACACGTTCTAAGACTTAGAGCTTGCTAAGTTCAAGAATCATCCTTTTTAATTTTGATAAATGTTGATGACCCGAGGAGGGATCATGTAGAAGCTTAGAAGATGGGGATGCTAAACAAGACATTGACAATTTACTGCCTAGATAGTAGAGTTCCCTAGATTCATGCCTTTAACCAATTAGTCAACCTATACTGGGCTCTTGTATAACAAAAGCATTTGCTTCAAAGGTTATTATAGAACAATTTCATGTTTTAAGTTCAAAGACTGAGAAAGGGAGATTTGACCAACACCTTGAAAAGTAACTTTGAATCCATTGGATAAAGTAATAACAAGAGGAATTTTAGGATGAGAAATGAAAGAAAATAAGGAAGCATTACTAGATATGTGATTGGAAACACCTAAATCAATTATCCATGGACTTTGACATTCTAAGGTTTGAGAGATGCAAGCTTTTGACAAACTAGTGAGAGGTTGTGCTTAGGTGTCGGACTTCAAACTAAGATATTCTTTATATTCTTCATAAGAAAAATGTGTTCAATCTTATTAGGTTGAAAGATGTTTGTTGTCTTGCTAGGAAAACCATGTAAGGAGAAGCATGTATTTTGAGGGTGGCCAAATCTCTTACAAAAGGAACATTGAGGATGTTTGTATCCACTTTGAGTAGAGGGAGACATATCAAAGAACGAATTCACGAACAATCAGAATTACAACAAAAATGTTGTTGGGAATTGGTATCAGCACAATCAAAAAAAGGGGTGGAAGGTTTACTGTGGAAAAGGATTAAATAGAGAAAGACATTTTAGATTGTTAGGCTAGGACAGTTATGGTTGTTAGCATTGGTTAGTGAGTGTTGTATGTAGGTTGGTCTATATAAAGACCAACCATTAGTTGTAGAGGGAACTTTTGGGCTTTGATTTGTGTACTGTGACAAGCTTTGATCCTGTGTGAAAGGAAGAGTGCTTCCTTTGTGGGTGCTGTGTAACGTTTAGATACAGATTTGAATCAAAGTACATTCCAGTGATTGATTGTGTGCTTTGTGGTTAGTGTTTCTGTGTGGGTGTAATTCTTTGGTTCCTAACGAATGTACACTCCACAATCAGTGCCATGATAAATGACAGCAAATACGGGTGGAGACACCGTATGAGAGAGAGGAGCCTCTCAATCAAAGCTGAAACCAGAGAAATAAGGGTCGAAAAAAGGACAAGGAGGTGTGGCAAGCCTTGTGGAGAAGACACAGAGTTGTTCCAATGACAAAAAGGTGGTCGATGATGGCCAGCGGCAGACGATTGACGGTGGTCAGCAACTGAAGGCAGCAGTGGAGGATAATGATGGACAGCTGTGGAGAACCACAAAACTAGAAGAGCAGGATCAACGTGCTCTAATACCAACTTAAGACTGAAAATATAAGAAAAAAGGCTTAAGAGATTGATTATCTCTCAGCTAATCTTTGTTATTTATAGAAGAAAATTACATCAGGAATGCAGGAATTAATGCTAATAAGTAAACAGCTCATAGGTACACCAAATAGCAATTTTCCAATACAACTACTAACTACCTATATTTACCTATTCTAACAAAAACAAAGGTTCACATTTCTATGCAATTGTACTGTGATCACAAGTTAGCCGTGAGCTTTGCTCACAATCCAATATAATATAATAGGACCAAACATATTGGAATTGACAAGCACTTCATTAAGATAATCTTCACCAAAGGACTTCCTCAAAGCAGATTCCGAGATCATGTAGGCAAGTTGGAAATGATTGTTATTCATCTACCAACTTGAGGTGTAATGCTGCAAACAGGGGATTATTAGGATAAAAATATCCTAATATTTCTATAGTAATTAGGAAAAATATCCCTAGAATCTACATATTCATTCAACATATTTTTATTTTCTTTTTTTGAGAGTATGATTGTTACAAATAGAGGAGTTGAGAAAGTAATTATTATGATTGTAATTAATAAAAAATATTTTTCTCTCTCTCATTATTCAAGTTATAATTTATCAAGAAATTACTTGTAAGCAAGAGGGTAAACTACATCAGAAAGTACAAGTTTTTTCCTTCATTATCAGTACTGTGCAAACAATAATTCTGTTGTTAAATAAATATGATGCTTGGGGCAAAAATCATTATGCTTATTTTCTTCATTGACAAAATTATATGTATTACCAGCAGCAGAATGCCTAATAAATCTTGCATAGTGATGGTATAGCATTTTTTTCCTTTGATTAAAAAAGTACCAAATAAATAGTAAGGCAGAAAATAAGTACAGATTAGTGAGTAAACACAAGCAGTGTACAAAAGACAAGCCATTACCTGCTCCAAACTGTCCATTGAGCCATGGCACATCAGCAACAAAACTCGGTTTGGATCACTCAAGACAGGATGCGTTAGGAGCTTCTCCTTCAGAGCATTTATATCATCCCATCCAATCATGAAAACCAAAATGGCACCTGGTCTTTCATGCTCGCATATATTGCACAGAATATATTGTATGAGATTAAAACCAATACATTCAGGATTCCAACAAGATAAAGACTCCCTTGTTTCCAAACTGTAATAATTGAAATCGGCAGCTCTTAACATATCCTGGTCATTTTTTTCAGAAAGAACTTAATAAATACATGGCAAGGTTTGAGAACTGTATCTTTAGAATTTTTAAGTACCTCCACAACAGAAGATAATTGGCTTTTCCCCTTTCTTGGCACCTGTTTGTTCATTTTCCAAATCCTTTCTTCACCATAGTCATCAATTTGATTGTCAGGAGTCAATCTGTAGCCCGACATTTCCAGAATATCCTCCAGAAAATGAGTTGTGACAGGATATGTAAAACCCTAAACCATCCCCGGCCAATAAGAATGGGAAACTTAGTCTTTAGTCCAAAATAATAATGTCAGTTGCATCAAATAAAAATAAAATAGTACCTCCGGTCACATCAAATAAAATATCGTTCAGTTTAATAGAATGTGAATTGAGAAATAAGACTAGGCTACAATGTAAATGATTCACAAAATAGAGCACTAAGAAAGAAGCTTTATATAGGTGTACAGTGTACATTGAGTGACTCAATGCTGAGTCACCACCTTACTGCCTAGACTAACTTCTAACAGTATGAGTATGTTAGCTCTATTGTAATGTGTAAGCTATCTCTGCTAGCTCTCATTAGTTAGTTAGAGCTCGTTACTGGTTTCCCTGCATAAATACTTTTATGTAACTGATTTATGCAACCAACTGATTCTCTTTCTTACTGTGGTATTATATGATTATGCATATGAAAAAAAGCTAGCCAGCTGTTATTCTGTTAGAAGATAGAACAGCTGAACAGTTAGAGACCTGAACTAACAAGCTTGCAGTTCAAGCTATCTAATTGTATAAATACTTGAGCAATGTAACTTACTCGATCATTAATAATTAATAATACAAGACATTTTACAGGCTAGATGTCAAACATAAATCACTGCTTTGTCACTATGATTCATGATCTACCAATTATACTAAAGTCCTAGAGATATAATTATCCCTTTGACAACATAAACAAGCCATGTCATTCATTTTGTCACATACCGGAATCTTCATAGTTGAAGCACTATTAAAATATGAAGAGAAGAGCTCGGCATCAAGGGTAGCACTCATTAAAATCAGTTTCAGTTCTGGTCTACGAGCTAGAAGATCTTTAAGGACAACAAGCAGAAAATCTGCACAAAAAAAAATTGCAATAGCATTATCTTAAAAAATCTTCCAAATACACAATCAAGTTCAGAAATTTACCTTCATTGATCCCACGCTCATGAATTTCATCAATAATAATATGAGTTATGCCTTTCAAGTTTTTATCATCCAGTAATCTTCTTAATAAGATGCCTGTGGTGCAAAAGAGAAGATGGGTATCCCTCCCTTGCATGCCTTCAAGTCTCACTTTATATCCAACCTTTCCCAAAAAAGTCAAAGAAAGAATAGATGGAAACTTTAAATTCCAACATACTACATAACAAAAAAATTATCACACTGGAAACAGTTACTAAAAGTATCTTCTTCGTAAAACTCACGGTTTCACCCAATTTCTCTCCTCTTTCAGAGGCAACTCTTTCAGAAACAGAAATTGCTGCAATGCGTCTTGGTTGTGTGCAAATAATATTACACACAGCTCCACGAAATAATTCTATATCAGATTCTAGGATAAACTGTGGAACTTGTGTTGTCTTTCCACAACCTGTTTCACCTGAAATGATAACTACCTGAAAAACATGGAAATAATAATTAAAATTGAATTTGAGAAGCCAAGCATTAAAAAGATTCAAATTAATACTACAAAGCAGGATCTGCTTTTCAATGATATAATTATCAAGTTAGATGGAATATGTGACTCGTTGAAGCATCTTGAGGAAGATTTTTTAATAAATAAGCACTGACCATAAGAAAACAGGTTTCAGAAAGGAAGGACGTTAGAAATAAAGTAAACATTGGAAATAAAGATAAATGTATACCTACATATAATTAAATATTTGTTTAGTATATATATTTTACTACAATTAAAATTCTTAAGACTGTATGATAACTTTTAGTCTTTCATCATTTCAATTAGATTTAGTTTGGTCCTTATCTTTAGTCTTTTACAATTTTAAGTGGCTCAAAACAATACTTTCATTAGTGTACAGTGTTGTTAATAACTTTAACATAATAGTGGTTAAAAACTGTTCTTTTGTAGACTACTTTGACAAGCATAATTAACAGCGACAGTTTTTAACCACTCTTGTAATATTTAAAAATTAAAAGACCCTCTCTCCCTTTTTCTTACCCTTCTCCATTAATCTTTAACAATCTTCCTCTTCTTCAAAATCATCAATTTCATTACCAAGTTCTCCCCACTAACATTTTTTTCATGATCCCATTTCCGTCTAGTCATATAACCAAATTATAATATATAACTGGGTACAAACCTCACCTTACAAGCCAGTTTTGTAAGGTAAAGTTAGGCTTAAAATCTACTTTCAAAGCTAGCATTAAAGTATATCCTAGTGAAGTTTGTTGGGTCTATTGTATCACTAGCTATCAAACCACTCACAAATATCAAATCCCACACTCAAGATCTCCACTCCTTGGCGTGAATGGGTGTGTTGGAGATCCACATCAACTAGAGATATGGTCAAATTATAGTTTATAAGTGAGTGCAAACCTCATCTTACAAGCTTGTGTTGTGAAGTTGTGTTAGGTTTACAATCTACTTTCTGAGACGGTATCAAAGCTGTTAGTACTCTCACAAGAATAAAGATTTGATGAAGCCAAACAAGACAAAACAAGCAAGACAGAGCAAGCAAGCAATTGGAAGAGATTTGAGATTTGGTCATGTATGAGTGAGTGAGAGCTTGATTGGCAAAGAACCTATGCATAATTGAGGAGAAGTCCACCAGCACAATGGTCTAAGAGTAATTAAAAACTAATCAAAGTGAGCTAGCTAAGGTTTGGTGCAAACTGGTTTGAAATACACTGCACGTGGACAAAAATAAATCGATTCCAGTTTTTATGAAATCGATTTATTCGTGCTTGGCAGAACTGAAATAAATGATTTGTGAAAAACAGAATTGGAGTTTTTTTCTTTTATAAAAACTGCAAGGTTTCTAACGTGCGCCTAAGTCAGAATTACAGAAATTGAGAGTCAATTCTTAAGATCACTATAAAAAACACTTTGGGTAATTGAGAATTTCTTGATCAAAATCAATTGAGGTTTTTTCTTGAAGAATCACTCTTCACCAATTCACTGTGCCATTGGAATTCTTCAAAACTATGCAAAGGCCTCTTCTGCGCGCCAATCAGGAAGTCTTTCTTAACCATTCTTGATCCCTTTTGTATCAAGATATGCGTTGATTGTTTGTAATTCTATAAAACACTTGAATGTTTGTACTGTTTTAGGCTATAGGATATAGCCTTGTGTGTTTGTTGAATTGATTGGGGGACTGCAGGGAGTAGTTGATCAATTCAGTGCGTTTCTTGATTCTTACAGAGTAGGAATTGTGTGATTGATTGTAAATTGAACAATTAATTGATACAGTGGAACTTTCTTTGCTTGAGGGGCAAAGGAAACTGGATGTAGCCTTTGAGGAAGGGTGAACTAGTATAACTGAATGTGTTCTGTTGTTCTTGACCTTACTCTTTCAATTCTAAATTGTTCTTGCGTTGCTCATTGAAATAAATTGATAATATAATTGATTCTTGATAATTTGAAGAGTAATTGGTTTAAATTGCTATACTGCTCATTGGATCTGATTTTTGTGATTTGAATTGGGTATAACTTTGTCTTCACAAGGGTCTATAACATCTCTGAAACTCAAAAGCAATCTGTTTTGTGATATTATACTAAAACTTCTAATTGTAAATTGTTTTGTGATTCTTCTGCAGAGATTGTGTCTTTGTTTTTTATTCCAAATCACAATTGATTTGTTTCAATTGAATTCTGAATAATTTGTAAAACTGCTATTATTGTAGTAATTGAATTTCAATATCTGTTTTCAATCTTAGTGGTTGTCTAATCTGATCTTGATAGTAGCAGTGTTAATTCTTCTTAATTTTTGAAATCCAAAATAAGTATTTCAATACTGACTTGTAAAACTGTCTTTGGTGTGCTGGTGTGATACTATTGAAGTGATTGTGAATCTTTGGTATTGATCATCTTTATATTGAGTCTGCTGAACTGCTGTGTTTGATATAGTTGCATTGGACTTGACATTCTTGATTGATATTGTTTTTGATATATCTCACTTACATAAACTTGCAAATTGAGTATTAGTATTTTTCTTTGTATTCTATCTTGTGTGTAATTTGGTGTGATTGAACCTGTATGATATATTACTTAGAAATTGTGTTCTGTCATAAGGAAATTCTAAATTGGTTATTGCATCAGTCCTCTGTGTGTGTGCTTTTATTAATTCTTCTGTAATAGTTTTGTAATCATTATCAGTTTTTACAATTTGATTTGTGATATTGATTCTGATATGTTTGTATGATATAACTGTGAATTAACTTGTGTTTTTCATTGTAGTTTCACTGATTTAGTAGACTATATTTTAATCTGATTTTACTTCAAAACAGCTTAAAGTGTAGTTCCTGTAGTTGGAAATTTTGTCTACTTGTGGCCTTGATTTTGGTTATAACTATTGCAAATTGGAATATCATTTTAGCTTCATTAATTTCTAAATTGATTACCACTGTGACTTAATTTGCATTATACTGTCTTTGTTGGTTTATATTGTTTAAAATTACATCTGCTGCATATACTTCAACTGTTGTGTGTGCTGTATTAAATTTCCTCTCTACCAGTAAAATAAATTGATTCGTTAGTGCCTAAAATCGATTTATTTTACCGCTGCACCCTAAATCTTTTACCATTGAGATTCAGAAAAGGTTTTCTATTCACTAAAACTGTTTTCAATATTTTAAATTGGAAAAATCTTTTAAAGTTCAATTCATCCCCCTCTTGAACTCAGCCAAATACACTTTCAAAAGCGTATGACGTGAGTAGGTATATAGAAGATCTTACATCAATTATAGATATGACCAAATTATGATATATAAGTGGGTCAAACGTCACCAAGTTAGTTTTGTAAGGTTGAATTAGGCTTAAGGCTCATTTTCTAAGATGGTATCAAAGGGTATCAAGGGTTTATTCTGACGAAATTAGTTAGGCTTATCGTATCACTGGCTATCGACGCCCCCTTTATTCCCATGTTCGATGTCTCAACTTGAGAAGGTGTGTTAGAGATTCCACATCCGACTAGTGATATGGCCAAATTATAGTATATAAGTAGGATGCAAACCTCACCTAATTAGCTGGTTTTATGAAGTTGATTTAGATTTCAAATTCACTTTCTAAGATGGTATAAGAGTCTACCCTAGTGACGTTTGTTGAACCTATCATACCACCCTTTTTAATTTTGATAAATGTGGACAACCCAAGCGATCATGTAGAAGCTTAGCAGATGGGGATGTTAAACAAGACATTGACAGTCTAGTGCCTAGATAGTAGAGTTTCCTAGATTTATGTCCTTCACAAATCAGTCAACATGTATTGAACTCATGTATAACAAAAGAATTTACATCAAAGGTTATAGAACAATTTGAAGATTTCCTTAATTGACTTAAGGAAATTAGGTTAAAAGGATAATTAGGGAGAAAAAGAACATGTTTTAGGTTCAAAGAAAGGGAAGGGAGATTTGACAAACTCCTTGAGAAGTAACTTTGGATTCATTGGCTAAAGTAATACTTGAGAAAAATACAAAAAGAGTAGAGAATGAGTATGAGAGAGTGAATTTCCCTCTCTTAGGACCTCATATTTATAATAACTTTGAATACATCAGAAACAATGTATGAGAGGAAAAATAAGAGAATATGAAAAGATATATCTCAGAATAAGGTAGCACAAAGCACACAGTAGCTTTAACATAAATTCTATTTAAGATTATGTATTCTAACACTCCCCTCAAACTAGAGCATACAAATTGTATGTGCCTAGCTTAAAACAAATAAATTCAATTCGAGGTCCTCTCAGGATTTTGTTCATATATCTACAAGTTGATCAAACTCAGTGCAAATTTCCTTAGATATCAACTTTTCTCAAATAGAACAACAATCAATTTCTATGTTTAGTCCTCTCAAGGAACACTAAATTGAAAGCAATGTGGAGAGCAATTTGCTTATCACAATACATCTTCATTGGTTAAATCTCACAAAAATCTAATTTTTGGAGGCATTGTTTTATCCAAATAAGCTCACAAGTGAGAGATCTCATCGCCCTATACTCAGCCTCAACATATGATCGGGTAACAATATTTTGTTTCTTGCTTTTCCAAATAATAATATTTCTCCCAAAGAAAACACAATATCGTGTAGTAGAACCTCTGCTCATAAGAGAACAACCCAATCAACATCACAATATCCAAAGATTTGGGTATTCCCCTTATCTTCATAAAGTAATCCTTGTCTTGGAACCCTTTTGAGATATCTTAGAATCTGGATGACAGCATTCCAATGATCAATACAAGAATTCTACATGAATTGACTAACAACACCAACTGCAAAAAACATATTTGGTTTAGGAATAGTGAGATAAATAAGTTTTCTAACTAGTCTTTTATATCTTTTTGGATTAAAGAAAACTTCTCCCCGATCTGCTATTAATTTCTTATTATTCATAGGACAATCCACTGGTTTACAATCAATCATACTTTTCTCTTTTAGGATGTCAAGTGCATATTTCTTTTGAAGGTAGCATACAAGGCAGGATTGCAGTAAAAGCCCAAAAAAGGTCCAGGTCCACGAACAATAACAAACATAGAATAATAAAAACTAAACATATCCTCCATCCATTTTGGCCTTCGGGTTTGGCATTTGTTGGGCCTTATAACACTCATAATAAAATAAAATAAGGCAAAAAAAAAAAAAAATCTGTACACACTGACAGATTTAACAATCAAATACAATGACTAACAAATTAATATCCAAGTGAAAATAGGAGGGGTTTCCAATATCTATAAGGTATAGTCAATAGTCACTAAGCATTAACAAAATATATTATTTCAACAAACCTGATTCCTTGATATGGCTGATAATATGGCTTCCTTCTCTTTATAAGCTGGTAGACTGCTACGAAATTCCAGAATTTTTCTTCCATCGAGAGATTCCTGAGATGGAAAGATAAGACATTAAAATTAAAACTTTTTATCTTCTGCAACTTGTACAGATAATGGTAAAGGACAGCTAACGAAGCATACACAAACAGTACTTTTGTTTCCTGGATAAAATACAGATATTTTAATGACCACCAACGCACCATACATTTTTTTAACTCATTACAACAAAAATTAAGCTCAACCTAGGGTGCAATGATTAGCAGTTACAGGTTGCCTCAAATTCTCTCTATAAAAGTTTCACAAAAGATCCATTAACAAGGTAAATAAAACCTTAGAAGATGTGCAAGTTGCTTCTATCCCAATTTGTATACGCAGAAATATCAACTTAGATCAGGCCCAAGTGGATAGATTATAGAGATGTCAATACTCAAAGATAAAGTTAACTAGAACTGGATAAGGACACATTTTATAAATTCTAATAAAGAAATAGAATTGCCCAAAAACTTAGACCCAACCTCAATGAAAACTAGCTACGAGACTTCAAATATGCTACTCCACAACCGATTTGATAAAAGAATTCATAGCTATCATTACATAGTTATGATTAAGACACTTCTCCTGAAAAATAAAATTAATTGTGTTATGTTGGATCTCCATCCCATCCTATTGTTCTTGTCAACTACTAAGAATATTATATTTTGACTTTCTAACCTAAGCTTTTGATAAATTAAAAATTTGACTTAACTGCACTTTTAGTCTCTCAAGTATCAATTACATGATTTTGGTCCTGCATATTCCAATTGTGCAAATTGGGTCTTCCAAGCATTGTTCTGAAATAGTGCGATTTCAGTCTTTACTTTGTCATTCTATTTAATATTAACTGATTATGATAATGTGATAAGGATGATGACATGACAATTGTCATGTTTCCTAACACAATGCTGGCATGCCTTAATTTCAGTCTTGGTTCCTTACAGTTACGACACTGAGTGGACCAAAAGTGTAATTCAGCTATCAGCATATATGCCAAACAACATGTTAACTGCCATATCATCATCTAGTGCTACTTCAGAAAAATCTGTAAAATACTTCATGAAAAACTGATGTAGAGACCAAAATTGCACAATTGTGATCATTAGAGGACCTAATTTGTTCAAGTAGAATCAAGGAGACCAAAATTGTACAATTAGGATATGATATCTAAGGGACAAAAATGCAATTAGGCCTAAAACTTTTAATGAGCTTTTATCCTTAATTTTCTCAATATTCATTGGTCCTCTTCGCTTATCGGCCACCCGCACCAAATAAAAAGAAATCAAATATACATACACACACATACATATGCATGGTATGCATAAAATTCTAGCTATAAATTTATTCCTCCTGTATTTAATTCACAAATGTTACGTGTCTTAACCTTGTTTCAACACCATCTTCAAAAAACGGCATCATAACTCTCCATAGACCTTCCTTTATCATATTATCATTCATATATCCTATAATGGTAGATCAGCACTACAACAATTGGCAATAATACCAACCCCACAAAATGTAGCAAATCACATAGAGATCCAAAAACTATCATGGGAAGAGCTCTATATCTTTTATCCACTTACAACCCAGAAAGACCCTTTTAAACATCTTACAAGGAATGCAGAAGATTAGGGACAAGTTTTGTATAACCATCATACACAAACAGACTTAGAAGAAGCCAAAAAAAAATGCTTAAACTCTGAATTATGAAGAAAACAATAAGAAATAAGATTACCTGCCAAGCTCTTTGCTGATCACGCATTTCTGAACTTCTCTGATGGAGAATTTTCTCCACTACAGTCCTACTGGATGATAGTGACTGAGGTGGCTCAAAAAGCCCTTCATATGTACCAATACTACCGCGTGGTCCCGCACACCACAAATCTGGAAAGTTTTCCTTCCTTCTTGACTTTTGGGTTAGGTATTCTTGAAGATATCCATCAACTCGCCTAAACACAGTAGTAGGTAGGTCCACCTGTCAATTCTTGAAGCTTTACTAAAGAGTCTCAAAGACAGAGCTCGTAAGTTTTCCAGTAAAATAAAATTAGCAGTAGGAAACTTTATCTAAACTCATTAATGCTTATCCTCCTCAAATGATTCAGGAAAGTCAACACCACATGACGTAACAAGTCAAGTCAACATACCTCCCTAAGGGGACGTTTATCGTCCAAATCATATCTGTAGTTTGGAAGAGGGACTTTGCTGACGACAACAACCTTGGCATACATATGGCTGCCATATATAAATGCAGTTAAGAATTATAACTCTGAAAATTCAGGGTAAGACTTCTAGGAGAGAAAAATAACAAGAAAAAGATGAGGATGACTTTTCTATAAGTCGAAAAAACAATTCAAACTTCTGCATAGGCTAATTGTAACGCTCAATTTCACTTTAGTCCAAACAATGAAAAACCATGACAATCGGAATAGGAAAAATACCTATACAAACCCATGTTGCTGGCCAAAGCCTCTATTCGCTGAAAATCACGGCGATCCTTTTTCTCCCTTGAGATCAACTCTTGCTTACTCTGATCATTCAAAAACATGCTTAATTTCTGCTTCCAATCCTCGCTGGGAAAATCACTCTGAAAAGCAAATTATAAATACAAACCACAGGAACGTCTCAATGCAACCTTACAAGCACACTTTTCTGAGCAAGCTAATTACAGAGAACAGAGCATGCATTGGAAGTAATCTTACTGGTAGTGAAGAAGTTCCAAATTCAGCATCGCTATTATTAAGCCCGTTGTCAGCACCGGCAACATGAACGGGAAGAGGAGAATCCATGGCGAGAAATGGAATGAGAGGGGACATGCGCGGCAAGCAAAGCCCCAGTTTCAGGAAATAGATTAACTGTTAGTCAAAATAAAGAAATAAAAAAAAAAAAAAAAAAAAAAAAAAAAACACCCCCTTCTTTTTCTTTAAATACACAAATCAAAATAATAATAAAATATTATATATAAAAATAAAAAATTTAAATATAT